>PVMK01128206.1_pt1 | contig 10311 bp, 9 predicted proteins | sample 1853481 | NCBI WGS metagenome assembly PVMK01 (sample SAMN08533507, study PRJNA380276) | Marine sediment metagenome, whole genome shotgun sequencing project. | reverse complement strand
CAGCCAGTATGGCCTTTGGGGCCGGGTTTATCCTGACAAAACCATCCTTCCCACCGGAAAAACAGTAAAAACATCTAATACTTATGAGGTAAACCATGGCCCAGACCCGGGAACTCATCAAGACACTGAAAACAGCCCTGAAAGCACAGGGCAAGACCTACGCCGATGTCGCCGTTGAACTCGGATTAACCGAGGCCAGTGTAAAACGTCTTTTCTCAAAACAAAGTTTCTCCCTCAGTCGCCTCGACCAGGTCTGTCACCTGCTGGACATGGAGATCACCGACCTGGTGCAACTAATGAACGAGCAACAACAGCGCTTGCAGCAGCTTAGCATCGAGCAGGAAAAGGAAATTACCAATAACGTAACCCTGACGCTGGTCGCGGTATGTATCCTCAACAGGTGGACCATGGACGACATCCTGTCGTACTACCACATCAGCGAGACCGAGTGCATCCGGCATCTAGCGAAACTTGACCGTCTGAAAGTTATCGAACTGCTGCCAAAAAACCGCATCAGGTTATTGGTGGCGCCCAATTTCAGCTGGCGCGAAAATGGTCCGATCCAGTTATTTTTCCAGAAGAAAATCAGCCAGGAGTTTTTTAATACGCGCTTCAGCCGTGATGATGAATGCCTGATCGTATTAAACGGCATGTTTTCTTCTCAAAGCAATGCAGAGCTCCAGCGCAAGTTGAAACGTCTGGCCAGGGAATTCGATCTTTTGAACAACGATGATGTCGCGCTTGACCTGGAAAAACGTCACGGCACGACACTGGTACTTGCGTTGCGCGGCTGGCAGTACGGCCTGTTTAAGCCGTTCATTAAAGCGACATCTGACAATTCAAGACTATAAAGTATCATTAAATAATACTTTCATACCTATATATAGTAACTATTCCTAATGTAGTTGTGTTATTTAAAATTCCTTTCCATGCTTGATTCCGTAAGCCGGTTACCCCCAGGGGGTAGCCTTTCTCAACCAAGAGTACGGAGAGCAGGTAATGAAAACCCTCAATTCTATTTTTCTGAGTTTAGCGACACTGTGTATTGCTATTTTATGGAGCACGCCGAATCACGCTGCCGGACTGATGATCCCCACGCGATCAAACCTACCGCAACTTGACATCAGGCAACACCATGTCGACGTTGTGATCGAAGACGGCTATGCAATCACCAGTATTGAGCAGGTATTCAGTAATCCGCATGGCATCGACCTCGAGGCAATCTATTCCTTTCCGGTGCCGGAAAAGGCCGCAGTCGGAGAATTCACCTACTGGATCGATGGGCAAGCCGTTACGGGTGAAGTGCTTGAAAAAGAACAGGCCCGGGAAATTTACGAGGAAGAAAAACAGGCCGGCAGAGAAACCGCCCTGACCGAGCAGGACAGTTACCGAACCTTTGATATCTCCGTCTACCCGGTTCGTGCCGGACAGGACGTGCGCATCAAGTTGACCTATATCCAGCCCGTGCACATAGATTCTTCCATCGGTCGTTATGTATACCCACTCGAAGATGGTGGAGTGGATGAGCAGAGGTTATCTTTCTGGTCATACAAGGAAGTTGTCGAAGAGTCGTTTAGCTTTAATCTGTCGTTCCGATCCTCCTGGCCAATTGATGACTTCAGGCTGCCGAAGCATTCACAGGCGAATATACAGAAGTTATCAGACGAAGAATGGAATGTGTCCATGCTCAACGAAGCCGCTGCTGACGAGGAAGGCATGGCAGCAGGCGCTACACCAGGTGCCGTGCACCGACTTGACGAGGACATCGTAGTCTATTGGCGCCAGGCGCAAGGCTTACCGGGTTCAGTTGAAATGGTCGCCTACAAGGAAGAGGCCGGAACCCGGGGTACGTTTATGATGACCTTCACGCCCGGGCGATGACCTTACACCGATCACAGAAGGCAGGGACTGGGTATTTGTACTCGACTTTTCCGGTTCAATGGAAGGCAAGTTTCAGAGCCTGATCGAAGGGGGTAAACAAGGGCCTCACTCAGCTGAACCCCAACGACCGTTTCCGGATCATTCTGTTCAACAACCAGCCCCGGGAAATAACCTCCCGCTTTGAATATGCAACGCCTGAAAATGTGCTGCACTACATCCAGGTGCTCGAAAGCAACCATCCAAACAATGGCACCAACCTGTTTGCCGGTCTTGATCTTGGTATGCAGTCACTGGACTCTGACCGCAGCAACGCGCTGATCCTTGTCACCGATGGCGTCGCCAACGTGGGTTACACCGAAAAGAAGGATTTCCTGGAACTGCTCGAAAAACACGACGTCAGGCTGTTCACTTTTGTAATGGGCAACAGTTCAAACCGACCTTTACTGGATAGCATGGCAAAGATTTCCAACGGCTTTGCGATGAACGTTTCAAACAGCGACGATATTGCAGGCAAATTGCTGGAAGCCACTTCCAGACTGACACACGAGGCATTACACGATATCGAAGTGAGCTTTTCAGGCGTCAAGGTCAGCGATCTGACACCGGATCGCATCGGCAGCCTGTACCGTGGTCAGCAATTGATCGTTTTTGGCCATTACTGGGGTGGTGGCGAGGCTAGCGTCAGCATAGATGGCATGGTATCGGGTGAGAGCAAAAGCTATACAACAACCTTTGAGTTTCCTGAAATTGCAATCCTTCACCCGGAAATAGAACGACTCTGGGGGTTTGCAAAAATTGAGGACCTGCAAAGCCGGCTCGACTATTTCGGTGAAGATGCCGATATCGAGCAGGCGATTACCGATGTCGCGATTGAGAACGGTCTTGTCACCGACTATACCTCGATGATTGTTCTGCGCGAAGAACGGTACAAGGAACTCGGTATCAACCGCTTCAACCAGGCGCGTGTAATAAACGAACAGCTGGCGAGACAGGAACGTTTGGTACGGGGCGTACGGGATAATCGTGTGGACTATAGTCAACCGATGTACTCAAAACCAAGGGCGGGCCACGGCAATGGCGGTGGTGCATTCGGTCCCTGGATGCTGCTGTTGTTGCTTCCCCTGATGATGCAACACCTCAAAACCAGGAAACGCCTTCAATAGGGTCACCAGGGCAGCCTTCGGGCTGCCCTTTTTTTGGGAACAAAATCATGACAACCCGACGTATTCCAATTTTGACTATAGGCTTGTTAACGATTCTTATCGGTTTGCACTGGCTGGTGCCGGACAAAACGCTGCTCTATTTTAGTGCCGCTGACATCGCCCAGGGAGAAACCTGGCGAATCGTTACCGGTCACCTTATGCATGCCGACCTACAGCACCTGTTATGGAATTGCCTTGGACTTGCCGTACTGGGCACACTGATTGAGTACCGTTCCCGGACCGTACTATGGGCAGCGCTCAGCGCGGGCATTGTTTCGGTCAGCGCCTTGCTGCTGACGCCATTCTCACAACTGGAATACTACTGTGGCCTGTCCGGTGTGCTGAACACATTGCTGCTGGTTGCACTCTGGCTTGAATGGAGGTTTACCCGATCCGGGCTGATCATCGTTGTTACCTGCGGTGTTATCGTGAAAACGGTGATCGAGGTGTCCCAGGGAGCTTCGATCCTAACGCACATTAGCTGGCCACCTTATGCCTGGTCACACGTGGCAGGTCTGGTCGGTGGATTGATAATTGTCTGGGTTCAAAGCCGCGCGTATCAAATTCAAGTGTCATAGCCGGGGTTAACGGCCAGCCAATCCCTTATACCGTTTTAATAGCGGGCTGATCTTTTACCTTGAGCTCAAAAATATCATCGCGACTGTAATGACCGGTAACATCAAAATCCATACGACTGCGCACCAGATCATCAAGATCCACTTCTGCAGTCAAAATGCCTTCTTCACCATATAGCGGGCCTGCCAGAACTTCGCCCAGTGGCGATACAATGACGCTACCACCCCTTGAAAGCACTTCCGGTCTGTCAGCGGCAAGTTCGGTCTGCAGGTGTTGGGGAAAATCGCTCTTGGTGAAAAACTGGTTGCAGCCAATCACATAACACCTGCCCTCAAAGGCGATATGTTGCATGGTGGCGTTCCATGACTCACGGGAATCTGCCGTGGGTGCGAGGTAAATTTCAATTCCCTTGTTGTACATCGCCATTCTCGCCAGCGGCATGTAATTTTCCCAACAAATCAAACCACCCAATTTTCCGATTTCGGTATCGAAGGTGCAAAGTGTCGAGCCATCACCTTCACCCCAAACCAGGCGCTCTGCAGCGGTCGGTTTAAGTTTCCGGTGTTTGCCCAGCAGGCTTCCATCCGGGCCAAAATATAGCAAAGTGCAATAAAGTGTCTTGTTGACCTTGTCACGCTCTGTCACGCCAACGGTCAGAAAAACCTTATTCTTTTTTGCACATTCCGCAAGTTTATCGGTGTAAACACCGGGCACTTCAACACTGTTTTGCCAATATTCTTTAAACTGATCCCGCCCTGCTTGCGTCCTGCTCCCCACAACAGTGCCAAAACCAAGCCCGGCGGGATAACCCGGAATAAAGGTTTCCGGGAAAACCACCAGTTTGCAACCAAGCTCGGTCGCTTCCCTGGTGAGGTTGATGACTTTTTCTACCGACTTCTCAATGTCAAAGATCACGGGGGTTGCTTGCACACAGGCAACTTTGAATTTTCTGGTTTTGGTCATTCTGGCTGTTCCTTCATAATGAAACTTATAATACGTTCGCTGAGTTCATCACCAACACCGGTTTTAAACAAGTGTTGTGCATGGGTATTCCCAAAAAAGCTAATCACTCACCGTTGAATCAATTGCAGATCATATAGCTTCCTATAACTAATTGTCCTAGCGCAATAGCGCTAAAAAATCCGTCGGTGCGGGAGTTTCAAATACCAGCGGCTTATTCGTTCCCGGTTTGGTGATACTCAGCCGCAAGGCGTGCAGGCCCATTCGCGTACCAGCCATGCCGTATCGTTGGTCGCCTACGACCGGGTGTCCTAGCCATGCCAGGTGAGCTCGTATTTGATGTTGGCGGCCGGTTTCCAGTTCTACCCGTAACAGAGTTCGCTGACCAACGCTACGTTCGGTGGTGAAATGGGTCACCGCGCGCTTGGCGTCTGGGTGTGGTCCAACATGCATCTGGTAGATTACCGGGTCGAGGCGCAACGGTTGATCGATGGTGCCCCCCGCAGACTTTGGGCAACCCTCCACTATCGCAAGATAGGTTTTTTCCGCAGCCCTCCACCCTTCCATCACCGCCTCACGCATCTCCCGGGAGGTAGCTAAGAGTAGTACTCCCGGAAGTATCGCGATCAATTCGGTGTACCGGCCACAGTTTTATCAACTTGTTACGCCGCGACAGCTGGTCACGCAGTATGCCCAGCGCATGAGGCTCCTTGTCTTTGGGGGAACTAACCGACAACAACCCGGCGGGTTTATTGATAGCAATCAGGTCCTGATCCTTATAGAGGATGCCGAGCTGTGGCCGCATGCTGGAAGCGCCACGGGCGGAGGCTTCGACAACCACCTGGTCGCCCGCCAGCAGGCCGTGGTCATGTCGGGTAACCTGCTCGCCGTTAACGATGACGCAACCGTTTTTAAGGCGCTGCTTGATCGTGTTCCGCGACCAGCCCTTAAGCTGGGTGATAAGGAACGGGATTAGGGTAGTGTTCGCTTTGACCGTTAGTCTATCTGACATTGGCGATTGCCCTATAAGAGGCGCATATGCGCGCAGAAGTATGGAAGCCCTGCAACTGTGCCGTTGTTAAGCCAGGCAAAGTTTACCACGTCAAAAAGAGTCGCTGTCATCAAAAAAAGCCTGGGGTCGGAAGCCACTAAACTGACACTTTAAACGGTGTAATTCCACTCTTTTCCGCATCGAGAGACAAGCCAGAGACAAGCCAGAAAAGCCCGAATTAACACTTGTTTTCAGGGAGGCGTCCATATATGTCTGGGTTTTTAGTAGTAGTGGGTTTTTACTCCCTTTTCTACCGACTTTTCAATATTAAAAATGACGGAAGTGGCCTGCACACAGGCCACTTTGTATTTTCTGGATTTGGTCATTGTGGTTGGTCTGTTATATGTATGTCTTTATTGTGCTCCAATACTGAAACTTACCTGGACAGCGCTTCCATCCCAGTTATATCCACCCGCCGTCACACCACTAACGGTCGCTACATAAGAGCCAATTGCGGTCCCGCCTACACCCTTCTTGTTAGACTTTTGTGTAGTCCAGGTTGCTTCAGCCATACCAGTGCCATCACTTGAAGTGCTGCTAATACCAGCGGATTCTGCCCCGGTAATCCCAAGGTCAAAACTAGCACCGTCGATGGGTGAACCTGCGTCATCAATTATCTGAGCCTGAAACACAATGTCATCGCCCTGCACAAATTCTGTTGTTAGCACAAAAGTTTGAGTCGCATTCTTGCCTTTACCTTCTTTGATCCACTTTCCGGATTGGAGTGCTACCACAGCGGCCAGTTGTTGCTGTCCCGGTGGCTGCGGGGTGGCGCAGCGGATATTGCTGAATGCTGACTCACAACCCTCCGACCGGGCGGTCAGCTTGTAGCAGTACGCCTGGCCGTTGGTAAGGTCAAGATCAGTGTAGCTGCACTGGCCGGATAAACACGCCAAATCCCCAACCCACTGGGCCTTACCGGCCTGATCATAATAGATACTGTAAGCAAGCACGCTTTCATCTGCCAGGGATGACCAGTTTACGGTGACCTTCTTGTCATCGGCGACAGCTTCAGCCAGTACAGGCGGGCCTGTTTCACAGGATGGCCCGGATTCAGGCCATGTAGCTGAAGTCATCACGAAGGGCTCGGCCATACCGGTTTTTAACCAGGCATCAAGCATGATATCGCCCTGATCACCAAGGAAAGCGTTGAGACCATCGTTGGCCAGGTAAAGAAACTGTATGTATTCCCAACTGGTGGGCTGGTACATCAGATTGATTTCGGCGCGGGTAGCACCGGTAGGTACTACCAGTTCAACTTCGTCATAGTGTTCATAGGTGCTTTCTGTCGGGTTACCGTTTTCAAACTCAATACCATACTGATCGGCAGGCACCGGCAAGGCATTGCGTTGCTTCGCGATGTCATAATTCATGCCATAGGGCGGTATGCGGTTGTCCTTGATGACTATATTGTTCAAGGCAAAGTGGAATGTTTCCATTTCGCTAGCAGTACCGCCAGCCAGATCATCGAGAACTAAAACTTCGTTGGTTTTCCGGTCAAAGCTCAATGGCATGTCCCCTGCGTAGTCGAGAGCCTTCAACTGCAGTGCCCACTCTTTGGTCATGCCCATATGAACCTCCCAAATACGGGTGTTGGGACCACTGAGATCCAGAATACTGCGTACTTCGACACCATTGGCAGATACACCGATCAGCCCATACTTGCCGTCTTCGTGTACCAGCCCGTTATCGTCATACCACTTAATGTTAAGCCACATGCGCCGCCCTTCCGGATAACCGGTAATCAGTTTGTGGCCGGTGTGGTTGATGACCTTTACTTCAACTTCATTTCCGCTCGCATTAACTTCCAGGGTAGCTGCCAGTTGTAATTGTTCCTTTGCCCGCAGTGCACCGTCATTCATCGCAGTAATAAGATCCGGGGACATACCGCCGCCCAGACGCAACTTGTCCAACCCATCAAGGTATTCGATGACGGAAGGCATCCAGTAATTGCCGCCGGTCAAGTCGTGCAAGGGCAGATCCGAGCGTACCGGAACACCACGTTTGTTGGCACCTTCTCCCGTTACCGGGCGCATATGACAGGTCTGACAGCTGAAATATCGGTCCGCCACCGGGTTCTGGTAATTGGCGCTTTTTGTCCCGCCCTGGGTAGACGCCAGGTAAACCGCTTCCAGAACACCGCCGCGAGGTAATTCCGGCAATCCGGGGTAGTCATCTACAAGGGTCTGTGATATCTGCCCGGATTTGTATTCACTGAAGGTGCGCTCAACAATGCCATAAGTATAGGGTGGGTTGTTAAAGGCCGCCTTACCATCGACTGGTGAACCAGGTACACCACTGGCAACTACCGGGTCGGGATCTACGGCCTGGCCATGGTTGTGCGCCAGGTCACCGGTGACCGGGTTGGATACATCATGACACGTTCCACAGAAATCCCGGTCACGGTGAAACGTGGATTGCATAAACTTGTGGCGGGCTTCGGCGTTGTCATATGGCCCAAGCTTGTCGCCGCCACCCCACATGGAAGACATACCGGAGCCGTAATAGCCTTCAACTTCAACTTCAACTTCACCTTCACCTTCACCTTCGCCATTGGCAATGAATGGAGCAGTCATCTCCCCCTGGTGCTCGAGGTCATCCGGGTTGGTCAATTTATGGCAGTAATCACATTCGACACCATCGGAATCACCTGCAGCCAGGCCGGAACCATCGGTGGGTGTTGACCGGCCAGCCAGCCAACCACCCGTGCTATGGCAACGAATACACAGATCACCAACACCATCAAAGTCCTGTTCTGCGATTGCCACCGTGGCCCAGAATATCGGGTCGCGCCCGGCGTGTGCCATCATGCTGCCGCGCCAGTTATGCGCGGGCTCAACCGCACTATTGTATCCACCGTGACAGTTATCGCATTTATTAGGTGATTCGAGGTTTCCAATTTCCAATGGCTGTGTGCCCGGAAACTGAACATCCGTCGGCACGGTATCAGCGGTGAACGCACTCTGTGAAATAAACAAGCCAAAAAACAGATAGAAAAAAATTGAAGGAGTTTTCATGGATGCACCCCCGGCGGTCGTTTAAATGATGAGATAGCTCTGTAACCATGAGCCTGGGTAGTCGATAATGCAATGATATAGATCACTCATGTTAAGGAACCTCTGATCTATTCATGAACTCGGGAAATTGCCTCCATGATGTACCTCAGCTATGCGATGGTACAAGCCAAGACATCCATAACCCTCCACAAGAAAATACACTCATGCACGCCCACGTATTGCTGTTGGTTTCAGCAAATAAGCTGGGAATGTTGCTGGTATCTTGAAAAAGTGAGATGTTTTTGGAATGTCAGTCGGAAACCGGCTGGATTCTGTCAATCCAGGGTAGCCTGACTCCCAGGTTGGTTTTGTTTTTAGTGTTTATACGCGCTCCGGACAGAGACTTTGTCCGAATGCATGTCCCTTGATAAATTTCCTGCCAACTGACTTGGCGAAGACCTTTAACCTGCTCACAGGACCCAGGGCGCCGAACGATGGAAGATTGTCCCTGGCGAGATAGCCCAATACTGGTGAAGCCTCCATTTTCAGCCGTATCAATATGGGTGGCGCATTGGCCGGAATATAACCCCGTTTGTTGTGCTTGATCTCCCTGCCTCCCCAATCTACCAGTTCGAGGTAGTCTTTGAGGTTGCATGGGATACTGTCTTCTTCTCTCTCACCAAAAGGCCGCAGGCTTTCGTTTCCCGGCTGTTTGATACGCTCCTGTATCGATGTGTAATCCGATTGTTCCGGTGTTTTGGCTATGGCGGCACGGATGGGATTCAAATCCACATAGGCCATACAGGCCAGTAATGCCCTGACATCCAGCAAAGCTTGGGACTTGAACCGGCCCTCCCAGAACCTCCCGGTGCAGTGATCCTCACGATTGGCCAGGCGGGCAATGGGTTCGTTGATACAGCGCATGAACCAGGACAAGTCACAAAGTCGTTCCCGCCAGGTCGCAAATAGCTTTTCTACAATTTTGAGTTCGGCCCTGGTCAGATCGACATTCATCAGGTACTGGTGCATCAGTAGGGATCCGCCAAATAGCTGCATCCAGCGCCGGGCGACTTCTTCGTCGGACCATTGTTTGACCCGGACGGCATCAATCCGAACCACGATATGGTAGTGGTTGTTCATAATGGCATAGGCACACAGATCAACGGCGAATACCGAGCACAGTAGCTTGACGCGGTCAGCAATCCACTGGCGGCGGTGTTCAAAGTCGAAGCCTGTTACGGGATCACTTCCACATAAGAAGGCACGGCGCACGCAGCGGGAGATGCAATGGTAGTAGGGCGTGTCGTCTATGGAGACCTGGCGGTATCTTGGTTCTGGCATGGGGTCAGTTTAGACCGATCCCTGGTTAATCAATATGGCAAATGGCGCTGGTTCTTGTAGGACAGGGATTAGATTTGGGTGTCTGGGTTTTTGTAGGACAGGGATTAGATTTGGGTGTCTGGGTTTTTTATGTCTGGGTTTTTGTCACACTGGAATTTGTAAGTAGCCACAAACCAGCAAATTCACCCCCTTTCATTTGCATCATCGCAGTGATGCAAATTACCTATTCCGAGGTCTTGAAACCCCACCAAATAAGGGAAACATGCCCCCCTGGAATGGGCCAATCTGCACTAGTTAAATGATG
>PVMK01123767.1_pt1 | contig 10311 bp, 10 predicted proteins | sample 1853481 | NCBI WGS metagenome assembly PVMK01 (sample SAMN08533507, study PRJNA380276) | Marine sediment metagenome, whole genome shotgun sequencing project. | reverse complement strand
CAAGAACTGAACCGCTGCGCGGATTTGTACCAGACCGTCCCCTCACATTTTTATTTATAAACCATCAAGAATACCCACCTCATTAAAGCCATAATCCATTACAATATCATCTTGAGGCAAGGATTTTTCTTATTAATCATTTGCAACAGGAGGTATTATTATGGCCAGTAAAATCAGGACACGATTTATCAACTACATGACCCTGCAGGGATTCTCCCCTCACACAAAAAAGAGTTATCTGGATGGGGTTACAGGCTTGGCGAGGTTCTACAACAAGTCACCGGACACCCTGACAAATGAAGAGGTGCAAAAGTATTTTCTTTATCTTCTGGAAGAGCGCAAAGTAGCTGTCGGCACTTGTAATGCCTACCGTTCGGGCATTGTCTGCTTTTACCGGAATTTGTGTCACTGGGATGAAATCCGTTTTCCCCTGCCGCCCCGGCATCAACAGAAAAAACTTCCGGTTATTTTCAGCGAGGAGGAAGTAAAACGATTATTTCCTGCAGCCGCCAATCTAAAACACAGGGTATTACTGAAAACCGCCTATAGTGCAGGTCTTCGAGTCAGCGAACTTGTACGCTTGCAGGAAAAGCACATTGAAAGCGACCCCTCCAGAATGTTGATCAGGGTTGAACAGGGCAAGGGTAAAAAGGACCGTTACACAACTCTTTCCAAGGATCTGCTTGAGGAACTGCGGACTTACTGGTGCAAGTACCATCCTGAAAAGTGGCTGTTTCCCGGTCAGAAGCCTGGAACACATTTGACTGAATCTGCCGCGCAACGCGCATATTACCTCGCCAAAAAAAATGCCTGTCTCAATAAGGGCTATGGCATCCATACACTCCGCCACAGTTTTGCCACCCACCTGCTGTACCAAGGCACCGATCTCTATACCATCAAGCGGCTTCTCGGGCATTCATCCATAAGGACAACTTTACGCTATCTCCACCTCATACCGGAACGGTTTGCCGAACTCACGAGCCCTCTTGATAATCTAGGTCAGAGGAAAGGGAGGGCAAGTTGATGAAAACAACGCTGAGTCCGGAGCACAAGCAACCGGAAGTTGCCGACATCTTCCGTCTCTACGGTGAGGATTACCGGCAGAGTAAGCCGTTATCGTACAAACAGATCAAAGTCATGCGTCATATTGAAGAATGCCGGACTGCTGATCTCGGCGGTCATGTTGAACGCTGTAATGTCTGTAGCTTTGAACGGATCGCTTATAACTCGTGCCGTGATCGGCATTGTCCCAAGTGCCAGGCCATGGCCAAAGAAAAGTGGCTAAACGACCGCAAGGCTGAACTGCTGCCCTGTGGATATTTTCACCTGGTCTTTACTCTGCCCCATGATCTCAACCCGGTTATCCTTGGCAACAGAAAACAAACCCTGGCATTTCTGTTTAGTGCGGCAAATGAAACACTGCAGGCTTTTGCCAGAGATCCTCAATGGCGCCTTGAGGGGCAACTCGGCTTCATTGCCGTGCTGCACACCTGGAGCCAGACCCTGATCGACCATTTTCATCTTCACTGCCTGATCCCCGGCGGGGTTTTTGCGTTTACCAAAGACAAATGGATACCGGCAAGAGAGTCATTCCTGTTCAGGGTTGAATCCCTGGCAAAGGAGTTTAGAAAACGTTATCTGAAAAAACTAGGGAATGCTTATCGCAAAGACGAGATTAATGTGCCGAAAACTATTGCCTTTCAGGATATGATGCGCTCACTGGCAGAATGCCAATGGATAGCATACGCAAAACGTCCCTTTGCCGGGCCTGAACAGGTTCTTGAATATCTTGGCCGGTATACGCATCGGGTGGCTATTTCTAACCACCGCATACTATCTATTACAAACGGCAAGGTTGCTTTTACCTATCGGGATCCGAAAAGAAGTGAGGCGGTCAAGGTAATGACCCTTGCCGCAGAGGAGTTTATCCGACGCTTTCTGCTGCATATCCTACCAAAAGGCTTCATGAAAATCCGCTACTTCGGGTTTCTGGCTCACAGGAACAAAAAACAATGCATCCCACTCCTTAGAAAACTGATTAACCCAAAGGCAAAGCTGCCGGAGAAAAGCAACGAAACAGCTGTTGAGATGATGCTCCGGCTGACCGGCATAGACGTAACCTCTTGTCCGCAATGCAAGAAAGGCAGGATGGTAAAGGTCAGAGCCTTGCCAAAAGCGTATCACAATACATCATAACAATCGACTCTGTTTTACATGGCTGTGGGAGAATCGGCCCCTTGGGGCTTAACAGGAGAGGTTTATTCGCATGCCGTACTTTTTAGAAAAAAGTCAACAGTGACTTGAAATTATGCCTACGTATCACCCGAATCTGCTTCGGCACCTTTATGTAAACAAGAAAACTCGGTGGCCATTCCTTGGAACCAGCTCATTTTAAGTTGTAATTACCATCCACTGCCTGTTATTAAATACCCATAGACTGTCCTTGATAAATCACCAATGGAGGAGCTGGTTCAGTTCTTAATTTTATCAATTATTGCACATCTTTGTGCTTATTCTCTCATCATCCTGCAAGAGCTGGGGAAAAGTACGCTGGAACATCCCATACGTGCAACAACTGATAAAATCCTCCTATTAGCAATGTGGACTTTTGATTAAAGATAATATATTGAAGTATTAAGCGACTGGACGTTTGCAATCAGGCTCAATACACCATGGCAAAAGGTTCTTGTGCTGAGGTCACCCGTCATCATCACTTCCGGACTTTCCATAGTGGGTTGAAGCCAACGGAGTGCGTACAACAGGATTTATAGGGAAATGCCAGTAATTGATGTCCCTTACCGCTACTCAAAAATTATGCGTGTCCGTGAGAAATTCCAGATAAACCAAAAAGGCTGTAATGGCAGAAAAAATTTCTGAAAAATATTTTCACACGAATAACTTGAAAATCAATATTTCCCGGTTATCGAATACATATATTAATTAACCTGCGGCGGCTTGCTTTTCAACTTCATCGGCATCATCATCCGCCTTCTTTTCCTCAACCGCTGCAACGGGCTTGGAGTCAGCCGCGGCATCATCATCCGCCTTCTTTTCCTCAACCGCTGCAACGGGCTTGGAGTCAGCCGCGGCGTCAGACGATGCACTTTCTTTACTTTCGGAGCTGTCAGCGGCTGGGGAAGTGTCCGTCTGTGTTTCAGTTTTCTCAAGTGCTTTTTGCAACTGATCAATCACCTCGCAGATTATAGCTTCGGCACCTTCATACCAGTTGACGTTTTCATCCGACTCCTTTTTACGTGAGACACCTCGGCATGAATTTTTTAAAACAATCAGTTTTGAAACTGTATCCTTTACATCGACGCAGAAATCTTTGCTGGCGTCTTTGTCGCCGCTATCGATTTTATGCTGCGCCGACTTCAATTTTTCAACACCCTGATGGAGCAATACTGCCGCTCCCTCGAACCAGATAATGTTCGGGGTGTTTTTTTGGGTAATACAGGTGCCCGTGCATGAATCTCTCAGAATAAAAAGCATGGAGATTGAATCTTTTAACCCGTTATTTTTTTTAGCTTTTTTGTTCATGTTATCCTCCTCTGGTTTGCTCACAATTGTTAAAAATTTTTAATCTATTAAGGTTACTTTTAATGCAACCGGTAGGTACTGTTTTACAAATCAACAAAAGCTGACGAACCGATTATTCATGCACATTTTTTTAGGATGCCTTTCTTAATTTTAACGAATAATGAAAAGCGTTCCGTACCAACAATATAATCTCATTGTAACCGAATGGCTTAAAAATAAGGAAATCAATTCCTGAACAGCCGTATTTATCCTCATAAAATCTACTTGGCAGTGTAACCATCATTGCAACGGACATGCATCGATCAATTCTTTCAATTTGGGTAACAAATTCTGTGACATCCTGCCCTGGAATGTCGTGATCAAATATCAACAGATCGTATCCTTCGCTGATGAGTTTTGCAAAGCATTCATGTTCCTTCATCACCGGGGAAACTTTACAGCCGATCTGTTTAAGAATTTCCTCCATCATCATTGACTGGTCTTTTCTACTGTCAAAGAGCAAAACATCCATGTTAATCAAGTTTAACACTGAAACACCTCACGCAGAGCAGTTGCCAGTTTATGATATTTTACGGTCCAGTTCATTCTGCTCCACGTCAATGGGTTTGCTTGTATCCAGTATATCCACACCGTCAAAATCTTTTGTCTTAAAGCTGTCAACTTCTCTGAAATCATCAAGTATCTCTGAAATGATCTGTAATTGCTCTTTTACTATGACAAGTTTTTTTTTGTGTGTGTTCTTCCCTAGTGCTGGCTAACAAAAGATCAACATAGCCGATTATAATTGTAAAGGGTCGACTGAATTGAAAGACAATGGAAGCCGTTGCAGCCTGCGCTCCCCGCAGCAGATGGGCATTTATTTTACCCCAGCCAAAACGCCTCTCTCTGACGCTTCGCCTGTCAACGATCTCTCTCCTGTCTCCAATTATACGCCGATGAATAGCTTTTCGCCTGTCTCCTTCTTCTGGTTGTTTGATACTATTGTTTCTTGTTTCCATTCATTCATCCTGCAATGGTAATTTCAAGCTGACAGGAGTGTTTTCTTTTTGAGCAAGTATAACATTATTTGAACTGCTTACTGTTAATGTAAAAAGTAATCTGATTAATATACATTGAAGCAAAAAAACCGTAAGCCGATAATCTGGGCACAAGACTTCTAACAGCTAAGCCGTTGCGGTTGCAGTTTTATTATATAAGCCTAAAGATCAACTCTTTTGATCAGGCCATTTTTCATTACGTATAAATAACCTATAATTAATATCCGAACTGACTGTCAATTGAATAAATAATTTAATTTTAAATAAGTGTCATCCCCATGTTAGGGATGAGTTGAAGATGAAGTCAAACTTGCTGCTATGAAGGGAAAGAAGAATTACTTGGGAGGCGATTTTGATTGCCGGTATAAAGGGGAAACTGCAAGTAATTGGATCAGGTGCTAGATGATGGCAAGTAACTATGTTGTAAGTGAGGACTTCGGTTTGAAGTGATATGTTGACTTATTATTATTTCAGTTTTCTGCCCCATTCATTTACAATCCGCATTCCCACCAGCCTGCAGTGCAAATAAGTCATCTGCCTAGCTTTGCATCAGTAATTCTCTAACCATTTTTTGAGGGTTTTTACTTCAGAAAGTTTTTGGAAATCATTCATTAGGAAAGAAATGAGTAGTTTTAAAAGGTTATTTAAATGAACATTCTGAAATTCGTTACCATATTGTGGTAGTTGTTGACAATTATTGACAAAAAACAAGCAATAATAGACTTGATTTAATCTGTCTTTGAAGAGACATTCATTTTTACAAGTTCAATTTATAGTGGCATGAAAATTTCTTAAACTTTTAATGTTTTTTCATAAAAGTTAGAGAAAAACTGTTTTTATGCCCAAAAATGCGAATGATTCCCATTTGGTAATTATTTTTTAATAAATTTTTTATTTACTCAAAATATTTATAAACTCAGCAAACAAAGCACAAAGACAAAAGAAAGCAAGTAAAGAGTTTCATAAGTGAAGTGTAGTGAGAAAACTATACAGAAGGAGGGTGGTTATGAAAAGACTTTTTAGTTTTGCAGCTTTTGCAACAGTAATTTTATGTTTCGGGCTTGCCCAGGGGGCGGATGTAGTACCCCCTGAGATTGATATGCCCGGGACGCAGCCTAATGAAGCAAATATTGAAGATCCGGGAAGATGTTTGAATTGCCATAAAGGCTATGAAACTAATCCTCGAGTAGAGCCCGGGTTTGGCTGGATGGGAAGCGCCATGGGCAATGCGGGCCGTGATCCGATCTTCTGGGCCACCCTGGCCATTGCCGAGCAGGACTTTGACGGCGCCGGCGACCTCTGCATCCGCTGCCACAGTTCCGGCGGCTGGATAGGCAGGCCGTTCGACTCCCACCGATGGTTCAGGTCTTGCTGCCAGCGATGAAAACGGCATTGACTGTGACACCTGCCACCAGATGACCAACCCGGATATGGCAGAGCATATCGGCACTGTGTCTGATCCATTTATTCCCAACCAGGGTGACAGTCTGGATCCTCTACTGGCACTGGAAGGCTACTATGGCAGCGGCATGTATGCCCTGTCCAATGACTACGGTAAACTTGGCCCCTATGGAGAAAATGATGCTGTAGCACGGCATCAGTTTACCAAGTCAAATTTTCACCGGGATGTTGATTTCTGCGGCACCTGCCATGATGTGTCCAATTCAGCAGTGGGCGACCTGGCACCAAACGCCGGCACCCAGCCTGGAGCTCCGGATGTATTAAATAGCTGGGATTTTGATCCTGTCGGTGCACCGAACCTGGGCGGACCGGTCGAGGAAAAAGCGGCTTTCAATAACCCGCCTTATGCCTATGGTATCGTGGAGAGGACCTTCAGTGAATATAAGTCCAGTCCACTTTCCACAACACTGGTGGATGATTTTGGCACGCTTCCCGCAGATCTGCAGGATCCGCGCGGCTCCCTGTATAACGCCTACATGGCAGCAACAACTGATGGAACCAGGTCCGCCAATTATGTTGACGGTGACATGCGGTATTTTTCCTGCCAGACCTGTCATATGCGGGCAATTACCGGCAGAGGCTGTGACAAAAATAATGCCCCGAACAGGTTAGACCAGCCCATGCACGATCAGACCGGCGGCAACTACTGGATCTATCCTCTGGTCCAGTACCAGGACCAGCAGGGCACCCTGCGGTTGGGCGGCGGCCTCGACGCTGATCAGATTGCGGCCATGGATGACGGTACACTTAGAGCGAAGCAACACCTCACCCAGGCAGCCACCCTGGATGTCAATGGCGATCTTGTCAGGATCACCAACATGACCGGCCACAAGGTTATTTCCGGCTATCCGGAAGGACGCCGTATGTGGCTGAACATCAAATTTTATGATAACACCGGTGGCTTTCTTGAAGAAGTTGGTGAATGGGGTCCACTCCAAACAACAGCAACGAACCCTGTGGACGGTTCAACGTTTACACCCAAGTCGATTGTGGATCTTGATAACCCCAAACTCAAAGTCTACGAGGTCCATCCGGCCATGACCAAGGAATGGGCAGATGTGCTTCTTAGTGAAGGTGTGGGCTATCCAGCCACCATGCCTCTCAGTTTCAATCGCTTAACAGGTGCGGTGGATTTCACCCTGGGCAACCTTGCTGCATTGCCCGCTGGTGCATATCATGAAACATTCCACTTCGCGCTCAATAACTATATAGGCAAGGACAACCGTATCCCGCCATACCGGATGAGCTATGACGAAGCCCAGAAGCGCAACTCCCTGCCGGTGCCTGATTCTCAGTACGGCGGCTCACCAGGCGGCGTCTATGATCATTGGGATGAATTTAACATTACTGCTATTGCTCCTGCAGGTGCAGTATCAGCTTATCTTACCCTGTATTACCAGGGAACCAGCTGGGAGTACGTCCAGTTCCTGAATAATGCGGTCAGCAATACCCCTACCGGTGCTGGAGCCCCAAACCCTGTAACCCCATTCCTGGCTGATGAGGGCAAGAACTTCCTCGATGCATGGTTAAATGCCACTGATGCTAACGGGCAGACGATGGTACCACCGTTCGTCATGGCAACTGCTACATGGGGAGCAGCAATTTGCCAACCAGAGCCTGAAACCTGTGATGACACCATCGACAACGACTGCGACAACCTGGTTGACTGTGCTGACCCAGATTGCGATGGTGATCCTGCCTGTCCTGATTTAATAGAATATCCTAACTGTTTTGATGGCCTGGACAATGACTTTGATGGCTTGACTGACTGTGACGACAGGACCGACTGTGACGGTATTATAGAGACCTGCGGTCTTGGTGTTTGTGCATCAACAGGAAGCCAGTGTAACAACGGTACATTGGTGGAAGCTATCTGTACACCCGGTGCTCCTGGTGTTGAAGGTCCTTTTGGAGATCCAACCTGTACAGATACATTGGATAATGACTGCGATGGTCTGACCGATGCTAATGACCCTGACTGCCAGCCGGATAAGACATGTTCTGATTATACAAGTAAAGGTGATTGCAATAATGATCTAGACTGTGAATGGAGCGGCAGCCCCAAAAACGGATCGTGCGGAGATGCAGGAGGAACGGAACCACCTTCCAATTGCAGTGATTATGATGGTACTGATGCGGCAACCTGTGATGCCGCTGGTTGCAGATGGAACAAGAAAAAGCTGACCTGCAATTAAGAGGTTAGAACTGATCACCTAGTTTCAATCAAAATCCCAGAAGAAAGGCAGAGTCGTGATTCGGCTCTGCCTTTCTTATTGTATACTTTAAATGTCTGCTGATATGTCTGACAGTGTCAAGTAGAAAAGACCTATACATTGCCCCTGTTTTTCGGGGGGTTTCATTTCATATACTAAGGTATTACCAATTGTAAAGATCTGCTATGAAGGGAAAGTGAGAATTGCCAGGGGAATGATTCTGATTGCCAGTATGAAGGGAAAAAGGTAATTACCCAGATCAGATGCTAGATGATGGCAAGAAATCTTTACTCTATTGCTACCCTCCAAACCATCAATTTGAGTGCACTAATTTCTTGACTTTGGTGAGGGATTGATATTTATATAAATATTATAATCAAGTTATTTTTATTTGTTCAAACCTCATGAAGGGCTTCATCCTATGTGTAAGGTTTGCCTTGTATAGCTGATATAGAGCCTCCGCAGGTAGATCTACCAACGGAGGCTTTTGTTTTTTATAAGGTGTTGTGCTGTGTACCTACTCTACCAAAAGGGAGGATGAATATAAAAAACATCTACATAACAAAAAGAAATTGTAAGTGAATACAGGAGGTAGGCCAGGTCTGTAGATATAAGAACTTCCTTAAACCATATAAAAAGGAGCGGATACCATGAAAAGAAATGCAATTTCAGTAATTATCCCGATTACGTTGATTCTGACATTTTCTGTAGCTTTTGCCATGAGCCATAACGCTGCGGAAAGGGGAAAAGCACTTTTTGAGAACCCGAATTTCGCAGGGGGGAAGAAGGCTTGTAATTCTTGTCATCCTAAGGGGAAAGGGCTCTCAACGGCTGGATTAAAAAGCGAATTTTCAATCATGGGGAAAAAGCAGAACAGCCTTGAACAAGCAATTAATTTTTGCATTGTGAATGCAAATAAAGGAAAGGCGATTGCTGAAGACTCAAAGGAAATGCAGGAAATGGTGAGCTTTATCAAATCGCTGGGCTCCGAAGGCTCAGCTGGTTATGGAACTCCTGGTTACGGTGGGAAAGCACCGGGTTACGGAGAAAAAGCCAAAGAGGCTGCGCCTGGTTATGGTGGGAAAGCACCGGGTTACGGTGGGAAGAAATAAGCTATAAATACAACTTCAATAAAGGGGTTCCTCCCATGACTGTCAAAGAGATTCAAGCTATTGTAAAAAAGATGGGACTGAAAGCCGGCAAGATGAAAAAAGTGGACCTAGTTCGAATGATCCAAGCGGCTGAGGGGAACACCCTCTGTTTTCAAACCGGTGCAGTAAGTACCTGTGGTCAGGAGAACTGCCTGTGGCTCTCTGACTGCAACTAAACCCATCACGCCATTCTCAGCCAGCATAAAAAAAGCCGAGTTCCATGGAGACAGCTCGGCTTTTTTCATGCTTTATCCTGGGTTTTAAGTTCTGTTTGTCATCCTCGTTATAATTCTCTGTAAAATGATTTGATTTGCACTGAAAATCACACCTTCTAAAGCCCAAGTGTCTACTGATATGTCTGACAGTTTCAAGCAAAAAAGCTATATATATTGTCCTATATATAGCACATAAAAACAGTAAATTTACGGCATCTGAAATTAGCGATGTCTGCTATAAATCTTGACTAATAGCAGCATCCAAGAAAGTTACTATTGCCAGTGGGCACCTTAACTGGTAACTCTCCTTCATATAGTCAACATTGCAACTTGCCATATTGAAAAATGGGGGAAGTCTATGATTTCATATAGTGATTTGAAATGCTGGGAAATAATAAACTGTGACCATTTGGCTTGTCTTGCCAGGAGTGAACCGAAAACACCTTGTTGGGAAATTGCTAAAAGGGTTGAGGCTTTTCACGATGTTTCCAATACCTGTCGTGATTGTATAGTACATATAATCCATAAAAAGACTTCTGTTTTAAGCAAAAAAGAAATTCAGGAAATTTTAAAAAACAGGGGGGATTCTGATAAAATTTCCTGAATTTCTTTTTTTCTTAATTAGAAGTCTCTTTATGGATTATATGTATTATACAATAACGACAGGTATTGGAAGTATAGTGAAAAAACAAAA
>PVMK01166901.1_pt1 | contig 10312 bp, 10 predicted proteins | sample 1853481 | NCBI WGS metagenome assembly PVMK01 (sample SAMN08533507, study PRJNA380276) | Marine sediment metagenome, whole genome shotgun sequencing project. | reverse complement strand
GATCCGTTGATGGTCAGCCTGCAGCGCGGTGAGCCGGATATCTACGTGAACCCATCGGATGCGAGGGACCGGGGTGTTGAGGACGGTGACCGGATTCGCGTATTCAACTCATTCGGCTCGTTTATCGTCATGGCCCACGTGACTTCTGCGATCCAGCCGGGCATGACCTATATGTATCACGGCTGGGACCCGATGATGTTCGAAGGCCGGCAGAATTTTGGTGCCGTGATTTCGAGTGCGGGACTGATCAAGCCAACCTCGCTGGCGAGCGGGTATGGCCACATCACGTATAAGCCGCTGGCTTTCGAACCCAATGCGACCTTTCAGGACGTGACCTGCGATTTCGAGAAACATGCGGCTGCCGGATAGGCCAGTCAGAGCAGGATATTGGATCAGCTTTTCGATTCTGTTATTGACAAGGTGCGGGCGCGGTTTCCATTGGATACAGTCCTGTTGCCCCCCGAGCTCGCCGAGCCAAAATCATTCCTAAAGGTACTGACGGCGAAGCACTACAACTGGCGTGCCGAGAAATTCAGAAAATTGTTCGGCATGCGGTTCACCGTCAAATTGCCGCCGCTGGATCAACTCAATACAATTTTTTACCCCGAGACTGTTTACGATTCGCCGATTTTCCTGTTTTTTTGTCTAGTGACCCGGCGAAAACTGATTGCGCATCTGAATGTTTACTGCCCATTCAATGATGAGGCGTATCGCGCGGTGCATGTCGACCCGTTGACCGAAATCCTGACGAGGTATCCGTCTTTTGAATGTCCAGATCGCTATCCGGAGTGGATGCAGAAATATCGCCAGGATTGCACGATCTATGGCATGTTTGCCCGGGATCGTCTGAATGACTTGTCCCACTGTGCGTTCGATTTTCTCGAGCATTATCTTCAGATCGTCAGCGACGCGGTCCCGGTCGAGAACGCATCCCGACTGCAGACGATCGAACGATTTCACGACCGGTTTATCGAGGATATACGCACGCAGGACAAGGCGCAGGGTATGATCGCAAAAATGATAGGCAAAGAAAAAGCGCGCCGAATTTTCTACGAAGTCACAACCTGACAGAACTGTTCAGGGAGTCCGAATAGCATTTCGATCATAATTTTATAATGACAAAGTATTCAATCAGGTCTCGGTGCTGCGTTTTGCTGGTGCTGTTCAGTGCATGCCTTGCGGTATCCGTGGTCTGGGCACAAACGGAGTCCGACGATAATGCGATCAACCCGTGGCCGCGAGAAATCCAGACATCGAAAGGTACGGTCGTCGTGTACCAGCCCCAGCCGCAAGAGCTTGACGGTAATCGTCTTCAGACCCGCGCCGCGATATCGGTCACCTTGACGGGGACTGATGATCCGGTATTTGGCGTTGTCTGGTTTGACGCCCGAATTTCGACCGACCGGGAGGATCGAACCGTCGAGATTGAAGACTTGAAAGTCTCACGGATGCGGTTTACCGAGCAGGATGAAGGGAAAGCGGAGCAGCTTCGGGCCTTGCTGGAAAAAGAGATTCCGCAGTGGGGGCTGGAAATCTCGCTCGATCGGCTGCTAACGACGCTTGAACTCGTCAAGCAGCGCGCCGATTCAGCCACTCAGATCAGTACCGATGCGCCGGTGATTATTTTTGTTCCCGAGCCCGGCTGTGTTAGTGACGTTGGATGGCGAGCCACGCCTGAAAGCGGTAGAAAACCGGCCGCTGATGCGGGTCGTCAACACGCCATTTTCTATACTGCTCGATACCGAGACCAATACCTATTACCTCAATGCGGATGCGAAGGTCTGGTACTCGGCTGCGGATATCAAGGGAGACTGGACGGTCGCCGAGTCTGTGCCGAAGGCGGTCGCCGAACGGGCTCCGGAACCCGATCCCGAGGAAAACGGTGATCCGGAAGCAGACGATGCGCTGGTGGCCGATGATGACGAGTCTGAACCGGGCCCACCGCCGACTATCTTTGTCGCAACCGAACCCACTGAGCTCATTTCCAGTACGGGAGAGCCGGAATACACACCGATTTCCGGCACCGAGCTTCTCTATATGAGCAATACGGACAGCGATGTATTCCTGCACCTGACTGATCAGCGCCATTTCGTGCTGCTGGCAGGCCGCTGGTATGCGAGCAGTTCCCTGGATGGGCCCTGGTCGTATGTGCCGGGTGCGGATCTTCCCGATGACTTCACGAAAATTCCGCAAGACGGTCAAATGGCGACCGTACTTTACGCTGTGCCCGGTACTGATGTTGCGCGCGACGCAGCGCTCGATGCACAGATTCCACAGACGGCCAAGGTCGAACGCGACAAAGCCAGCCTGGAAGTGGAGTACGATGGCGCGCCGAAATTCGAGGATATATCCGGGACGACAATGGATTACGGCGTGAACACGGCGTCCCAGGTCATTCTTGTTGACAAGGAATACTATGCCTGCGAGGACGGCATATGGTTTGTTGCCAACACCGCCACGGGACCGTGGCGTGTAGCGACATCGGTGCCGAATGTCATATATACGATTCCGCCCGAATCCCCGGTTTACAACGTCACTTTCGTTTATGTGTACGACTCTACACCCGAAGTGGTGTATGTCGGTTATACATCGGGCTACAGCGGCACCTATGTCTATAACACGACGATTGTCTATGGCACGGGCTACTATTATCCGAGCTGGTACCACACCTATTATTATCCGCGTCCCGCAACCTGGGGCTTCCATGTGCGTTACAACCCGTGGACGGGATGGCATTTCGGATTGAGCTATTCGACCGGACCGTTCACGTTCGTGATCGGTGGCGGAGGATGGTACCGCGGTGGCTGGTGGGGGCCTTACCGGTATCGCGGGTATCGACACGGTTACCGGCACGGTTACCGTCGGGGTGCGCGCGCCGGGTACAGGGCCGGCTATCGTGCCGGTCAGCGAACGAATGCGCGGAACAACCTGTATCGCAGCAACAATAATCCGAATCGCGGCGCGATAGCGAGCAAACAACCCGCGCGCGACCGTGCCAAACCGGCAACAGGAAATCGCTCCAATAATGTATATGCCGACCGTAACGGCAACGTCCACCGCAAGACCGATCAGGGTTGGCAGGAGCGCACAGACCAAGGCTGGCAGAATCAGACGCGAGATAAAGCGAACACCCAGGATCGCTCTGCAGCCACGCGTGAGTCCGCGTCAAATCGAAACCGCGATAACAGGGGTTCATCGACCCAGCAACTGAATTCCAGCCAACAGGCGCGGCAACGCGGCACTCAACGTACTAATAGCTACAACCACGCGCGCTCCGGCGGTTCCAGGGGGGGTGCGAGAGGCGGAGGCGGCAGAGGTGGAGGTGGCCGCCGGTAGCGGCGATTTGTCTCGATCGAATGTCGTGGCTCAATGAGTCTGATACTCAGGAATCCCCAATATGCTTCAGTACACAGCGGTTGGCATTCAGAACGAATCCCGGATGGCCCTGACTCGCGATGACTATTGGACCGATCTAAGGTCATCTACGACGCGATGATGGCGAACGGAGGAATCTATCCGAGTAACCTCTGTATGGATGGACCGCCACTTACAGAGGAACAGCAGCTGGAACTGGTTAAGAATCAAGTCAATAAGATGGTGTCCCTCGGCATATACACTGCGCCGCCCGGATGGGAGCCGTACACTGTTAATCAGGAAGTGGCTGAACGAATCGCGGAGGCTGACAAGCGATCCGGGCGGTCTCAGGACGGGAGAAAAAAGACATGAGTGAGCAGGGTGTTGATCTGTCCCAGATTCGCGGGGACTGGAAATTTCACATGGATTATCTGACCAATGCGGTCACGCAGACGATGAAGCGGCAACTGAAGGATTGGGGTGAGTTATCCGCTGGCGCCGATAATGCCGGAATCGAGGAAGCGATGACCCGTCAAAAGGCTCTCTGGGATGAGCTGATCGCGAACGCCAATGACAAGGGCACGATCCCGACGGCGGACTCGAAGGTCGATGGATTCATTGCCGCCTGTCGCGAGGCAAAGCCGCTTTGTGATGAGTTTCAGGACCAGAACGACAGCGAGTTCGCCGAGGAATTTTCAGAGGCCTGCAGGCAAACTCGCGGACTCTGCGACGATCTCGAAATGATGCGAGATCAGCGCCCGGACGATCAGTGATAGTTGATCAAAGCCGTCGTTGATCAGACCCTGGGTTGATCAGAGCCTGGAGCCCGACTCGGGGCTTCGCCAATCGTCTAAATCTTGCTCTTCGTAAACGTGCCGCGTTTTAGTAACGTAGCGACTGATTCCTTGAACACCTTGTCCGCATCCGCATGTTGCATCGGGGGCTTGTTTTTCGGCCACAGCGGTGTGTCATAGAGCTTCTGATAAATCTCAGTACGTATATACGGAATCCAGTTCTGGAACCGGGCGGTTTCCCGGAAGTGACGCAGCGCTTCGATATTGACCTCGGCCGAAATATAACAATCATCGACGACGCTGCTGCTGGCAAGGATCTCTCCCTTGTAGCCGAAAATCGATGAGCGGCCGCCCAATGCGCCACCGATCGTCGTCGGCGCTTCACCCGGCGCCCCCGGCATGATCAGCGAACCGGTGTTCGGCGCGACCATATAGGCAGTGTTATCCATCGCGCGGGCCCGGTTCTGTACTTCGAAGATCTCCCTCGATACCCAGGGCTCGGGCAGCGACGCCCGGTACAGGATTTCGGCCCCGTTCATCGCGAACGCCCGGTAGCTCTCCGGGAATGCGCCCTCGACACCGACCGTCCCGCCTATATTGCCGATTTCGGTTTTCGCCACCGGAAAAAATGTTTCGAGGGAGTTTCCATACTCGGCAACCCATTCGTCAAACACATCATGGGGTGTCGTCGAGTGCTCCACATGCAGCACGATGTTTTTCTGATGCTGATAACAGACCTCTCCAGTCGGATCGACAATAAAGACCGTATTAAAAAATCTTTGCGGAAATTTCGGATTTTTGGTCTTCAGTGTCGCGATGATGTAGCAGCCGTGTTGTTTCGCCTTTTCCCCCAGCGCCTGCGTTTCCCAGCCGGGCATGTCCGCCGCCATTATTTCCGTGTATTCGGCCTGTTCCATGTCCAATATTTCATCGACGAAGCCCTGTATCGCGCCCTCGCCAAGCGCAATCAGGCGCACCGGCAGTTCGAGCGAACAGATGTGTGCAACCAGGTCGATCATACTGCTGATGTGATTGAGGTTTCGTTCCACCTCCTGCCGGGTTGCGACGTGCCGGACGCTGGTTTGCAACGCGACGGCCATGTAAGGCTCAATCATGGTTTAGATAATCCTTCAGGTTGATTTTGTCGGCCCCGGGAATAATCGGCCGGATTAATTTGTCCAGATCTTCAAGGTCCATCGTCGCATCGACGCCAATGCGAACCGATTTCATGCCTTCCTTTGCGGCCCGTTCGAGTTCCCAGCTTTCAATACCGGGAATCACAATGTGTTTCGATGCGTCGGCCGCGCGGTTCCAGATGGCCCACTCGACATCCACGCGGTCGTGCACGTCAATATCGTCGTCAACGACTATCACCCGCTTCGTGATGCGGCTGACCGGGAAAAACGCACCTCCGGCCGCAAACGCCTTTTCGATAATCTGGCGGGGTTGATCGTCCGATTGCTTGTCGATAGAGATCGTGACGTGTGCCAGCGTACCCATGGCCGGGTCCGACAAAACGTTGATGTCCTTGATTTCCGGGATTACCTCTTTTAGGGCGGCGATGATGCTGCGCTGAATGCCGAAAACCGCCACGCTACCCAGCGTATTGTGTTCCGGATTCCGGCCTGCCACGATCGAATAAAATATCGGGTCCTTACGGTGGGTAATCGTGTTGACCGTCGTCACCGGCGCGGTTTCCGGTCCGTATTGGCCGGCGAATTCGCCGAGTAAATTGGAAACGCGATTCGAGAAGTCCACCGTACCCTCGATGATAAATTCCGCGTTGGCGGGCACCAGCAGATCACTGTCTTCACACCGGACCAGTTCGACCGGCGAGCCAGTGAGTCCCCCCGCGATTTCAAATTCGCATTGGTTCGGGGCCAGTTTGCAGGCCGCTGCGACCTGCATGGCCGGCGGCACGCCGAGTGCGAGGGCGATGGGCATGGGTTCGCCGGTTTTTTCCCAGTTCGCATAGATCCGGCGCAGGTCGCGGAGCGAACTCGCGTTGATGACGAACCGATTTTTGTCGAGGATCCGGGTCCGATAGACGCCAATGTTCTGGACCCCGGATTCGGGATCGCGCGCAACGCCTACCGCCGCGGTGATAAACGGCCCGCTGTCGAGTTCAAAAAACGTCGGCACGGGGAGGTCGGATAAGTCGACATCCGGACCCTGAATGATCACGTCCTTCACGGGCGCCGCTTCAGTGGTGACCGGATCGATCGGGTTGGCCTTCGCGTGCTCGATTCGGGCGTCGAACGCCTTGGCGTCAAACGGCGTCGAAAAATCGTGATTCAGCGCCATGCCAAATCGCTCGAGCTTGTTATACAGGCCGCCGACGACAGGAAATTTGGCTCCGATTACGTCTTCAAAGTAATAGGCGCGGCGCAGGCCCTCGACCTTCGCCATGACGCCGGCGAGTTCCTGCCGGGGCTCTACAGCCCGGCTAATACGGTCGAGTTCACCGTTGTCTTCGAGTAACCGGACAAAGGATCGAAAATCATGTACCACGTTGTCTCCTCAGGTTTCGGTGCTGCCACAAGGGCGTAATTAGCGCATTATTCTATTTTCTTGCGTCATCCAATTGGTGGTACATGGGCAGGCGTGACCACACACAGGGCATCGGTTAATTCAAGCGAATGATGTCAAGTTAATATATTAGTATAAACAATAGATTAGAGTCATTGATTAATATCATTTATAGCTATGGATAGCGACAACCCTGAGGCACGAATCAGCGCGCTGAGCGCCCGGCTGCGGGTTGATCTGGGTCCGGCGGCACTCCTTGTTGGGGATGATCTCGATGGCCGCGTTGCCGGAATCTGGGGTATACCGCGCACACTGGCCGCGGAGATCCTGGTCCGGCCAGCCGATACGCAAGGCGTGTCGACAACACTGAGTATCTGCAATGGTCTTTCGCAGCCGGTTGTGACGCAGGGTGGATTGACCGGGGTCGTCGATGGCGCCTGGGCGGAGTCGGGCGATCTGATTTTGTCGCTCGAGCGTATGACGCATATCGAGGAAGTGGATGTCGTCGGGCGCACGATGACCGTACAGGCTGGCGCGTCTCTGCAGCGCGTTCAGGAAGAAGCCGCCCGTCATGACCTGATGTTTCCGCTCGACCTCGGTGCGCGTGGGTCGGCGACGATCGGTGGTAACGCCGCGACGAACGCCGGTGGAAATCGCGTGATTCGCTATGGAATGATGCGCGCCCTGATTCTGGGCCTCGAAGCAGTTCTCGCTGACGGCACGGTCGTATCATCGATGAATCAAATGTTGAAAAATAATGCCGGTTACGATCTGAAGCAGCTGTTTATCGGGACCGAGGGTACGCTCGGTGTCGTGACTCGCCTGGTCCTGCGTCTTGTCGAGGCGCCGAAAAGCCAGGCAACGGCCCTCGTGGCGATGACGGATTTTGACCAGGTGACGCAATTCCTGAGTCATGTCGATGCTGCTTTGGGCGGCACCCTGAGCGCGTACGAGGTGCTGTGGCAGGATTTTTATAATTTTGTATGTGAACAGGCAACGGCCGCCCGGCCGCCATTGACCGGCACTCATCCCTACTATGTAGTCGTGGAGGCCCTGGGTAGCGATCAGGTGCGCGATACGGAGCGCTTCGAATCGGTCCTGTCCGGCGCATTCGAAAAGGGCCTGGTCGCCGATGCGGTCGTCGCCAAATCACAGGCCGAGCGGGATGCCATATGGGCAATTCGGGATGACGTTGTGCAACTCTTGGCGCTTAAGCCGGTATTCCTGTTCGATGTCAGCCTACCGATTCGCGACGTTGAAGCATATATTCAAGCGGTTCGACAGCGGCTTACCAAAGCGTGGCCGGATCAGCAGCTGCTTGTTTTCGGTCACCTTGGAGATGGCAATATTCATCTGGCTATTTCGGCAGGCCCGGAATCGGGTCAGGCGCGGGCAGAAGTCGAGCAAATTGTCTATGCGCCACTCGGCGCGCTGGGTGGTTCGGTGTCGGCTGAGCACGGGATCGGGCTGGAGAAGAAACCTTATTTGTCGTGGTGCCGGAGCGATGCTGAGATAGATTTGATGAAGTTGATGAAGAGGACCCTGGATCCGAACGCGATTCTGAATCCAGGGAAAATATTTGATTTGTGATTGAGTCAGAATAAAGGGCGAGGTATGAGTACAACCGTAGATGCAGTGCAATCGGAGGCCGACCCGCAAAAATATTTATGGTATTTCGTTTATGTCGTGATCATGGTGGTCACTGGGATACCGATGTTTGTAGAGGTTCGGATGCCACTGATCATGTCCCAGGTCTCTCTGCTGGTCATACATGAATTTTCCGGGTTCCTGTTCGTGGGTCATACACTGTTCAGCAACATCTGGGCTATGCGCATTCGAATGACCCAACCGGTCGAGACCGGTGTCTGGGCCCGCGGATTTCTGCGCAAGCTCGCGCTCAGCATCACGTTGCCGACATCGATTATTTCGCCGCTGGCCGGACTGTTGTTGATGAGATATTATGGTGGGCTCGCGGCCAATCCGTGGGCCTGGAACGCCTATCTCGCGTTCTGGCTCATGGCGGGCATCAGTATCGTGCCCGATGTCATCCGTTACGGCCGCAACCGGCATTCGAGTGACCCGCGCCATGGTGTCGCCAGCGGTGCAATTCGGGGAAATTTCGGCACGGTTATGGTCATTTATATTTTATGGTGCATGATAACGAAGGGAGCGCTGATCCCGGTTCCGTTCTATGCGGGCTAAGGGGAACTCCCTATACTGGACTGGCGAATTATCGGCCATGCTGTAAATATAGCTGGCGGATGACTGCCTTGGTGGACTCGATTGCTTGATGCGAACTGATGACTAAATCGGACACTATCCTCGTCGTCGTCGATCCGACGGCGACGGAACATCCGGCAGTCGACAGGGCGACTGATGTTGCTGCTCAGCTCGGTGCGCGCATCGAATTACTGATCTGCGATTATCAGCCGCATATTGTCGGCGCGACGTTCCTCGATTCGAAGCGGCTGCAAACCGCAAAAAAGAATTACCTCGGCAAACATCTGGAACATCTCGAATCGCTTGCGCGGAAAGGCCGGGACCGCGGCATCGATATCCGCATTAAAGCGACCTGGGACAGGCCGCTTTATGAGGGCATCATCAGGCAAGCCCTCGAATGCGATGCGCGTTACGTTTTCAAGGACACCCATTTCCATTCGGCCGTTTCACGTGCCTTATTTACGAATACCGACTGGCACTTGATTCAGTGCTGTCCGGCGCCGCTGTGGCTGGTCAAGCCGGGCCATGATTTCGAGCGGCCTTCGATTCTCGCGTCCGTGGACCCGCTGCATGAACATGACACGACTGCCGCACTGGATGTGCGAATTCTGTCCGACGCATTTGAACTGGCGGGCCAGTTGGACGGCACGGTCGATGTATTCCATGCTTACAATCCGTTTGACGACCCGGATGACCCCGCTCGGCCGCGGGCGGTGCATGAGTCCGCACTGAATGCCCTCGCCGAGCAGTTTCAAATAGGCTCCGAGGACATTCATCTGGAGGCGGGGAACACGGTCGACCTGCTGCCGCGAATTGTCGCCGACAAGCCATTTGACCTGGTCGTCATGGGGGCCGTTTCACGTTCGCGTCTTGAGCACGCGATTGTTGGGAGCACCGCCGAGAACGTACTCGATCATTTGTCCAGTGATGTTCTCGTGATTAAACCGAAGGGATTCATCAGCCCCGTGACGTTCAAACTACAGCCGCGAGGGTATTATTGTCTGGAACCCGATAACAAGGGCTGACCACCCAAGCCTATCGCTGAATCGAAACAATATAGTCGATCAGATTGGCGATAATAATCTCGACGCGTTGCTCGGCTTCTTTGTCCGCGCCTTCCTCGACCCAGAACTCGTAGCCCCAGACCGGCATATAACGCGTCCCATGAAAAATCACGGCATTTCGGCCGTCAATAATTCTGCGCAGTATTTCCTCGGGAAAATCATCGCCGTGTCGCTGTTCGATTAGGGTCAAATCGGGCACCGTGATCGGGATTCCGGCCGCTACCGGACCGTCACCGTGACCTTCTTCTCCATGACAACTCGCACAAAACCGCTGAAATGTCGTTTCGCCGGAATACTCATCGAACGCCTGCGCCGCGGCCGGTAACGTGACCAGAAACGTCGCTGCGAGTG
>PVMK01118278.1_pt1 | contig 10312 bp, 11 predicted proteins | sample 1853481 | NCBI WGS metagenome assembly PVMK01 (sample SAMN08533507, study PRJNA380276) | Marine sediment metagenome, whole genome shotgun sequencing project. | reverse complement strand
TTTGATTTTGGGATCGAGTTGAGCGGCGTCTTCAATGGTGTCGATGATGCGGCAGAACAGGTAGGCGATCAGGATACTTCGGTGCAAATCGCCCTTGAGGACGGAGATATTGAGCGCAAAAGTCCGGCTGACTTTTGGCAAAGCTTCTTGGCAATATTTCCAGTCATCCATCACCTTGCGCTTTAAACCCTCCAGGCCTGCACGTCCCGTAGACGGGGCGATTGGCTGGCCCGTCCCTGGTACCGGTCGAATGAATAAAATTTCAGTTTTATGGAACCTTCGCGGGATTTTGGAACGGTCCCTGAATGGACCCGGTTCTCCCAGGCCTAATGAACCGGCTGAGTTTCCAGTTTGTCCAATTCCCTGGCGATTTCGAGGATCGCCGAATGCACGTCATTGATAATGTATTCCGGCGTGCTGGTTCCCGCCGTGATTCCGACATGTTTTTTGTTGTTGAACCACTGCTTGTCCAACTGCGATGCGGCCTCAACGTGATAGGCTTCCACATTCCTCTCGTCACACACTTGCACTAGTTTTTTTGTGTTCGACGAGTTGTAACCGCCGATGACGATCATCAGGTCTACCTGATCCGCCAGATCCCCCACGGCAATTTGACGGTCGCGGGTCGGCTGGCAAATCGTATTGACGAAGGCGACATCGTCCACGCAATCCATTTTTCGGATTTTCCCAACGATTTGTTCTACTTTTTCGACCTGTTGTGTGGTTTGGCTGACGATACCGAATTTTCTTTTCCCGGTGGCTCGCAGTTTTTCCAAATCATCTTCGCTTCCCACTACAACATAGTCATCAAGATCACCAACAATGCCTTTGACTTCGACGTGATCTTCCTGCCCAATCACCACGGGAAAATAATTTTTATCCACCATGGATTTAATCGTACTGTGGACACGCATCACCAGCGGACAACTGGCGTCGAACACGATCAACCCGGCATCCGTTAGTTTCTTTTTCATTGTTTCAGCCGCACCGTGAGCCGTGATCATGACTTTCTTGGTCTTGATCTGGTCGATGGCGTCGGCTCCGTCGACGACAGAAACCCCGTTCTTTTTCAACGACTCATTGACCTGTCCGTTGTGAACCAGTTGGCCGACAATAGTGAGATCTCCCTTGAACTGGGGCTCCAAAGCGAGATTGATGGCGTCCTTGACTCCGAAGCAGGTTCCAAGAGCGCTGGCGAGTGATATTTTCATGGGTTTTCCTTCGAATTAATATAAGGGATCAACCGTTTCTCAACAGTAAATATCTATTAAGTCCTGAATTCCAATAATATCAGACTGACTGGGGGAATTAAATAAAAATCGGGCACCAGGAAAGGTCTAATCACTTTAAAAACAGGTTTTTCAATAGTTGTAACGTGGTCTCCCGCCCGATTTCTGCGATCGATTCGGTTAATGGGATTTTCTTCGGGCACACTTCGACGCACACCTGGGCATTGCCGCAATCGGCGATACCGCCATCGCCCATGACCGCATCCAGCCGCTCCTCTGATTCCATGGCGCCTGTGGGATGCATATTGAAGAGACGGACTTGGCTGAAAGTGGAGGCTCCCATGAAATTATTGTCCTTGGTAAATTGAGGGCAGGCTTCCAGGCAACATCCACAGGTCATGCATTCGGATAGCAGGTAGGCCTTGGCTCGTTGTTTTTCCTGAACTATAGGACCTTCGCCAATGTCGTAAGTGCCATCGATATGAATCCAGGCTTTGACCTTCTTGAGATTTTCAAACATGCGGCTCCGGTCCACATGCAGGTCGCGGATAACGGGAAATTTGGACATGGGTTCCAACACGATGGGTTGGGGAAGGGCATCCACCAGCGCGGTACAGGCCTGCCGCACCTTGCCGTTGATCACCATGGTACAGGCGCCGCACACTTCCTCCAGACAATTGCATTCCCACACGGTAGGCGTTACTTTTTGCCCTTGCCGTGTGACCGGGTGCATCTGGATATCCATGAGGCAGGAGATGACGTTGGCCCGGGGTTTGTGGGGCAAATCGAATTCCTGCCAATAGGGTTTCGTGTCCGGTTGATCCTGACGTTTGATTTTCAAGCGGATGGTTTTATCGTCGGGCATGGTTACCTTCAATCGTATTTTCGGGGCCGGGGTTGGACCAGTGAAGTATTCACTGTTTCAAAACTGATCTCCGGCTGATGATTTTTGTATTCGGCGATGGTGGTCTTCAACCATTGCTCGTTGCCTTTGTCGAATCGCTTCATGTAGGCGGTGTGTCCGGAGGGGAATTCATTCTCCTGAACTTCACCGTATTGTTTTTTCTCTAGATAATCGACGTATTCGTGCGGATCGAAATCTTTGGGCTGGTTCAAATCGAACTCCGGTTTGTAGTGTGCTCCCCGAAATTCGTTTCGGATCAATGCTCCCTGGGTGATGATTTTAGCGAGCTGAATCTGACAGTGCAATTGCTGGATCATGCTCGGCGCCGGGTTGGACCAGTGGGCGGTGTCGAGGCATTGCACGTCCTTGAATCGGATTTCCAGATCGCTGATCTGGGTAAGCGCCTTTTCCAATTTGGAGTTTTCCCGGACGATCAGTACATTCGCCAGCATGATGTTTCCAAGATCCTGGTGGAGCATATAGGGATTTTCCTTGCCGCTCATTTGCTTGAAGGCCTGCATGCGTCCCCGCCACTGGTCGCGGGCCTGGTCGAACACGGTCGACGGCACATCCTCAAAATGCGAGCCGAGATTTCGACTGTACTGGATCAATCCGGGGCCCATCATCAATCCGGTATAAATACAACTCAGCAGGGAGTTGGCCCCCAGCCGGTTGGCGCCGTGAAATTGATAGTCGCATTCTCCTGCGGCGTACAACCCCTGAATGGAAGTCATCTGGTTGCGCGGCGACTGATGGTCGATCAATCCATTGCCATCATCTTCGTAATCGGTCCAAATGCCGCCCATGGAATAATGCACGGCCGGGAAAATTTTCATCGGTACTTTTTTGGGGTCCTCGCCAGTGAATTTGGCGTAGATGTCGAGAATGCCGCCCAGCCGGAGTTCCAGAAACCCTTCGGATTGATGCGTCAAATCGAGGTACACCATGGGCTGTCCGCCGACACCCAGTTCCTGGTTGTAAACGACGTCGTGGATTTCCCGGCTGGCGACATCGCGCGGCACCAGGTTGCCGAAGCGCGGATGGTTTTCCTCCAGGAAATAGTAGCGTTCCTCTTCCGGAATAGTGAGGGGATCGCGATCGTCTTTCGGTTTTCTGGGAACCCAAATGCGGCCCCCTTCCCCACGCGCCGATTCACTCATTAACCGCAGTTTATCCGGGCCGGGGATGGCGGTGGGGTGTACCTGGATGAATTCGCCGTTGGCGTATTTGGCGCCCTGCAGATAGGCGGAGGTGGTAGCGACGCCGTTGCACACCGTGGAACCAGTGGTTTTGCCGTAAACCTGCGCGGGCCCGCCGGTGGCAAGAACCACGGCATCGCCCTTGGCGGTAAAAATCTCCCCGGTGCGCAAATCGTGTAACACCGCGCCGCGGCAGATACCTTCGGAATCGAGAATGGCGGACAGGTATTCATGCCATTCCAGTTTTTGCACTTGGCCATCGTGTTCGTACCGCCGGACCTGTTCGTCGAGTGCGTACAGGAGTTGTTGTCCGGTAGTGGCTCCGGCGAAGGCGGTGCGCGAGTACAGGGTGCCGCCGAACCGGCGGAACTCGAGATGCCCCTCCGGTGTTCGGTTGAAGGCGACTCCCAGTCGATCCATCAGATGGATGATAGCCGGAGCTTGGAGGCACATGTCGCGCACCAGCGGCTGATGCGCCAGAAAATCGCCGCCTTTGACCGTGTCATAAAAATGCGTTTCCGGCGAGTCGCCTTCGCCCTTGGTGTCAATGGCGGCGTTGATGCCGCCCTGAGCACAGACGGAGTGGGACCGCTTCACGGGTTGGTAGGAAACCACAGTGACCTTCGCTTTGTCCTCGCACAATTTCATGGTGACGGCCAGCCCGGCCAGGCCTCCGCCTATCACAATATAGTGTGGTCTCCGTTTCCTCATCAGGAGGCTCCCTCGAAAGAGGGTTCGACGTCAACCGGATGCAATGAAAATTCGAGAACCGTGGCGAAGCCGAGAAAGGTCAGCGCCCCGCCAAACAATAGGAACACGATACCGGCGTTGCGTTGCGCCCTCGGTCCTACGATAATTCCCCAGGAAACACAGAATCCCCATAATCCGTTGGCGAAATGAAAGGTGACGCTCAGGATACCCACAAGATAAATAATTCTTCCCGTCCAGGTGGAGAACTCCTGATTCATGATGTCGATCAGAAAAGGCGCGGCTTCGAACAGGTGATGGCCGTACCATAATTTCGGAGCCACTGTTGTTCCCAAGTGGTAAATGAGAAACACGAACACCACCGCGCCGGTCAGTCGTTGCAACACGTACATCCAGTTGCGAGGATAGCGGTAGCGGATGGCATTCTTCTCCCCACTCCAGGCGATATAAAATCCCATGAATGAATGGAACAGGAGTGGAATATAAATGAAAAAATACTTCTATCCAGATCAGAAAGGGAAGGTTGTTGATGGCGTCGATGCTCCACTGGTAAGGAAGCACGCCGACTGTCCGCAGGGAATTGATAAGGAGGTGTAATGTCAGGAACAGCCCTATAGGAACCAGACCGGTCAGGGAATGAATCTTTAAAAGGAGAAAATGGACCTGGCCTTTGGGGATGTTGCTCATCCGGAACCCTTGTTTGCGAGCGTGGCGTTTCACTTTGGGATTTGGTAATACTTTTCGTATTCTCACTTAATCGCGTATTGAAGACAAGAGATTTCGGGAGAAAACCCCTGAACATTGCAGAGAGGCGGAGAAAGGAAATTAGAAATCGTATTCGAGAAGGGGGCGTTGTTTGAAACTGGGATCGACCGGTTTGTCGCCGGAGGTGATTTTCAAGTTTTCGGGGTTTTCGACGAACAGGTCGACAAATCCGCATTGGGCGCAAACCCGCGGTTGGAGGGGAACCTTTTTCTCAATGCCATGGTCTTTGCGGACGACCATGATCAATTCCAGATCCTTGCTGGTACGAAGGCCGATTTCCCCCTTGAGAATGCTTTTCGCATCGCATTTACTGCAGGTGTTGGGGTCGCTCATACCCAGCCTCCTTGTTAGGGATTCCGGACAGAGGGAAAGGCTGGGTACTCCCCAAACCTCCCTCGGTTCGAAAATCGGTCAGAGAATAAAATTATAACACAAATGCCGCCAGGCGGATTTTGGTAATAATTTCTTCTCTTGTGCCTACGCCGCGAAGACGGGCGTCTGAGCCGTTTCCACGTAAACCGGACGTTCAGTAGTGCGCTCGCGGTTGATCAACTGGTTCAGTTCCTTGCTGGCGTGGAATACCGGCTTTTTGCGAGCCGGAATCTGGATAGGTTCACCAGTAACCGGCTTTTTACCGATACGGGCCTCGTACTCTCTCAGGCGGAATGAACCAAATCCCTGAATGACGACACGACCATCTTTTTCCAGATTGGTCATAATGCCATTAATGAAGGCCAGCAGGGTTCGATCTGCTTCCTGCTTGGAAATGTTCATCTTGGCGGCCAGTTTATTGGCTAATTCGGAGCGTATCATGGGGCTTCCTCGGGTTAAGGTTTCTCAATTTCACACTAGTTACTTCAAGAGTCGTGCCAAAATGAGTTGAAATATTAAGTGATTGATTTAGAATGATTTAAAAAAATGGGGGTTAAATGGGTTGTCTGCAAATTGTATGGTTTTTAGTAAATAGGTGTATGGAAAGCTGTACTACCCCTAAATGAGGAGTTATCAATATAAATGAGAATTTTGATCTACTTGACCCACCCCCATGTAGAGGCTTGGGGCTTTCAGGATCGCCATAGGGAGCAATTTAGTAGACACTTGCCGGGGTTTCGGTGGTAGTTTGCCATAATTCAAAGGAATTTCTGGGAGTTTGCCTGAAGCTGATGGTGTAATCGTTTGGTATTTCAAGCGCGAGTGGCAAAAAAAATCGCCCCAGCTGAAATGGATCGCCACCCCAGCCGCCGGGAAAGACTGGATTGATGTGGAACCCGACTCGAACCTTCCCGTGCTGTTCGGCGGTTTTCACGGCCAGATGATGGCTGAGAGCGTCCTGGGGGCGGCTCTCTATTTCTGCAAAGCCTTTCAACTTTCCCGCGATCTCCAGAAAAAGAAAAAATGGGCTCGCGTTAAAATTTCCCAAAGGATCACGTCTCTCCATCAAAAGAGCGTGACAGTCCTCGGGTTCGGGCGCATCGGCCAGATCATTGGCCGCATGTTCAAGTCCTTCGGGTGTCGCCTTACCGGAGTGAAACGCGGGGCTATGGAGCCGCCGGATTATTTTGATGGCGGCGACAGGATCGTGATGGCCGATCAATGGGTGGAAGTTTTGCCGGAGACCGATCACCTGGTTCTCGTTCTCCCCGGTGGAGAGAGACGGATGGCCTGTTCACCCGCGAGCATTTCAAACAACTACCGCGCCATTGCATCGTCTACAACGTCGGACGCGGCAACGTGTACCGTGAAGCCGATATCATTCACGCCTTACGCGAGAAACAAATCGCCGGCGCTTACCTTGACGTGTTCGAAACCGAGCCTCTGCCGGAAACCTCTGAGTTGTGGGATATGGAGAATGTTCTCATCCAGCCGCACCTGTCCGCCGCCTCTCCCCACTACCTCGACCTGTTCATCGAAGAATTCTGCTCGGCGCAGGGCCAACGCCTGGGTTTATAAAAAAAGGGTTGGATTGATTTTTCTCCTCGTTACACTAAATGGATCAAACATTAAACTTATTAAAAGCACAAAAAGGAGAGTGTATGCAGCCGATCCGAAAAATTCTGGGGATGTTGGCAGTGATTATTATGGTGGCGGGATGTGCCGAGCTGGACCAGCTCGCGAAAAACGTGCAGGGTTCCGTGCCTCAAACAAATTCACTGGGCAAGATCATCGCTGGATTGAAGGAAGCGCTCTCCATTGGTACCGGCAATGCTGTATTGGATGTCTCCCATGTCGGTGGTTACTTTAAAAACCAGGCGATTAAAATCCTGATCCCGCATGAAATCCGGCAGACCGGCAACATGCTCCGAAAATTCGGATTCAGCAAGGTGGTTGATGATTTCGAACACAGCATGAACACCGCCGCCGAACAGGCCGCGCCGAAAGCGAAAGCGATTTTTATCGACGCCATCACCCAGATGACGTTCGACGACGCCCGGCGGATTCTGAACGGACCCGATACCGCCGCCACAGATTATCTGAGAGCGAAAACCTCAACGGCTATCACCGGATTGTTCCGTCCCATCATCACCGACAGCATGAACAAAGTCGGCGTGACGCGCCTGTACAAACAGATGGTCGAGCCGCTCAAGATGTTACCCATTGCTTCGCCGGTGCCGGTCGACCTCGACGCTTACGTGACCGAAAAAGCATTAAACGGATTGTTCGTCATGGTCGCCGAGGAAGAGAAAAAAATACGGCGCGATCCCGCCGCCCGCGTCACCGACCTCCTCAAAGACGTCTTCGGTAAAATGCGAGGGTAAATAGATTAAAGTGTCGGGTGTTTCATATGGTGGTCGGTGGTGTGCTGGTACTGGTGGGCGACGTTGAGGAGGGTTGCTTCGTCAAAGTGATTGCCCATCAATTGCAGGCCGATGGGTAAATTGTCTTTCGATAGGCCGCAGGGAACCGACATCGCCGGGATGCCCGCCAGGTTGGCGGAGATGGTGAAGATGTCCGACAGGTACATTTGCAGGGGGTCGTCCAGCTTCTCGCCCAGTTTGAACGCCGGGACCGGCGCGATGGGCCCCGCCATCACATCGCACTTCTTGTACGCTTCTTCGAAATCCTGTTTGATCAACGTCCGCGCTTTCTGGCCCTTCAGATAATACGCATCGTAATAGCCGGAACTGAGCACGAACGTGCCGAGCAGAATCCGGCGCTTCACTTCCTCGCCGAAACCTTCCTCGCGTGTGTTGGTGTACATATCCATCAGGTTGTCGGCATGCTTCGACCGGTAGCCGTACTTGACGCCGTCGTAGCGCGACAAATTGGCGCTAGCCTCGGCGCAGGCGAGGATGTAATACGTTGCCACCGCGTACTCGGTATGCGGCAGGGAAACCTCGACCGCTTGCATGCCCATCGATTCCAAAGTTTTGATCGCTTCCTGCACCGCCTTCTCGACGTCTGCGTCCAACCCTTTCCCGAAATATTCCTTTGGGATGCCGACTTTGAGTCCCTTGACGTCCTTCGACAACGCCGCGGTGAAATCCGGTAGCGGCACGTTGGCGGAGGTGGAGTCCATCGGATCGTGTCCGCCGATGACGTTCATCAGTATCGCCGCGTCTTCCGCCGTTTTGGTCATCGGGCCGATCTGGTCGAACGACGAGGCGAATGCCACCAGTCCGAATCGCGACACTCGACCGTAAGTCGGTTTGAGTCCGGTGATTCCGCAGAACGCTGCCGGTTGGCGGATGGAGCCGCCGGTATCGCTTCCCAAGGCGCCCATGCATTCGTTGGCCGCCACCGCCGCGCCCGATCCGCCGCTGGAGCCGCCGGGTACCCGGTTCAGATCCCACGGATTTTTGGTGACGTGGAAATAAGAGTTTTCGTTGGACGAGCCCATGGCGAATTCGTCCATGTTGGTTTTGCCGATCAGCACTGCTCCGGCTTCTTTCAGCCGTTTGACGACGGTGGCGTCGTAAGGCGATACGAAGTTCTCGAGGATGTGCGAGGCGCAGGTGGTGTGCGTGTCCTTCATGCAGATCAGATCCTTCAGCGCGATGGGCACACCCAATAGCGGCGCGTCCTCCCCGGCGGCGAGTTTTTTATCCGCCTCCTCGGCCTGCTGGTGCGCGAGGTCGCGTGTCAGGTGAATATAGGCCTTCACTTTGCCGTCCACCGCGTCGATGCGTTTGTAGACGGCGTCCAGCAGTTCCACCGCCGAATATTTTTTTTCGAGTAGTTGATGCTTCGCTTGGGTGATGGTGGGCTGGTGCATGTCAGATGATCTGCGGGACTTCGTAGTGGTCCTTGTCCTGCCTGGGAGCAAGCGGCAGGTACTTGCCGTCTTCAAAGATGGTCTTCACTTCGTCTTCACGGAACACATTCTGGAGTGGCAGAACATGCGACGTCGGTTCCACGTTCTCCGTGTCGAGTCGGTTCAACTGATCGATGTGTTGAAGGATGCCTTCAAACTGCCGGCCCAAACGAGTTTGTTCGTCTTCTGTGAGCTTCAGGCGGGCCAGGAAGGCGATCTTTTCAATATCAAATGAATCGGAAGACATGATGGGGACCGGGAAGGAAACAAAAAACAAAGCGGGAGAATTATTCCCCGCCGCCCTTTTTCTTTTTCCCTTTTTCCTCTTTTTTCTTTTCCATGTAAACGATCTTTCCCACTTTACGGGTCAGCCGCTTGTATTTTTTCTGGATCTTGCGGACGTCCGGATCGTACTTGGTATCGCCCGCCTTTTTTTGAGCTTCGTCCAGCTTGGTTTTGGTGGTGGAAATATGGGTTTTCAGTTGCTCCATTGTCGCCATAAAACTTCCTCAAAGGGTGGATAGTAAATTGGAAAGTACAGTTTATATCAGATTTCAGCGGGCTTCTCAACGGTAGAACATGAGGTCGATTACGGGGATTTCTATTTATACCGCAGATTTTACGCCTTCGATTTCCCAGACGATCACGCGGTTGCGGCCTTTTCTCTTGGCCTCGTAGAGGGCCTTATCGGCCAGTTTGATCACATCTGCGGCGGTTTTGGATTTTTTATTCGGGTTGGCCAAACCGATGCTGATCGTGATCTGAACTTTTTTGTCGCTATTCTTTTTAGCTTTTTCCCGGTCGAAGGAGGAGGTGGGTTCACGCTTGGAATTGGGTTTGCGAATGAAAAAGTCACGTTCCTCCAGTATCCGGCGAACCTTGTTGACGGACATGTACGCGTCTTCGGCAGAAACTCCTTTAAAAACCGCGCAGAATTCCTCGCCGCCGTAACGGTAGACTCTGTCTCCAAACTCATCGGACAACACATTCCCCACCATCCGTAACACGTTGTCCCCTTCATCATGTCCGTAATTGTCGTTGAAGGCTTTGAAATGGTCGATATCCATCATGGCGATGGTGTATTCGCCGGACAGGCTGGAGAGGCGCTCATCCAAAGCCCGGCGGTTGGAGATATCGGTCAACTCATCGACATAACGACATCCGATGAGGGGGATAATGTGTTGCGGCTGGTGGGGAGTCTGTTGAGCGAAGAACTGGGCGATATCCATCATGGCGATGGCGTATTCACCCGTCA
>PVMK01189272.1_pt2 | contig 10313 bp, 10 predicted proteins | sample 1853481 | NCBI WGS metagenome assembly PVMK01 (sample SAMN08533507, study PRJNA380276) | Marine sediment metagenome, whole genome shotgun sequencing project. | reverse complement strand
TGGGCTGCGAAAATCAGTGCCACTGTGCGGTGACTTCGGTTTACCGTTCAGCACTCTGCGCCTGCCGAAGACACTGCTGACCGGATCATCAACCGGCCGTTCGAAAGTTGTCCAGAATCGCGTCGATCGCAGAGCATACTTTTCATTGAGAAGACGACTTTCTCGATTAATGCGACGAACAGCCTCCCCTTTTGGTGTCACCATACGTTCCGGCAGAGTCAAGTGTTCTTCAGGACGCTCCTTGTAACTAATTCGCAACACCAATTCCGTTGTCGTTGTCCGGCCCTGCAGATCAACCATAGCGGCAACAATTGGATAGTTACCAACAGGAGTGTCCAGGCTGACTGGCAGCAAGGCAACGGCACCATCAGTGTCCGGATAGAGATAAAACACCGCGTCTCTGAAACGAACCACGCCGAAAGAGAGAGGTTCCCCCTGCCAACGCAGTACAGCCACTTCCCCGTTATGAATCTCTGGAGAGAACAGGGTCAGCTCACCGCACCAGGCAGGTTGCGTGAGCACAAGGGACAGCAACAGCATGAAGGCCAGGCGCATCACGAATCAACGTCCTCTACGCGTGTACGGGCCTGGCCACGAGCGAAACGCAGCCAGAGGTGATCACCCGGCTCAAGAGTGTCTGCCGAAACCAGGCCGGAACCGCCTTGTTTATGGCTGGCGATCACATACCCCCGATCAAGTTGCAGCAGTGGTGACAGTGCGTGCAGACGGCCGGCGACTAACCCCAGGCAATCAGTATATTCACGCATTTTGGCACTTATTGCCAGGGAGAGTCTCTTTTCAAGGTCGGCAATATCATCAGGCAGACGTTTGAAATCACGTACTGCAAGTCTTAAGCGTCCTTCAAGACTGCTAAGACGTTCGGCAACCAGGCTGAGAGACTGACCAATTCGAGACTGCAGACGCATGATGAGATGGTCGAGGTGCGCTTCCAGTTCCTGGCGGTTTTTGGCAACCAGTTCGGCAGCAGCACTCGGTGTCGCCGCACGCAAATCAGCGACAAAATCAGCAATGGTAAAATCGGTTTCATGGCCCACAGCCGAGATGACAGGAACTTCAGATCCAGCAATGGCCCGAGCAACAACCTCTTCATTGAAAGCCCACAAATCCTCCAGTGAACCACCACCCCGACCGACGATCAGGACATCAAGCTCGCCATATTGGTTCAACTCTTCGATTGCCGCAGAAATTTCTTCTGCAGCACCTTCTCCCTGAACCTTGACGGGCCTCAATATGAGATGCACATCCGGGGCACGCCGACGCAGAACATTGAGGATGTCATGAATCGCCGCACCGGTCGCAGATGTCACAATACCCACAACTTTTGGAAACGTCGGCAGAGGACGTTTGCGCTCCGCGGCAAAGAGCCCTTCACCGGCAAGTTTCTCCTTGAGAGCTTCAAACTCCGCCTGCTGTTGCCCCTGAGCACCTTGTTGCAGGCTGTCGACAACCAGCTGCATCTCGCCACGGGCGACATAAACAGTCACGGTTCCGGAACAGACAACCTGCATACCGTTTCGTGGCGGATGATCCACCAGCCTGTTACGGCTGCGAAACATGACGCCTCGCAACTGGGAACCACTGTCCTTGAGGGTGAAATACCAGTGACCCGATGCCGGAGCGGCAAAATTGGAAATTTCACCTTCGACGGTCACTGTCACGAAATTGCTTTCCACGACCTCCTGGAGCAATGCGACCAGACCGCTGACCGTTAATTTTTGAGGCTTGTCAGTCACGCGTCATAGGCCCTATATCTTGTGGTTTTCGTTTGACTTTTCACCAGCTTCCCCCTATACATTGGCAGGGCTAAATCTACGCGGAGACGAGTACGCGGAGGCGAGATTAAATCTACAAGGGTTCTTATGTCTGCACCGTATATTGTCACAATTTCAAGCGAGAAGGGCGGCGTCGGCAAAACGACGCTGGCCACCAACCTGGCGATCTACCTGAAGGCTCTTCACGAAGATCTTCCAGTGACCCTGCTGAGCTTTGACAATCATTTCTCCGTCGACCAGATGTTCCGAATCAATCAGAAGTCAGCGCAGGGTGATGTTGGCGGCATCTTTACCGGCATCAATCCTGACAAACTGATTGAGATAGGAGAATACGGTGTTCAGTTCATTCCTTCCAGCGATCAAATGCACCTCCTGCGCCGTGAGCTTGACGATCCGACGTCTCTGGCCAGGGCTCTGGCCAAATCCAGTCTCGATGGTATCGTGATCATTGACACACGCCCTGACCTGGATATTTTCACCCAGAGTGCTCTCTTTATCGCTGACCGGGTTATTGTACCAGTAAAAGATGCTCCTTCCATGGACAACTGTCGACATATTTACGATTTTTTCGATTCTCACAGTCTATCACGCCGACCATTACGTATCCTGCCCTGCCTGGTTGATAACCGCATTCACTACGAGGGCCCCTTCAGCAACCAATTCCAGTTGCTGAAAGCCTACGCCATCAACCGTGGCTATCGCTGCATGGAAGGCTATGTGGCTAAAAGCCCAAAGGTTGAGTCACTGAACACCAACCCCGAAGGCAAAATATACCCGGTGCTCACTCACGGTCGGAATACTGAAGTGCATGTGCAGATGACCCATGTTGCCCGTCAGATCTACCTGGGCACCATCGATACAGACGTGCGACGCCTGGATGAATACCGCATGGACATGGCCCATGCCGAGGAAGAACACCAGAACGATTACGAAACACGGCGCAACAACCTCGAAAGCGGCTGTCTGGTATGCGGCAAACCTCTGGTTAAGAAAGACGGTATCGGTCCTGCCGGCTACTTTGCCCAAAGTTCTGACCAGAGAGTCTCCGGCTTCATCGAAGAGGAGTGCTTTAACAGTCTGGTCTTCCGTTATTTTTACGGCGCAAAACGCACCATTGAAGCGCATGACCCGATATGGGATCTGTTTCGCGAGTCAGCACAACGTTCCTACTTCCTCTTGCAACGTACTCCACATACCCGGAATTTCTACCGGCAGAAACTTTCCTTCTACCGCTTTGATGATGACGGGCTTGAGGTTTCACACAAAACTATCGAGCTCCATGAGTTTGAAAAACGCTTGCTCTCCAAAGAGCGGTCGGATCTCTTTCCATTGCTCGAGCGGACTCTCTTCGATGATCAAGGCCGTCTTGGCGACGCTTTCCTTCTGCTGCGCAAGGTCAGTTCTGATCTTCCTGAAGAAATCCTATATGACCAGAATTTCGAGACCTATACCAGAATCATGACCAAAGTCAGCACTCAACTTCCCTGATCCAGAAGCTGCTTTTGTAGCAGCATCGAAACAGGCACGACAGAGATGCCCCTCTCTGCCAGAGCGGGCAACTCCCTTCTCAGTGCTTCAAGAGTCTCCGGGTAAGGGTGACAGATACCAATCGCCACCCCCTGACTGCGGGCTTTGCTTTCAAGCCGCCGTATTTCACGGATGATCGCATCAACGTCAGCAACGTTATCAAGAAAAACATCCCTGTTCATCGTCGGAACCCCAAAAAGGTGTGCCGTTTCGGTCACACGGGAATTGCCCGTAGTTCGGCTGTCAATAAAGAACAGCCCCTTTTCCTGCAAACTCTCCATGACCGGTGCCAGAGCCCTGGCATCCTCGGTAAAGCGAGACCCCATATGATTGTTGGAACCTGACACGTGTGGAATCTTGGCGAGCAGATAATCGAAGCGCCTGCGGATTTCAGCGTCGCTATATTTGACAAACAATGCTTCACGACCCGGATTGACCGCCGGATATCCTTGAGGTTCCATCGGCACATGCAACAGAACCTCTCGACCGGCAGCATGAGCCAGCTCCGCAACCTTAACCGCCTGAGGTTCACCGGGAAGAATGGAGAAGGTCACCTGTTGAGGTATTGAAACCAGCATCTCAGCAGTGTAAGTACTCCGCCCGAGATCATCCATGATAATCGCCACCAGGGGGCCGGCAGGGACAGCAGGAACAGGTGGAATAAAATGGATTATAATGAGCGTCTGTCGGGACTTTTCAACAGTCAGTGAATTCGCTTCTCTCAACCGCACAGTATAACCGCCAGGAATCTTCTGCAAACGCTCCTGAAAACCGGCAATCAACTCAGAAGCAGGGAATTCACCTTCGACCGTGTAACGGGCGGGCTCATAATCAAGGTCGCGTTGGATAGTTCCGGCATCAGTGATGAGTATTGAAAGTAACGCCTCAACTTCCGTGTGGACCCTGCTGGTGTTATCAATTGATGGTTTTGTCACTGGCTGGACCAAAGGTCGCTGCGGCTGCTCTTCCATACGGGCAAGCAAAACCAGGCTGAATACAGCCAGCCCGGCCACCCCCATCAAAACCAGCAGAAATTTGTTTTTTTGGAAAAAGCCAAGGCGCCGCTTCTTCGAGCGACGCCGCTTGGTTGGTTTTGTCATCGACAACTCTTCTCTGCGGGCTGTTTAGTATTCATCCTGAAACACTGATCAACACGATGAAGCCTCCATAGGGGAAACTGACTTAGCAGCCGGTCGGATCATCAATGAACTGGCTGCTATCGACAGAAAAATCAGGCGGCTTTCAATCCCTGGAAGATACTCCAGCCCTTGAGCAGGTCAAGGGCACGCATCAACTGGAAGTCTTTGCGGGTTTCTTCGTCAAGATTGGTTGCATCCTCTTCCACAGGACTCTCACCGTTACTTTCCGTATCGAAATGATTCTTTAAATCCGCTTCACGGAAATGGTTGAATCCCCCGGCTTCCTTAATTTCGCTCGGCAGGACTTCTATGTCAGGAACAATACCACGGGCCTGGATCGAGGTGCCGTCAGGAGTGTAATATTTGGCCGTGGTCAGGCGTAGCCCTGATTCATCGCTGAGCGGGATAATTGTCTGCACCGACCCTTTGCCGAAGCTCTGGGTTCCCATGATCACAGCGCGTCCATGGTCCTGTAAGGCCCCGGCAACAATCTCCGAAGCACTGGCACTGCCGCCGTTAATCAGGATGACCATCGGATAATCGGCCTCGGTACCACTGCGCGTAGCAGAAAACTCCATCTGCGCGTCATCCTCGCGCCCCTGCGTGTAAACAATCAGGCCCTCCGAGAGAAACTTGTCGGCAACATCGACAGCCTGGTCAAGAAGACCGCCGGGGTTGTTGCGTAAATCGAGGACCAGTCCTTGCAAAGAGCCGCCATTCACTTCACGCAGTTCGTCCAACGCGTTACCAAGATCTTCGCCTGAACGCTCCTGGAACTGGGCCAGACGGACGTAACCAAAACCGTTGCCGAGGGTTTTCGACCTGACACTCTTCACCTTGATGACTTCACGTTCCAGGGTAAACGGCTGCGGCTTCTCAAAAGACGAACGCATGATGGTGATGGTGATAGTAGAGCCCGGAACACCACGCATCAAATGCACCGCTTGCATGAGTTCCATCCCCTTGGTGTACTGGTCCTCGATTTTCAGAATATGATCACCAGCCTGCAAGTCGGCGCGTGAGGCCGGTGTGTCTTCAATCGGGGAAACAATTGTCAGGATACCATCACGCAGAGAAATCTCAATACCGAGCCCGCCAAACTCACCGCGGGTATCTACTTTCATCTCCTTGTAAATTTCAGGAGACATGAAACCGGAATGCGGATCAAGCGAAGCAAGCATACCCTCGATCGCACCATAGACCAGGTCCTTAACCGACACTTCCTCCACGTAACTGCGTTTCACGATTGTCAGAACGTCGGTAAAGAGTTGCAGCTCCTGATAACCTGTGGCCGCTGTCGCCCTCGGTACCTCGATGCGCCCAAAGGAAACCACGCCGAGCAGGAAAACAAACACCAGCGCGAGCAACAGAGTGAACAACTTGTTTTTAAACATACTGACCTCCAGAAGATCAACGCTGCTTTAACCAGTCGGCAGGATTGAGGGGTTTGCCGCCCTTGCGAATCTCAAAATAAATGGCGTCACGACCTTCATATCCTGAGAAGGCAATGGTCTCACCGGCAGAAACGTAATCGCCAACCTGCTTGGTAAACCGTGCCATATGCGCGTAAAGAGTGTAATATTTTCTGCCATGATCAACGATCATCAGCTTGCCATAACCACGCAAACTATTGGCAAAGAGCACCTTGCCGGTCGCAGCGGCAGTTACCGGCGTGCCGATATCAGCTTCAATGTCAAACCCGTGGCTCTCTATGAGTGTGCCCAGAGCCCCGTGGCGACTGGTACCGAAGCCAACCCTGAGTTTACCGAAGACAGGCCACAAGAGACGCCCCTTTTGAGGTAAAAGGCCCCCCATGTTTTCAGTATAGGGTTGCGTTTGTTCGGTTTCAAGTTTTTTGACCAGGCTATTAAGCCGGGTCGCCTTGGCACGCAATTCCTGCAATATTTTCTCCAATAATTCAGCGTCCTGCTTCACATCTGCGAGGAGAACTTTCTTGCTCTTTCTGGCCTTCCTTAGAGTCTCCTGTTCCTTCTGGCGGCGCAGAACTACGATCGATTGCTTCTTGCGTAGTCCTTCAAGTTCGCTTACAGCGGCCTGGTGTTCCTGAGACTGCCGGCGATAAACAGTGAGCAGTTCGCGATCATATCGCACCATTCTCGACAAGAACGCATACTTTTCAGCAATTTCACGCGGACTTCCGGCTTCAGAAAGCAAGGCCCTGATCAATCCTACCTCACCCGTTTTATAAAGGACAACCAGACGATGACGAATTTGTTGTTCCGTCTGATCTCGCTGTTCCTTGATTTCGTGAAGTTTCTTACGTTGTTGCTGTAGACGATCAGAGAGGTCGGATAACTGTTGAGAACTTTTTTTTGTCAGGCGCTCGATTCGGCGTGTTTCGATAGCGAGACGTTCAAGATCTTCGGACAAAGTGCCACTCTCCGACTTCTTGCTGCGCAAACCTTTGAGGGTTTTTTTGATTTGCTGCTGAATCTGGTCAAGGCTCTTCCGTCTCTCATGCAGTTCGTTCTCTTCAGCGCCGAAAGAAGAGATAGGAGCAACCAGGCAGGCAAGTAGCAGCCAGCAAAGTCCCTTGCCAATCATGATGCCCGGGAGATTTGTCATGGTGCTCCGAAACGGACAAACTTTCGCAAGGCAAAGAGACTGCCTAACAGACCGATGAGACTGCCGCCGACAATCAACATGCCTTGCCAGATCGGCGGCAGAAAATGAATCGTATCGATACCGGTAATCAGCAACAAACTGCCCAGACTTTTTTGCAGGATCACCTGGAAAACCAGAAAACTCAGGCCGAGGGCTGTCAAGCCACCCAACAGGCCCTGGAGAGCCCCCTCGATCAGGTAGGGCAGTTTGATGAAGAGAGAGGTCCCTCCAACCATGGTCATGGCCTCAAGTTCATCCTGGCGTGCATAAAGCGTCAGTTTGATCGTGTTAGCGACGATTACCAGTGCTGCAAAAACCAGGAACCCGCCAAGCGCTGAACCGGACACTCTCAGCAGGAGAAGAAAAGCTTCCAGTTTTTCCAGCCAGCCCTGACCATACTGCAAGTCATCAAAGCGATTGTCCTTGCGCAGTCGATCAACAACCACAGTCAGCGCGGATTCGTTACGCCAGTCATCAGCCAGAGCAATTTCCAGGGATGCCGGCAAAACCTCGGGCCCAAGCCCTTCAACCAGGTCGGCATCATCACCTAAGCGTTTGCGGAACCTTTCAAAAGCATCTTTGCGGGAAATATAGGTAACGCTCGCCACTTCAGGATAGCTTTCAATCTCCTTGGCCCAACCTTTGACAACTTTGTTGTCCGGCACGTCGTCAAGATACGCAACAATCGCCAGGTTCTCCCCCCAGGACGCAGTTAATTGCTGAACATTCAGTACAGCAATGGCAAAAAAACGCAAGAAGAGCCAGAGCAACCGCAACGGTACCGATGGACGCCAGGCTCAACACTGGACTTTGCCGCATATTGCGCAATGCTCGCCTGAGAAAATATCCAATACGGTGGAGATATCCGGAACGCGTGATCATCGGGATAGTCCTGTCATTCCGCTTCTCCCTGGAACAAGGGCAGATCGTCCATGGCCAGACAGCCGGCATGCAGGGAAATGACCCGCCGCGGAAACTGACGAATCAAGCCGCGATCATGGGTTGCCATGATAATCGTGGTACCGCGTGCGTTGGCGCTTTTAAAAAGCTCCATGATATCCAGGGTTACTTCCGGATCGAGATTACCGGTCGGCTCATCAGCCAGCAGAATCAACGGATCAACCACCAGGGCACGGGCCACGGCAACACGCTGTTGCTCTCCTCCGGAAAGCTGCAAAGGGTAATGTTGCAGGCGGTGTTCAAGACCGACATTCTTAAGAGTCTGATAAACTTTTTTGCTGATTTCAAAACGCTTGCGACCTTGAACTTCGAGAGGGAAGGCAACGTTCTCGTAGATGGTTCGCCGTTTCAGCAGTTTGAAATCCTGAAAGATGATGCCGAGGTTACGGCGCAGATAGGGGATACGTGCAGACCCGTAACGGGTGATATTGCGACCATCGACCAGAATCTGGCCACGACTTGGGCGCTCCGCACAGTAGAGCAACTTGAGCAGGGTCGATTTACCGGCCCCGGATGGACCTGTCAGGTAAACGAACTCGCCCTTCTCGACCTTGAGAGTGACATTGCTCAGAGCGTTCTGATCACGCTGATAAGCCTTACAAACATTAAAAAGTTGAATCATCTTCAGGTCTTTTTACCAATCCCGGTAAGGGATACCATTCAGGCCGACCAGATCACTGCCACTGTGAACGTTTTCCAGGCCGCCTTCGGCAAGGTCACCCTCAATGGACGGAACGGGTGGAACCTCTTCCCAGGTATCGGTGGCCTGGGTAAAGGGATCACGAGGGAGGTCTCGTATGTACTTGTTGGCGACCAGGTCATCCAGAGACTCAGGATAGCTGATATGGTCAGCAAAATAAGCGTCGATCGCACGCCGCATCTGGTAAAGGTCTTCCATTAACACCGCTTCTCGGGCCTTGATCAGGTGACGCTGATAGTTCGGCACCACGATGCTGACCAGGATACCGATAATGCTCATAACAATCATCAGTTCGATCAGGGTAAACCCACACTGTCGACTTTTACTGTTATTCAAACTTAATTTCCTATGCTTCATACTCATTTGCTTCACCAGGTATTATAAGGCGTGCCATCCAGAGCCGTGCGCAGACTCTGCGAGTAAACATCGTAGATATCGTCACCGCCGTAGAAGGTTGAGTCCGGGTCGTCTTTGTATGAACGTAATCCCCAGCCTTCATCATACTCGTCGAACGGATCTTGCGGCAAATGCCTCAGGTATTTGCGTTTGTACGGGTAGAGTCCGCCCCAGTCGCTTCCAGCTACCAGGATTTCAAGATCTTCCGGATACCCGGTCTCGTTAATTGCGGCAATGATCTTCTTTTCTTCAACGGCTTTATCAAAATCCGCCTTGTAATTATCAATAGCCGTACGGATCTGCCGCAGAGAGCGACGAAGTTCCAGTTCCTTGCCGCGCGTTGCCGTCACTTCCGCCATCGGCACAATCACTGAAGCAAGCACAGCCAGGATAGCTATAGCCAGAACCATTTCCAGCAGGGTCAGGCCACGCTGCCTCTCAGGCTTCGATATGTAGCGCGAGAGATTCAACGGATTTCAATCATGACCGCCTCAGGAACAACCTGAAGCCGGACTCCTTCCGGGTTACGGAAATTAACACGATTGACTTCAAACCGGGCCTCCCCGGTTGTGATCGATTTAAAAGTCAGGCTAAACAGGGTTCCTGAACCTGACGCACCCTCGCCACCGATGCCCTGTTTGTAACCGACAATCACCTGCCCCGTGGCGCGGTTAGGGCTGCTGGAGAATACTGTTGACTGTCCACCCTGGTTGAGGAAGGAACCTTCGTTGATACTCACCAGCTCCAGGACTTCCGGGTCATAGCTGACAAAGAGTGGTGCACTGTAGAGTTGTTCGACATCCTTGACCTGCACAGCAACAGTAAACTCTGCGTCCTTGTCAACCTGCTCCGGTACGACAAAACTGATAACAGCAGGAGCTTTCTTCGGCATCTCGAGAACCATGGGAGCACCGATTTCTTCCTTTTTGGTCAGAACTTCCGTCGGCACAAGTTCTTGAGAAGGTTGAGTTGTCTCTAGAGCCTCCGCTTTAACGGCAGCGTCAGGCGGTGTCGCAACAGGCCGGGAGCCGCTTGCAGGAATCTGTTCAACCTCTGCTGAGTCTTCCTCTGCATCAGAGGGTTCAATCCTCCGTGGCTTGACAGCAGGAGCAACTCGCAGCCTGGTCGCCTCAAGTTCACTCTGCAGGGGCTGAGAGAAAGAACCGAAATTCG
>PVMK01182572.1_pt1 | contig 10317 bp, 13 predicted proteins | sample 1853481 | NCBI WGS metagenome assembly PVMK01 (sample SAMN08533507, study PRJNA380276) | Marine sediment metagenome, whole genome shotgun sequencing project. | reverse complement strand
GATGTACAATCGCGTTCACGATGCGCTGGCTGAGAAGATCATCAGGCCTGACTTGATTCTCTACCTGCGCGCCAGCACAGAAATTTTAATGCAGCGAATTGCCTTTCGTGACCGCCCCTACGAGCGCAACATGGAGATGGTGTAATCCGAGAATAAGTTCTCCTTTTCTGAGAGCAGCTCTCCCACCGCCTTGCGCTGTTGGTGATAGCGGCTTAACAAGAAGAAAATCTGGGTTTGAAAGGCATATCTTTCCCGGTCAGCGTAGAAATCTGACAGGAAGGGGTTTTCCTCGAAAACTTCCAGCAGCAAGACTGCTTGAAATGCCGGCTGGAGCAGGCGGGCTAGAGTGGTCTTGCCAACACCGATCACGCCTTCGATTGTGATGTACATAAGAGTTTGTCAGATACTTTGGATTTCTGGTCTGTTTATAGTGGGTGGCTGGCCCCTTGTTTTGAGAGCGCTAAGGATCTGTATTTCGCAGTTAAGCATACCAGCGATCTACCCCGCGCGCAACCTTCTGCCCAATATAATCAGCTGGTAAAAGCTGCTTGACTTTCAAAAATCTTGGGCTAAACTTTAATCAGTAATGTTTGTTCAATTCAATTAACTTTAAGGGAGGAAATGATGCCTGGGTTAAATCTCGTGCAATTGATCGGCTATCTAGGAAGGAATCCGGAAGGGCGTTTTATACCATCCGGAGTGAAGGTTTGCAATTTCAGCCTGGCGGTTACCCGCCGCTGGACAGGCGTCGATGGTGAACCACAAGAAGCCACTGATTGGTTCAATGTGGAAGCCTGGGATCGGCTGGGTGAGATCTGCCAGGAATACCTATCGAAAGGCAGCCTTGTTTACATTGCTGGTCGACTGCAGACCGATCGCTACGAACAGGAAGGCGAGACGCGCTTCTTCACCAAGGTGATTGCGCGCCAGATGCAGATGCTCGACCGAAAGGAAGATCAGGGGGAACCGGCATTGGAAGTGGAAGAAGGTGAATAGCGTAGATTAAAGAAACCTCTTGAGAGAAACTTCCAGGTGTACTTCTAAAATCAGCATGCTGGTTGCAGATACTGGTTTAATGACCGGTCGCTGATTGTCTTTTGATGCTCCACTAGGTCTCCCTAGGATCGTGTACCGAATCGTTTCCCCGCATCCAGGTAGATCGAAATTGTTGTCTTATTGTCTGTTCTCGCGTTTCCCAAAGAAGGATTTACGGGGGATTGTTGGGATTAATTAATATTCATTCAGCAACAATAATCCTGTTAACAGTTGTCACAACTAACCAAAAAGCAAGCATAACCGGTTAGTTTTTATGTTACTCTCAATTCAAGTTCAATGGAAACTGGGAGGAAGTCATGAGAACTTTAGGATGGATCAGTTCCGGTGTTGCGCTGTTGGGGTTGTTGGCCTATTTTCTTCTAAAAGATGCAACCCCATCCTTCGTAATACCCCTGATTCTTGTGAGTGGGACATTGGCCATCTTTTTCGTTATTGCGAGCATCATCGTAAACAGACGCATTGCCAGCAAAAAATATCACTGTGTGAAATGCGGGACGATACTAACCGGGGGAGACCCAACACGCTATGGAAGTGTGTGCCCTAACTGCGGCGGTAACGTGTTCAAATAAGTTGATTATCTACAATTGGATTGATAGTTGATCTTGTGTCTAAACCAATATTTAATTGAGGCTTATGGCTGCTTTCAAGGATGTTGAACAGGGTGAAGAAGATTGGCTCCTCCACCCTTGGTCCAAGTCAACCTTTTTGATAAACCACCCACCGTTTAGGCTTCCATCCTGGCTTTCAGGTTGGCCAGGATCGTCTCACTCTCGTTCTCGTTAAATTTAACAATGAAAGATTCGGCCAATTTGCCCAGCAACGGCACTGGCACTTTGTATTCTGCGATTGTGGTCATTTTGGTCCCGCCGTCCTCGGGTTGGTAGAGCCATGTAATTGTGCTTTCGATGCCTCCAGTTGATTTAGAAACAGTGCGCTCATTGACAACGAACTCTGTATGTGTGCTGGCGCCGTTAAAACGCATGCCAGCCATTTTATACACCCAATCCCAGCTATAGCCTCCGTTGGGCAGCTCTTTTATATTACTTACCTCGACCAAGCTAGGCCAGATTTCTGGCAGGTTTTCCGGTCGCGCAAACTCGAAAACCTTCTCCACCGGGGCATTGATGGTTACAGATGATTCTATCTTAGCCATTATATTACTCTCCTTTCATCATTACTTGAATTTGCCGACCTCACACAATCGTTCATCCACACGTGTTCCGCTTTCATGCAGTGGCTGAATGCCACCACTGTCCCTGCCCATTCAAGCGAGAATGTGACCATAAACAAAATCCGCTAACTTAGTGTTAGCGGCATCTGTGATTGCAGTCTAGTTGTCCAAGCCGATATTTCTGCCTGAATCCCGCCTGTGACGCGCAGAGGAATGATATATATAAATTTCTAGTCACATTGTACAACATTTCCCCATCCAAATCAATTTAGTGAAATAACGCACAATCAGGTGACTTGCCTAACATGTTTATGTCGAATCTCAATTGACCGGTTAATCCAGATGTCTGGAAAGCAAAGTTTCGAGATCAGCACCGCTGAAAAGACAAATAAAAACATCTAGATCGTCCCAACCTCATACAAAAAGCGCATATCTTATGAACAGTTTCCACGAACTAGAGGAACAATTCCCTTTAAGCCTTTTTGTGAATGCGCCACAATTCGTGTTCGTTTACTTCCAATATTCCATCAAGGCATGGCGGTCGGTGTTGGCTCATGAGACGGCCAGGGGATGAGCCGCCATAGCGAATAGCCGTGCTTTTCAGCGCTGTAGATACGCCCCCAGGATGGCTCGCTGCAGCCGGCTTCATCGTTGAACACTGTCACCAGACCGTCGATATTCACTGGGGTGAAAACCAACTCGCCATCCTGGCAGAGCCAGGTCTCAATCAGGTAGCCGCGGTATTTATCTACGGTCATGCGGACATCCGACCAGGCGAGAAAGACCTCATCGCCAGTTCGGGTTACCTCGGTTATCCAGGGCGGCGGGTAGATATCTGAAAACGGCAGCTGCCCATAGTAAGGCTCCACGTTGAAGATATCCCCCGTCACTTCCAGCAAGTCAGCCTTGATCCAACAGCCAGTCTCATACCATAACGGCAGCACATAAACCCAATCCCCGCGATCGGTGCGCCCCAGAATCTCCACCGGAATGCCCTGATATAAACCAAATTTATACAGGTACGCCCATCCAGGTCCGTAGCGGCAGTTGGCTTGCGCTACATCCACATAGCCTTCAGGCGGCGGCAGAGTCTGGGTGATCGTGGGGGTATGGCTGATTGTAGGTGTCCGGGTTGGCGTCACGGTCTTGGTAACCGTAGGTGTCGCACTGGGGATATGTGTATCGGATGGCTGTGGTGTGTATGTGCTGGTGGGAGTTAGCGTGCTGGTTGGCATTGACGTGCTTGATGGGGTTGGACTTGCTGGAGCAGCAGTCGAACCACAACTAACCAAGAACCCAAGAAAAAAACCAAATATGAGGAAGTAGATTATTTTCAACATTTATCGATTCACTGGTTTTCTATCAGGAATTACTCTAAAGTCCACCATATCCTTGAATCATAACAGCTTGCCAATTTAAAGATACCTAATATCCTCCTCAGCGATTTCTCTATCCGGCGGATCTTAAGAAGTTCGATATTTTCCTCACTCCCACCTTCTGATGTGATAACCTGCTTCTGCGAGGGCCTGAAATTCCTGTCGGCTTCCTTCTGTGCCTGGATCCCAGTTGAAGACTCTCAAAAAATGTCGATTCCGGGTACCGAAGACCGCGAAGGCTTGCGCTGACAGCTCCATCAAGTTGATCTCCTGGTTCGAATCTCCATCCATAATCATTAATTTCCCTTCAGCCCGCTCAACGACATCATTTGTAATCTCCACCGGTCCAGTAATGGTCTCAATCACCCGGTATTCTGTTTGGCGGATATAGTCCTCTAATACGATCAAGATTTGATTGTGCAGCGAACGGTACTCTTTTTGGGCGGCGTGCTGCAAGGCTTCGTGTAAATCTTCAGGCAAACGCAGAGAGAATCGTTTCATAGCATCATTTTAATGTCATTTTGATGCTATGTCAACAAATCTCAGGCGGATCCAATAACGATGAAAAGTCACGCAACATCAGATCTTGTGACAGCGGGGAAATATGGACAGCACCTCTTTTGAGGTAGAGAGAATACCCTGTTCATACGATGCACCCGACCACCAAAATCACTAAACTAGATCTATATATTACAACTCGCGCTCATGGCGAGACATTTATTATCTGTACTCGGGGGTGGAAATTAGCAATGTTACTAAATTTATTGAATCGCCTGCAGAAACAATATTACCGGAGCGAAAACGGTCAGGACCTGGCGGAATACTCCCTTTTGATCGGTTTGATCGCCTTGTTAGTCGTGGTTTCGTTAACCATTATCGGCGGAAGCATCAGCACCGTCTTCAACGCCATCGCTGCCGCTCTCCAGATCGGAGTTTAATTACGCTCATACCTAAACAACTCTTCAGCACTGGAAGAGTTTGTGCAGCTGAATAATGTTTTTTCCTTGTTACAGTAGCCGTGCGTCTATTGCACAGTCTTTTTCAGCTGTTTTCATCCTTCTTGCTCTTCATATAAAGGCTTCTACCCCAGTAGAGCACTCCCACACCCATGAAGAAAATCCCCAATCCAATCGGCCCAGTCCAAAAGAATAAAACAAAAACCCACTCATTCATATCATCCTCCTACTAGTCAGCTGCTGGTTATGCATTTCCAACAAACTTTAGACCTGCTTTATTTTTAAGATTATTCTTCTTATGACTATTAATTATTACCGTGATTCCGATTAAGTCAAGATTAGGCATGCTAAAATTTTAGCCCCTTCGATAACAAAAAATCCCCCACTTTGAGGGGGGATTAAGGTTGATATTTTATCCAGGGTTCTAGGGTGAGAAGCTAATTCTCAGTATCCAAAACCTTCACCGGCATTGCCTCCAGCTGATTGATTAAATCGCTGATCACATCGAAACCGCCCTGCCAAAACTCCGCCTTGCGGATATCGATCCCCGCCCCCTGCAGGATGCGGGCAGGAGCGTCTGAACCTCCCGCGGAGAGGATCTTCATAAAGCGAGGTTTAAACGCTTCGCCCTCTACCTGGTACTGCTGATAAAGCGAAAAGACGAGCAGCTGCCCAAAGGAGTAAGCGTAAACATAAAAGGGCGTTCCGTAAATATGTGGGATAGAAACCCATTCCCAGCGGAATTCTTCGCTCAATTCAACAGAATCACCAAACTGCTCCTTCAGATTTTCCATATAAGCTTTGGACACTTCGTCAACCGTGGCACCTTCGTGAGTCATCTCGTGCGCCTGGCGCTCAAAAAGAGCGAAATAAATCTGGCGCATGATCGTTGCATAGGCATCGTCTACCTGGCGGAAGAGCAGGTCTCGACGAACATCCTCATCTGTTTCACCCTCTAATAGGAGGTCGATCAGCAGCATTTCCCCGAAAGTAGAGGCGGTTTCCGCCAGAGGAAGTGAGGAGTGGAAAGTAAATTGGGTGTGGTCTTCGGCCAGCATGGCGTGGATGGCATGCCCCAGTTCGTGGGCCAATGTAGCCACATCATAAGCCCGACTCTGAAAGTTGGTCAGCACCCAGGGGGGTTAAACTAGGCTGCACTGAAGCGCAGAAGGCGCCGCTCATTTTCCCAGTACGCACCTCGCTGTCTAAATGTTGTTCGTGGAGCAATCGCTTTGCCATTGTGGCAAAGCGAGGATGGAAATCCTCAAAAGATTAGAGCACCATGCCAACCGCTTCAGCATACTCGTATTTTTTTTCAGATTTCACCACGGGGGCATATACATCGTAGCGGCGGATGCGCTCCATTCCCAACCAGCGGCCTTCAAACGGAAATAACGCTGGAAAATAGCAGCGTTCTGCCGGCTGACCTCCAGCAGAGTGTCAACCACCTCGTCGGGGATATCGTTTGACAGGTTGCGGACCGACATGGGACTGGCAAAATGGCGCAGGTCGACGTTCTCGTTGCGCCAATCTCGAACCAAATTTTGGTACATCATGCCCAGGATGGCACCATCCTCACCGTAAACCCGGTACAGCTCCTGGTAGGCCGCCGCGCGCAGCTCTGAATCGTGTTGTTGAACATACACCATCAGCTCGCCGCGGGTCAGCTCTTTACCCTCGCCATCTACGGTGATTTTGAAGACATACCGGTTGGTGATGGTATCGTAGATCGTATTAATCGCGTTGAAGCCGGTGACATCCTTGATGTTGATGATTTTCTCTTCCGCCTCACTGAGGGTGTGCGGTTTGAAGTTGCGCATCTCCTCCAGCCAGTAGCGGTAGTCACCGGCATTCTTCATCAGGCGTGCTGCGCGATCATCGTCTAAAGCCTTCCACCACAGGCTGAAAAACAACACCCGATTTTGAATTTCAGCTCCGAACTGGTCTACCTGTGCCTGGGCGTTTTGTGCCGCCTGGTCCTGGGTATCTTCTGTGTACCAAAGACCTGCGAAATAACCGATGCGGCTTAGCAGCTGGCTGATCTCCTCCATCTGGTGGACCAAGGCCAGGAAATCATCGTTGGTGATTTCTTCATTAAGCATGGAGCGTTTGGCTTCGAATTCGGCAACCTTTGCCTCGACTGCCGCAAAAGATGCTTTCATCTCCTCGCTATCGTAGGCCGGAAACAAATCCCCCAGGCTCCACCGGGATACTTGATAGGGCAAACTTGAATAGTTCATTGTCTCTCCACAGGAATATTATCTGATTTAAACGCTCATTGGGATTAGGAACTCCCCGATTATACCAAGAAGCGGAGTTGGAATCTCATAATTAGATATTAAATCGCACCTGCATCACTTCGCCATCCTGCAAAATATAATCCTTCCCTTCCAGCCGCAGCTTGCCGGAGGTGCGAGCTTCAGCCAACAATGTCACCAGTTCATCCCAGGCGATGACTTCCGCGCGGATAAAACCTTTATATAAATCCGTGTGAATCTTCCCTGCCGCCGCGTGGGCACTTTCCCCGCGCGTGACAGTCCAGGCGTGCACCTCATCCTCCCCGATGGTAAAGAAAGAGATCAAACCCAACAAATCGTAAGAAAGGCGAATGATCCGTTCCATTCCCGGTTCTTCAATACCGAATTCTTGCAGGAAAACACCGGCCTCATCTGGAGATAGCTGGGCGATCTCCATCTCCAACTTTCCTTGCATTGAGGTAATTGAGCTACTAGAATGAGAGTATTCAATATCAGGCGGCTCCTGCCCATCGCCTAAATTGAACAAGATCAGGATAGGCTTGCTGGTCAGCAGCCCAAATCCTGCCAGCATACGATTTTCATCAGGGGAAAATTCGATATCCCGCAAAGGCTGCTCAGCTGCCAGGTCGTTCTGCATTCGCGCGAACAGATCGATCTCTCTTTTGATTTCGCTTATTCCCCGCCCTCCACCCTTGCGCCGCTCATCCTCCAGGCGATCAATCTTTCGTTCAACTGCGATCAAGTCATTGAGCAGCATTTCAGCATCCATCGCGGCAATGTCTCGACCGGGATCGACATCACCTGAGAGGTGGGGGACGTTGGGATCCTCGAAACAACGCACAACGTGCAGGAAACCATCCATCTGTGAGAGCTGGTTTAACAGCGGCCCGGATATTTCGCCCCCGCTGCTGATGCCCAGCCCAGCGATGTCGGCATAGGTAACCTTGGCATAAATGATCTTTTTGGGATTGGACAAGGCGGCGACCTGCTCCAGGCGCCAGTCCGGCACATCTACCACCGCAGTATGAACCTCAAAACGCCCGCCGCTGGTCACGACCGGGTGATCGCCGCGCGTCAAGACATTAAAAACAGTCGTCTTACCCGAAAGCGGCAATCCAATTATGCCCAGGCGCATTGCTGCTCTCCCAATCAACCACTGAGGCCGCAGATCAAATGATTTGTTAGCTCAGTTTGCTCTGTGGATAATACTTTTATGCAGGTCACGAGAGGTTTACACTAAAGCCGGTAAGTTGTCGACCAGCTGCGGGTGCAGGGCAAAATACTCTTCGCGCAGCATATCCATCGCCAGATTGTCGTACAGCTCCCCATTCTTGAAGATCGCCTGCCGCTGGAGTACGGCGACTTTGAAACCGGATTTTTTCGCCAGCCCAATCGCGCGAGGATTTCCGCTGTGCGTGTATAGCCGCACCACACGCAACCCAAGCTCGATGAAAAGGAATTTCATCAGCAATTCTTGAGCATCAACGGCGAAACCCGTCCCCCAGAACTCCTTAGCGAGCATCAATCCAATCGTCGCCGACCAGCGGGGGTGCAATCCAGTATAGTTAATCGAACCAACAAATTCACCCGATTCTCGCGATATGATTATGAAGCGCCCTTCTTTGGGGTTAAAAGAAAACTCCCGCGAATGGAAGCGCTTCATATGCATATTCTCCGTGTAGTCTGGCGGCAGGGTCTTGCTCCAGGCTTGAGTCTCTAGATCGTTGCACAAGGCAGTTAACTGGGGCATATCTTCGGGCTGTTCTTCACGCAGGATAACTGATTTACCTTCCAGCGCCATAGTTCAGCCCTCCTTTAGACAGGTATTCAGGACGGAGAATATCGACCAGGATGCCATCAAAATCAGCTCCATTGCGGAAACCTTCCCTCCGCGAGCGCCCACTCTCTTCGAATCCTAGCTTTTTGGCAAAAGATCTGCCGGCCTGGTTCCAATCCGCCATCCAGCTCGAGACATTATGCGCGGGAGTGTTCTCAAACAGGTACTCAAGGATCAATTGTAAGACCTGCGTGCCGTATCCCTGGCGTTGGTGAGGTCGGGCGATCACGACCGATACCCAAGGAGCTTGTGGATCCCAGTCCCACTCAAACTCGGCGTGCCCGATCAGCTCTTTTATATTGGAAAGCTTGATAGCCAGGTGAGCCTCACGTTCCTCTTCTCCCCATTTCTTGATAATCGCTTCGACTTGATTTAAAGAAAGAGGCACCTCATCCGGAAACCCGCGGGGGATGTAGCGCCGCCCACTAAGCTTAGGATGATTTAGATACGCCCGCAGATCTGGCGCGTCATGCAGCTCAAAAGGCCTTAATTTGATTTGTTCAGTCTGAAAGTGCATCCAGATCCTCCTCTGTCTTGACCCCCATTCCATATTTAGTTATACTACCCTGGCACCCTTACGAGAGAGATGCCGAAGTGGCGGAACTGGCAGACGCGCACGACTCAAACTCGTGTTCCTTTGGGAGTGTGGGTTCGATTCCCACCTTCGGCACTTGCTGAAATTCGCCTGGATTATATCACGCGCCCTTCCCGCCTCCGGAAGGGCTTATTTTTTATACCAGGCTGCAATGCGACAAGAATAAATAAACCTCTTGGCGCATTTTTACACGACCGGAATCTATTTCCAAAATTTTTACGCTAGAAAACACCCTTACTGCTTAGCCCCATCCTAGAGACAAATCTGCTTTACGGACGAGAGAGCATTAGCTGTGACCTTGTGAAAGTCTCCAAAACGGAGAATGACAGGTTGCGAAACGAGGACCTTATAATAGGCGGTGAATATCAGAATATGCCACAATCCTACTTGCGGTAAGCAGCCTCGAATACGTCGTGGGGCGGCACTTGCTCACCGACAACGAATAGAAAAAAGTAGATGCCGGTTGGCCCCATGAATTTAAATCATTTCGCACGGCGTTGAGCGTGGCATCAAAATCCCCCTGGGAACGCAAGTATTTCTGAAATGTTCCATGTTCGCCGTCGAGATCGATCATTTTCTGGGCATTGCTCACGATTGCCGTAGTTGCGTACCAGGCGGGTAAGGAACGTGGTGGGGACCAGGAGCCCCAACCCCAGAGGCATGGGGCAAAATATACTATGCGGGAAATTACCACTTCGAGCCATAGATTGAACCTCCACCAGGGGACATATCTTAAAAAGGCTGTCCTTTCTAGTCGGACAGCCCTTTTCTTTCAATCATTCCTAACGAGGTCACGGTTTAACTCACTTCCCGAGGAGACTCACAATATGGGTTTCGATCTCCGCCCACGGAAAGAACTCGTGCCCTTCGTATACCATCTTCCCAACAGAATCTAACAATACAATCCCGAGCTCAGGCAGTCCATTTTCTGATGCCGTATGGATCACCTCCGGCAGCCATTCCGCATAAGGATCTACGGGATAAAAATCCCAATTTACCAAATCGTATTCCGGGGAGGATATTGGATCTGGCCCATAAGTCATCGAGTTAATTGCCACTCCCACGAAA
>PVMK01158310.1_pt1 | contig 10317 bp, 12 predicted proteins | sample 1853481 | NCBI WGS metagenome assembly PVMK01 (sample SAMN08533507, study PRJNA380276) | Marine sediment metagenome, whole genome shotgun sequencing project. | reverse complement strand
CATTCTGTTGAAGATTCTTTACCCGCTGGTGTGGCTGGTTAACGGTCTGGCCAACCTCGTTTTGAAGCCTTTCAAGGTGCGCACGAACGCGGACGTGATCGAGCGGCTTAACCGGGAGGAGTTGAGAACCCTGCTGCAGGAAGGCGGCATGATTCCGGACGACCATCAGCGCATGCTGGTCAATATTCTCGACCTGGAGCAGGCCAAGGTGGAAGACGTGATGATTCCCCGGCAGGATATCGTCGGCATCGACCTCGAAGATGATTGGGAGGACATCCTGATCCAGCTGACCCAGACAGTCTTTACACGCCTGCCGGTTTTCCGGGAAAGTATCGATCACGTGGAAGGCTTGTTGCATATCCGAACGGTCATCGCCGAACTGGCGTACGGCGCCCTAACCTTTGACAACCTGAAACGTTCGGTGCGAAAACCCTACTTCATTCCGGAAGGCACCGGGCTCACTCAGCAGTTACTTGAATTTCAGGCCAGGGAACGGCGAATGGGCCTGGTTGTGGATGAATACGGAGACATCCAGGGAATGGTGACGCTGGATGACATTCTGGAAGAAATTGTCGGCGAATTCACTTCTGACAGCCGGGCGAGAACCCGCCACATTCGCAAACTTGACGACGGCAACTACCTGGTGGACGGCATCGTCACAATTCGGGCGCTCAACCGCAAAACAGGTTGGAATCTGCCCGAAGAAGAAGCCAGCACACTCAATGGATTGCTGCTGGAAGAACTGGCTGATATCCCCGCCGGCAAGACCAGTATCCTGATTGGCCGGCACATCATGACTATCGTCGAGATCAAGGACAATGTGATCTGCAAAGTCATGGTCAAGCCTGACCAGGCACCCGATTGATTGTTTTATCCAGCGCTTCAGACACGCTTCGCACGGGCAGGACGGACAAGCCATTGATGGGCTTGCGCGGGGCGTTGGCGGCCGGAACCAGGGCGTGATCAAATCCATGGCTGGCGGCTTCACGCAAGCGTTGTTCACCATCATGGACGGGACGGATCTCGCCGGACAAACCCACTTCACCAAAACAGATCATTTTTTGCTGCATCGGCTGGTCGCGAAAACTTGAAAACAATGCCAGCAGCATGGGCAGGTCCGCCCCGGTTTCGGTGATTCTCATACCGCCAACCACGTTGATGAAAACATCGTAGTCAGCCAGGGCCACCCCACCCTGGCGGTGCAGAACAGCAAGCATCATCGCAAGACGATTGTGATCCAGCCCCAGCGCCACGCGGCGCGGATTGTTAAGGTTGCTCTGATCAACCAGGGCCTGAACTTCGAGCAGTAGGGGTCGTGTACCTTCACGAACAACGGTGATAACACTGCCTGGCACCGGGTCTGAATGTCCCGAAAGGAAAATAGCGGATGGGTTCTTTACTTCCCTGAGCCCCTTACCGGTCATGGCGAACATGCCCAGTTCATTGACCGCACCGAAACGATTCTTGATGGCCCGGATCACCCGGTACCGGCTTCCGCCGTCGCTTTCGAAATACAGTACCGTGTCCACCATGTGTTCCAGCACCCTGGGGCCCGCCAGGACGCCTTCCTTGGTGACATGGCCCACCAGGATGACACAACACCGGTTCTGTTTTGCCCAACGCACCAGGCAGGCTGCAGATTCCCGGACCTGGGCAACGGAACCCGGTGCTGATGCAAGGGCTTCTGAATAAACGGTCTGAATAGAGTCAACGATCATCAATCGTGGTTTTTCCGCCGATGCATGAGCGATAATCTGTTCAACTGAGGTCTCGGTCAGACAACGGATTTTTGCCAGGGACAGATCAAGCCTCCGCCCGCGCATGCCCAACTGTTCCAGCGATTCTTCACCGGTGATGTACAAGCTGGAATAACGACCGGCGAGTGCGGCCGTTAACTGCAACAACAAGGTTGACTTGCCGATACCCGGATCCCCACCCAGCAGGATGACGGATCCCGGGACAACCCCACCCCCCAGCACCCGATCAAGCTCTCCGACTCCGGTTGCCATGCGGCTGGCTCCAGAATGATCTACCGCGGCAAGGTCTTTAATGTCGTTGACCAACTCGCTGGAATAACCGCTGAATCGTCCACCGGGACGTGATTCCTGCCGGGTTTCGACGATGCAGTTCCATTCCCTGCATTCGGGGCACTGACCGGCCCATTTACCCAGCAGGGCTCCACAATTTTCACATTGATAGTTGATTTTGGTCTTGGCCATTTCTGATTCCTGAATCCAGGGAGTTTTGTATCAGATTGCGCCCGTGACCACCAGCCCATATCACAATGGGATCGTTTTTCTTACAATAACCGTTAATCAATTGACGAACGAGACAAATGGAACTGCAACGAGAACAAGTACTGATTGGTGAATCCCCGGTTTTTCTCGAGGTCCTGGAACATGTTTCCCGGGTAGCACAGTTAAACCGGCCGGTGTTGGTCGTTGGCGAGCGCGGCACTGGCAAGGAGCTTATCGCCGCGCGTATTCATTACCTTTCACCACGATGGGACCGCCCCTTCGTCAAGCTCAATTGCGCAGCACTGGCCGAGTCGCTGCTTGAAACGGAATTGTTTGGTCACGAGGCCGGCTCCTTCACCGGCGCCACCCGGCGGCACCTCGGGCGCTTTGAACTGGCCAACGAAGGCAGCCTTTTCCTGGACGAGTTGGCAAGCACCTCGGACCGGGTGCAGGAAAAAGTACTGCGCGTAATCGAGTACGGTGAACTCGAGCGGGTCGGCGGAAATACCACGATTCGAACCGATGTCCGCATCATCGGGGCCACCAACGTAGATCTTCCCGCCCTGGCCAAACAAGGAAAATTCCGTCCGGATCTGCTGGATCGCCTCGCTTTTGACGTTATTACACTGCCCCCCCTGCGTGAACGACGGGAGGACATAATGCCCCTGGCTGAGCACTTCGCTGTAAAGATGTCCGGTGAGTTGGGGCTTGACCTCTTCCAGGGTTTCAGTGAATCTGCCCGCAGCCTGCTGCTGGATTATTATTGGCCCGGGAACGTGCGCGAACTCAAGAATGTGGTTGAAAGGGCAGTGTATTCCGCACTCGGCAACGACGAGTCAATTTCCTGGATTTCATTTGATCCGTTCGATTCACCCTGGCGGCCTGGGGGCACAGACCGAGGCGCAGGAACCCGGGATTTCCATGCCAACCGATGCTTATGATTTCAAGGAACACATCCAGCAACTCGAGATGACACTACTCAAGTCAGCGCTGCAAAAGTGCCGTTTCAACCAGAAAAAAACAGCGGATTTTCTCGGCATGACCTATCACCAGCTTCGCGGTTACCTGCGCAAATATGAATTAACCGACCAGGAAGACTGAACAAGCTTTAATCAAAATATCAATTTGTCAGCATCATCAACGACATAATAAGCCTGCAAGAGGTATTGGCTAGTCGTGAGCAGTCGGATAAGCATGTTCCGGCGCGTAATTGACGAATCGCAGCCATTGACCCTGGAAAGTCAGAACGACAGTGCCCGTCGGGCCATTTCGATGCTTGCCGATGATGATCTCAGCCTTGCCTTTTTCCGGTGTCTCTTGGTTATAGACTTCATCACGGTAGATAAAAATAATCAGATCAGCGTCCTGCTCAATGGAGCCTGATTCCCTCAGGTCAGCCATAATCGGCCGTTTGTTGGGCCGTTGTTCCAGGGCGCGGTTCAACTGGGAAAGGGCTACTACCGGCACATTGAGCTCCTTGGCAATTGCCTTTAGCGACCGGGAAATTTCGGCAATTTCAGTAGCCCGGTTCTCCCTTGTGCCGGGGACTGCCATCAACTGGATGTAGTCCACAACGATCAGGCCAATGTCGTGTTCACGCTTCAACCTTCTTGCCCGGGCCCTGAGCTCGGACGGGGACAAGGAGGGTGTTTCATCGAGAAAAATGCGGCTTTTGTGCAGCAGATTCATCGCTGAGGTCAGCTTGGGCCAGTCCAGGTCATCGAGGTTTCCGGTTCTCAGCCGCGTCTGGTCGATCTGGCCCAGTGATGAAAACAGCCGCATAACCAACTGCAGCGATGACATTTCCATGCTGAAAATGGCCACCGGTACATCGTGTTTGATCGCCGCATGTTCTGCGATATTCATCGCCAGCGTTGTTTTGCCCATCGCCGGACGGCCAGCGATGATAATCAGGTCAGATGGCTGCAGTCCTGCGGTCAACTTGTCAAAACTCTTGAATCCAGTGGGCGTCCCCGTAATCTCACCCTCAAATTCATGCAACTCCTGAATTTTTTCAATCGCCTCTTTGATCGTCTCCTGGACGGAAACAAAATCCGATCCGGCTCGCATGCCCTGTTCAGCAATAGCAAAGACTCTTCGCTCCGCCTCTTCCAGCAGTTCCTGGCTGCCACGGCCATCTGTTGCAAAAACACCAGAAGTGATTTCTGATCCGACATCAATCAGTTGTCGAAGAACTGACTTTTCACGTACGATTTCTGCGTAGGCCTTGACGTTGGCCGCACTGGGTGTGCTGGAGGTCAGTTGGTTAATATAGGAGCCACCATCTATCTGGTCTGCCTTACCATTCGCTTCGAACCATTCCGTAACTGTCACTGCATCGCAGGGTTTACCCCGGTCATTCAACTCATGGATGGCGCGGAAGACAAGCCGGTGATCTTCACGATAGAAATCGACTTCGGTAATCACATCGGCGACCTGGTCCCAGGCGCGCGGAGACAATAGCAGGCCGCCCAAAACCGCCTGTTCACCCTCAATGGAATGGGGTGGAACCTTCAGGTTCTCGATGGAAACTGGATTGGGTGCAGCCATACTTTTGCAATTCGGAAATACATGAAAAAACTGCAACCCGCGAATTGCGGGGTTGCAGTGAGAGCATAGAGGCTCCGGTTGATGACCGCAAGGTCATCATGAGCCTCACAGGATTATTCCGGATTAACGATAACCTTGATGCGGGTTTCCACATCTGCATGCAGATGCAACACTACTTCGTGTTCACCGGTAATACGGATCGGGCCTTCACCCAAAATCACTTCAGATTTGGAAATTTCACAGCCCATGGCCGTTACTGCATCGGCGATTTCACGAGGGCCAATCGAGCCGTACAGCTTGCCTTCCTCGCTGGCGTTGGCAGACAGGGTGATCACCAGATCAGCCAGGCCCGTACTGCGCTCCTCCGCAGAACCCAGTTTTGCCAGTGCCGCTTTTTCCAGTTCGGCGCGGCGGGCTTCAAACTCGGCAATATTTTCTGGGGTTGCGCGAACGGCCATGCCAAGCGGCACCAGGTAATTCCGGCCGTAACCCGGTTTGACATTTACCTTGTCGCCCAGGTCACCCAGTTTCAGTACTTTTTCAAGCAGAATCAGTTCCATTTTGTTGCTCCTGACTGATCAGCAGATCAATGGTTGTCGGTATACGGCAGCAGCGAAAGGTACCGCGCATGCTTGATGGCCCGGGACAGCTGTCGTTGGTAACGCGCCTTGGTGCCGGTAATCCTGCTGGGCACAATTTTGCCTGACTCACCAATGTACTGCTTCAGCATATTGATGTCTTTATAGTCAATTTCGGTAATCCCTTCAGCGGTGAAGCGACAGAATTTTCTGCGTCTGAAATGACGTGCCATGTTGGTTCTCCTGTTCCTGTTCAGGCGTCAGCGCTGTCCGCGTCTGCCGTCTGTTTATTTGATTCATCGGAAGCCTGCTCGCCTCTGCACCACCGGCAAGGGTGCTTCTTTAACAGCCGTGGATTTTTCCTCGATTACGTCCTCAATCACTTCCTCGACTACTTTTTCAACTTCCTCGACAACTTCCTCGACAACTTCCTCGGCAACTTCCTCGACAACTTCCTCGACAACTTCCTCGACAACTTCCTCGGCAACTTCCTCGGCAACTTCCTCGGCGGCAAGTGTTTCTTCGGCGCTTTCCGCTTTAGCGGGAACCTCACTTTTTTTGTCATCCGTTGCAGCACGCCTGCGCTCATCGTAGCTGCGGCTTGAACGGTCTTTTTCTTCTTTCGCCTTCATCATCAGTGATTGTTCGATGATCGCAGACTGGCGCCGAACGGTCAGGTGACGCAACACGGCATCGTTGAATCGGAAAATCCCCTCGAGCTCGGACAACGTGCCGCTGTCACATTCGATGTTCATCAGGATGTAATGGGCCTTGTGAAGCTTGGCAATAGGAAAAGCCAGTTGACGCCGGCCCCAGTCTTCCAGTCGATGAATGGTGCCGTTATTACCCTCGATCAGGGCCCGATAACGTTCCAGCATGGCAGGAACTTGCTCGCTCTGGTCCGGGTGGACCATAAAACATATTTCATAGTGTCTCATTGTGACTCCTTATGGATTTGCCGGTGCGGAACAGTCCACACCTCAAAGCTCCCCTCATCATTCAGTGAAGTGAAGCAAGGAAATTCGCCATCAGCGAAGGCGGCGGATTATAGCAGCCTGACTCCCGGCTGTATATCCCCTACCCGATGGTAAAACTTTCCCCGCAGCCACATTCGTCAGTGACATTCGGGTTGTTGAATTGAAAGGTCATGCCAAGGCCTTCTGACACGAAATCTATTTCCGATCCATCGAGAAAACCCAGGCTTTCCCGGGGACACCACAACTTTGACACCATCATTTTCAAAAATAATGTCATCTTCCTGGATGTCTTCGGCCAGTTGCACGGTATAGGCCCAGCCTGAACAGCCTGTTTTCCTGACACCAAGGCGCAGGCCGACGCCACCGTCCTTATCGAGGAAAGTCCGGACCCGCTCCGCTGCGGATTTAGTTAACACAATTGCCATATTCAGCCTGTTTTCGTTGCTCAAATCTTTCAATAAACCATTCAATCCATCGACAGGGGTTGTCCGTGCCGTGGGTGGTGCATTATTATTTGGGGTTCCCCGAGCAAAGATCAACTAAAAAATTATGTCTTTCATCAATATAAAAACGGCACTATCAGGTGAGATAGGAATTGGCACGCAAGTCACAGTCAGGGGCTGGGTACGCACACGCAGGGATTCCAAGGCCGGGTTTTCATTCATCAACGTTCACGATGGCTCATGTTTCGACGCAATCCAGGTCGTCGCGCCAGCGGATCTCGAAAACTACAGCAGTGAAGTACAAAAACTGACATCCGGCTGTGCCGTTGAATGCACAGGAACGCTGGTTGAATCCGCAGGAAGGGGACAACAGTACGAAATACAGGCGACCGGGGTAAACGTTGTGGGCTGGGTCGAAGACCCGGAGACCTACCCGATTCAGCCCAAGCGGCATTCCTTTGAATTTCTCCGTGAAGTGGCTCACCTCAGACCCCGCACCAACACATTCAGTGCAGTAACGCGCGTAAGGCACGTTGCCGCCCAGGCCATTCACCGCTTCTTTCACGAACGGGGATATTTCTGGATCAACACACCTATCATCACCGCTTTGGACGCCGAGGGCGCCGGCGACATGTTCCGTGTGAGCACGCTGGATCTTGGTAATCTGCCGCTTGATAAAGGTGGCCACATAGATTTTGACCAGGATTTTTTTGGGCGGGAGACCTTTCTCACGGTATCGGGCCAACTGAACGTGGAAGGCTACTGTTTGTCCATGAGCAAAGTTTATACCTTTGGCCCGACTTTTCGTGCAGAAAACTCCAACACATCACGTCACCTGGCGGAATTCTGGATGGTTGAACCTGAAATCGCATTCGCAGATCTTGACGACCTGGCGGATTTGGCCGAGGACTTCCTCAAGTACATTTTTGCCGCAGTACTGGAAGAATGCCCCGACGATATGGCATTTTTTGAAAAACGGATCGACCCGGAAGCGATCAACAGGCTCACGAAATTCACTGAAGCCCCGTTTGTTCGCCTGGACTATGAGGAAGCTATCGAGATACTGAAGAATGCCAGCCAAAAATTTGATTTTCCTGTTGAATGGGGACTGGATCTGCAAACAGAACACGAGAGATACCTGACAGAACAACACTTCAACGCGCCGGTGATTGTGATGAATTATCCAACTGAAATCAAAGCCTTCTACATGCGCCTGAGCGATGACGGAAGAACGGTAGCTGCCCTCGATGTGCTGGCGCCTGGAATCGGAGAAATAATTGGTGGAGCGCAGCGTGAGGAAAGACTCGATGTGCTGGAAAAACGAATGGATGAACTCGACCTGGATAAAGAGAACTACAGCTGGTACCTGGACTTGAGGAAATATGGCACGGTACCGCATGCCGGGATTCGGGCTTGGATTTGAGCGCCTGGTCAGCTACATCACCGGCATGGCCAATATTCGTGATGTTATTCCTTACCCCCGCGTACCGGAAGAGCAGATTTTTGATGGCCATAAAAAACGGCCAGGAACATCATCCGTGTTGTTCCTGGCCGTCCTGCGGACGTCTCGCCACCCGCAAAGTGCATCCATGCTTCACAAAGTAATGCAGTTCCTTCTGCTATGGAGTAGGCGATCCGTGCCTTTTCCAACTTTGTGAACTGTAGTATAGCCATGTTTGTCTATAGACGCAAGTGTCTAAATACAAAATAGTCTAAATACTTATTTGGCTATAGACAATTAAGGCTATCTTTGCTATATTAGCTTCATGTGCTACCCACTCCATCTCTCAGAAAAGACCTTGATGCTGTCAACGGATGACGGGCAGCAAGTTCTTGAGCGGAGTGAGCGGCAAGCAGGCGAGCACACCAGCATGGCTTTTATCATTGAATTGGAATTTGATGATATTGAAAGCCTGGTAGAAAGTTCTGGAACTGGAATATGCGCCGAAGAAAAAATTGGCTGCAGGCCGATACAGGGAATGTTGGCCAGTCAGGACTACCAGCCCGGTGTCAGGAAACCGACCTGGCATTGATTTCAAGGCCATGGATGGCTGAAGAGACAGGGACGTCTCTGAAATCTAAAGGAAAATCAACCAGACCAGGGTCTGGTTAAAGCTGGGAAGCAAGTAATGGAATGCGGTATCCATTAACCGAACAAGGATGTTCATAACACGTCAGAAACCGGTACTGACAGTTCTGTAACCGGTGACCACAGAGATGGTGGTCACCACTACCGGAACAGGCTGTTTTGCTTGCAAACCAGGCACTGGTTTTGTGAATGAGAAATACTACCAGTGAAAAGTTAATAAAACATGGCAAGTGCTTGATAAAAAGAGTATCCTTTTGATACACTGAGAATATTGTGCACAACTGTCTGTCCAAGGACCTGGGCAGATTTTCATGAGAAGGACTTCAACTGACTACGGAATGTAATTTTCAGGAGACTGGAAAATGCCGAGCGTTGCTATGCAAGAAAATTTTGCTCTACCGGAAGAAGCAAAGTCCATAGCTAAAATTCTGCCATTAGTTTTGCGCAGAATCGTTCGCCTTGTCATTGGCACAATTTCATTCCCAGCGGTTGTCGAGATGTTGAGGTCAGTCTATGTTGAAGAGGCCCAAAAGAAACTCCTTCGTGACGGAACAAATCCGACAAAAAGCGCTCTCGCTCTAGTAACTGGGCTAGACACAAGAGTTGTCTCAAATGTAATCGAAAATAATTTTAACCTGGACATCGATCCCCAAAAGACTAACCCAGAAGCAGCACTCTTGGAAACTTGGGCAAAGGATCCTTATTTTCAAAATTCTGAATCTCAGGAGCCTGCAATTCTACCTATTTTGGGGCGCGGGAAGTCATTCCATGGGTTAGTACTGAGAACTGTAGGCCGAAATATCACAGTTAAAACAGTATTAGACAAACTGATCGAATCAGAAAACATCAGAATTGTTCCTGGAAATATAGACAAAGTAGAGATGCTTTCAGTTTTTTATTCTCCAATATCGGGCGATATTGTAGATTTAACTGACATTGCTTTCTTAGAGGCATCCAGGATTTTGAGCACTGTTATTCATAACATGAAGTCTGACGAAAAAAGCAGAGTGCCTCAACAAGGGCGTTGGACGTATCGTTTAGACCCCAAATCCTATAAAGAATTTCGTATGCGTGCGCGCCAATTACTGGAACAACAAATCAAAGAAGGGGAGTCGTTACTCGAGGAATTCGAGGAACCGACAAAGCAACCTGGTCAGCTCACTGTAGGTATCGGATGGTACCAGTGGGATAACCATGAACCTGAAGAGGAGGTGGAGTAAAAGGGGAATTTAGCTACTCAACACTTTCTCAGGTTGAAGTTTAGCAGCCTGGTCGATTGCAGAAGGTAACTGAAGTTACCCGCAAATGACCGTTAACCTGGAAGAAAGGAGATAGACTATGTCTCGTTGGATGATAGAAAAGGACGGCACAGGGATAGAAAAATCGGGCACTGGTATTGAAAAGTCCGGCACAGGGATAGAAAAATCAGGCACGGGGATCGAG
>PVMK01154756.1_pt1 | contig 10317 bp, 7 predicted proteins | sample 1853481 | NCBI WGS metagenome assembly PVMK01 (sample SAMN08533507, study PRJNA380276) | Marine sediment metagenome, whole genome shotgun sequencing project. | reverse complement strand
CACACATGGATGGTCCGGATCTGGTAATCGACAGAAGGGACACACTTTCCGACGGAATTGCGGTATCCGTCTTACTGCAGGATGAGATTTATCAAACCGGGAGATATCAATGGAGCCCCTGGGATTATGAAAAGATTGCAAATGAGCCTCCCATTGAGCGCAAAAAGCAGTCCTTTCACTTTATGAAGCAGATGTTACCTCAATTCAATTCCCCACCCATTGGATTGGCCGATACCTTTCAAGTAACCACAGGGGACATACTGGAACCCGGCCCTGATGAGGGCTTGCTAAGGAATGATTTTGACATAGATGGAAACGAAATGCAGGTCCGGCTGCCCTTTGGCAGCTCCACCGAACATGGGCAACTGTTTCTCCATCCCGATGGCAGTTTTCTTTATGATCCTGATCCCGGATTCCAGGGAAATGACTTCTTTATGTACTACCTGGAAGATGAAGCAACAAGTTCAACGCTGGTTCCTGTTCAGCTCCAGGTGGGATATGCTTTATCTGCAGCTGATGAGCTAGGCTCCGGGAGTTCTTCCATCTTCCCGAATCCCGGGAAAGATCGTTTTTTTATTTCCATTCCGGAGCCATTCCAGGAAGCCCGTTTAAGAGTGGTGAATATGCTTGGAAAGGAAATTCTCTTCTTGCCGCTTGAGGAGGCAAGCACCTGGGTAGACATTCAGAACACAAAACCGGGTATTTATCTATTTATACTGTCCATTGACCAAAAGCAGGAACAACATCGTATCATAATTCAGTAATTTACGTAGAAATGATCAGTACACAATGAACATCCTTGTTTGTGAAGATAATATAATGACGCTTAAAGCCATTGAGTTTTCTCTGAAGAAGGCAGGTTATGAAGTATTTAAAGCCGAGGATGGATTTCAGGGTATCAGGATTCTGGGAGAAGAGAAGATAGACCTTGTTGTTACTGATATTAATATGCCCTATACCAAGGGACTCGAGTTGATACGGCATATCAACACAAAGATGGATGTAAAAATCCCGGTGATTGTGATCACAGGGATAACAAATGTTGAAACCAGGGAGCATGCCATGGAGCTTGGTGCCAAGGGATATCTGACCAAACCATTTGATCCGAAGGTAATGGTGGATATGGTTAAGTCCCTTTCCGGAAAGAAGTAAAACGTAAAATGCAGAGATTATCACTAATAAGCACCCTTCTGGTCTTTTTCCTGCTCCAGCCATATGCACAGGATACCCTTGATCTGAGTGAACCTGAGAAGGAGTTTGAGCGAATGCGCGAGCAGGCAGGAGCGGGAAACTATAGTGATGCAAAGCAGATTGGATACAAACTCCTTGAGGAAAATGAGGCCTACCACGATGTGGCCCTCTACCTGGCCAGAATTCTAGGCTGGGAATCCAGTTTTGACTCGGCCTATATGGTGCTTGACAGGGTAATAGCGATGGAGCCCGGACTTTATGAAGCCTATACCACCTGTGTGAATCTGGCTTACTGGCAAAATAATCTGGAAAGGCTGGATAGCTGTGCCGCACGTGCCACTGAGATTGAACCCGATACGGCCGGAGTTTTTGACAGTTACAGGATAGCTCTGCAGCAGGGTAAGGCCCCCTCTAAGCAAACGGAACTTTTTGGGTATTACTCCTACGACCATTTTTCAGTACCCTATGCGCGCAACTGGCATATGCTGACTGCCGGTGGAGAGATTCCTATTAAGTATGGGAAATTGATTCCCTCTCTTAACGGAGGATATTTGGCAGGAGGCTCTTCCCCTGCGACCGACCTTCAGTTCAATCTGGATGCCTACCTGAACCTGGGTAAAACCACATACGGCCTACTGGCCTATGGATTTTCACCCAATGGGGAACTTAATTACTTTCCCGGACACAGAGCTGCTGCGGAACTGTGGCAGGCCTTACCCAAAGGATTTGGAATTTCTGCCGGAATGCGCTACTTCTACTGGGATCAGAATTTCACCTTTCTCACCTTTTCAGCAGAGAAGTACGCGGGCAACTACTGGTTTTCATTCAGAAACTATCTTTTTTTCAAGGATTACGGTGTATCCGGATCCTATTATCTGAGTGCGAGGCGCTATTTTGACACGCGTTTCAACTATCTGACACTTACACTGGGATATGGTACTGCACCGGATGAACCCATCAATGTGGTTTCTGACCTGGAACGGCTTAGCGCTGTCTCGGGCAGGATTGAATTATCAAAAAAAGTCAGCCCTGGAGTAAGGGGGGTCGCCATGGTGGGTTATGCCTGGGAGGAGTATGTCGACCAGGAGTACCGGAGCAGGATTGATTTTAGACTGGGAGCTTACTTTGTGATTAAGAAATGACTCTGAAGAAGATATATCTGGGCCTGGTACTGGGTCTGATTCTGGCAAGCACAGGAGCTATCAATATGCAAGCACAGGAGCAGATCGATCCCTTGTCTTCTGATAGTACTGTGGTGGATTCTACCCTGATGGAGCAGCAATCTTATGTTGGGCTTTCCGATTATGCCAGAGGCATCCTGATCCGCTTTGATAAATCACCTTTATTGGTGACCATTCTGTACGGTGTGATCCTATATTCCATCATTACATTAATCACACTCCTGGTCATCATTTTGCTTAACAGAAGAAGGATACACCGTGAGGAAACCCTGAATGAATACCTGCTGGAGAGGTACCAGCTCCTGCTGATGAACTACCTCTTTGATGAGGAGCATCAGGAACTGGCATATCTGGAGTTGAATGAAGTGGCCGATAATCGCATCAGCCGTCAGGTACTGATCGATCAAATGATTGATCTGAGTGTCAACCTGAAGGGTGAAATAAAAGAGGAGATACAGAAACTCTACCTCCGGCTCGGATTGAAAAGGGACTCTCTGGAGAAGGCCTACAGTCGCAAGTGGCATGAAAATGTCAAAGGATTCCGGGAACTGGCATTTATGAATATTCGGGAAGCCAATGAGCAGATCATCAAGTGTGTGAATGCCAGCAACGAAATCCTGAGAATGGAGGCGCAGATCACCATGGTTCGACTCTCGGATGGGAATCCCTATGAATTCCTGAATTATCTTAAGAAACCTCTCTCCCTTTGGGAGCAGGTAACACTACATGAGCTGCAGATCCAGCACAACCTGGAAGTCCCTGACTTTAAACAGTGGTTTTATTCAGATAATATCAGTGTGGTGATGTTCTCCCTGGAGATGGTTGCCTGGTACAAACAACGGGGTGTAGGCAAAGAGATTCTGGGCTTGTTTGAGCATGAAAATGAACAGGTTCGACACACGTCCTATAAAGTTTGTGGCGAAATAGGACTCAAAATGGCTCTTCCGGCCATGATTAAGAGATATCCTGAGGAGACCTTTAAGAATAAGCTGGAGATCCTTCATACTTTTGCGAAAGTACCTGAAGAGAAGTACCTGAAATTCCTGAAATCGGTGCTGGATATCGAGGAGGACGTTCAGTTACAGATTGAAGCCACGAAAGCCATGGAGAATACCGATGAGCCCGGGATTTCCATGTTAATCAAGCTTATGAAATCTAAATCGGAGTATAAAAATTACCAGATCATCATCCGGCATGTACTGGATGGACGGATCTACTAGCCATGGAAAGAGCATATGAAATATTGAAATTTTTTATACTGAACGCAGTATTCATTATTACGTCCCTGATTTTTACGACCTACCTGATCCTTACAATTTTTTCGGCCATCACCCTCAGAAAATACCTGAGGAAGAACAGTTATGTGGATTATAACTCCATTGTTGCTTCACCACTGGCTCCCACTCTTTCAGTAATAGCGCCGGCCTTCAATGAAAGTGAGACCATCATTGACAATATCAGGACACTGCTTTCGCTCTATTACAACAATTATGAAGTGATCGTGGTAAATGATGGCAGCAAGGACGATTCCCTGGAAAAGATTATTGCTGCCTATGAACTTGAGAAAGTCAATTACTACTTTGACTACCGGCTGCCCTGCAAGCGTATAAGGGGGGTTTATAAGTCCCGGAACCGCTCCTTTAAAAAATTGACTGTAATTGATAAGAGCAATGGAGGGAAAGCCGATTCATTGAATGCGGGTCTGAACGTTTGCAGGAACGCCCTGGTGGTAAGTATCGATGCTGACTCCATCATGGAACCGGATGCTTTACTGAAGCTGGTTAAGCCCTTTATGGAGGCCAAGGAGAAGCGGGTAATCGGAGCTGGTGGAGTGATTCGTATAGCCAATTCATGTGAGATCGCAAATGGCCATATCCAGAAGATAAATCTGCCCAAGAGATTTTTACCCCGTGCACAGGTCATGGAGTATACCCGTGCCTTCCTGATGGGAAGGATGGCCTGGAGCGAACTGGACGGACTCTTGCTTATTTCAGGTGCATTGGGGATGTTTGACCGTGAGATTGTGATTAACGCGGGTGGATACAGCACCAGTACCGTGGGCGAAGATATGGAACTGGTGGTCCGGATCAGAAGGTATATGGCCGAGAATGGTTTCGACTATGATGTGGTCTATATTCCAGATCCGCTTTGCTGGACAGAAGTGCCCTCTTCTGTTAAGGTACTTGCCCGACAGCGAAGCAGGTGGACCCGGGGCACCATGGAGACCCTGGCAAAGCACCGGAAGCTCTTCTTTAACAGGAAGTACGGGAAACTGGGTTTGCTGGGCTATCCTTACTGGCTGGCCTTTGAGTACCTGGCGCCCATCGTGGAGTTCCTTGGAATTTGCTGGTTTATATTCCTGGTGATAACCAGCAGCCTGAACTGGCCTTTTTTCCTGCTTCTCTTTGGTTTTGTTTATTTTTTCGCTGTTTCACTCTCCATCTGGGCCGTGTTGTTCGAGGAGATTACCTTTCATAAATATGAGAAAAGGAGGGATGTAATGCGCCTGGTAGGCATTGCCTTCCTGGAGCCACTGTTTTATCACCCCCTGGTGATGTTAATGACCATCAAAGGAAATATCGATAAGTTATTCAATCGCAACAAATGGGGCAAAATGGAGCGAAAGGGATTCGGAAAAAACTGATCCTTATACTACTATCTCTTCACTTTCGGCCCGCTTACCTGCCTTGTCTACTGTGACCACTTTGTAGTTATCAGTATTTGAGCTTCCTGTAAATCTGAATGGAGCGGTGGTGGTCTGCGGAATATGCAGAATGGTCCCCACCAGTTCTTCGCCATAGAATACTTCGTAATGAGAGATTGGAACCTTGTCTGCCAGGGCGCTGTTCCAGCTGATCGCCACCTCGTTTACCCCTCCAACTTTTATATCCTGTGGTGGAGTAAGTCCCATGGCAGGAAGCTGGAAGTAATTGGTTTTTCCATCCTTGGCCACCCTGGCATTAAGTTCAATCTTGTCTCGTTTCTCCAGGCTCAGCCCGTCAGGCGTAATTTGAGAAGCATAAAAGTTCTGAACTAACTGGCACTTCAGGTGATCGTCCGAGATCTGGCCGATTCCAATGATGGCGGTATGTATTCCGGGAGTTGTCAGAGCATACTCGATCAGTGGCTTGCTTGGCAGCTCCCTGGTTCCCACACTCCGCACCACTCCATCCGAATCCCTGGTCCAGTCGTTATACTTGCCGTACATGGCCCCATCGGCAAACACCTTCATGGCAATAATCCCCATGTTTTTTGCCTGTGCCACCGGTATCACATTGTGCTGGTGATTCAGGTACAACTTGTCATTGGCATTGATGGCTACCAGCATGGCATCCAGGATCCCGTACTTATCCCTCCGGATCATATCCATCATGGCCGGGGAGTTGATGTGCCCGGAAAGTCCTATATGCCGGATTAATTTTTCATTTTTGGGATTTAATCCTGTGAGGTTGGTTCCGTCGCGAAAATCCCGGCGAGTCACCAGAACACCAAAATTCTCATCCTTGTTCAGCGGGGTTTCCAAACCTTTGTACATCACATCTACCTCCTCCACAAAGTTCAGGTTGTGGGTGCGCACCATGTCCACATAGGAGCCTTCAGGATAGTTTCCTTCTCCGTCGCCAAACATCTGAGAGAGTGATCTCTTCAGGTCTTTAACAGCTCCCCCTGCAGAATCTCCATTGGACCAGTTGTTTACATTCTCGAGCTCCGGGAAGCCCGGCTTTCCCCATCTTTGGTGGGTCTTGGTGGTAAGGAAAATGGATTCACGCAGTTTTTTATCATATACAGCTTCGCCGGGAATCAGGTTTAGTTTCCGGAAAGCTTTCCCAAAATGGAGCTGACTTTTGGCATATAGGTTGGAAGTATCAAAATAGTTAATTCCCATTTTGAAGGCTTTCAGGATAATGGGAACCGGATCCACATCTGCGGGGGTCCACTGCAGGGAGGCCTGTCCGCCCATTCCCAGGGTGGTCACTTCAAAAGGAATTTTTCCAAAGCTACGCTTCATGGGCATAGGCAGCTGGTCCAATCCGAAACGGAAACCAGGCAATATGGTAAGGCCTGCTGCTGCAGCTGCAGAGAGCTTTACAAATTCACGGCGGGATACTGTTTGATGCTTCATGGTAACATTTTTTAATGGATGGTCGTCCTACTGATAACACAAGATAATGCAAAAGGCTTGAATAATCCAGTGTGCGAATACGTACACGCCTGTACGAAAACGAACTATACAGCCATTTTATGATCACTTTTAAAAGTCAGATAATCAGATGAGTACAATATGTGGCACAGTTTCTGAAAATACAAAGCAAACCTAAGACCAATGTGGAAAAACTTTTTGTTAGTTACCCTGCGTAGCATCAGGAAGAATAAGGCATTCAATGCGATTAATATATCGGGACTGGCCATTGGACTGGCCAGTACCATCTTTATCATATTATATATCATCAGCGAGACCGGTTACGATCGTTTCAATGAACGCTCGGCTAATATCTACCGGGTCTATCTGGATGGGAAGATGGCCGGGTCGGAGATTATAGCTGCTACTACCTCTCCCATTATGGGTCCCTCCCTGGCTGAAGACATCCCTGAGATTGAGAAGTTCTGCAGGTTTGATTTTGCCAGGAACCGACTGATGTGGACACATGTGGATAATAAGTACCTGGAAGGACATATCATGTATGCCGATTCTACCTTTTTCGAAGTTTTTTACCTTTGATCTGCTGGAAGGAGATCCGCTCACCTGCCTGGATGAACCCAACAGCATCCTCATTTCAGCATCGAAAGTGGATCAGTATTTCCCGGAGGGGAATCCCATAGGAAAGTCCATTGCCATGAATAACGATTCCACCCTTTATCGGGTGACCGGAGTAGTGGAGGATGCTCCAAGGAACTCACAATTCTTTTATGACTTTATTTGCTCCTATTCCACAGACGAAAGGAGCCGGTCATTCAACTGGTTCAGCACCTGGATGCAAACCTACTTTCTGGTCACCCCGGGTACAGATCAGAAAGCACTGGAAGATAAAATCAATGTAGCATTAATAGAAAGAATCAGGCCCCAGCTGCAACAGTTTATGGGAATTAGCCCGGAAGAATTTTTTGAATCAGGGAGCAGGTATGGTTTGTTTCTCCAGCCTCTCCTGGATATTCATCTGGATAAGAAGGTCGATGTCCCCAGCGACATCGGATTTCGTCCCATTGGAAACCGTAGCTACCTGCTGATTTTTGGTGTCATTGCTTTCTTTGTGCTGGTGATTGCCTCCATCAATTTTATGAATCTCAGTACTGCCCGGTCTTTGGCTCGGGCCAAAGAGGTGAGTCTTCGCAAGGTGGTGGGCTCTAACCGCAAGCAACTGATTCAGCAATTCCTGTTTGAAAGTGTTTTCCTGAGTTTTGTATCATTGGCGATTGCCCTGATCCTTGTCTTCTACCTGATAAAGCCATTTAATAATCTAATGGGAATGCACCTGGCATACCAGGATGTTTTCAGCTGGTATATGATCCTCTCTTTCATCCTTCTCTCCATTCTGGTGGGCTTGCTCAGTGGCAGCTATCCTTCCTTTGTGCTGGCCTCCATTAAACCCATTTTTGCCCTCAAAGGCAATGCTGCTGTCAGGAATGGAACCACGGTTCTCAGAAACGTGCTTGTGATCATCCAGTTTTCCATATCCATGATCATTATTGCTGGTACGCTGGTTATCTACTATCAGTTCAGGTATATGACCAACAAGGATCTGGGATTTGATAAGGAGCAGCTGGTGGTGGTGGACCGGATCGGTCCGCTGGACGAGCAAGTCTCGGTATTTATGGATGAATTGAAGGCACATACCTCCATTCTTACAGCTACCAATTCCACAACTTACCTGGGAACTGTCCATAATACCAGTACCTATGGTATCAAAGGCAGACCCATTGAGGAAAGCCCCATGTTTGCTGTCTACACCTGCGATGAGGATTTTATGGAAACATACAAATTTGAGCTGGCCACTCCCGAAAGCCGTTTCCTTTCGGAAGAGTTTGGCTCAGATACATCTGTCTGCCTGGTTAACGAAGCCGCGGTAAGAAAGTATAAGCTGGAAGATCCATTGAATCAGGTTTTGTTAGCACCTGACCTGGATGGATTTCATAGGGAGTTAAGAATTATTGGAGTGGTAAAGGACCATCATTTCTCAAGTGTGAAGACAGAAATTACGGCACAGATAATAAGACTAAAATCCGAGGAAGCGGGAGGGTACATTACCTTACGGCTTGCAGGTGGAGAAGAGAGCATTGAAGCGGCACTCAATCATCTTGATGCAAAATGGAGAGAATTTGCAAACGATCAACCCCTGGAATATTTTTTCCTGGATGAAGAGCTGAATAACTATTATGCGGAGGAAAAACGTACAGGCGCCATCACCCTGATCTTCTCCATCCTGGCCATATTCATTGCTTCTCTGGGACTCTTTGGCTTGACACTGTATAACGCCCAGAAACGAATTAGAGAGATTGGGATCCGGAAGGTAATGGGCGCTACAGAATCAAATATCGTTAGAGAAATATCCAAAAGTACCGTATTTGCCGTGGGGATCTCCATTTTAATTGCCATGCCAGCATCCTACTTTATGATGCAGGACTGGCTCAGGGATTTTCCCTATAACATGGGATTCCAACCCCTGCTGTTTATCTCAGCGGCCCTGTTGGCCATCATCATTGCCATGGTCACAGTTACCATTACCTCATTAAAAGCAGCCAGAACCAATCCAGCCATATGTCTGCACTACGAATAATGAAATTTAATTAAAACAAGGAGATTATGTGGAGAAATTTCATTCGGGTTACCATCCGAAGCATCAGCAAAAACAAGGCCTTTAATGCCATTAATATTGCAGGATTGGCCATTGGACTGGCCAGTGCTATTTTTATCATATTATATATTATCAGTGAAACCAGCTATGACCGTTTTAATGACCGTTCGGCCGATATCTACCGGCTTTATCTGGAAGGTAAAATAGCTGGAGAGGAATTTACCGTCGCCGCGGTTAGTCCCATCACCGGGCCTGCCTTCCACGAAGAAATTCCGGAAGTTGAAAACTTCTGCCGCTTCGACTGGGCCAACAATCGTTTAATGTGGGTCGACCCGGCCAATAAATACCTGGAGAATCAACTACTATATGCAGACTCCACTTTTTTTGAGTTCTTTACCATTGAGCTCTTACAGGGAGATCCGCATACCTGTCTGGACGAGCCCAATACCATTGTGCTGACTGTATCAAAAGCAAAGCAGTACTTTCCCGATGGGGACGCCATTGGAAAGTCCATTGCCATGAACGACGATTCCACCCTCTACCGGGTGACAGGTGTAGTGGAGGAGGCTCCCCGAACCTCCCACTTCGATTACGATTTTATCTGCTCCTATTCCACCTATGAATCGAGCGACCGAACCACCTGGTTCAACAACCACATGCAGGCCTACCTGATGGTGAGCCCGGGAGCCGATCCGGATCTGCTGGATGAGAAGCTTCAGGCAACAACTATGGCAAACATCGGTAGCGAACTGGAGCAGTTTATGGGGATTAGTCCGGAAGAGTTCCTGGCCTCGGGATCGAAGTATGGATACCATCCCCAGCCCCTGCTGGATATTCATTTGAATGCTGACATTGAGGTGCCAAGCGATATTGGTTACCGTCCCAATGGCAACCGTACCTATCTGATTATTTTCGGAGTTATTGCTTGCTTTGTTTTGATCATTGCCTCCATCAACTTTATGAACCTGAGTACGGCCCGATCGCTGAGCCGGGCCAAAGAGGTGAGCCTGAGAAAAGTAGTGGGTTCGAACCACAAGCAGCTGGTTCAGCAGTTCCTATTTGAGAGTGTTTTTCTGAGCCTGGTCTCGCTGCATATCGCCATACGACAGGTTCAATCCAACCAGATTATTAAAGGGAGTCAGCAATGCACTTAC
>PVMK01129626.1_pt1 | contig 10318 bp, 10 predicted proteins | sample 1853481 | NCBI WGS metagenome assembly PVMK01 (sample SAMN08533507, study PRJNA380276) | Marine sediment metagenome, whole genome shotgun sequencing project. | reverse complement strand
ATTGGAATGCCGCCACGTTGTGCGTAGCTGTTGTAGACATCGGCGCCACCGCCAATGACCAGTTCACCCCGGTCCGATTGGCTGACATAGGCGTGAATGACCGGGGACAGCACGACGGTATTCAGGCAGGGTTTGATCGGTTCGCTGACCATGGCCTGCAGTGACATGCTGGTGACAGGCACACGAAATCCGGCCATTTTTGCAAGCACGCTGGTATGTCCGGCTACTGCGATACCGGTCTTGTCCGCACCGATCATGCCGCGCGTGGTTTTAACACCGGTCACACGGCCTGCATGGGTTTTGAAGCCTGTGACTTCGCATTGCTGGATGATGTCGACACCATATTCACTGGCGGCACGCGCATAGGACCAGGCCACTGCATCATGCCGCGCCGTGCCGCCTCGCTGCTGGATGAAACCGCCATGGATGGGGAAGCGGCAGTCCAGATTGATCAAAGGCATGAGCTCTTTGACTTCAGCGGGAGTCATCACCCTGGAGTCAATACCATTGATCATGATCGCGTTGGCCCAGCGCCGAATCCCTTCCAGTTCATGGTGGCTGTGAGCGAGTGTCAATATCCCACGCTGACTGAGCATGACATTAAAATTAAGTTCCCGGCTCAAACCTTCATAGAGTTGCAGTGAGCGGTCAAAAAACGCCGAGCTTTGCGGCCAGAAGTAATTGGAACGAATCACCTGGGTGTTACGCCCGGTATTACCACCGCCCAGATAGCCTTTTTCGAGCACCGCAATATTCTTGATGCCATGATTTCTGGCGAGATAATAGGCGGTGGCGAGCCCATGTCCGCCGGCACCGATTATGACCACGTCATAATGCTTTTCAGGTGTAGCATCCCGCCAGGCCGGCTTCCATTTCCGGTGCCCGCTCAGCGCATTTCTCATCAGTGATAGTGCGGAATATCCTTTCATGGTTTTATATTATATTGCTCGCAGTCCTGCAGGAATCCTTCATCAATGCTGGCGCCCTTCATCTATTTACAAAAATAAATGATAACGTATACTAACGTATATGAAATTTGATCGTTTTTTACAACTGGTCGGAGATCTGCCGTGGTTTGATTTTGCGACTGTGCTTCAGTTATCAGGAGAACCGAGGCAGAACCTGCGTGTGCGATTGTATGAATGGCGAAAGGCGGGCAAGTTGCTTTCTCTTCGCCGGGGAATGTATGCCCTGGCGGAGCCTTACCGGCGGGTGGCGGCTCATCCGGCTTTGCTCAGTAATCAACTTTATACGCCATCCTATATCAGCATGCACTGGGCGCTTTCTTTTTACGGGCTGATTCCAGCAAAACCGGTCGTGTATACCGCAGTGACGCCCCGGGTTCCACGTACCTTTGAAAATGATTTTGGTGTTTATCGTTATTCAAATCTGAAACAGAAATTCTTTTTCGGATACCAGGTTGTGGATATGGGTGGGGAAAACGTCTTTGTGGCTACGCCGGAAAAGGCGCTTCTGGATTTGTGGCATTTACGGTCCGGGGCCTGGGATACGGACCGTGTAGTTGAGATGCGGTTCCAGAATTTTGATGTGGTTTCCACACGGCGCTTGCGTGACTTTGCCAAACGGTTTGGCTTGCCGCGGTTGATGCGTGCAGTTTCAGTTTGGGAACAGGTGAGTGCTTCAACTGAGGATGGGACAGTGTCGCTATGAGAGAACAGGCAATTATGCTGGCGCAGAGTGTGGAGAGTCCTGCAGAAAAACTGAATATCATGCGGGAATATCTCCAGGCATTTGTCATGCGCTCACTCCATGAAAGCGAGGCGTACATTTGTCTCTCATTTGTTGGAGGAACGGCATTGCGATTTGCATTTGAGCTTCCGCGTTTTTCAGAGGATCTCGATTTTTCCCTCGAAAATCCAGCAGGCTATGAACCGGTGCGCTGGTTGGAAAAACTGAAACGAGATATGACGCTGGCGGGGTTTGACAGCACAATCAGTTGGAATGACCGCAAAACAGTGCACACGGCCTGGATCAAAGTGGCGGGATTACTAAATGATGCAGGTCTTTCGGCCATGGCGAACCAGAATCTGTCCATCAAGCTCGAAATCGACAGTTGTCCACCGGCCGGAGCTGAGAGCATTCGAACCGTCATCAACCGTCACTTCATGTTTGCCGTTCGGCACCATTCGCTTCCATCCCTAATGGCGGGCAAAATTCATGCCCTGACGACGCGAAAATATTCGAAGGGCCGCGATTGGTACGATTTGCTCTGGTATCTCAGCCGCCGCCCGTCAACAGAGCCGAACCCGGTTCTTCTTCAATACGCCCTCTACCAGACCCAGGGGGTGGGGATACTTCGAGCGGTGGATTGGCGAGAAATGCTCTTCGAAAATATGCAGGTGATGGATTTTTCAAAACTTCGTCAGGATGTGGAGCCGTTTCTGGAACGGCCACAGGACGCCCGTCTCCTAACCGCAGCCCATATTCAGTCGCTCCTGCTTGCGTAGCCCGCAGGGGTATCAGTGTTAACAGGCCCCGTATCAGAAGTTGGCGATAGCCGCATGAACTCTACCTCCGGGCGCCTTTAAAAAAGGGCGTATTACCCTGGCTGATTCATTGGTACGAGTGGATACTGACAAATTAGCTGCCGATATTGGCTAATCGTCCGATGAACCTGTCAAAGGCGTCATATCGGGATAAGGGTTGGGCAAATCCAGGTCGATGCTCTTTGCAAAACCCGGGATGCCGATTTCGCGATCCGAGATTGACAGGTCCTGCCCGTCCACCACGCCCTGGCCGAACTGGTAGATTGGCGCGATCTTGCCGAGTGACATTTGCTCGTCGTACTCTTGTGCCACCTGCGTGGTGGCCTCATTGCGGCTCAGGTAATCGGCCCAGGCCCGGGTTCCATGCTTTTTCTCCAGCATCGAACGCGCCACGAACGGTGAAAGAATCAGGCCGGTGGCATTGTTACCGCCAAATCCCTTGGAATTGATCAGCACGGCATCCATGGAGGTTGGGTCGATTTCCATATGCCTGGTGCTGAAATGCAGGTTGCTGTCATGCACATCATCGGCAATCCGGTCGATGGTGTTGATGCCGGGAATCCAGCCGTACCGCCAGGAACCCAGCGCGCTGGCCAACTGGTCACCGGAGGCCGGCGCCAGCGGGTGACCCAGATAGCCCTTGATTGCCGCCACTGTCCAGGAGTCGATGCCGAAAGCCCTGGCCACCTCGTTGAGGATGTGTGACTCGGTAACCCGGTTCTGCGGCGTGCCGGTTCCGTGTGCCAGAACGTAGCTGCGTTGGCGTATTGCATCTTCACCCAGAATAGTCCGGGCCATGGCCAGCGCCTTGGCGACCGTCACGTAGTTGCCGACACCCGGTCCCGGGATCGATTTCTTGAAACCATCGGCATTGATGAACACATCGCCCACCGCGCCATGGATGGTCGCACCCAACTCCATGGCCAGGTCATCATCCATCAGTACGGTGTAGACCGCCGCCTCGGACACGGTAAAACCGCAATTTTCGCCAAATGGACGGGAGGCGCGTCGATAGTCGGCATGGCCGCTTATTCCATCCAGTGCCTTCAAGGCTTCGTCTTCGGCCAATGCGCCCATGGTGCGATAACCATCAATGATCTCCGGCGTAACCGGCGCTTCGGAATTGCCGACCACCACCAGCCGGCGTTTGCCACTGCGGATGTCATTAACGCCATGCAGCAGGTTATAGAGAAAAGTCGCACAAGCGCCGACCACCGCACCCGTAGAGCCAACGCTGCCGAGCACATAGGCATTGATGAAGTTGCCCGGCATATCGCACAGGCCCAGCGCCAGTTGTTTGGAGGTGACGCGTTTGCCTACCAAACGGGATTGCAGCATTCCACCGCTTCCATGATCGCCCAACTGGCCCATACCGCTGCCTGAATAGACCCCGATCTGATCCGGATGCACGGAGTTTTTAAGCACCGACCAGTCAATACCCACCGAGCGCACGGCATCGGAGGCGCCAAAGACAGCCATCTGCAACCCACGAGGGTGATTACGCGATTGATAGAGTTTTCCCGGTGCAAAGCCGGTTGGCAATTCACCGGCTGAGCTGACCCTGGACACTCGCCGGTCCGCCAGCAAGACATCCAGTCCACCCTGGACGTTAACGGTACAACTGCCGTCCGCCTTTTCCTCAACCTGCCAGTTTTCAGGCGGATGAAGGGGTAGCTGTTGCCGGGGCAGCTTGAAGGTCAATATGGTGCCGCTGGCAGCGCCGATCCGGGCCTGGCGGTGCCAGGGGATATTGTGCGGATCGTAGCTTTCGATGCGTCGAATCAGGGTATGTGCATTGATGTAATCGCGGGTGTCCTGATCATTTGGATCACCCTCCAGATTCATCAATCCGGTTAGTGCTCGGTAGGTCTGGGCGGCATCCTCCCGGCCCAGAACATCAATTACCATTCGACGATAGGCATGATGTGATGACAGACGGCCGGCGGGATTAACGCCGCCGAGACCAACAATTACCGGGAGTTTAGACATTGATTGAAAATTCAGTTTGGCTACGGAAAGACCGGGAAGTGTCTATTAGACACAGAAACTGCAGTTAAGCACAATCCCGGTGGCCCCGTGTTGGTAAAATACGCAAACTGTGGTAAATAGAAGCCATGGTAAATCCTTTGATTTTTATGCACGCAATTCTTGCCGAGATTGGTTTATTCGCGTTCCTGTGGGTTTTGGTCGAGTTATTGAACCCGACCGAGGCCAGGATTGAGCGTGCCAGGATTGCTGCAGTCATTGGTGCTGTTTGTTTGCTCACCGCGGGGCTTGCCGGTGGTTTCTATTATGTGGAAGTGTACGGTTCGTTCATCAAGCCTGTTATCAAGGCGAGCGAAGCGAAGTGGGTGCACAGTATCGTGATGGAAGTGAAGGAACACGTGTTCTTATTCCTTCCAATATTGGCTTTGCTCATCGTTGCGTTGTTGCATAAATTCAATAAGGAAATCATCAAGAATAAAGACGCAAGAGTAAGCATTATCTTACTTGCGGGCCTGGTTTTTTTACTCGGATTCTCCATAGCCGGTATGGGCGCAGTCATTTCTTCAGGGTATAGATTTGCATTGGAGTCTGGTCTCGTATGAATCCAAAAGCATTAACCCGGGCCGCGGCAGTGACCATTGCGTGGGTCGCTTTTGTCACTATCTACAGCGAATTATCCAGTACATTCAAGGCGCTCCTGGCTTCAATAGGCGGCCACCACTGGATTGGCAAGAGTGTGCTCTCGCTTGTTATCTTCGGGCTGCTGTACGGGGCCTTCGCGATGCTTGGTAATGATAGATTTTCCCTCAGGGATACGTGGTGGCTCATCGCAACGGTCGTTTTGAGCGGATTGGCAATCGTGATTTTCTATGTAGTGCACTTTCAGATCTCATTATGAATCCAATGGGTGAGCTACATTCCTTAAAAAGAGTATTTGACCAATTACAACAGCCACTACGCCATTCAGGCTTTACAGAACACTAGTGCGTGATCCGGAATTCATGGCTTCGTGTTCCGCTTGCAATGCCGGCCGCATCGAACTGCCGCTCAATAAAAGTGACGCCACCGTCCCGATCCACCAGCAGCACGGTGGATGAGCGCGTTCCGTATTCCGGTGAAACGATAAAAGTCATCCTGGTGATCAATTCGGGCGCCAGGCTCAACTCGAAGCCCGGCGGTTCACTACCGGACACAACATCCTGGTCCGCAAGCAATTTGAACAGTGCCTCCGGGTCCACCTTGTCTTCCTCAAGCAATTCATCGAGGCGGCTGCGGCCCAGGTGGACTTTGGGCCAGTCTGTATCCAGCAGGTGGTTACTCAGGCCATGGCTGCCTGCCTTGAGCTCAATGGCCGTCTCGCAGCGATTCGAAACATAAACCAGCGTGTCAGGATTCCCGAGCAAGGCATTGAATCCGCGGTAATGGTCACCATGCTCCTGCAGTTTTTTGGCGTGTGCGGCTGGCGTTTCCGTGTGAAGAAGATAATCCCTGATCAGGTGGCCGCGGGATTTCTCCAGCAGTGGCTCATTGCTTTGCGGCTCCCGGTAGTTGGTGATCGCGGCGAACCGGCCCTGGCGCGTAATACCCAGCCAGGTGCCACCCGCCTGCAGATCGCGGCCGGCCAGCAGTTGCGGGGACTCTTTCCAGTAATCGGCTGCGGCGGCAGGGCGGTTGTGGAACTCATCACGGTTGGCGGCCACCACCAGGGGGTAGCGCGGATGGGTTTGCCAGGCGAAAAGGATCAGGCACATGGCGAGTAATGATAACGCATCCGTCATGCTATTTGACTGGGCATGGAATCCCGATAAGCATTATCCTTCATGTTGAATTGTGTCCTGTTTCGACCAGAGGAGAAATCGTGCTTGAGAAATTAACAGAATTGGAAAGTATCGCGCGTCAGCTTGAGCCTGGCCGGGGTGAGCGGGAGCATATGTTGGATCAGGTTCGGGACTATGCAGAATCTTTCCTGGCAGGTCTGCCGACTGCGCGCGCCTTTACCAGAGACACAGGGAGAAGCGGCTTTTCAATGGCAATGATTGATGAGGGACCGACAGATTTGAAAACGCTGTTGGAAACGCTTCGCAGGGAGGTCGATACGACAGGACTCAATCCCGCTGCCGGAAGCCAGCTTGGCTATATTCCCGGTGGTGGCCTGTATCCTTCAGCACTGGGGGATTACCTGGCTGATGTCAGTAACCGCTATTCGGGCGTCGCATTCGCCGGTCCGGGCGCGGCCGAAATGGAGTTGTCACTGGCGGCGTGGATGTGTCAACTGGTGGGGTATCCGGATACAGCCGGTGGGGATCTGACTTCAGGTGGCAGCCTGGCGACGCTGTCAGCGCTTGTTACCGCACGTGACGCCCACGAGATTGCCTCAGGGAAGATTTCCGATACCTGTGTTTACCTGACCGGGCAGGCGCACCACTGCATCAGCAAAGCCCTGCATATCGCAGGACTAATGAATGTCACCAAACGCCTGGTGCCGATGGATGAGCGTTACCGGATGGATGTCGCGGCCTTGCAACAGATGATTGATGCGGACAGAAAGCAGGGCTTACGGCCCTGGCTGATCGTAGCTTCGGCGGGCACCACTGATACGGGGGCGGTCGACCCCATCGCAGAAATTGCCCGGGTGGCAAAACAGCAGGATATGTGGTTTCACCTGGATGCGGCTTATGGCGGCTTTTTCATGCTCTGCGCGGAAGGCCGTGAGCAATTGCAGGGCATGGAACAGGCTGACTCGATCGTTCTGGATCCGCACAAGGGCCTGGGTCTGCCCTATGGATCCGGCGCTGTTTTGGTCAGGAACCGGCGTCTGCTGGCTGAATCAAATGCCTACTATGCAGACTACATGCAGGATGCCAAACAGAAGGACACCGACCCTGAGGCAACTCTTTCGCCTTCTGATCTCTCGCTGGAACTTACCCGGCCATTTCGGGGGCCCAGGATGTGGCTTCCGCTCAAGCTGTTTGGCCTGAAACCGTTTCGTGCCGCCCTGGCGGAAAAAATCTGGCTGGCGCGCTACTTTCATCAGCAGTTGTCCAAAACCGATGGCTTCGAGACGGGGCCTTGTCCGGATCTCTCCGTTGTTACTTTCCGCTACCTGCCAAAAAGCGGTGACGCCAATGCTTTCAACCAGCGCCTGCAGGATGCCTTGCTCGAAGACGGCAGCATTTTTATTTCTTCAACCCGGATTGACGGCAGGTTTACGCTCAGACTGGCGATTCTCAATTTCCGCACGCATCTGGCGACGATTGATTACACTCTGGGATTGCTGGAACGTTTGGCAAGGAAGCTGGACCAGGGGTAGACGGCCAATTTCAATTTGTGGGCTGGTTTGAGCGGCCTGCAGCTTCCAGATATCGTTCAGCGGCCTCTCTGAAATAAGGGAAAAGGGGCACGGCTTTTCGCGCCTTCAGGTCAAATGCCACGGTTACGTTTTCCATCGTGGCGGCCAGTTCCCCGGTTCCCCGGTTGTACATTTCGTGGCGGTGGACGAAGGACTTGCCGCCAAGGCTCACGAGCGTGCCCCGGATCACGAGCAGCGCCCCGATATTCAGTTCCTGTTTGTATTCTATGGTGGATCGCACATCTGCGAAGCCTTCGTCGCGTTTCAGCATTTCCTCCTGGTCCGCGCCGAATTCCGAGAAGAAATGCCAGTGGGAATCATCGAACATGCCCACGTAGTGCCGGGTAGTCAGGTGCCCCATGGTATCGCAGAGCCAGGGCTGGACTACGCCGTAATAAGTCTGAATCACTTTTTTCTCCCGTCAAGAGGCTGATTAATTCGCTCCCTTTTTCCATGCCTTCAAGCGGCGAGAACTAATTGCGCTGTACAGGATACTATTACGATCCTCCATGCGGTAGATTATAGCTATTTAATGCATACATTTTTCTCTATGACTGGCGGCAGGATAACGTCAATTCCGCTCGGCATTCGACCGTACGAGATCAATTTGAATTATTGGGAAAGTGATTTACCTGTTTTAATTAGGCGTAGTAACAAATACTCCGATAAAAGTATATTACAGGCATAGATGTTTCATTTTAGTTTGATAAGTATTAATAATGAAACACATACTCAGCAATTTTGGGGGATAATAGTTCAAATAAACTGCGGTTCCTGATTCTCAGTGAATCAGTTGCTGCCTCTTGACCCGATAAACCTTTGGAATTGAATCATGGCTGACCTTAACGAAAACCCGATGGGCCTGAATGGATTTGAATTTGTGGAATTTGCTTCACCGACACCGGGTGTGCTCGAACCTTTATTCGAGTTGATGGGTTTCACGGCTGTGGCAAAGCACCGTTCCAAGGATGTGACCCTGTTTCGCCAGGGTGATATCAATTTTATCCTTAACAACGAACCGGACAGCAAGGCGGCTTTTTTTGCCGAAGAACACGGGCCGAGCGCCTGTGGCATGGCTTTCCGGGTTGCGGACTCCCATCAGGCCTATTCCCTGGCGCTGCAGCAGGGCGCACAGCCCATCGAAATCCCGACCGGCCCGATGGAGTTGAGATTGCCGGCAATCAAGGGCATCGGCGGAGCGCCACTCTACCTGATCGACCGCTACGAGGATGGCAAGAGCATCTATGATATCGATTTCGAGTTTTTCGAGGGGGTGGACCGGCATCCGGAGGGTTGTGGTTTCAAGCTTATCGACCATCTGACGCATAATGTTTATCGCGGTCGTATGGAGTACTGGGCCGATTTCTACGAGAATATTTTCAATTTCAGCGAGTTGCGTTATTTCGATATCAAGGGTGAGTATACCGGCCTGCTGTCCAAGGCGATGACTGCGCCCGATGGCAAGATCCGCATCCCTCTGAACGAAGAGGCGTCGAAGGGCACGGGCCAGATCGAGGAATTTCTGATGGCATACAACGGCGAGGGCATCCAGCACATCGCCCTGATCTGCGACGACCTGATTGCCTGCTGGGACGCGCTCAAGGCCAGGGGTGTACCGTTCATGACGCCACCGCCGGCCGCGTATTATGAAATGCTGGAGGAACGCTTGCCGGGGCACGGTGAGCCGGTTGAGGAATTGCAAACCCGTGGTATCCTGCTCGATGGTTCGACTGAAGGTGGCGATCCGCGCCTGTTGTTGCAGATTTTCTCCGAGACCATGATCGGGCCGCTGTTCTTCGAATTCATCGAGCGCAAGAAAGACGAGGGCTTCGGCGAAGGCAATTTTACCGCGCTGTTTGAATCCATGGAACGCGACCAGTTGCGCCGTGGAATATTGAACACTGAAGATGCAGCCTGAACGGTTGCGGGGATAATCACATGGAAATCAAGAAAATCCATCACGTTGCATACCGCTGCAAGGATGCGAAAGAAACCATTGAATTTTACCGTGACGTTCTGGACATGGACCTGGTCCTGGCGATTGCCGAGAACGAGGTGCCCAGCACCAAGGAACCCGATCCCTACATGCATCTCTTCCTGGATGCGGGGCAGGGCAACGTGCTGGCATTTTTTGAGATTCCCAATTCCCCACCCATGGGCCGGGATGAAAATACCCCTGGTTGGGTGCAGCACATCGCCTTCGAGGTGGAAAATATGGACGCGCTGATGGCGGCAAAGGAACAGGTGGAGGCCGCGGGAATCAAAGTGATAGGCCCGACCGATCATCACATTTTCGAATCAATCTACTTTTTCGATCCCAACGGGCACCGCCTGGAACTGGTGGCCAATGTGGACCGGCCGGGCGCGCTGGAAAAGCTGCATGAGGTAGCACCCGACAGGATCGAAGAATGGAGCCAAACAAAGCTCGCACCGCGTCAGGCGGCATTCCTCCACGAAGAAGAATTCAGCGTGTAGG
>PVMK01135706.1_pt1 | contig 10320 bp, 10 predicted proteins | sample 1853481 | NCBI WGS metagenome assembly PVMK01 (sample SAMN08533507, study PRJNA380276) | Marine sediment metagenome, whole genome shotgun sequencing project. | reverse complement strand
AGCGCTTCGCTATACTGTACAGGAAGAGCAGATCAAGGTAGACACAGACAGAAAAACGATAACAGAGCTTAAAAAATCAGCCGGCAAGGGCAATGCAAACGGTTTAAGAGCAGTTCTTGGAAAATACGACATGGAGCTCTATGGAAGGGTAAAAGTTGATTTAAACTATGACACCGCTGAATTTTCCCGTTATGGTGATCTGATTGGTGCTGTGGATGCAGGAGATCGTGATGATTATGCAAACGATTCAACAAACTTTAACCCCAAAGATTCACGTATCGGACTTAAGGTTAAAAGACGTGACGGTGTCTGGCTGAGCGAGGCGCGTATTGAGCTGGATTTTTATGGCGGAAACACAGCCAACAACTTAGAGCCGCGTATGCGTCTCGGTTATGTAAAACTCACCAATGATGACTGGAAATCAAGTCTTCTTGTTGGGCAGGACTGGATTCCGGTTGCATCACTTGGCCCGCCTACCATTGAATTCGGCGGTCTGACATCGTCCGGTAACCTCTGGTGGAGAGTGCCCCAGGTAACATTCAGAAAACAGATATGCAATTTTGAACTTCTTCTTTCTGCCATGAAGCACAGAAGACGATCCTATACTGAAGAAGACAGAATGCCTTGGATTCTGGCAAAAGTAAGCTATAAAGACGGTATCCTGGGGAAGGGCGGTCTCCTTGCTCTAGGCGGAGGGTTTAAAGATGCTAGAATTGATAATAATAGCGGTGATTCAGTTTCCAAAACCAGGTGGCTGGCAGCTATTGAATTCATGATCAAACGCGGAAGGTTCACATTAAAAGCAGAGCCCTGGATTGGAAAAGGTGTTGACAATGAATTTATGCGCTATGACTTGGGGGTAAATCGTGAGGATGGTGATGCTTCTTTGATTCTGGGTCGCGGTGGATTTGTAAGTCTATCCTATAAAGCCTCACAAAAGGTAAATCTGTCAGTAGGTTACGGTATTGATGACCCTCATGCTGACGATATGGATGGTATGTCGGCACTTGACTCCTCTGATCTGAACGGAATATTCACCAGGAATGAGACCATATTTGTCAACGGCTGGTACCAGGTAACAAGCGCTGTGAAGATGGGTGTTGAGGTTATGCACCTTGAGACCCAGCGCTGGGGTGATACGAATAATGGCATGAGATATACCTTCTCAACATGCTATAATTTCTAGTAATATCCACTTATTTGTTTAGTTTAAAAGACCCGTTCATTTTGAGCGGGTCTTTTTTTATAAAAATGATTTTTTTTGCTTGATTAAAGCAAATGCATTTTATATATTGATGCAGAATCAAAGGCGTATTTATTAATTTAACTTTTTTGTGGGAGGAGATGTTCAATGGCAAAAGACGTAAAACCAATGACAAAGGCACAAATTTTGGGCGAGCTTGCAGACAAACTCGAAATGACAAAAAAGGATGTTAACGGCTTTATTGAAACGCTTGTAGAGCTTGCATGTAAAGAGACAAAAAAGAAAGGTTCTTTTACTCTTCCCGGAATAGGCAAACTGGTTTTGCAGAAACGCAAAGCACGTATGGGTAGAAACCCTCAGACCGGTGAAGAAATCAAGATCAAAGCAAAAACCGTGGTTAAATTCAGAGTTGCAAAGGCCTGTAAGGATACTATTATACCGCCTAAATAAATTCAGGTTTATGCGGCAAATAAAAAACCCGGCACTTTATTTCTGCCGGGTTTTTTATTGATTTAAAACTCATTTTGTTAGAAAGTGTATAGTAAGAGACTTACAGTATTAACAGCTAATTATAATAGGAAAGATAAATGACAAAAGCAAAAGTAGCCATACTTCGGACAAAGCCTGAAACGGTAATTGACGATTACCGTAAACTGTGTGAACTTGCCGGAATGCAGGATGCGCTTGATCCTTCTGCAAAGACGATTCTTAAGGATAATATTACCTGGCACAATGTAATGCCTGCTGTTAATACAACGCCCTGGCAGCTTGAAGGAACGATTATGGGTCTTAAGGACTCAGGTTGTGATGACCTTGTTGCTGTACATAATCATACTGTGGTTACTATTCCCGGAAAAAGGTGAAGCAGATTTAAAGTTTAAACCTGTTTATCAGAAATATGATATCCCGGTGCTTTTTAATTTTAAAGACGAACATATGAAATGGATCGAATATAAACCTGAGTTCAAGACGCTTGCTCTGCATAAGATATTTCCTGATGGGATACGCATACCTGATTATTTCCAGGGTAAAAATATTGTTCAAATGCCCACAGTAAAGACCCATTCATATACCACCTATACCGGCGCTTTAAAGAATGCATTTGGCGGTTTGCTGAACTATCACCGCCACTACACTCATACCTGGATCCATGAGACCCTGGTAGATCTGCTTGCCATAGGCCGTGAAATACATACCGGGATGTTTGCTACCATGGACGGCACAACTGCCGGATCAGGCCCTGGGCCCCGGACAGTGATACCTCATGACAAGAATATTATTCTTGCATCTGCGGACCAGGTCGCAATTGATGCTGTGGCAGCAAAAATGATGGGTTTTGACTGGCGTAAACTGCCTTGCATTGCATTATCCCATGAACATGGCCTGGGTGTCGGTGACCCGTCTGAGATTGAAATCGTGGGTGACGTGGATGCCGCAGAGGAAAACTGGAACTTTGATGTGGGGGTGAATCTTGCTACAGGTGTAGGTAGAATGCTCTGGCATGACTCACCTCTTAAAGCTTTGCAGAATCTGTTTTTTCACACACCTTTGGTTAATATATTTATTTATGCTTCTGAAAGCTACCACGATAAGTTCTGGTATAAAAAAAATGGAATGCCTATTGTGGAGAAATGGAAGAACGAATCGCCCTGGGGAAGACTTTTTGATGATTGTCCGGAATAGTTAAAGGGCAATAGAGTACCTGTAGTTATTTCCCTTTATTCCTGAGGAAGGGGAGCATAATTTACGATTAGCTTATAATTTAATAATCAATAATAAAAGCTTATTCTCCGAAAATTAATGACAAGCCAGGAAAATTATACCATGCAAAATCAGGATATCTGGACTCCTGAAAAGATTTTAAAGATATCCGGTGCATACTGGCAGTCTTTTACCCTGCATGCAGCAGTCAAACTGGATGTTTTTTCTTTAGTAGAAAAAGGGGTGAATAATCCTGATGCTTTAGCTGCTGAGCTTAAAGCGGATAGTAGGGCTTTAAAAATGCTTTTAAATGCTCTTGCCTCAATGGGGCTTATTAAAAAGGATGGGGATGCATATCAAAATCCGGAACCGTCCAGAGCCTTTCTGGTTAAAAATTCTCCCCAGTATATTGGTTCGATCATACTCCACTCCTATAATTCTGTTAAACCCTGGTCGTCTTTAGTAAATGCTGTAAAGTCCGGCAGGTCAAATAAAAATATACTGGACATGCCGGAAGATGAACGCCGTGATTTTTTGATGGGCATGAATGTGCTGGCTTCTATAAATTCTAAAAAGGCAGCAGAGGCTGTTGATTTGAGCGGCTGTCGGCATCTTCTTGACCTGGGGGGCGGGCCGGGTACCTATGCTATCTGTTTCTGCATGGAAAACCCTGAGCTTAAGGCAACCATTTATGACCTGATCGATTCAAAACCTTTTGCAGATAAAATGATCAGGAGAGCTGGGCTTGAACATCGGATAGATTTTATGGCGGGTAATTTTGTCAAGGATAATATCAAAGGTGATTATGATGCTGCCTGGATATCTCATATCCTGCATGGGGAGAGCTTTGATATTTGTGTTAAAATATTAAAAAAAGCTGCTTTGGTTATGCAGCCAGGCAGTAAAATATATGTTCATGATTTTATTCTGGATAATGAACATGACGGCCCGCTTTTTCCTGCTGTTTTCTCTCTGAATATGCTGGTCAATACGCAAAACGGGCAGTCTTATTCTGAAAATGAAATTATTAATATGTTCTTTAAAGCGGGTCTCAGGGAGACAGCGCGGCTTTCTTTCAGGGGTGATAATGATTCAGGCATAATATGCGGGTGTGTCTAGAGAGGAAACAAAATGACTTTAAAAGTAAATGAGATATTTTATAGTATTCAGGGCGAATCATCCCGTGCCGGATGTCCAACTGTATTTATTAGACTTTCAGGCTGCAACTTAAGGTGTTCATACTGTGATACTAAATATGCTTATGAAGATGGTAAAGAAATGGAAATGAGTCAGATTCTGGAAGCCGTAAAGGAGTTTGGCTGTCATCTTGTCGAAATAACCGGAGGTGAGCCTCTTTTACAGAAAGAGACCCCTGCTTTTATTTCAAAGCTTCTTGATGACAGTTACACAGTTATGCTTGAAACAAACGGCAGTCTTGACATTGGAGAAATTGATGGCCGGTGCATAAAAATAATCGATGTTAAATGTCCTTCAAGCGGGGAGCATGAAAAAAATCTTTTTAGTAATTTTGAAAAAATGAATAAAAATGATGAATTGAAATTTGTTATTCAAACAAAAGAAGACTATAATTACGCAAAAGATCAGCTCTTAATTTATGATATTATTATTCCACCGGGAAACATCCATTTCTCACCGGTTTTTGAAAAACTCTCTCCACAGACTCTTTCTGCCTGGATTCTTGAAGATAATCTTAATGTCAGGATGACACCTCAGCTGCATAAGTTTATCTGGCCGGATAAAGACCGGGGTGTCTAAGATAGCCGTCTACTAATTTTTATCTTTTCATGGGGTTGAGGTTTATATATTTTTATCCTTGGCAAAGACCGGGATATTGTATATATTTAAACACTTTAATTTGAGAAGTTGTTTACTTTTTAACGATATTGTTTTGTAGGAACACAGTCCATGAAAATATCAGATTCAATGATAGACCTGGTTGGGCATACACCTTTGGTATGGCTTAAGCGTCTAACAAATGCAAAAGTCGCGGCAAAAATTGAAGCTTTCAGCCCTGGAGGAAGCGTAAAAGACAGAATCGGTCTTCATATGATTGAAGATGCCGAGTCAAGAGGAGTGCTAAAACACGGCATGACAATTATTGAACCCACAAGCGGTAATACCGGTATCGCACTTGCGTGGGTTGCTGCGATAAAGGGATATGACCTTATTTTGACTATGCCTGAAGAGATGACAGCAGAACGCAGGATGCTGCTTACGGCACTGGGTGCGACGGTTGTTCTGACAGATGCTGGCCTGGGTATGGAGGGAGCGATTGAAAAAGCACAGTCCCTTTCACAGCAGCTTGGGAATGTTTTTATTCCCATGCAGTTTGAGAACAGTGCAAATCCTGAGATGCATTTACTGACAACCGGGCCGGAGATATGGGAAGATACTGATGGCATGGTGGATATCGTTGTAGCCGGTGTTGGAACCGGGGGTACTGTTACAGGTGTGGCAAAAGATCTTAAAAAAAGAAATCCTGATATTAAAATTATTGCAGTAGAACCGGAAAAATCTGCTGTTCTATCGGGTGGTAAACCAGGTTCACATATGATACAGGGAATCGGGGCTGGTTTTATACCAAAAGTCTTTGATCGATCCGTGGTAGATGAAGTTATTCCGGTTTCCGATGCTGATGCGTTTGCAATGACAAAAAAACTTTTGGGTAAAGAGGGAATAATTTGCGGCATTTCGTCAGGTGCGGCAGCTCATGCAGCATTAAAGGTTGCGGCACGAACAGAAAGTACGGATAAACTTATTGTTGTTATTCTCCCTGATACTGGAGAAAGATATTTAAGCACAACTCTTTTTGAAAATTGATTTTACTTTTTGATTCTGTGATGCAAATGTGCGCCATTTAAAATGGAGATGTTTGGTGAAAAAGATTAACCGGATAAAAACTGATATTCTAATAATCGGCGGCGGCACAGCAGGCTGTCTTGCGGGTATTTTTGCGAAACAGAAAGCCGCTCATCTTGATGTGGTTATACTTGAGAAAGCAAATATTATGCGTTCCGGCTGTCTTACAATGGGCCTGAATGCTGTTAATGCACATCTTGTTGATTCAACACCTGAGGATTATCTTGAGTATGTGAAAAAAGATAATTATGATATTGTGCGTTCTGATCTTGTCTTATCGATCGGTAAACGTTTAAACAGGATGACAGAGCTTATTGAGAAACTGGGGGTTCCTCTGCCGCGGGATAAGGATGGTAAATATATCAGCAGATCCTCAAGGTCAATAGTTATGCAGGGAGAACAGATTAAGCCCCTGATTTCAGAAGCTGTTATTTCACATGGAATTAAGGTTTATAACAGAACGCCTGCCTATCGGTTACTCCGGGATGCTGATGATGGAAGTATAACAGGCGCAATAGCCTTTAATGTGCGAACCTGTGAGGCTTTTATTGTTGAGGCAAAGGCTGTACTCGTCTGTACCGGAGGTGCCAGCGGTATTTACCGTCCTTCAAATCCCGGACTTGCCCGTACCAAAACCTGGTATTGTCCCTACAGCGCAGGCTCAGGTCTGGCTATGGGTATAAGGGCCGGTGCTGAGATGACATCTTTTGAGATGAGATTTGTGGCCTTAAGGACAAAAGATGTTATCGCGCCAACCGGTACTCTTGTGCTGGGTACACATATGTCTCAGTGTAATGCCCGAGGAGAGAAGTTTATTGATATTAAAGAAGAAATGCTTGGAAGAAAGCTTACCACGGCTGAGCGCCTTCTGTTTACAATTGAGGAGCATAAAAAGGGTACCGGTCCGTGCTATGTAGATGTCAGCGGGCTTAACCGGAAACAGTATCACGATCTGGTTGAAAGTTATCTAAATATGGCACCTTCAATTGCCCTGGATCTGTTGAAGAATAAGGATAAACAGCAGACCCATATAGAAGTCTGCGGATCAGAGCCTTATATTAATGGCGGTCATGGGATGGCCGGATTCTGGATAGATGAACGGAGACGGACAACTCTTGACCGGTTTTATGCTGCAGGTGATATTGCAGGCGGTGCCCCAAAAAAATATATCACAGGCTGTTTTGCAGAAGCAGAAATGGCGATCGAGGATATTATTGACAGGTGGAATGATCTCAGGGACTATAATCCTGACTATGAAGAGGCCGAGCAGTCTGTTAAAGAGATCTTTATGCCTCTTGGTTCAAAAGGACATCTTACTTACTGTGAAGTTGAAGAACGTTTGCAGAAGATAATGGAAGAGTATGCCGGCGGAAGTACTCAGAACTACGAGGTCAGTAGAGATAAACTGATGCTTGCAAGGAATTATCTTAAAGCTCTTGATGAAAAGATCGTGTATATGAAGGCCGAAACCGGTCACGAGCTGATGAGAGTTCAGGATACGATTGACAGGGTATTGCTTTCAAGGGTGCTTATAGAACATATGCTTGCGCGTCAGGAGACTCGATGGCCCTGTTATCAGACCCGGCTTGATTTTCCCATGCGCAATGATTTGGAGTTTAAAATATTTATTAATTCCGTAATGACTAAAGGGAAAATTGAGATAATAAAAAGAGAACTTAATCTTCCCTACGAGAAGGTCGAGGTAAATTAAAATGTCTGTACGCCTTGATGTTGATATGTGTAATGGCTGTCCCCAAAGACAGGAAGGCTGCTGCGAAGAGATCTGTCCGGGTGATCTCTTTTACCGAAAAGACGGTAAAGCCGTCCTTAGAGAACCGTCGGATTGCTGGGATTGTTTTGCCTGTGTTAAAGCCTGTCCCCGTTCGGCTCTGTCTGTAGAACTGCCTTTCCAGATATCAGAGGAAAAACACAGGTTGACTGCCCGGATTAAAAAGAACACGATTGTGTGGAAACTACTGAATTTTAAAGGAAAAGAGCTTGTTTCCTTTAAAATCCCAAATAGAAAATCTAAAACAAAAGGTTTGAAATGAATACTTTAAATAAACCCGTTTTTCCAGGGTCTGTATTGCCTGAAGATCCTGCAGAGTGTAGACTGCTTGGCCTTTACCCCCAGCGTCAGGAGGGCCTGTGGCTACAGAGAATAAAACTGCCCGGCGGTGTGATAACATCAAGGCACTGGAAATGCCTGGCAGATATTTGTGAAAAACATCTCGGTTCTACTCCCATGCGCCTAACCACGAGGCAGGATATAGAACTGCATAATATCCCTGGAGATAAGGTGCCTCTGATTCAGAAAATACTTCACGAATCGGGGATTACCGGGCTGGGTGCCTGCGGTGACACGCTTAGAAATATTACCATTTGTCCTGGCAGCGGGCTTTGTCAGGGGAGTCATGATCTTCAAAGACTGGCTGTTGCTGTAAGTATACTTCTTGAGAGTTTCCCTCATATTTACAAACTTCCCAGAAAATTTAAGATCAGTTTTTCTTCCTGTAAAAATGCCTGTGCCCAGCCATGGATTAATGATCTGGGTTTTATTACAAAAACAGTTGATGGAGAAACCGTGTTTGATATTATAGGTGCAGGTTCACTTGGTGCACGTCCTGCAACCGGTATTGTTTTAAAGAAGCATGTCCCTCTTTCTGATGTGCTTCTGGTAGCACTTGCCGCAGTACGTCTTTTCAATGACCATGGTGACCGGGAGAAAAGAACAAAAGCAAGGCTTCGTCATGTACGTGAAAGAGTAGGGGATGATGTTTTTATTGAAATGCTTGATGATGAAATCAGGAAATGCAGGGATGAAAAGTTCCCTTTGATTGCGGATATTGTCAGGCATGATGAAAAATTTTCCCGTGTGGCAGAACTTAATTTTGCGTTTGGAGATGTAAGTTCTGCTCAGGCTGAGGCAATTGCACAGCTTACCCTGGATAATAATGTTATTGTCCGGATTCAGAACCACCATAAAATTTCTGTTTATTCCCGAGACACTGAAAAAGCTTTAGGTTTTATCAGCGATTCTCCGCAGCTTAATTTTCTACTTAATGACCCGGATGTTCTATCCTGTCCAGGGACAGGATATTGTAAGCTTGCCCTGGTTGATACTAACAGGGCTGAAAATGACCTTCGTAAAGTTATGAAAGGCATAAGTGCTGGTCCTGTAAGAATTTCAGGCTGTCCAAATGGCTGTGCTCATACAGGGGTTGCGGCAATAGGTCTTTCCGGCAGAATTAAAAAAAATGAATCCGGTGAAAAGATTGAGGGTTTTGAGGTCCTGACCGGCGGAGGTATGGGAAAAACGCCTGTTTTAGCACAAAAAAAAATTTCCTTTATTCCTGTGGCTGAGATAAAAAAACTGTTTGAAAAACTGCCTCAATGAATTGATTTTATGGAAATTCTAGTCTCTCTTCCTGTTTGGCAAATATCTTTAATGCATGTTTAAGCAGACCGCCTGTCCCGCTGTAGAGGAACTATGTGTCTGTTAACCTCCTGTTTTTAAATTTCTTTTTATAATCCAGTAAAAAACACTTGACAAATATTATTTCAGTGCTAAATATTTCATTATTGAAATATTATTAATGAACTAATATATTTAAAGGAACAAGAAAGGGACTGTTTTGGATGAAAAAGAGATTATAAAAGATCTGGTGGAAATTGAAATGCGGATGCTTGAGGTTAAAAACTTGTTTGCCGGTATTTCAACTGAAATGGTTAAAAGCAGTGTGGGGATAATGGGTTTTGCAGTAAACATGTCTCAGCTCAAAGCCATGACCGCATTCAGTGAAGACAGTCTTTTGAGTATGGGTGAACTTTGTAAAATGGCGAATGTAAAGATGCCGAGCATGACAGAAGTTGTTGACCGGTTTGAAAAGGAGGGAATTCTTGAGCGGATAAGGGGCGAGGAAGACCGGAGAGTGGTAAAGGTGAAAATGACCGAAAAGGGTAAAAAGATGCACCAAGATGTCCTTAAAAAAAGGGCTGATGAACTCACAAAGTGGTTCGGAGTGCTGACAACTGAGGAAAGGACAAGCCTTGTGGGTTCATTAAAAAATGTCTCAGAACTCTTAACAAAAGTAAAAGATAATAAATAGTGTAAGGAGAATAAAATGCGTCAGATCGCTTTTTACGGTAAGGGAGGAATCGGTAAATCAACTATTGCCTCACATTTTTCTTATTCCGCCGCGGAACAGGGTTTGAGAGTGCTTCAGGTGGGATGCAGTCCGAAAAATGACAGCACCAATCAGCTGCTCAATGATTTTCCACCCACTATTCTGGATGTGTTAAGAAACAAAGAGTATGAATATGATGAAGTTGAAATGGATGAGATCATCACCGAGTCTCCGATGAAATTTGAAAGTGGAGGAAAGATCTTTTGTGCTGAAAGCGGTGGTCCTGAGCCGGGGATCGGCTGCGGCGGCAAGGGCGTTGTTGAAGCAATAGAGACTTTAAGTCATCTGAAGGTTTTTGATGAGCTGAAAGTTGATGTTGTTATCTACGATATCCTTGGCGATGTGGTC
>PVMK01120412.1_pt1 | contig 10320 bp, 7 predicted proteins | sample 1853481 | NCBI WGS metagenome assembly PVMK01 (sample SAMN08533507, study PRJNA380276) | Marine sediment metagenome, whole genome shotgun sequencing project. | reverse complement strand
TCGAGGAAAAAACAGGAAAATGCCGGGTTCGTACGGAACGAAGAAATTGAAACGCTGTCGAGCGACGGAATAGAACGCCTGGAATCCGAACGGCTGCAGGCACAGATAGCTTATCTTTATGCAAACAGTGATTATTTTCGTGCCCGCTTCGATCAGGCTGGCATAAAACCACAGACGATCAAAAACCGTATCGATCTCGCTGCCATCCCCTTTATGGAAAAGCACGAGATCGCGGAATCTCAACAGCAAGGCCAGCTGCTTGGCATTAACCAGTGTGCAGCGCAGTCGGACATTATCCGCATTCAGGCAACCGGGGGAACGACAGGCCGCCCGATGCGGGTCGGTTGGACACGACAGGACCTCGCCGATTATTGTGAAGTCGGATCACGTGCGCTTTGGGCCAACAGTTGCCGCCCCGATGACCTGGTGTTTGAGTGTATGAATTACAACCTCTACGCCGGCGGAGTTTCCGATCACATGTGTTTCGAGAACCTGGGTGCGGCCACGATTCCCTATGGTGTGGGTAACTCGATGCGCCTGCTCGAAATGATGCAGGAGATCAAACAAGACATTTCAATTTGGGCGACGCCTTCCTATGCCATTCGCCTCGCGCAACTGGCGCGGGAAAATAATATGGAACCGCGTGACCTGGGTTTGCGTAAGGGATTCTTTTCAGGTGAAGCCGGAATGCAGGTGGCGGGATATCGGGAGAAAATTGAAGACAGCTGGGGGCTGGTCGCTTCCGATATGTATGGAACCGGTGAGCTTGGCATGCACAGTGGTGAATGCAGCCATCGCAACCATTTGCATTATGGCGCGACCGGGGTAGTGCTGACCGAACTGATCGATCCCGAAACCACCGAGCCGGTTGCTTTTGAAGAAGGCGCGATCGGTGAGTTCGTCTATACCTCGTTGCGTCGACAAGCCTGTCCGCATCTGCGCATGCGCTCGCGTGATTTGATGCAGGTTTTTGTTGAGCCTTGTGACTGTGGCCGCACCGGTTTTCGCTTCAAGACACTGGGCCGTTCTGATGACATGTTCATCGTCAAAGGGGTCAATGTATTTCCATTGGCGGTGCAGGCCACCTTAACCGGGCTGAGGCCGAGGCTTACCGGTGAATTTCAGATTATCCTGCATCGCCGACCGCCGATTGACTACGCACCCAGAGTTCTGGTTGAAGTCGCCAGCGGCTTTCCAAAGGAACAATACAATTTACTCGTGGCAGACACCATGAGCGCTATTTCAAATGATCTGAATGTATCCGTCAGCATTGAACTGGTGGAAGAGGGTTCAATTTCAACCGAGAAAAAATCGCAACGCCTGATTCGCCAATACTAATGGCAATCACTAAAGGCGATCACTAAAGGAGAGTTTCGTGAACGACACTGTTGTAACCACCCGAAAAAATGGCATCGCGGAAATCGTATTGTCGCGCCCCGAACGCTTGAATGCGATCAACGATGATCTGTTAGCAGCACTTAGCGATGCACTCAGATCGGCTAATGCTGATAGTGATGTCGGCGTAATAATTTTGCGCGGAGCCGGTAAGGCCTTTTGTGCCGGAGACGATTTGCAAGATGCCGCCAACCGGCAGGATATGAGCGAGACTGAGATTCGGCAATATCTCGAAGACATACAGGAAATAACCCGCCTGATTATGCTGAACGAAAAAGTGGTGATTGGCGCCATTCACGGCTGGGCTGCAGGTGGTGGGTTCGAGTGGCTGCTTAACTGTGACTTCACCATCATGGCGGAAAATACACGCTGCTTTTTCCCGGAAGTTGGATTGGGAATTTTTATGACGGGTGGAATCTCGTCCATTTTACCCAGGCTTGTCGGTATGCAAAAAGCCAGGGAGTTAATACTTCTGGGCGAAAAAATCGACGCCAGCACGGCACTTGATCTTGGTATCGCCTGGAAAGTGGTTGCAGACGAACAGCTTGTCGATGAGGCTTATTCGCTTGCGGAAAAATTACTGGCCCAACCCCACGCAGCACGCGGACGAGCAAAGAAAGCCCTGAATTTAGCCTCCACACTGCCGTTGGCTGAAGCCATGAAACTCGAAACCTCGGTCACGACGCAAGGCATGCTCGATCCTGAAGCGGCAGCACGCGCCAGGGCAGCTCTAACCGGGAAAAAGTAAGGGGCAGGGCGCTACTAAGCAAATTTCGAGGTCATCCCGGCAAACGAATCGATATCGCTTTTCTCCGACACCACGGGTCAGCCTTCCGGGTTCAGGCCTTACAAACGACATCGCAGTTCCTGGTGAGTGTGAAATGTAAGGCCTGACCCCGTTATTCACGAGCGACAGTAAAGTCTGTTGTCCGCCCCGTGACCTCGCCTGTATGATGGATACCAACTCAAGACTGGGGCATCTTATCAGGGCATGGAACTGCCAGACGACAATTCGCGGGTAACCCCGACGCCTGCCGATAGCGATCCGGATCCGACCTCGATTCCGGTCATCGAATTCCTGTCGGGCCGCCATCGCGGTGCGCACGAGGAAATTACCGAGCCCACGGTCTTTCTCGCCCTGAACGAGGTCGGTGGATTATCGATTATTCCGGCGTCGAAGGCCCTGGAGGGCGAGCACCACCCGATTCGATTGCAGCGCTCTGGCGACACCTATGAACTCGAAGTGATAGCGCCCTTCCAGGTGTGGGTAAACGGGGAGCATGTCTCGCGGCACACCCTGGTCTCGGGAGAGCTGCTGGAAATAGGGCGAAATGGGCCCATGGCACGATACCGGATCTATGACATTGGCGAAATTCCACTGCGCACCGCGAGCCACGCATTCTACGATTGTATCGATTGTGCCCGCTATTCAGACGGCTCTCTTGCCTCGAAATCAGGGCGGCTGGTGACGGCGCTCGCGGGTGAACTGGTGGTGCGCACCACCGTCTGGTTCCGCATCCTGGTTGTCTTGCTGTTAGTGGCACTGATCGTGAGCACCGCTTACCTGTCACGACAAAACCGCAATCTCGAAGCGCGCCTCGAACAGGAAGCCAGTTTGATGCTCGGCATTTCCGAACTGTTGCGCCGCAGCGAAAAAGAGGCGATCACTCGAGAACAGCTCTCCAGCCTTCGCAACCAGCTGGAACAACGGGTCGATGCTCTCGAGGCGCGTTCGGCGGCGACCCGCACGATCTTCGCCGAGGCCTCCCGATCGATCGTATTCATCCAGGCGAGTTATAGTTATTCAGACCTGGTTAGCGAAAGCCCCCTGCGCTACGTCCTTGATGAAAACGGCGAGCTGCTAGCGACTCCATTCGGCCCGGCCCTGACACTGGACGGTGACGGCCCGCTGGTCGAGCTGCAATACACCGGCACCGCGTTCGTCGTGGGCGCCCCGAATGTATTGATTACCAATCGGCACGTGGCGATGCCATGGGAAAACAATCCCGCCCATGACCAGTTCGAAGCCATGGGACTGGTCCCCAAATTCAATCGTTTCATCGGCTATCTGCCGGGTGTCGAAAAACATTTCGATGTGCAACTGGTCGGCGCCAGTGACGAAATCGATATCGCCGTATTGAGCACCAACGACGCGATGGTGGAAGCCCGGCCCCTGCCGACAGGCCTCGCGCCAGTGCAACCCGGTGACGAGGTTCTGCTAATCGGGTATCCCGCCGGTGTGCAGGCGATGCTGGCACGCACCGATACCAAATTTCTCGATGAAATCGGCGAGGCAGGCAGCCTGGATTTCTGGACGGTGGTGGAAAAACTGTCCGCGTCCGGTTTGATATTACCGCTTGCAACCCGCGGCATTGTCGGCCAGGTGACCCCGAATGCAGTGGTTTACGATGCCGGCACGACTTATGGCGGCAGCGGTGGGCCGGTTCTCAACATGCACGGAGAGGTGATAGCCGTCAACACCGCGATCATGGAGGGATTCAGCGGCGCGAATCTCGGCCTGCCGAGTGCGCGCTTCCTGCCGTTCCTGCAGCAGTCCCTGGAATTGATGAAATCCCGGGAATAAGGGCAAGGGCCTTCCGGGGTCACAAGGACCTTCCGGGGGAGCTTCAGAGGGATTAAATAATAATCCCTCCGTCCCCTTTTACACCTCAAGTGCTCCCGGCTATTTCGTAATGCTGCAGGCATTCCATTTCGCGCCCGCGCACCACTCGCCAGCCCTGCAGGCTGCCATGCGTTTCGGTGACCACGGTGTGCTGTCCTTCGCGGTGATGGTCGTCATAAAAGTAAATCACGACCCAGTCTGTAGTACGCCCGAGTTGATGTGCACGGCCCGTATTGGAATAGAGCGCGGTGAAATGCCAGTGATCATGAGTCGTATGTAAAATCGGCAACCAGGCCTTGTTCTCAGGATTAAAACGTTTCGGCGTTATCCGCGGCAGTTTGCCTTCCGAGGCTTTTTGCCGGTATTCGTTATCCACGCGCAGAATGAGTTCGACTGGTGGGACAGCGCTGGCTCGAGCGACTGGCCTGAACTGTCGGCGCTGCTCGTCAAGGTGTTTCTGCAGCCAGGCCTCGATCGCTTCGATGCGCCTGCGGCCGAGACCTTCTACATTGTGCAACTGACCGTCGCGCACCGCGTTTTCCAGTGCTTCCAGGCTATCGACGTGCAACTGGTCATGAATGCGCTCAGCCAGCACTCTGCCGACGGTTGGAATCGAACGGAAAAGCTCGACTGGATCGGCGGCGCCCCTCAGGTTTTCGAGGCGTGACATGCGACCGGTGGCGGCATACTCGTAAATTGAATGCGCAATGCCTTCGCCGATGCCGGGCAGTGCGACCAGACCCTTTATACCCTTCGCCTGCATGAGTTCTGCGACGTTTCTCCCCAGGTTGTCGAGCGTATCGGCGGCATGCAGGTAAGCGTTAACGCGAAATGGGTTGGCCTGTTGCGCTCTCAATAGCTGCGCGATTTCACGCAGTTTTGTAGCTATCTCGTGGTTGAAAGCCTGCATTGGTAAACCCCGTCAACGTTGTCAATAGCTGAAATCCGTGCCTGCAATTATACGTAATTTCCCAAAAGGGGAAGCAACCTTCCGGGGTCAGGCCTTACAAACGACATCGCAGTTCCCGGTGATTGTGAAATGTAAGGCCTGACCCTTATTCGCTGTTGGATGAAGAATATCTCCAATTAGCCGAGAATTTATTGCTTTGAATCAGGACTTTGTCCGGCATTCCTTAAGTCGCGCTTGTCGCGATGACATGACTTAGAAGTAGACACATCATGCGTAACAAGGCGCATTCGTATAAGCGGGTATTGGAAGAAAGCAGATTTATGCATTCGAAGATCGATACGAAAGATCCACTTCGCCACAATGTGCCAGAATATGTTGATGCGTGGCTTGTTTGAGCTTAACCGCGATCGCCCACATATCACCGGTTCCCCCTTCAATTTCAACATCCGGTGTTATTACCTTGCCGATGGTAAAGGTAATCTGGCCACGGCGCGGCATCCAGGTGTCGGGTCGCAGCATTGAACGCGTGCCACGAATGGCAATCGGCACAACTTGCATACCGGTTGTTGCTGCCGTGATAAACGCGCCCATATGAAAATTCTGTAATCCCGACACGCGCGTGAAGGTGCCTTCGGGATAGAAAAAAAGTGATTGCGTCAGGTGTTTGCTGCTGGCGATATCCTGGGCATCATGAACGCCCCGAAGCTTGTCAAAGCGTTCCACGAACTTTGTGCCTATTCTTTTCAATGCAGCACCCGTGAAGATATTCTGACTGAGTTCATGTTTGGCGATGAAACTGAAATTTCGCGGAATCGAGGCGACTATCGCAAAGCTGTCCAGGTAGCTGCTGTGATTCGCAACATAGACCGAAATTTGTGATTCAGGCGGTAAATTTTCGAGGCCATTCACGACAATTTTGATTCCCGATGCAAAAAACAGAAAACGCGCCAGGCCATGCGCCGTTCGCCAACGCCATTTCAGAGTGGGTAACACCATCACGGTTAACCAGGCAACACTGGTTAAGATCAGAAACAGTGTCCAGACATAAACCGCATAGATGCTATTAACGAATTCATGCAGCAGGCGGCGTGTCATGGGCAAGGCGGATTGCAGCGCGGTTCGCGCAACCTGTGACCAAAACGACCTGGGTGCCTGGCCAAGTTGGTTTTGTTCATAGAGTTCACGGCAGGCCGAACGTCTGACTTTACCGCTGGATGTCTTCAGGACTGTATGCGGCGGCGCCAGGATAACTTCATCCGCTGGTAACCCAATCAAGTCGCTGGATATTTCGCTGATCTGATTTTTCAGCGTCTGTTTGGTTGCCTGGTCAGTTATTCTGGTTTCCGCCAGTATCACCAGGCGTTCGGTGGAATAATGTCGGTCCCTGGCTGCAAATGCCACCACACAGCCTTTGCGGATGCCTTCAATATTGCCAACGGCTTCCTCGACTTCAGGCGGGTAGACGTTCCGGCCCGCGCGAATGATCACATCCTTGTTTCTTCCGGTAATAAAGACGTCACCCCCGGCGATATATCCGAGATCACCCGAATCCAGCCAGTCTCCAATAAACAGTGCCTGTGTCGCTTCGGTATTGCGGAAATAACCCGATGTCACCGAGGGACCGCGAAACTGCAGGTCACCTTGTTGCCGTTCGGGTAATTCCTTGCCGCTGGTATCGACGATACGAATCTGGTGCCCGGACAACGCGTGACCGCAGGCCACAAAATGCAGTGCATTTTTATCTGCCGGCTCGGCTGGTATTGCCTGCCCGCTCTGGCTGAATTCATCGCGTTTGATCCGGTCGATGACCGGTTTTCGATTTAATGGAGGGAATGCCAGTCCCACCGAGGATTCGGCTAGTCCATAAACCGGCATCATGGCTTCTGCTTTGAATCCGAATGGCTGAAAACGATGGATAAATCCGTTAATAGAGTCGGCACTCACCGGTTCCGCACCATTAAAGGCCAGGCGCCAGGAACTTAAATCGAGGCCCGCTATCGCCTCATCCTCGAGTCGTAACAAGCAAAACTCAAATCCAAAATTAGGTGATGCAGATAAGGTGCCCCGATATTGATGTATCGCCCACAACCAGCGTTCTGGCCGTGATAAAAAACTTAAGGGAGACATCACCACCAGCAACATTGCAAAATACATGCTTCCTAGCCAGGCTCCGATAAGTCCCATATCGTGATATAGGGGCAACCAGCTGACAAAAACATCATCGGGGGTCGCTGCCACCGCCTTGCCCATGGCGCGAATATTCGCGAGTAAATTGCGATGCGTTAGGACAACGCCCTTGGGATTGCCGGTACTGCCGGAAGTATATTGCAGAAAAGCGATATCATCGGGGCTTATCGAAGGGCGCTGATATGATGCTGAAACCGAAGCAAGATCACCCGCCGTGACCACTTCACGCAAGCTCGGCACCTGGGATTTCAGTAACCTGGCAACCACCTTTGCCTCGGGCATGGTAATTAACATGGTTGCGAGACAATTATTCAAAATGCCGCTATGTCGATGCAAATGATCTTCAAGCTGATTGCGTCTTACTGGCGGATAGATGGGAACCGGAATGGCTGCGCATAACAATATGCCGAAGAAACTGAAAAAGTAGTCACGCCCGGTTGGCAGCATGATGGTCACGGTTTCGCCTGATTGCACCCCGTGCTGCTGCAATCCAGCAGCAACCTGTTGTGCACCCTGCCAAAGCTGCTGGTAGGTCAGGCCTTGCAGATTATTTTCGTCACCTAGAATATTGATATGTAGCCGGTCTGGATTACGCTGCGCGTGCCATTCCAGGATATCGATCAGGGTTGTTGAGTGATGGGGTAATGCCTCAATCTTGCCCACCGCCCGTTCGATTACGTGTTTGGTAGAGTAGACCTGAGCTTGCCCCTGTGCATTGATAACAGAGCGTAATAAATCGCGTGGTGATTCCGCTTCGGCAAAGTCTCGCTCTGGCAGCGTGACATTAAAATGTTTTTCAATGCGGGAGATAAGCTCGACACGCGCCAGGCTATCCAGACCGATATCATCATCGAGTGAGCTATCGAGGCTGAGCACAAAACTAAGAGTTTTATCGGCATGCAACTCGGCAACCATGTCCTCGATCAGTATCAGCAAGGTATTGGCCAGTTTGTCCTGTTCATCTGCTGTGAAACGGGTCGCCATATTATTTATCTGTGAGTTATGAGCCCTCGTTTTTAGAGGGGTTACCTACGATACTTTTTTCATCGATGGGCCTATAGATATGCTCGCTAAGACTGGAGTTGAAAGGCTAGCCGTTTCAGGGTGCAGTGATCGATTTAACCAGTTCGCGCAGAGAGTCCCAGATGAGCTCGTACTCGGATTTTTCCTTGAGTTCGGCGATCTCTGCTTTCAACTCGTTAAGCTGGGCCTGCATTTTCTTTTCACAGGTTTCTCTTAAGCTCATACAGATTCCGTTTAATCTGGCGGAGGTAACGCTAATGGCTCCGCAAAATTGATTATTTGCTCGGTACCATCTGCCGAGCGAACAAAGAGGCTGTTAATCCCTTCCGTCCCATCGGCAACAAATATCTGTTGCGGTGAGCGGATAACATGCTCGATTTCATCGGTACTGATCACAAACGCATCGTCTTTACTGTCATAGGTTAAGCCGTTGAGTGACAGTTTATCCACTTCGATCTGGGCGCCCAATTCAAGGCTGTCGACTTCGATCTGGATAAGTTTGCCTTGTAACGCCCCGGAAACCTGATCGAAAAAGCTTTGCCAGTTCTCTTTTTCAATTTTTCTGGTTTGCATGGTTTCTTTCCTGCCTTGCTTCGGCCATTGGAATATATCCACTAATTTAGATGAATTTGAATCAGGCGGAGTTGATGATAATCAATCAACCTGTCTATTCTGGCTATAAGATAAACCTTTCATGGCGCTCGCTGCCCCGGGGTTGCACGACTTATTCCAGCTCTCGTGCAACGCGCTGCGCTTCGGCTTCATCGACAAACAGCAGTAAAATGCCGCCGATGGCAAATAGAACTATGATCGACAAAATGGCCAGGCGCGGGTCACCGGTAAAACCACTCACCATTGCCACAAGCAAGGGTCCGAGCACAGTGGCAAACTTGCCCATAATATTGTAGAAACCGAAAAATTCTGCCGCCTTGTTGGCGGGGACAATCCGGGCATATAACGATCGGCTCAGAGACTGCACGCCTCCCTGCACCAACCCGATTACGATCGCCAACACATAAAACTCTGCAACGACATCCATGAAATAACCATAGATGGTCACGGCAATATAAACCCCAATCGCGATCAATATGCCGGTCTTGGCGCCGATTTTTTCACCCAGTTTGCCGTAGGCGATAGCGGCCGGAAAGCCGATGAACTGGGTGATCAGAAATGCCCACACCAGGCTTATCTGGTCGAACTCCAGACGGATCCCGTAATCCATCGCCATTCTGATGATCGTGGATACGCCGTCGATATAGAACCAGTAAGCCAGCAAAAATAGCCATACAATCTTTAACCGGCGAGCTTCCCTGAAGGTCGCAAGCAGTTGTTCGATGCCGCCGGTGACTGCCTGTGTAAACCTGATGTCTGAATCGACTTGGCTCTCTTTAACCCCCAGAAACAGGGGTATGGAAAATACTGCCCACCACAGACCGACCAGGATAAATGAAGCCAGCATGGCCTGGTCCTTGCCGGCGAATCCGAAGGTTTCGGGGGTAGTGGTAAACGCGATGGCGATGACCAGGGTGAGACCGCCTCCCAGGTATCCAGCGGCAAAGCCGAATGCCGAAACGATATCGAATTTGTCTCGCGCCGAGACATCGACAATCAGGGCGTCGTAAAAGATATTGGCGCCGGCAAATCCGATCCCGGCCAATGCATAAACACACAACGCCAGCAACCACTCGCCCTGCTCGACAAAAAACAACGACGATACGAACACGATGCCGATCGCTGCAAACGTGAATAGAAACTTTTTCTTGATTCCACCCTTATCTGCAATTGCGCCGAGCACAGGCGCCAGCAGGACGATTACCAGGCCGGCAACGGAATTGGCAATCCCGAGCGGTGTGGTGCTGTTTTCGGAACCCGAACCCGCAAACCAGTAGTTGCTAAAAACCAGCGGGAAAAATACCGCCAGCACGATGGTCGCATAGGCTGAGTTCGCCCAGTCGTAGAGGGCCCAGGACAGCGTTCTCCTGTTGAATAAGTCTTTCATGCAATGTTCTTGTCAGCCTTAGGTATGTGGCCCCGAATACATCATCGGAATACGATTTTTTTGATACGCATCAGCACAGCGCAAATGAGATCAACCCTATTCTGCATTATTAGCAGGGTATTGAAAATCGGATCGAGATGATAGGCGCGGACCGGTCGATTCCGCCCCTGGGCACTATTTCAT
>PVMK01176793.1_pt1 | contig 10321 bp, 8 predicted proteins | sample 1853481 | NCBI WGS metagenome assembly PVMK01 (sample SAMN08533507, study PRJNA380276) | Marine sediment metagenome, whole genome shotgun sequencing project. | reverse complement strand
TTTAGGTTTGTTCAGGAAACCTAAAATATCATGGTTAATTTTTTTGGTGAGTTTGAAAGTGCAATACACACACTGCGATAAAAGCCGCCCGAATCGGATATTTACAAGATTTTTGAGCGTAAAGATTGTTGATTATGAATCTTAAACCGGATAAAGAATGTGGAAACTGTAATTTTGTCGTTTTACTATATGAAATAATTACGAATTATAGATACTGGCACCCGTCGCTCCGTCAAATTTAGGACTAATTTTACAGCGCATCACAATTTTAACCAAGGTTCAAGGAAAATGATACAGTGATTGAGGAAACGATTAAAATTCATGATAAATATCAATTTGAAATTAAATTGGGGTATCAATTAGCGGGGGATAAGAAGACAGCGGCTTACGACATCGAAACCTATTTGTTTTTTCCAAATAGCTTGAGAATAAACTCTCATACGTATGGAAAGGACGTTTTTTATAATGATATCCAAACATATATCAGATTGAAAACCCCAACCATCTTATTGAAAGATATTGTTTCTGGAAAGGGGAGTCCTTTAGAAAAATTACGAGTCAGCGTTGAACGATTAATCTCGCAGGTCAAGGAGACAACCATTTCATACTATGAATACCAGCTAAAGATGTTCTGTTGCATTTTTAAAAGTGCGATACGCGATCATGTGTCTTTCATTTTAACAAAGAAGAATATTGCAGATATTGAAAGCTTACTCGTTAAGTATCTTGAGAGTATCCAAGAAATCACTCAACACTTTCGAGAGTTACGATCGATTATCAACATACCTATCATAGATAAGAAATTATTTTCCATATATTTATTCGGCGATGAATATATCAGTTTGCTGATTGAATCGTATACGTATGAATTATTAGAATACATGAAACATATTAAGCTTACTGAAAAAGAAGTGTATACCAATAAATTACTTGCTCTTATCACCACTGAACTTGAGCTCCGAAAAAAGAATCACTACCCTTCAATCCCTGATGCCCGATCAACAAACGAAGTATTCATTTTTCGCGCTGGAGTGCTGAAAAAATACATGGGAAATGTCTTATTTTTAAATACTCGCGTAAAACAAGAAGGACACTTCCTTGAACAAATCGTGTTTGCGCTGGCGGCTGGTTTAGCCATGGTGTTTGCCACCAGTGCAGTGTTTTTTGCCCAATCTACATACACAAGGTTGTCGCTACCTGTTTTTATTATATTCGTCGTAAGCTATATGTTTAAAGACCGCATAAAAGAGTTAACCCGACTGCATTTAGGGAGTTCACTCCACCATTTTTTGTTCGATCACAAGATGAATATTTATTACAGGCCTAAAGATAAATTAGGGTGGTGTAAGGAAAGTTTCACGTTTATCAAAGAACGTAAAATCCCTAAACATATCATAAAACTTAGAAACAAAGACCATATAACGGAGATTGAAAACGGATGGTTGGGAGAAAAGACCATTCTCTACAAGAAACGGATCAAACTCTTCTGTAGAAAGATTGAACACATTTATCTTGATTATAGGGTGGAAAGTATCAACGATATTTTGAGATTGAATGTATCTAAGTTTTTAAGCAAAATGGATAACCCCCAAAAACCTTTGTACCTGCATGATGAATACGACTATAGGAAAATTTATGGAGAAAGAGTGTATCATATGAATATGATAATTAAATATTCGATGAAAAATATAGCGTTCTATAAGCGTTTTAGAATCGTACTGAGCCAAGACGGAATAAAGCGAATAGAAAATGTCGTTTCCGATGAAGAACATACCAGCTGACCTTGAGTATGACATAGTTACTCGAAAGATAAAGACCCACAAGGCAAACATGAGACAGATGGCACGATATGTAAAATATAAAAAGGCTTAAAAAAGTGTGTATTGCCCATTACCTAATCTGCAAAAATTAGATGCTTAAATTGGAACTGGAATTTTGTCAGGATATAGCCAGTCTGTATCCTCATTTTCGATGGGAGCAGAAAAAAAGAATCAGGCTCTCCACCAGCTCGACCATAAACCGGTAGTCCAGCGTTTCCATGGTATCCGACGGTAGGTGATAGTGGGGGTTTCGGAAGAAAGCGGAATCCGTGATCATCACCGCTTTAAATCCCTGATCCCAAAAGGATGCGTGGTCACTGAGCCTGACTGAGGGAAGAATCCACCCGTTCAGTGGAACTTTTAATTTGACCACGGGAAGTCCGGGGTTTTTTTGAAATGTATTGAATAGTTCTTTGGTAAAGCCCCCGGATTTAAAATTACCGACAATTCCGATAAAATTGCCCTCTTTGGGATAACCAAAAAATCTTAATGGAAATGGAAAGTGTTGACAGCCCGGCTCATAGCAGGCATAGCCGACCATTTCCAGGCAAATCATGCCATCGATCTTTTCCTGTTCTTTGCGCGCCTTTTTTGCGTACACCCGGCTGCCCATGTACCGGGTTCCGAAGGCCGGCGGTTCCTCCAAGGCAAACGAGACAAATTTTACCGCAAGATCGAGCTCTTCCTGGTCAAGGAGCACTTTAAGATTCCTGGCGGTCTCCAGCTGGACGGCAATGGCACTGGCATTATCATCTGCCCCCACGGTACCGGCAACCGAATCATAATGGGCACCCAACAGGTATCGACGGGAAGGATGGGGGGCGGTTGAAATCTTAGCAACGACGTTGGCCACTTTAAAATCGGTGTAGTCATAGGGTTCGCGGTGTACCGGAAGTCCGATATCCTCGTAAAATGATTGGATATACGCAGCGGTTTTTTCAAGGTTTTCCGGAAACCGCACGCTACGCTCACCAATCGTCACCGTTAGTGCTCGTAAATGCTCTTTGAGTCGTTCAGCGGTCTGCTGGATGTCGATCATGGAGCTTCTCCTGTCCTCGTCTGTGTCGGCAGCATGGCCATTTGGCCCCAGGATAAAAATAATAACAAGCAAAAGGGAAACCACCAAATATTTCATCTTAATTAAAGTTTCTTAGAAGACCGTGATCTGGTTGTGTTTTTTGTCAACGTGGAACGTAATATCCAAAAATTGTTCACAAACATAGATATTCGACCGGATATGCCCAGTGATTTTATTGGTTTTAACTGCTCCGCCGACCAAGGCAAGCAGCGGTATCAGGTTGTCTGCCAGGTGGTGGTCCACGGCTGCACTTGAATTTAAGACCTGAAGCATGTTTTTACCAGCCATGGCACCAACTTTTTCCGCTCGTACCCCCTTTGCACCTAGTGCATCTGTGCCTGCTAAAACATTGCCCCCTTTGGACACGGTCCACAGAGTAATCACTGACCCCGGCGAAGCAGTATCCTGATATTTGGTATCGATCTTTAAAGCGATTCGGCTGCCGATGAGTTTGGCCGCACCTTCGGCCTGGCGCTCGGCAACTCTGACACCTTTTAGTTGGCTGGAAGCACATGATATGCCTTCAATCTTGATCGGTGTCGATTTCTGCGTAAGATGAATCCTCGAAACTGAATTGCCCAAATGGGCAACAAATTCTTCGATAGTCGTAAAATCATTCAGATGAAATCCGGGCACGACTGAAAGATAAACAAATCCCTGCCCTTTGGGATAAAACCCTCTTCGCATGTTTTTGATCTCGATGGATGCGTATTCATTGAAAAATGGGAGGATCACATAAGAGAAGAAATCGACAGGAATGCTCCATTTGGTATCGGTACCGCCTTTTATTTTGAGTCTAACCGGGGCATCCGCAAACATGCATGGCAGCAACAATGACTGAAGTAACAGGGTTATCGAGCCTGCCGTACCGATATCAACCAAAAGGGTTCCGGCGTTAATCCTGTCGGGAGAATATTCAACAGCGCCGGAACCCGGTTGTGCACCTTTAACATGAGCGTTCGCCAGCTGTTTCAACGCATCGATACAGCTTAAATGCTGTGGTTTAAGACCGGGCCTGGAACGGTTGTGCCGGATCTTATCAACCTTAAAAGGCTTGCCAGTCAAAGTGGACAGCGCCAGGGCTGTTCTTACGATCTGCCCGCCGCCTTCCATATAGGAACCATCGATGTGAATCATGGTCTGTTACAATTTTCTTTATAAGTTTCGACAAATGTCTATACGCTAGCGAATAGTCGGTGTACAAATCATAATCCCCAAAAACACTGACCGATGTCATGTCAAAGCTAACATGACGGTTGTTGACCTCAAAAACATCTACAGCCCGTTTGCTAATTGCCGAAAATATCTTAATGGCTCCAATTTCATACGCCTTATCTAGAACACGGCCGACATTATAATCGTTAAAAACTGCCGGATTGATTCTTTTTCCCAAAAGCAGTTCTGTGTCCTGATTTTGAAAAAACTCATCTAATCGATAAAGGGGCGTACGCCCGGACAGTGTGTCCATCACCATTCCCAGAAAGATTGTTCCTGGATCCACATCCATTTTGCTGGGGACAAGCTCATTGATAATATCAACAAGGCCTATCTTGATCGCATACGCTTTAACGATTGGTAAATGACCGACAACATATGCAGCTATCTTTTGCCGCTCTATCTCTTTTTCAACCTCAAGTGGTAGTCGCATATCGCCTCCTTTTTAATGTCATACCAGTTTCAGAGTATATGACATATTTAGGAAGCGGCGTCCGGTCAAAAATTCAAAAAACTTCAAACTTGATCAGCATTTCTTCAACTATCTGACATCATTCTATGTTAAATTACGCTAAACGCTTAAAAAAGGGTGTGAAAAGTGAGTTATCATGCTGATTTAAAAAGAATTTTTACGTTTATGCGTCCACTCTATAAGCTGAAAAAAATGCTTCCAGAGAACATTGATACCGAAATAATATACTATGAAAAACTTAAAGATAGAATAAAAGTATCATGGGATTTCTGATAGGTCGATCAATCCAGAGAATTATCGAAAAGCTGTTGTTGTTTTGATACGAATCGCTTCTTTGTTTTTTTCGATTCTTTGTATTTCAACAGTTCAGTCTCTGATAGGACGTAATCATTCCAGCTGCTAACGAATTCCTTTTGTGGCTCATCAGAATAAACAGCTTCAAATGTATTGTCCCCGAGCTTTTCTATCGAGTGAAGCTGGTTTATCATCAATTGAGTTTCTTGGTTGGTCATTACTGGGAATTGATAATGCTTGTTGACATATTTGAATTTTCCCACCTTTTCAGATCGGCTTTCGACAAAATTAAGATGCTCCTCAAGCCGATTTTTGATACGTTTATTCGAAAAATTGACAACACCAGAAATTTCTGAAATTATGACCTCTTTGAAATTTTCATCAATTTCATAACCTACGCTATTTCGCCCAGAGGCCATGGCAGCGTATATAGTAGTACCTATTCCTAAAAATGGGTCTAATACCAAATCCTCTTTAACCGAAAACATTGTTATGAGTCGATAAGGCAATTCAAAGGGAAAAGCAGCACTACGATTTCGGACTTTCTTATCAAATAAGTTTTGAGTAGTTCCTTTAAGGTCGGTCCACACATCGGAAAACCACACGTTTCGCTCCTCCCAAAAAAATGAGCTTTCCCGCCTTATTTGTTTTTCCTTGTCGGTCTTGAATTCCTTTTTATTTCCTTTTCTCAAAATCAAAACATATTCGTGTTCCAGAGTTATGTAAGCGCCCGGAGGCATCATCCCTGATCCCATAAACTTATTTGGCGCATTGGTCTGTTTTCGCCATAAGATTGCTGGCAATGCTGAAAAACCTATGCCTTGCATGTAAGTGTGAATTCTTGAATGATTTGTATAAAGGGCGAAGTGGCCATTTAAAGTACGTGTAGCATCTCCAATATTAATACAAGCTATGCCACCTTTCTTCAGGACTCTGTAGACCTCATTCCAGACCGGATCGAGTTCCTTATGCATGAGTTCGAAAGCCTTATGGCCTTGATTTTTTTCAAGGGCTTCCGCCACTTTGCTGTTGAGATTGGAAAAAACACCATCCCACATCTCAATCATGGGATAAGGGGGTGAGGTTATAACCAAATCGACACTCTCAGATGAGAGCTCTTCCATATTCTTGGAATTATTATAAAAAATTTGATGTTTGGTGAGCATTTTTCCTCCTTGTGCAAGTTTCTGTATTTCATATTTAGTATGAACGGTCAATAAGCTTTGATTGACCCACTTCGCAGATAACATTGCCAGCGATGTCAAGCTTCGATGTGATCAAAAGGTACGCTGTATCCCCCTGTAATTACGCCTATTTTAAACTTATTCAAATTTATCCATTAGGAACCGTTAAAAGGATGGAAACAGAAAGGCCATTAGGATGTAGTGGGTTAAGGTTCGGTAATCATGATGAATAATCGCTATCTGCTTACGGATAGGAAGACAAGGGGAAAAATATACCGGCCACAGGGTAGTCTGATCCAGTGATAAAGATTTTTTTTGCGTTTTTTCTCGTTTTTTAATGGCTTCTAAAGGCTTTTTCCCGGTTTTTATGAAACAGAAAAAAGAACATAGTGATATTTGGCTGGATAATGCGATTACACTTTAATACTAAGATATTATTACCAATCACAATCTACCAAGAATGTCAGATTGTTCGTAATTACATATCTGAGGGACACAGAAATACACACGCTAACTGACTATGTGTCAGGACTTGAAATTTGCAATAATTTATCGTGAGTTAGCCTTTCACCATGATCGGCTCTCTCCCGGATTTTTGAATGAAAAAAATACCGGTATCAATCCATTTTCCAAAAGCTCATTGGTTCTGATGGAAGATCGTTTCAGTGCGAAACAAATCCGTCGCCGTCAGAAATCTACGTTGATTAAAATACTTAAGCGCTGCGCAACTCCAGATGCTGAAAGTATAGCAGCCAAGCTTCACAGCTATGCGGCCCAGGTGATCACAACTCCAGATGAATATGCCGCAACCTTGCAGCTTTCATTGGAACATCACATCAAGCATTTCAGGTGTCTGCAGGAAAACATTGACCAACTGCTATCAGAAATAGCGCTTGTGTTGGCACAAACTCAAGCTGCCTTTTTGACCAGCATCAAAGGTGTTGGTATCGTTTTGGCAGCCGGGGTGAGTGCTGAACTCGGCAATCCCGTTGAGCAAAAACCATTAAATAACCTGACTTCTTATTGCGGAATTATACCGCGGGTCAAACAATCCGGTGGTCTTGAGGGTCACACCCATACCGGTCGGGTCAGTAAGAGAAGTAATCATATCCTTAAAGATTACGTGGTACAATCAGCTTTGCAGATGGGACTTCGTGGCCCGCAACCGCTGTTACAAGATTACAAACGCCGGGAGGCGGCAGGTCAGCACGCTGACTTTGGTATTGGTCGACGATTTTTACGTATGGCCATGTGTCTGATGCGAAGCTCGCAAGTCTATTCCACCAGCTACGCCGGGCTTCAAAAAGCTCATGATTGTATTCGCTAATTCCGGTTCAATAAACTTCAAAAAAAACCGGTACGATCCGGACAGGGGGAGTGTTGTCTAAAAAAAAGTGAAAAAAAGTGCTTGACAATTTTCTGGTACTCTCCAACATTTACGCTGAAAATAGAGACTCTAAAAGTTTGTGATATCATCCATCCCAATTCTTAGGATTAAATTCCATGTACCTGCTATATATCTGTTATGAAAGCAGTAGGTTAAACGTAAAGATACTCAAATGATATCTTGCTGTGAGGAATTGTTTTTAATCAGCCCAAACCCTCTATTTTTATCCCACCTCAAAATCTGGCTTTAAACTGCGTACAAAATTCAAGCTGCCCATGAAAAATTGCGATTTATTGCAAAATTGGGCGGACCGATTGTGTGTTACCTGAACAAATACATAATAAATTCAGACAATTCAATGGATTCGATTCAGGCACGATAACATACACCTGGAGCCGAAAATCGCACAATACTATATATTGTGGTTTGCGCTATTTGATCTTTCTTGAGTTCCCTCTGCTTTTTCTCCTTCTTTCTTGTTCTAGTCTATACCATTCTCTTAATTTTTTTAATCCACCTTGTCCGAGTACATCGTCACGATCAAAATAAAAAGTGATTACATTACCAAGATAATCAATCAAACTCTCCCAACGTTCAAAATAAATATAAGAAAGCCGTCGAAAATAAGCTCTAAAAAAACTTTCTAATAATTCTAACCTATTTGCTTTCCATTCTCTTTTACTTTTATATAAAAATTTTATGACACCTACAGCTGAAATCATGTCCCTTATCCCGATATGAGTCTCTTTTATTATCTTAAAAAAGGGATCAACATATTTAATTTCATTCTTTTTGAAATAGTCTTCAAAGGTGTACATCTCTTCACGATCACACATCTGGCCGCCCATATTCACATCTTGTTCATGGAATGTAACATGAAACAATTCGTTATTTTGTTTCCGGGCTGTACCTATCCCTATCTCTTCGGGTATAAACAGCAAATAATCTTCCAAAGGTATAACTTCTTGCCCCGAATTAAAAAACCTTTCTAAAACCGGCATAAGTTTTCTCCCTGAACGTTGCCTTTTTATTGCCAGATCTCTTAATAACGGAGAAATCCATTTTCGCAACCTAAATAGTCCTGGATCATCTAGCTGCGAAATCTTTGATATCCTATGTGGACTGATTGCACAATTAACAATTAGATATGGTAGCACCTTTTTTCCATCATCTCCGTATTCAGCTTCTTCAAAATTGCCCTTTCCATCAGGTAGACTATACAATGGTTGATATGCCAAGAAATCAATAAACCCTTCACTATAAGGGCCTAATTTTTCAAATGATGTTAAAGCATTATCCTACAACTTGATTAACTTTTGATTAATTCTTTTTATTGTGTTTAGTAACCGGATGATGAAATAAACTGCTTTATTTGGATGTTAAAAATCTTCTATCGGGTAAAGGAATATAACATTGACGTAGATTAGCAACCGGAAACTGCGCCTTGTCATAATGTCTATCCGTCACCGCAACAATAATTTTACCTCCTCTCGTCAATATTTCATTTGCCTGCTTAGGCTTACCACAGAGAAAAATTCCTTTGTTTTCCATGATATAATCAGCAAGAATCTTATCCCCTTTTATTTTTTCCTCAGCTAACTTTTTGTTGCAAATTTCCATCTTTCCCGTTTTCTCTTCAGGCAATACCTGCATAAACACCGGTCTTAATATCCGATCATTTAACAAGGCCTGTTTAACTAACTTAATCGCTTCGGAATCAGAATCGAATAATTTCACAATCTCCGGATATTTACCCAATCCTTCCTCTTGCAAATACTTATTCCAACCCATTTCTTTAATCATGATAGAGATCTTACCGATTAGCTGCCCCTTGCAGAAGGGAAGATACGAGAGAAAGTGGCAGCTAAAGGAGATAATCGTTCACAAGAGTGGCATACGATGCATTTCGGCCAAGATGCGCTTAGCTCTCATTTTTACATAGGCATCGGATTTGACGGGAGAGAGGCGATGTGGATTTGGTAGAATGGCTGCTAAAAGAGCTGCCTGTTGGGGTGTTAATTGGTCTGAATGTTTTTGAAAGTATCTCATGGATGCGGCCTCTGCCCCCATGACCTCCGATCCCCAATCAACCGTATTTAGGTAGATTTCTAGTATTCGCCTCTTATTCCATATCAGCTCGATCAGCAATGTGTAATATGCTTCCAAAGTTTTTCGTATGATCCCGCGATCTGGTAACAGGTAAATGGTTCTTGCGGCTTGCATAGAAATGGTGCTGGCACCCCTGCATTTTTGCTCCAAGAAAAAGTCTTTCAAGGCTTGACGGATTTCAACCATATCAAATCCGTGGTGATCCAGATATCTTTGATCCTCGCCGGCCAAGACAGCTCTTTGTAAGTGCGGTGATATTTTATCCAACGGTCGCCATATATACATAGGGGGATTGTGACGCTCCGATTTGATTAGTTGGTTGATGTAATTCCAAGCCATTTTTACCGTAAAAGGTGGGGCAAAATAGTTCAAAATGACAACCTGAACCAGGGTTAAAAATACGAGTAAAATCGTCAGCGTGATGCAGCTTTTAACCAGCTTTCGAAAAATAAGGCTATTTTGTTTTTTCCGCCTGCGGCCTGCCACTTCTTGACTCCATCGTTTTTTTTTAGATAACTTTGCAATTCAATTAAAGTTTGTAGAAAAAATCTATCATAAATTAATAATGTTAGCCAGTTAGGAATTGTTCGCTATCTATCAAAACTAAAGTGTTAGGTTGTCATACGCAATGCTCAATTTAGAATAAAAATGGTAGGAATCAATCGTATGGTTGTCTGGTAAAATTCGAATTTTCTTGAGTTTCGCTGTTTATACAAATATCAATTCAAAAGCTGTTAGAAAATTTAAGAGTATTTTACGAAA
>PVMK01123516.1_pt1 | contig 10321 bp, 8 predicted proteins | sample 1853481 | NCBI WGS metagenome assembly PVMK01 (sample SAMN08533507, study PRJNA380276) | Marine sediment metagenome, whole genome shotgun sequencing project. | reverse complement strand
CGCACCCATTGACTCCAATTCCCGTCTGCATTATTGTCATTCTCTTGACACGAGAAGCTCATCTGGATGTTCTCACCGACAGTACCGGAAAAGAGAAAAGGGTTTTGCGGAAGATAGCCTATCCTTGCTGCACGCTCGTTGGGTGAGTAGGTATTCAGCGGTACTCCGTCGAGTAAAACCACACCGTTTTCAAGTGGGTAAAGGCCAAGCAAAACACGAGCCAGGGCACTCTTGCCACAGCCAACAGGACCGGTGATTGCGATGAATGCTCCAGCGGAAACTTCCAGATTCACTCGATCGAGGGTGATAACCTCATTCCCAGGGTACCGAAAAGTCAAATTTTGCACTGAGAGCCTGACCGGGTTCGGAGGTCGTTTTGGCATCAACGGCAGGGGTTGATCGAGCCCAGGCATAAAAGTTGTCAGCAACGTGGAACGGAATGTAATTTGCTCTTTGATGGGTGGAGCCAGAAGCGGCTGCAGCCGCGCGAATGCAGCTGCACCACTTTGTACTGAGTTAAATAACTGTGGCACGCGGTGCCCACGGCCTACAAACCTGCTGTAGAGCTCAAAGTAAGCCATGAATGTACCTAGGGTCATTACTCCGCTGGTTACCCTCTGACCACCCATCCAGAGCAGAATAACCACGCCGGCCAGCATCAGCAGTCGATAGATCGGTTGTAACCCGCTGCGCAAGCGCATGAGAGCCAGATTGGCCATGACCAATTGCTTGGAGAGGGTAGCTGCACCATCCACTGTGGTATCGGTACGCCCGAAGAGGAGAACCACTCGTAGGCCGGTCAAGCGCTCATGCAAAAAGACAGTCAGTGCCGCACTAGCCTCTCGCGAAGCAGTAGTCCGCGCTGCAACCCTTCGCCCTACCGCCTGAGCCAGCAGCATTCCTAATGGTACTGGCAGAAGGGTAAGTAGAGTCAATTTGGGGTCGTAAGCCAGCATCCCGGCGATCAATGATATGGAAAACAGCAACGTATCCCATGTTTCAGTGGTGATCTCTCTCAACCCGCGGCCCATTACCTCAACATCGCCAATAATGCGCGCCATTAGGTCACCTATAGGAATTTGATTCAATTGGTCGAGAGGTTGGGCCAGCACGCCTCGCATGGCATCAGCGCGGATACTAGCCACGATGCGGTGGTGCCCCACGCGCAGCCCCCAGCGTTTCAGTAGTCTTGCACTTTGGTAGAGGGCCATCCCACCAACGTAGATCAGCCCGGCACGCAGTACATCGCCTCCCGTACTCTGGTCTACAGTCCAGGCTAAAGCTTTATCGATGGTGCGGCCCAATAGAATTGCAGGTAAAACAACTGCCGTGTTCATGATAATCCCCCCGATTGAGCCGAGGATCATTAATCCAGATACTTGTTTGAGATAAGGCAGCAATGCTTGAAGAAAACGTCGGGTCAAAAGAAAATCTCCTATTATCAAAATGCTATATCAGGGCTTGCTCCACCAAATCCTGCAATTCAAGCGCTGTTATTTTGAGATAAGCACCATGATTGCCCTGATGATTATACAATGGACAAGTTCATGAATAGTGCTTTGGAGCGTGTCAGAATCTGTGAGACAAAAATAGAAAGAAAATTGAACATGGTTTTTCTGCTAAATTCCGATTATTACAACAAAGGAGAATGTCATGGATGAGAAGAAACTCACCGCCGAAACAACCGTCAAGAAGATACGCAGAAGGATGACCAAGGACTCAAATATAATGAGCTAAGAGATAAGTCCGAAGAGGTGACCCTGCAAGACTCGAACCTGCACCATCTAATTCGAAGTCAGGCGAAAATTGACCTGCCCCCAGTTTTAGTACCAGTTGTTATGTTACACCAGCAGGCTGAAGTTGTGAAGTGTGTGCGAAGAAAGTTGCCGGTGTTGCGGTGTTTTTATTTCCATCATTTTGTTTTTACACTCTGAGAATAGATTTGTCCATTTGATTCCCCAAAAAACTCTTTTCTAGCAATTCTTGCCTCCTATTAACGCCGATCGTAACATTGTGCCTGGACTAAAGGACTAATCCGTGAGATCATGAACCTGGCCGTCTAGCTTATGATACGCATAATTATCTGAAACATCTACCATCTACTAACAATGAACATCTTGAATAACAGGAATATATTCCGTATGTCTGATTGCCAAGGATCTCTATACAGACTAATTTCTGCATAAATAATTTAGTTTTTATAAGGAACATATGAAAATGAACTCGTATCCTGCCCTTGAACTATTTGCTGAACTTCTGGTACCTTCACTCTCTGGCAATGAAGAAAAAATTACCGGAGTTATCCGGAAAAAGCTTGCAAATCTTGGCTATGAGCCCATAACTGACCCTGCGGGGAATATTCAAGTACATCTGGCAGGAAAAGATACACAAGCTCCTTTATTTGTCTTTGCAGCTCACATGGATGAAATCGGCATGGTAGTGACCCGGATTGAAAAGGATGGCAAGCTGCGCGTCACTTGCTCTGGAGGACTGTATCCCTGGAAATTGGGAGAAGGAGCAGTCGACATCTTTGGAGATGAAACCACTATTAAAGGTGTATTCTCGATGGGATCGACTCATGCCCAGGACGTGGGGAAGAAAGTGGCTATTTCCTGGGATGATGTCCACATTCTAACAGGCCTTACTCCCCAGGAATTGCAGGTTGCGGGTGTCCGCATAGGCTCTCCGGTGCTTCCCGCCAGAGAGCGCCGCGGCCCGGTGGTTTTCGGCCCTAAAAATGATCTCCTGGCCGGTGCATGGACGTTCGATGATCGCATGGGATGTGCCACTTTGATCCGGTTATTGGAGTCGATCAAAGAGTCGGGTATCCAACCCCACCATCCGACGATCATAGCCTTTACAACTCAGGAAGAAATTGGTGGCCATGGTGCTAAATATCTTGCACGGACAACTAACCCCGAGTTTTTCGTTGCCGTGGATGGTTGTCCTATCCTCCCAAATTCGCCCCTGGCATTGGATGGCAGACCCGGCATTTGGACCAAAGATAGACTTGCACAATACGATCAAAATTCGATCCGAGCTTTTTCCAAAGCTGCATTAGCAGCTGGGACAGCGTTACAGCCCGTCGTCTTTGATGACACTGCTAGCGATGCCAGTCTGGCATCCTATGCTTTAGGCATACCAAAGATTGTGTGCATTGGACACGTTCGCGAAAATAGTCATGGATACGAAGTCGCCCGGTTGTCTGTGTTCGACAATCTATTGAATACACTGACAGCTTTCTTGAAGTCATTTCCTTTTACCTGAGTCGAATACTTAGCAATCTATATGCCTATCCCCGCGTTGAGCGGACTCGCCTTCGGCTGAGGGAATCGGCGCCAGTTCATTGTTCTACCAGTTAATTATCTGATACTAGGGATCGTAAGATGTGGATTAAATTTTCGGATTGGATGTGCCATAATTCAAAAGGCTGGTTAGTAATATTAACCCTGGCAGTAATTATGTTTTTTATCGCGTTGGTATTACCAGCCCAGGCATTAAAGGCGGCAGCGTACAGCGAAGATGTTGGTTCACCCGACATGACATTTTATTACACCGCGAATGATCTTTACCAAACGGCTGAAAAATATGGGGAAAGTGGACGGGAAGAATATGTTAAGGCGCGATTTACTTTTGATCTGATCTGGCCGTTGGTATATACGATGTTTCTCAGCACATCGATCAGCTGGATATTTTCTAAAACAGGGGTGTCGGGCAATTTTTTGAGACGAACGAACTTAATACCTGTATGGGGGATGTTGTTTGATTTTCTTGAAAATATCGCAATATCGGTAGTGATGATTAGATATCCAAAACCCACGTTAGTGTTGGACACGATTGCACCAATTTTTACTTTAGTGAAATGGGTTTTTGTGATCGGCAGTTTTGTAGTATTGCTCATAGGAATTGTAATTGGAGTAGTCCGGTGGATAAAAGTACAAAAAGATAATTAATATTCTTTTGCACTGCCTGACCCTACACGCAGGCGACTCGGCGCCGCCGGATGGTAAACAGCGCGATTTGTGCAAAGGCTGGCTATAATCAAATTATCAGAATGATCTGAGGCGGCTCGCAAGTTAAGCAAACCGTTAGCCTCCAAGAATGAAAAGATAGCGTAAATGATGAATTCTTTAGAACTTGCAAAAACCCTGAATATTTTGGAATCATAGGTTTTACAGCATGGGCAATCAGTGAACGATGGTTTCAAATATCAGGTAGTCAACAAGGCGTGGGAAGGCAGAAAGATCAAGGAACGCTTTGGCTGATAAACTTGTTTTGGTATCTGGCGGCCATTTTGTCGATTGTAGATGTAAATTACATGCAATGGACGACAAGTATCATGCCTATTGAAGAGTTACGATGGATGGGAATACCATTAATTGTTGTTGGGCTGATAGTGCGACTAGTGGCGCGTCCGACACTAAAAAAACAGTATAGTGCGATGGTGAAGACGTCTGAAAACCATCAACTTATCACAACAGGAATCTACAAGAAGTTGCGTCACCCGGCATACCTTGGATTAATGACGCTTATGCTTGGGATACCGTTGAGTTCTTGGAGTTTAGCAGGGTTAGGGATCGGAATATTGTGAGGAATTCCAGCAATACTCTATCGAATAAAGGTGGAAGAGAGATTTCTTAATGATGTATTTGGTCAACTATACAAAGAATATTTTGAAGACACGTGGAAAGTAATTCCATATATATGGTAATTAATTCAATAGAGCATCTTGATAGATGAGAAGCTGGCTAACCTCAGATAAATCTGATCCGCATTCGGCTCTGGGAATCGGCGCGTTTTGGGCAATTCGCTTTGGGCAAACTTGCGTTAGAGTCAAAACTGCCCCGGCAGCTAAACAAATCGTTAGGCTGACTCTTATAGTATGAAGAAACAAGCTGTTTTACCCAGGGATGATTTTCAAGCGATTGGATATTTGTGACAGAAACTGTCCTTCCTTATTATTATTTTCAGACTATGGAGTTCCTTCCTTGGTGAAGACGTATCATAAGCTGGAGGTGGTTAAGGGATTCGTGTTACCATTTGATCCTAATGATCCGTTTTTTATGGATTAGAGCCCCGAAGCTTAATAAGGAAGGAAACTATGAGCGAATATAAACCAAGTCCGTGGAGATGGGTGGCAGAGCAAGTTGAACTTTATGAACGTAGTGGAGGGACCGCAGGTTTGACATTGGAGAACACAGGTTTGCCAGTCATAATTGTGACAAATCGAGGCTGGAAGACAGGTGCTATCCGAAAGACACCTTTAATGAGGGTGGGGGATGGAAAAAACTATATCCTCGTCGCCTCTCAGGGTGGCGCGCCAAAGCACCCCTTTTGGTATCATAATTTGAAGGCGGATCCGAAAGTCAAAATTCGTGACAAGACTAAGATCTTTGCTATGCAAGTTCGAGAAGTAGGAGATCCAGTTGAGAGACAACGACTTTGGAAGATCGCGGTGGAAGCATACCCTCCCTATCAAGAATATCAGGACAAAACCGAGCGAGTTATCCCAATCTTCGTCGCAGAACCCATTGAATAAATGCAAAAAAGGCGGAATCCAGACTATTCATAATAGGCCCTGGGGTCGATCCGGTTTAAAGGACACACACGGCCAAACTCAAAGGAAGATTGAAAGAAGCTTTTCTCGCACCCTTCTTCCGAAGGCAAGCAAACTTTCAAACCCGCCTAACCCCGCTAGCAATTGACCGGGCTGCGCCCGAGGGTAAGCGGCGCAATTTATGAAAATTGGTTTCGGGCAAAGGTTATCGGAAGATGGAAACGCCCGAGAGCACACCCTCTAGTTAATACGGTTCCGCTCGCAGTTAGCGGCGGCTTGGCGATCTATCTCTTTGGTGTCATCGGTATGCAGGGTGTCGCTTTGATGGTGGAAAGCAAAGTCAACCTCTTTGACCCCCGTACCTTGTCTGTTGGCGCCCTAATTATGATCATCGGCATTGGCGGTACTATTGGCTATCCTGGCGGTTTCTTGCCCATTTCTATCTTCACTGGTGTCTTCCCCAGTGGTTTACCCTCGATTGCAACTGCTGCCGTGGTTGGTATTTTGCTCAACGCGATCTTCTTGATTTTCCCTGTCAAAGCTGACGCATAGTCTTACACTAACCCTGGGATAATTAAAAAATCCGAGAGTAAAAAACTCTCGGATTTTTTGTTAAGGGTTCTCAACCGTAACCCACATTTGCACGCCATCTGTTGTGACCTCTATCCAGCCGTGCTGATCAGTGCGCAGCAGCGTGTAACCTCCCAATGCATCAAGAGTTTCGAGATCGGGGCGCCCATCGCGATCGTCTGCAGCTACGGATAGCAGCACCAGGCGTGGACCAAGTGAAGCAATCCATCCTGGTGGGTGCAGGGGCGCATAGCCTTGATCGGCCAATACCAGTACATCAACTTGCCCGATATTCAGATTTTCAAGTTCTTCGCTATTTGCTCCCAGAGGCAGCAGAGCATGAAAATGATTCCAACTTAACATTAGATTGACACCTTGTTTGCCGGATGTAAGTATTTCGAGGAATGCACCGTCCCCTAGTTCAAATATTTGGCCATCACTGGCGGTAAACACGGGGATATTGAGGCGGGTCAAGTTTTCTCGCAAATGATCTGCCGCCCATGCAGTGCTGCGAGATCCCGCCCACAACACCTGCGAGGGTGGGTAGCGTTCTAGGTTGCGCGCTAATGCCCCTAACTGGGTCGCACGTGGAGAAGCGATCACAAGCCAATCGAATTCTCGTTGGAAAGGTGGCAGCCGTCTTCCAAGACCGTTGGCCAGTAAATTTGGGGAAGGACCACCATTGATGAGCGCAAATCGCCCCGTCGGCGTCTGAATCAGCAGAGCATCACCACTGCCAACATCGAGCATAATAAGGTGCAGTCGACCATCAGGTGCGGTCAGCGCAGCTCGCCAAATAACAACTGCGCCAATACCTAAGGCCGCGAATATAGAAATAGGTAGCAGTGAAACATATCGCTCTCTCAGCTTCGAGTTTCCTAACGTCCAGGTTAGTAATATCCCATAGAACAATATGACCCAAAAGATGCTCAGTTCCCCGAGGGGCAAATACCCGCCTGCGAATTCTCCAAAAAATTCTACGGCTCGAATGGTGAACAACACAAAAGGCCAGGCTAAGACCGCGACAAATTTTCCCAGAGGTAACCAGATCATTCCCAAAATGACGGCTGCTCCACCTAGGGTCATGATGGGTGGTTGCACTGGCAGGATTACAGGATTGGCAATGAAAGCGATCAAAGAAATTCGCCTGAAGTGATAGGCCATGATCGGTAGGGTCGTGATTTGAGCCGCGATGGTGAAGAGAAAATACTCGCCTACCGGACCGGCCAGTTTGGTTGCTCTGTCCTTTGAAAATCGAAGCGTCATCAGCCGGGTGAAACTACGTGCAAATGGGTCGGCATACAACACCAACCCAAGCGTGGCAGCGAAAGATAGCTGAAAGCCAATATCCCAAGGAGTGTGCGGATTGAAAAGTGACATCACCGCCGCGGTGAAAGTCAGCGCGTTAAGACCGTGCTGGCGGCGGCCAACTTGCCGCGCAAAGAGTGATAGCCCGCCCATGATCGCGGCACGCACTACAGCCGCTTCGGCTCCGACTAGCACGGTATAGATCGAGATACCTAAAACTGCAGCTAACGCACCTTTGCGTGGTCCGAGCAAACGCCCGAATAAGGATGCAAATAATCCTGCCACGATGGTGATATTAAAACCTGAAATTGCGATAACGTGTGATGTGCCCGTGTTCTTAAAATCTTCTTGCACAGGTTCTGGGATGCCTGTTTCGATGCCCAGCAAAATACCGGAGAAAAGTGAAGCCTCAGGGTCGGGCCATAGTTGATAAACGGTGTTGAGGGCTTTTTCTTTAAGCGCATAAATTGCTTGTAGCAGTGGGTGGCCTGTGTCGGTCGCTAGTACGCTAACCTTGCTTGAAGAGATATAGCTGTAAATGCCTTGCCGTGCTAAATAATCTCTGTAGGAAAAATCCTCATGGTGAGGCGGTGTTTTTAAATAACCTGTGATTGTTATTCGGTCGCCGTAATGCAGCGTGGAGTGCTGGTCAATGCGGGCTTGCAGAGTGCCGTGGATATCTTTGCGCTGAGTGGTTGTGCCGTAAGGGTGAATGGCCTCAGCTTCGATGCGTAAGTTGGTATGAGTATCGCGTATATCGGGGAAGGCCGCGATAACCCCAGTAATGACTATTTTTCGTTCGTTGTCATTGAAATTTGCTATCAAGCTTGCTTCGGAAAGATCGGGCAGCGAAATCTGATAGCGCGCCGCTCCGAGCATAGCCGCAAGAATCAGAACAGGAATTGGCAGTGGTATTGCACTGTACCGTGTTCCGAAAATTCGATTGCTGATTCGCAGCCAGAAAGGGCGCGTTATCGCCAGGATTAACGCAATACCAGCTATTATCAGCCAGGTTTCGGTTGGCAGAGAAACAATTGCAGCTAATAAGATCCCTGATAAGAAAGCAAGCGAGAGCCATAGAAGGGGCATGGAAAAAACCAGTTCCAGCTTAACGCTGTCTTGCAAGATGGCTCAATTTTTCGAAATGCCCATTGAGCATATTTTTTAATTTCTCAGCAGAAGATTTGCAATAAATACCCCTTTTCTCGATATTAAGATTGCAACACCCTCAAAGCAGGTTTCTCACCTTTAAGGCATTTTTGAGTTTCTATGGCGAATCCTGGGGATCAACATTGGCACTTGTTTTTGATATGCTGCGTAGGCATCTCCGAATTCAGCGCATAAACGACGTTCTTCAAAGCGCGTTCCTATAACAATATAGAGCGTTAGACCAACATTCAGCGCCAGGAAATTTACTGTCATCACGGGGGTCAGCCATATAAAGAGCAGCCCGGCGCTGTAGAGCGGGTGTCGTACCCAGTGGTAAAGACCTCGAATGGCTAAACCCCCTGTTGCAGTTGGCGGTGTGAAGAGCTGCTTAAGCCCCAAGAACTCCGCAGCGCCAGTTTGCAGCACCCCGATAACTTCAGCAACCGCAGCCGCGCCTTGTCCAGCTAGGAAAAGAATCATCCAGGGCATCGGGATGGTATACAGGTGCTGATCTGGCAGGATAGCTGGCAAGGCCAAAACGGGTAGTAGGGAAATAACAGCAAAGATATTAAAAAATAAGCGATATCCGCGTTCGGCGGTTTTGCCAAAGAATTGCTGTGCCAATGCCTTGGTTTTTAAGGTGGCAAGCAATGAATGTATTGCGCCGTAAACAGCCATAGCAAGTAGGATAATTGAGAATGATCTCATTTTGTATTATTGTGTTTTGCAATGCGTTCCTGAGCAACTTTAATGTAGGATTCTTCAAGCTCATAGCCGATATAGAGTCTCTCCGTCTCCATAGCTGCAAGGGCCGTTGTACCACTGCCCATGAAGGGATCAAGGATAATTTCATTTTTGAAAGTATAAAGCTCGATCAAGCGGCGGGGAAGTTCCACGGGAAAGGGAGCCGGGTGCCCCACCCGTTTGGCCGATTCAGTTGGGAATTGCCATACGCTTTTTGTGCACGCTAAAAAATCATCGCGTTCAATGCTGGTTTCTCGATCTTGTTTCTCGCGCTTAAAACGCCCTTTCGAGAAGATTAGAATATATTCATGCACATCTCGCAAAGTAGGATTGCTTGCTGAAAGCCAACTCCCCCAGGCTGTTGACGACCCGACGCTGGCTCCTTTATCCCAGATGATTTCACCGCGCATCAGAAAGCCAATATCAATCATGATCTGTGCGATAAAGGCATTCAGGGGAATATAAGGTTTACGTCCCAGATTGGCAATGTTGATGCACGCCCGTCCCCCTGGAACGAGTACCCGGTGCGTTTCTCCAAAAACCCGTGCTAAGAGCTTCAGATACTCCTTCAAGGTTAGATTGAGATCATATTCCTTGCGTGCGTTGTAGGGCGGCGAAGTCACCATTAAATGGATACTATCATCAGGAAGCTGGTGCATTGCTTCACTGCTGGCATTGAAAATTATGTTGAGTGCAGTCTTTGGAACGGGATTTTCCCAGTATGGGGCTGCTGTATCCTCGCTGGGCTGTTGATCATACATACGGCCCGCGTAAAAAAAACTGGAGTCGTGATTAATCTTTCCTGAGGTGCCAAAGCGGGATGTACGAGTATACTGTTTAGCAGACATAAGAATGGTTTTTTTAACCTCAGGTTCAATGGGTGCGCATCGGCAGCATTATCTTCGATTAACTAATCGAGTTAATCTTGCAGATAGGCTTCGCGATGAATTTTAATTTATCGGTCATTTTCATTTTCGAAATCAAGCAAGAGTA
>PVMK01121926.1_pt1 | contig 10321 bp, 9 predicted proteins | sample 1853481 | NCBI WGS metagenome assembly PVMK01 (sample SAMN08533507, study PRJNA380276) | Marine sediment metagenome, whole genome shotgun sequencing project. | reverse complement strand
GAGATGACTTTGCCACAGAGACCGGATCGTGCCCTATTTGCGGAGCGCGATTTTTCCCGCTCTTGCCGCTTCGCGGCGGGCCGGTCGGGCCACGGCTCCGCAGCAATAATGGCCTAGCCCACAGAAACCGCTTCGCGACCTATTTGCGGAGCGCGATTTTTCCCGCTCTTGCCGCTTCGCGGCGGGCCGCTCGGGCCACGGCTCCGCAGATGGCTTTGCCACAGAGACCGGATCGTGCCCTATTTGCGGAGCGCGATTTTTCCCGCTCTTGCCGCTTCGCGGCGGGCCGCTCGGGCCACGGCTCCGCAACGGCCTCCCTGATGGCGAGCGGATCGCGCCCTACTGCGGAGCCTCTAGAGCAACAACACCGCGGCGAGGTCGAAGGCGATGACCGCGGTGGCGATTGCCGTTCTGATCCCTACGGCGTTTGGCTTGCCAACGGCGAAAATCGACCACAGGTAGGCGATCCCCATGCCAGCGAGAAGTCCCCCGAGGTGAGCGCGCCAGTCGATGTTGCTGATAGCGAAGCCCAATACCGCATTGAGGAGCACGAAGAACATCAGCTGGTTGAACATTGCTCGGCCGCCGGGCGTCTGCCTGGTTTTCCAGGAAGCGACCAGCCAGGCGCCCACCAGACCGAAAATGGCGCCTGACGCCCCGATGCTGATCTGGAAGGGATCCCCGAGTAGGTACGACACCAGGCCGCCAGTGCCGGCGGCGGCAACGTACAGAGCGGCGAAGGCAGGTGAGCCGACCTGCTGTTCCATTCGGGGTCCCAACAAGTACAGCAAGTACATGTTGAAACCAATATGGAAAAGGCCGAACGAGGAATTCAACGGAGCGTGGAGCAGGGCGGCTGTGAAGATCCGCCACCACTCCCCGGCCGCGACCAGCAGGTTGTGCTGGGCGAGGTTTTGGAACAGCCAGTCGTTGGCGGCGGGGGCGACCACTCCGATTCCCCAGATGGCCACTGTCACCGCCAGGATGGAGAAACTTACCGGCGCAGTGGCGAACGAGGCCCGCCCGCTCAAGTTCCTGGCGCGGACGACCTGATGCCGGTCCGTCGATGCGGCGCATTCCGGACACACTTGGCCCACCGCTGCGTCGTTGCTGCATTCGACGCAGATGTTCTTTCCGCAGCGGGAACAAGACAGTCCCGTGACGCGGTCCGGGTGCCGGTAGCAGACCGGGGCGCTGGTCTCGGTGGAGTCCATGGTTAGAACCTACCGAAAGGGGCGAGATAATTGGGCAGCACTTCGTGCCGCGTATTACGTACAACGTATTGCGTATTACGACTGCCCTTGCCGGAAGCAACCTTCATCGTCGCTATGCGAATCCGCGGCTTGGAGAAATATCCATCCTGCGTGGGATTGCCTCTCGCCATACGGTTGTTGCCTCTTCGAGCGCTGCCGACCCGTTGCTGCCGAAATCGATCTTGTCACCGCCCATCACACCGATGCGGCGCGCAGGGACGTCGTGGATGCCAAGGTCGTCACCGGCGGGCACGACAGCAAGGAACCGGCTCGGCGCCTCATCGAGGAGCAGCTCCCAGGTTGGTTCGGCGATGCTGGCGCCAACGCCGGATCGGATGCAGATCTCGGCGATGGCGACGGCGAGACCGCCGGCCGAGACGTCGTGGAGTACCGGCACGATGAAGGCGAGCCGGACGGCGTGGGCTACCACGGCGTTGCCGATGTCCCGCGCGACGGCCGCTGGACGTCCCCCAAGGTTGTCGAGCACGATCCTGCTGTATGCCGAGCCGGCAAAGTCCTTCCCAGACTCGGGGCCGATCAGCCAAAGGTCCATCCCGTGTTGTGCGCGGTCGAGGCGTGGTGGGATGGCCGGCATCGGGTCGCAGAAGCCGAGCATCCCCACCACCGGGGTTGGGTAGATGTCGACCCCGTCGGTCTCGTTGTAGAAGGAGACGTTTCCGCCGACCACCGGCACGGCGAGGGATTCGCACGCAGCTGCCACCCCCTCGACGGTTTCGATGAATTGCCACATGACCTCGGGCTTTTCTGGATTGCCGAAGTTCAAATTGTCCACGAGCGCGTATGGCGCGGCCCCGGTCACGGCCACGTTCAGGGCCGACTCGTAGACGATCCGCTCTGCGCCGCGGTGCGGGTCTAGGAAGCAGCGAAGCGCATCGCCATCGGTGGAAACGGCCAGACCCTTGGTCGTGCCTCTGATGCGAAGCAGCGACCCGTCGTGACCGGGTTCGACGACGGTCTGGAGAAAAAGCATGTGGTCGTATTGCTCGGAGACCCACGATCGGTCGGCCAGGGCAGGGTCATCGAGCATTTTCAGCACGGTGTCGGCGACATCGACGACGGCAGGCACCATCGGTGCGTTCGCCCAGATCGCTTCGAGATCGCCCGGCTGCTTCGCCGGCCGCCGGTACCGGGGCCCGTTCTCAGCGAGGGATGCCGCGGGAACCGAGGCGACCTGTACCCCGTTCATCGTCACCACGAGCAACTCACCCTCGGTGAGGGTGCCGATCTCGGATGCGTTGATTTCCCACTTCTCGGCGGTGGCGAGCACATCTGCGACGTCTCCCGGTTCGACGATCGCCAACATCCGCTCCTGGGATTCGGAGAGGAGTATCTCCGCCGCCGTCATCGCTGTCTCGCGGAGGTGCACCCGGTCGAGGTCGACGGTCATGCCCATCCCGCCGGCGGCGGCCGACTCGGAGGTGGCACAGGAGATCCCTGCTGCACCGAGATCCTGGATGGCGACTACGAGGTCTTTTTCGTAGAGCTCGAGGCAAGCCTCGATCAGCTTCTTCTCCTCGAATGGGTCGCCGACTTGGACGGAGGGCCGCTTGGCGCTCGAATCCTCGTCGAAGGAGGTCGAGGCGAGGATCGAGGCACCACCGATGCCGTCACGTCCAGTCGACGCTCCGAGGAGGATGGCGGCGTTGCCCGCCCCCGCCGCGGCGCGAGTAACCAACTGATCTCTTTTCATCAGCCCCAGCGCCATCACATTGACCAGCGGGTTGTTCGAGAAGCGCTCGGCGAACTCGACCTCTCCCCCAAGAGTCGGGACACCGACCGCATTTCCGTAGCCGGCGATGCCCGAAACAACCCCGCCGAACAGGTATCGGTTCTTGGAGTCGTTCAGCGGCCCGAAGCGGATGGCGTCCCATACCGCCACCGGTCTGGCTCCCATCGCGAAGATGTCGCGCAGAATGCCGCCGACGCCGGTCGCTGCACCTTGGTATGGCTCGACGTAGGAAGGGTGGTTGTGCGACTCGATCCGAAGCGCGGCGAGCCAGCCGTCCCCGAGGTCGACGACCCCGGCATTCTCACCAGGGCCGAGGACGACCCACGGGTAGTCGCTGCGGAACCGGTCGAGCCAATCGCGGGAGGATTTGTAGGAGCAATGTTCCGACCACATCACCGAGTACATGGCAAGCTCGGCATCGGCGGGCGGTCGGTCGAGGACTGCAACCACCGATGCGTACTCGTCGTCTGTCATGCCGAGTTGGAGGTGCAACGATTCGCTCATGCCGGGAGCTTGGCCATCGAGGCCACGAAGGACTCGAGGAGCACCAGGCCATCCGAGGATCCAAGGAGTCCGTCGCTCGCCCGCTCCGGATGCGGCATCAACCCTGCAACGTTCCCTGCGGCATTGGCGATGCCGGCGATGGTTGCTCCGTTGATCGTGTGATCTGGGTTTCCCTTCTCGTCGATATAGCGGAGCAAGACCCCGCCTCGGTCCTCGAGGGCGGCGAGCCGATCGGTGTCGAGCACGAAATTGCCCTGGTACGAGTTGAGCGGGATCCGCAGCACGTCTCCGACGCCTGCGTTCCGTGTCAGCACGCTGTCGGTGGACTCGACCCTGACCAACACGTGCCTGCAGATGAATCGCAGGCCGCGGTTCGCCACCATCGCCCCCGGCAGCAGGCCCGCTTCGGTGAGGATCTGGAACCCGTTGCAGATTCCGATCACCGGCGTTCCCGCCGCGGCGTGGCGTTCGACTTCTGCCATGACCGGCGAGAACCGGGCGATGGCGCCGGTACGCAGATAGTCGCCGTGGGCGAACCCGCCCGGGAGCACGATCCCGTCTGCACCGGTCAGGTCGCGGTCGCGGTGGAAAACGAGCTCGGGCTCGGCACCGAGCGAGCGCAACACCTGGGCAACATCGTGTTCGCAGTTCGACCCAGGAAAGACGATGACGGCGGTTTTCATAGAGTTACCAGTTGCCAGTTGCCAGTTGCCAGTTCCGGACTTGCGACTTGCGACTTGCGACTCATGAAACCCTCTCCACCGTGTAACTCTCGATGACCGGGTTGGCTAGCAACCGGTCGCACATCTCCATGATCCGTCCCCTGGCCGCGGCCTCGTCGTCCACGTCCAGGTCAACGAGGATGTCCCGCCCAAAGGTCAAGCCGGTGACTTCCTGGTAGCCGAGCTCTCGGAGTGCATGTGCGGTAGTGGTTCCCTCGGGGTCGGCGATTCCGTCGCGACGGCTGACCCGGACGCGGAACCTCATGTGCCGGCTCCGCCGGCCGAGTCGCAAGTCGCAAGTCGCAAGTCGCAAGTCGCCAAATGGAAACCGGGAACCGACGAGTCGCGAGGCGCCAGCTGGAAACTGGGAACTGATAACTGGGAACTGGGAACTAACAACCGGGGACTGGTGGTTGCTACCTGGCCGCTCACCACTCACCTCGTAGATACGAAGTGAAGCTTCTTCCCGTCAATCGTTCAAAGGCCTCGACATACCGGGATCTGGTATCGGCGACGATGTCCTCGGGCAATCGAGGGGCCGGTGGGCTCTTGTCCCAGTCCTGGGCTTCGAGCCAATCCCGCACCGGCTGTTTGTCGAATGACAACATGGTGGTGCCCGGCGCCCATGCGTCGGCGGGCCAGTAGCGGGAGGAATCGGGCGTGAGGACCTCGTCGATGAGGATGAGCTCGCCCGCTACGGTCCCGAACTCGAACTTGGTGTCGGCGAGGATGATCCCTCGGTCGGCGGCGTGTTCGGCTCCCCGCAGGTAGAGATCGATGCTGCGGCGACGCAGCTCCTCGTACACGGCATCCCCGACGAGGGCGCGGGCGTCGGGTTCGGTCAGGTTCTCGTCGTGACCGGAGTGGGCTTTGGTGGCGGGGGTGAAGATCGGCTCGGGGAGTCTGCTCGCCTGCTGCAGCCCCTGCGACAGGTGCTCGGTGGTGGGGCCGCCGCCGGCCGCGTACTCCTTCCACGACGACCCGTACAAGTACCCCCGCACCACACACTCCATCGGGATGACCTCGGCTCTGCGTACCACCATCGCCCGTCCGGCGAGGTCGGCGCGCTCCTCGGGCGTCAGGCCGGGAACGTCGTCGATACCGGCAGACAGCAGGTGGTTCGGTGTATCGAGGAGATCGAGCCAGTGCAGCGACAGCCCTGTCAGCACCCTGCCCTTGTCCGGGATTGGTTCGTCGATGACTACGTCGAACGCGGAGATTCGATCGGTGGCGACGATCATCAGCCGGTCGTCGGCGACGGCGTAGATCTCACGAACCTTCCCCGACGAGATGTGCTCCAGCGCGTGCACGGCGCGGAGGTTACCTGCACCCCCCATCAGCCATCGGCATCGTCGAAGCGTCGGCTCTCTGGAGCACGCGCCTATACGGAACCGGTCGGTGCGACAGAAGTAGAGTTATTTTTCCCGCTCTTGCCGCTTCGCGGCGGGCCGCTCGGGCCACGGCTCCGCAAATGGCTTCGCCGGCAGACCGGATCGCGCCTCATTGCGGAGCCTCTTAGAGGTCGAGTTCCTCCAGGCGTTCGAAGACGACGCCGGTATTGGCGAAGGCGCGCTCGGTCGAGAAACTCGCCGCGAGCTCCTCTTCGGTGAGGTCACACTCGGGGTCGGCGGCGAGACGCTCCCGCAGCGATCCGCCTTCATCCCACGTCGCCATCGCATGGCGTTGCACGATCCGATATGCCTCGTCCCTGGTATGCCCCTTCTCGGCAAGCGCCAGCAACACTGCCTGGGAGTAGATGAGGCCTCTGGTTGCCTCCAGGTTCTCCGCCATGCGTGCGGTGTCGACATTCAACCCGTCGATGAGGTTGCTGACCCGGACGAGCGCGAAGTAGAGGAGCCCGGTGGCGTCCGGGAGCGCGATCCGCTCCGCAGACGAGTGGCTGATGTCGCGCTCGTGCCACAGGGCTACGTTCTCCATCCCGACCGAGGCGTAGCCGCGTAACAGTCTGGCGATGCCTGTGATGTTCTCCGAGGCGATCGGGTTCCGCTTGTGCGGCATAGACGACGAGCCCTTCTGCCGGTCTCCAAAAGCCTCGCTCGCTTCGCCGAGCTCGCTCCGCTGGAGGTGGCGGATCTCTGTGACGAAGCGCTCGAGAGAGGCGCCGACGATGGCGATAGTGGCAAGGAACTCGGCGTGCCGGTCTCGATGGGTGATCTGTGACGATGCAGGCTCGATCCCGATGCCGAGGCTTCCGCAGACGTAGGCTTCGATCTCGGGAGGCGTATGCGCATAGGTCCCGACCGCTCCGGAAATCTTGCCAACCGCCACCGCGTCCCTGGCGCGTCGCATCCGGTCATAGTCGCGCCCGATTTCGAACGCCCAGGTGGCGAGCTTGAGACCGAATGGCAACGGCTCCGCCCACATTCCGTGAGTTCGCCCGATCATCGCCACTTCCCGGTTCTCCAGCGCTCGCCGCTTCACCACCGCGAACAGGTCGGCGAGTCGGGTGAGGAGCAGATCAGCAGCGTCGCGCAACATGACGCCGCCGGCGGTGTCGAGCACGTCCGAAGAGGTCAGTCCGTAGTGGATCCACTCGCCGCCGGTCGCTATCGAGTCAGCGAGCACATCGACGAACGCCGCCAGGTCGTGGCTGGTGACGGCCTCTTGCACCTTCCAGTCTGCCGCATCAACTTCGGGCGCGGCGCGAACTGCGGCGGCGGCCGTCGCGGGAACAACGCCGAGGTCGGCCCAGGCTTCGAGGGCTAATGCCTCGATCTCCTTCCATAGCGCAAGCTTGTTCTCCTCGCTCCAGATCAGCGCCATCTCGGGCAGCGAGTACCGCTCGATCATTCCTTGAGGCCTTCGCGGTAGTCGGCCAGCGCCCTGGCGATTCGCTCATCAGACACCGACAACACGGCGGCTGCGAGGTAGGCGGCGTTTGCCGCGGAATCGATCGCGACCGTGGCAACCGGCACGCCGGTCGGCATCTGCACGGTGGACAGCAGAGCGTCGAGGCCACCGAGGCCGCCGGCCGCGATGGGGACGCCGATCACGGGGAGGGTCGTATGCGCCGCAACGGCTCCGGCCAGGTGTGCCGCCTTGCCCGCGCCACAGATGATGACGCCGTACCCGTCGTCTTGCGCTCCCGAGGCGAAGGCGGCGACCCGCTCCGGTGTCCGGTGCGCCGACATGACGTGCACCTCGTGCTCGATGCCGATTTCGGCCAACACATCGGCCGCAGCCTGCATCGTTGCCTTGTCTTTTTCGGATCCCATCAGGATGGCAACTTTCATGAAGAAGTTGCCAGTTGCCAGTTGCCAGTTGCCGGTCCGCGGAGCGTTCTTGCTGGGAACTGGCAACTGGTATCTGATAGCTCGCCCACGGGGCAGCGTGTTGTCAACTCATCTCCCCTATATCCGTCCTCATCTGCATTCCGGCGAACTCGATCTCTTCATGAAGAAGTTGCCAGTTGCCGGTCCGCGGCGCGTTCTTGCTGGGAACTGGTAACTGGTATCTGATAGCTCGCGCTCGGGGCAGCGTGTTGTCAACTCATCTCTCCTATATCCGTCCTCATCTGCATTCCGGCGAACTCGATCTCGCCCACCGCCGCATAGGCGGCGAACCGGGCCGTCTCCACGCTATCGCCGAGGCCGACGACATTGAGCACTCTGCCCCCGGCGGTGACCAGGCCCGCATCGGTCTTGGCGGTTCCGGCGTGGATGACCAGCGCATCTGGGTGTTTCTCGGCGTTGGCCACCCCGCTGATCACGGCGCCCCGCTCCGGGGCAGCCGGGTAGCCGGCGGAGGCAAGCACTACATCCACCGCCGCGGTCTCCGACCAGCGGAGGGCCCGGTCGGGGAGGGCACCGGCGGACGCTGCGGCCATCAACTCGAGAAGATCTTCGTCAAGAAGGGGAAGAATCGCTTGCGCCTCAGGGTCTCCCATGCGGCAGTTGAACTCGAGGACCTTGGGCCCGTCGTCGGTGAGGATCAGCCCGACGTAGAGGAACCCGCGATACAAGACGTCGTCGACGGCGAGGGCGCCGAGGACGGGCTCTATCGCGGCGACGATCGTGTGGTCGACGAGATCGTCCGGCAGGTCGTCGACCGGTGAGAAACTCCCCATTCCCCCGGTGTTGGGCCCCTCGTCTGCATCGCGCAGCCGCTTGTAGTCGCGTGCGGGGGCGAGAGGTAGCGCCCGCTCTCCGTCGACCAATGCGAACACCGATACCTCTCTGCCCTCGAGATGCTCTTCGATGACGATCGTGGATCCGGCGTCTCCGAAGGCACCGCCGAGACAGGCAGTTGCCCAGGCCTTGGCGGCGTCCCTGTCGGTGGTGACGAGGACTCCCTTGCCGCCAGCGAGGCCGTCGGCCTTCACCACGAAAGGGCCTGGTATTTCGTCGAGATAGGAGTCGGCCGCCTCCACATCGGTGAAGACCCTGGCGGCGGCGGTCGGCACCCCGGCCCTTGCCATGAGGTCCTTGGCGTAGGCCTTAGAGGACTCGAGCCGCGCTCCAGAAGCAGTGGGTCCGAATGCGGAGATGCCGGAGGCGTCGAGGGCATCTACTACGCCGGCGGCCAGCGGGGCCTCCGGGCCGATGACAACGAGGTCGATTCCCCGCTCGGCGGCAAACGCGGCCACTGTTTCCGGGTCGAGAGGGTTCACATCCACCGTCTCGCCGAGTGAGGCAAGGCCGGGATTGCCAGGAGCGGAAATGAGCTCGGTGAGCAGCGGGCTCTGCATCAGCTTCCAGCCCAGGGCATGCTCTCGCCCCCCACCACCGAGCAGCAGCACCCTCATCCGGTGCGCATCAAGGTCGCCTCGCGGTCGGGCCCGACGCCCACCGAGGTGACCGGAACTCCGGCGAGCTCCTCGACACGCTCCACGTAGCGTTGTGCGGCCTTTGGGAGGTCGTCGTATTCACGAACGGCGGTGATATCGGTCGACCAGCCCTCGTGTTCTTCGTACACCGGAGCGCAGTTGTACAACACTCGCTGCTGGCGGGGGAACTCCTCATAGCGGTCGCCGAGCGAGTCGTAGGCGATGGCGATCTTGAGAGTGTCGAAGTGGGAGAGCACGTCGAGCTTGGTCAGCGCGATCTCGCTGAGTCCGTTCACCCTGGCCGCGTACTTCAGCGCCACCCCATCGAGCCAACCGCATCGCCGCCTGCGACCGGTGACGACTCCGTACTCGCCACCGATGTCGACCAACCGTTCCCCGATCTCGTCGTGCAGCTCGGTGGGGAAGGGACCGGTTCCGACCCGTGAGATGTACGCCTTGGCGACCCCGATGACGGTGTCGATGTCCCTTGGGCCGATCCCCGAGCCGGTGATTGCACCGCCGGCCGTCGGGTTCGACGACGTCACGAACGGGTAGGTCCCATGATCGACGTCGAGAAGCGTTCCCTGGGCCCCCTCGAAGATGACGTTCTTCCCGTCACGGATGGCTTCCCAGATCAGCAACGAAGTATCGGTGACGTACTCCTGGATCCTGTCGGCGTACACCAGGTACTCGTCATAGATCTCGTCGATGTCGAGGGGCAGCTGGTTGTACACCTTCTGCAACTGCCGGTTCTTGTCCTTGAGGTTGACCTCGAGCTTTTCCCTGAAGATCTTTGGGTCGAATAGATCCTGGACCCGGATCCCAAACCGTGAGTATTTGTCGAGGTAGGCGGGCCCGATGCCCCGCTTGGTTGTCCCGATCTGCTGCTGACCCAGAAAACGCTCCAGGATCGCATCCAACTTGCGGTGGTACGGCATGATCACGTGAGCGTTGGCGGAGATCCGCAGCCTGGTGGCGTCGATGCCGCGCCCCGACAGGTCGTCCATCTCCTGGATGAGCACCGCAGGGTCGATCACGGTGCCGTTTGCGATTACAGGGGTCACGGTGGGGTAGAGGACACCGGATGGGATGAGGCTGAGCGCAAACCGCTCTCCATCGACGACGATGGTGTGCCCTGCGTTGTTGCCGCCCTGGTACCGCACAACGAGGTCGGCGGTCTTCGAGTAGAGATCGGTGATCTTGCCCTTCCCCTCGTCACCCCACTGGGCGCCGAGGATCACGGACGCTGGCATGCGATCTCCTCTGCTCGTACGGAAGGATTGTAGAGGAGAGTCATAGAGTCATC
>PVMK01122697.1_pt1 | contig 10322 bp, 11 predicted proteins | sample 1853481 | NCBI WGS metagenome assembly PVMK01 (sample SAMN08533507, study PRJNA380276) | Marine sediment metagenome, whole genome shotgun sequencing project. | reverse complement strand
ATCGCCGACGGTAAAATTTTTAGGGCTTGATTGTTCCCTGAGCGGGTGTCTTGTCCGAGCCAGTATCCAGACCCGCACAGCCCTTATTTTGTCAAAATTACGGTAGATGCTAAGGCGGCACCGGTATCATTGTCCCCATCCAAGTCTGCGCCCGCAACGGCCGGCGAATCATAGGCCCAGATTTCTTCCCCGGGATCGAACACCGTATCGCCGTCGGCATCAACCCAATCCAGCTCGCCGTCGCCGTCATCGTCAAACGCATAGGCAAAGCCGACAGCATGGATGTCTTCCGCTAATCTGTCATCGGTAAAAACGCCAAGTACTGCGGTAGAGACAGATCGTGTAAGCGGCGTTGTGCCGGAATCCGCGATGCCATCGGAATCGGGATCAGGATCCGCTGCAGCGGAAAACAACCCGTAGGTAATATCTTCATCCGCATCAGCCACATCCCCGTCCCCGCCCACGACCGCGCCGTCATGGCGGTCCAGGGTGAATTGGATCGAATGGGGCCCGGCGATGCTAAAGCCGGCCCCGGCCATACCGGTTTCATCCATGCCGGCCAACCGGATCTCACGGACCATAAAATGGGCAGCCCCCCTCACATTCTGCTCGGCATCGACCACTTGCTGCTCTTTGGTGTGGATTTTCTGCTGGGACTTAAAGGCTGCATAGATCCCCGCCAACACGATAATGCCTGTCACCATGGCCATTAAAAGCTCGATTAAGGTGAAACCGCTTTTATTTCTTACCAGCGTTTGCATCGTATTATGACTCTCTTATATTATAAGGTTAATACCCGGTCCGGAAAATTTGCCTTATATCCGCATCAGTTCCGGCGCCAGTCCCAATCGCGTCCGGGTCGCTCTAATCGATACGGGAATTGCCGGTGATAGATACCGTGATGGTCTTCGCCCTGCCCAAATTATTTCTCACGACAGCGTCACCTTGGGTACTATTTTTCGCAGTTCCCTGGCTGTCAAACTCAACAAATGTCCCGCCGCCAAAATTAACGGAATTAATATCTATTCCCGCCGGCATCTTTCCGCTGCGAAAAGTTTGATCGTCCACGGATGCCCGATAGGTCTCGTTTGCGGTGTCAAACTCGACCTTTGCAGTCGCATTTCTCTTAATCGCCGTGACCCTTGCAAACTGCAAGGTGGACTGAATTTCTTCGGCCCCGCTCCGCAACCTGTAATTGGGCAGCCAGGCGATAAAATTGGGAATGGCCAGGCTGGCCAATATGGCGGCGACAGCAATGGTCACCATCAATTCCGTAAGTGTAAATCCTGAATTTTTACGCATTATTTTTATCTCCTGTGCTTTAGGTTTATCATAAAGAAGCAAAATTTATGCCGTAACGATTTTATAAATCTAATTATACCCTTCAGCGACCAGAAACGGCCGCCTTATAGCAGACAAGATACCGTAGTTATTATAAATAAATTTTTTAGGTGCCGGCCGGCACCTTCCTAGCGTGTGTCAAAAAATGGACAGAAATCATGGTGGAAAAGTTAACTTTTTAGCAGGAATTATAAAAAAATTTAATGCCACTATTAAAAAATTTAATAGTTATTCATGCTTGGCGGCTAAATTAATAGGCCTTTTATGTGAAGATTCATAAAATATTCGTTGTTGTTCTAAATATTTAATAAATCATTAATATCAAATAGTTATTGGTCTATCCAGATGAATTTTGATGGTTTATCAGGACAAATTTAACTTAAATAACAATCCTTGGTACATGATTTGCTATAAGTCATATAAAAACACCTCGGATAGGAGATTGAAAAGATGCGAAACGATTCGGGTATAACATTTTTTGAGTTGATGGTGGTGGTCGCTATCATGTCCATTTTAGCCAGTATGGCAATCCCGGGTTTTCTCAGTTGGTTGCTCAAATATAGGATGCGCAGTGCCGCGGACGAAGTCCTTTCAACGTTGCAGCATGCCAAACTCAGGGCCATCAGGGAGAACGACATTGTGTCGGTGGCCTTTGATACTGCCAATGACAGCTATCTATCGTTTCTTGACAACGGTGCGGGGGCCAATGCCGGTAACGGAATACAGGACGCGGGTGAAGTGACTGTTAAGAACGGTCAGATGCCGGCGGGAATTGATTTGCAGAGTTCAGATTTTGTTGGGGACGTGGTTCAGTTTAATCGCCGTGGATTTCCGGATTTCGGTGGAAATATTGTCATCGCCAACGGTACCGGAACCCGAACTATCAATCTGACCCTTGGCGGCAGTTCAAGTATTCAATAGTCATGACCGTCGTGGTCTTTCTTAACGCAAACACGGAAAGAAAAAGAAAATGATGAAAATGAAAAAATACAACAAAGGGTTTACTCTGATTGAGCTGATGGTCGCCATGGCAATATCAACCATAGTTTTATCCGGCATCTATGCACTTTTCCATAAACAGGTAGCGACCCACAACACCGAGCGGCTGGTGGTTTCCATGCAGCAGAATGTGCGGGCGGCGGTGAGCTTTGTGGAAAGAGATATCCGTATGGCACGCTATGATCCGGCAGGCAGCGGCCTGTTTACCATCGCAACGGCGAATAGAGCACGGCTTCAATTTTTGAGTGATACTACGGTTGAGGACGGCGTTGTCAGTGACGGCGAAAACATCACCTATGCGCTGGACAATGATGCCGACGAAAACGGCATCGCCGATGGAACTCCCTGTGATCTGGTGAGAATTGTAAATGACGCAGCCGAACCAACCGGATGGCGAACGGATGTGGTGGCCCGGAACATCGATGCCCTCAACTTCGATTATTTTGACACCTCCGTAAATCCGGTGAATCCTTTAATCGATCAAACAGTTTCGCCGTGGCAGGTCCCGGCCGGCCAAATAGCCGATATCCAGTCTATAAGGGTCTCCATAGTTGCCCGGTCGGGCGATACCATACCGGCCTTGTTCATCAACCATAGGGACAGCACGGTTTACAGGAACCGACCCCGCGATACCAATGGCGACGGTGTACCCGATACAGCCGATACCATCCTGCCGGCGCAGAATGACGATTTTCGCCGGATGCAGGTTACCACTGAAATTGATTGCCGAAACTAGTTTGCTGGAGATAACCATGTCTAAAAAACAGTCTATGCGCAAACTGAAGGTTTGCAACAACAACCAGGGATTCACCCTCATCGAAATCATGATTGCCATGGTCATTTTTGTTGTCGGCATGCTGGGCGTTGCCACCCTGCAGACCAGCGCCACCAAAGGCAATAATACCGCCAACCGGACCACCAGGGCGTTCACATGGTGTTCGGATCGCATGGAGGTGCTGATGAGCTTACCGTACATCGATACCCGTTTAGATGCAGGCGAGCATTCGGAAGCGAACGGCGATTTTACCCAGGCGTCAGACGGTATCGATAACGATTATGACGGACAAATAGATGAAGCCGGGGAAAGCGGGGTCGTTCGCATAATGTGGACCGTTGCAGACAATGATGGTGTGACCGGCGCACCGCCGCCCCCTGCATTTACCAAAAGCATCACCGTTACGGTAACCTGGCGAAGACCTTTGGGAGGGCAAAAGACCCTCACGCTGAACACCGTCAGGGCCCGGAATGCCACAGCAAGTTAATCTGCGCATTGGCAGATGTGATTGAAAGGATAAAATCCATGTTAAAAAAATTTTTATTGCTTAAAAATGAAGAAGGCTCTGCCATCGTGATTGCGCTGATGATTTTAATGGTCGTCACAATCATCGGGGTCTCGTCTTCCAACACGACCACGGTTGAACTCCAGATTGTTCGCAATGATGGAATTTATAAACAAAACTTGTATCTGGCTGAAGCTGCCGCTCAGGAAGCGATTCAGAGGATCTGGAACACATCCCGATCCGACCCTTTCCTGCTGGAAAAAAGAACTCCGGTGTGGCTCAATACCATCGACATGGCCGACATCGACAATTGGGACGATGACGGGGCTGACGGTGATGATACGGCACTGGTATCCTCTACGGATCCGGATGCAAGCTTAGCGGTGGTTGATGACGGAATAGCCGACGGCGGGTCCCTGGATATTTCCTCCGAAACAAGCGCCCATGACTTTGCCGTCTTTGGGCTCGGTACCCGCAATAATGGGCGGGTGTTTATTCGAATCGGATATAGAGAACGATTTTAGAAAAGGAGTTTACTCATGTCGCTGAAAAAATATTTATGCCGGCTTATTGTTTTAAAAGGCAAAAAACATATCATCGCAAAAGCAATCCTGACTTTTTTTTCCGCCCTGCTTCTGTGTCATATCAACACGGCCCGGGCGGTCGATATCAGTGACGAACCCATGGAGACCCAGGTTCAATCAGCTGCCGCCAACATTATGTTTGTGCTGGATAATTCAGGCAGCATGGACTGGGAATTTTTGACCGAAGGGACCGATGGAAAGTTTGAAGGCAACATCGAGTATCTGTTCGATGATCCCGGGGATAATAATTATGCTACGTCCAGCAGCAATGGTACCATACTGACGGGAGCCAACCGGGGTAAATGGAAATCCCAGTGGTCGGGATATAATAAGGTGTTTTATGCCCCTGACACGGTCTATCTGCCCTGGCCGCAAACCGACAGCAACCCGCTTGCGGACGCCGACATCAGCAATCCCAGGTCCAATCCGGCGCCCAATCCGGCGGATGCAATCCACACGTTTGATCTGACAGCCGAGTATCATTCGGTTGCCGGTTACGATGGTGAAGTAATTGTCGACAACACCGATGCCGGCTTTTCAGTGAATGATGAAGCTCACTGGGGTAATTCTACCTATGAGAACGACATCGGGAGTAATTACCGTTTTAATGAAACCCTGCCAGATCCGGACCCCGGTGCCTGGGCCCAGTGGACGCCGACACTGCCGAAAGCAGGCAATTACAAGGTGTATGTCTGGTTTCGAAACATTGACGCTCGCTCCAAGAACGTCACCTACACTATCGGGTACGACGGCGGCACAGCGACCGTCAACGGTATCAGCCATCACCCGGATGAAGCCCTGGGTGATCAGTGGGTCCTGCTGGGTGAGTATATGTTTGCAGCCGATGGTTCGGATTATGTTCGGCTGGAAGCGTTGAGAATCAACGACACCTGCTGTGATTACGGCGCCGATGCCGTTAAGTTTGTCGATCCTGGTGCTTCAGTCTCGTCGACTGTCAGTATTAAAAATGCCCATTACTACACCTGGCATGACGCCGATGGTGACGGCGAGCTGAATGACGGCGAGAACGTGTACCTGGTAAACTTCGTGGACAGCGGTTCGGACGGGGTCCTGGACACCCGTGAATATTACCGGGTGAATGACACCAACAGCAACGACATCGTTGATGACGGCGAATTGATTGCGGTCACCGATACGGCCGAACAGGACCTCATCAAACCTAGCCTGTATGATGAAGATGATAATTTTGTCTCATATAAAACCAATGGCGAAGACCTGCAGAATTTTGCCAACTGGTACCAGTATTATCGGCGGCGGGAATTGACCGCCAAAGCGGTGGTGGCCAAAGCCATCAACAGCCTCAGCGGCGTCAGTATCGGTCTTTATTCCATTAACGAGCGGGGTGCGACAGCCGGTGCTGCCCATTAAACTGGACATGGCGGCCAGTGAAATTGTCGACAACCAGGATGCCGGGTTTACCGAATCGGCAGGAAGCTACTGGAGGGAGTCCGGCGCCAACGATGAGTACGAGGGAAGTTCTTATTTCACCTATGATGTGGGGGATACGGCCACCTGGACACCGGACCTTCCGGTCGCCGGTACATATAATGTTTATGCCCGGTGGTGTTATTATGATACGCGGGATACCAACGCACTGTATACCGTCAATTATAGCGGTGGATCCGACTCTATGAGGAAAAACCAGCAGGAAACCGCCAGTCAATGGATACTCCTGGGAACCTATAATTTCGATGCGGGAACTTCCGGCAATGTGACTGTAACGCGCGACGCTTCGAGCACCCATAGCAGTACCAGCGCCGATGCCGTCATGTTTGAGCAAACGGACGGCGCCACGGTCAACGTGGATGAAACCTATACCATGTTGGATCAACTGTACAGCATGGACTCCGATGGCAGTACGCCCCTGCGACTTGCGCTGGAAAATGTAGGTAAATATTACCACCAGGATGACGGTTCCGACGGCAATCTGGGGGATTCCCCTTTTGCCGATTCGATCAACGGCGGCGCTTGCCAGAAGGCCTATGCCATCGTAATGACGGACGGATACTGGAACAGTCCCACTAATCCCAGCGTGGATAACGCGGATGGTAACCAGGGTGATCCCTATGAAGATACCTATTCCAATACCCTGGCCGATGTGGCCATGTACTATTATGATAACGATTTATCCAGCACCTTAGATGATGTGGTGCCGTCGAAGGCTTGTGACACGGCCAATCATCAGCACATGACCACCTATACCTTATCGTTTGGTGTGACCGGAACCATTGATGTTTCGGATATGGACGGAAACGGTCAAGCGGATGCTATCAGCTATGCCGATGATCCGTGTTTTTTCAATGCCAACACACCGGTTCCGGTCTGGCCGAATCCCACAGCCGGTAATTCAGAAAAAATCGACGATCTCTTTCATGCGGCGGTCAACGGCCGGGGACTATTTTTCAGTGCCTCCAATCCCCAGGAACTGGTCGAATCCATGGCCGAGATTCTCGGAGATATCCGTGATCCGGCTTCGGGCGCTTCCGTGTCCGTTAACGGCGAGGAACTTGGCGCCGACACGGTGTTGTATCAGGCCAGATACAAATCCGGCGACTGGATCGGGGAAGTGCTGGCATTTCCCATCGACCAGACCACCGGTGCGGTATTAAATGCGGAGGATGAGGTTTTGTGGAATTCGGCCGACAAGCTCGAACGGTTAGGGGTCAATTGGGACAACCGCAGAATTGTGACCTACAACGGGGCCGATGCCGGCACAAAATTTAGATACGGCAGTCTGACCACTGCCCAGCAAGATGCATTAAAGGAAGCGGACTGGGGCCTTGGATTGACCCCGGATCAACAGGCCGAGCATATTCTGGAATTTATCAGGGGTCGCAGCGACAACATTGGGGCTTTAAACTTCAGGTATCGTAACAAGAGATTGGGAGATATTGTACATTCGGCCCCCGTCCTGGTAGGCAAAGCCGAAGACGCCGTCAGTGACGGTGTGGATAATAACGACGACGGCGTCGCGGACGAGACCGGAGAATTGAGCGGCGGCACCGTATTCGCCGGGGGCAATGACGGCATGCTGCATGCGTTCGATGCCCAAAACGGTTGGGAACGCTTTGCTTATGTGCCCAATCTGGTGTTTGAGAATTTAAAAGATCTGAAGGAAGTTGATTACAGCCACCGGTTTTATGTGGACTTGACGCCCTATGTCAAGGAAGTAGAAATCAGTGACACCGTCAGGAAAACCTATCTGGTGGGTGGACTGGGTAAAGGGGGCAAGGGCTATTATGCGCTGCTCATTCGACACCGGACGGAAAGCGGCGGCGTCTGGACGGATATCATGAATGTCGATAATGTCGACGATTCCACTTCCGAGGATACCGTCAAAGACATGATTAAATGGGAATACCCGCGGGCCGATACGGCCGTTGACGGTATGGACAATGATGGCGACGGAGCTACGGATGAACCCGGGGAAACAGATCCTGACATCGGTTACAGCTTCAGCCAGGCCTATGTTGTCAAAACAAATGACCCGAACAACAAATTTGTGGTGATTTTCGGCAACGGTTACGGAAGCACCGGCGGTAAAGCCGTGTTGTATATTCTCGATTTGAACGGGGTCATCATCCGAAAAATCGATACGGGTGTCAGCGGAGATAACGGACTATCAACTCCGGCCATCGTCGACGTTAATAATGATCAACAGGTGGATTACGTCTATGCCGGAGACCTGCAAGGAAACATGTGGAAATTTGATTTAACGGCCGACGATTCCGCCAACTGGCAAGTGGCCTTTAATGACGGCACAGACCCCCAGCCCCTTATCGCAACCGGCCGGCCGATTACTTCCAAACCGGATGTCATGCGGCACTGCACGGAAGAAGGCTATATGGTTATTTTCGGGACCGGCAAATTCTTGCACAACGACGACCGGGCGGATGTCAGCCAGCAAAGTATCTATGGTATCTGGGATTACGGCGACGATGCCGATGACGGGGAATACCTGGGATCTTTTGACCCCGATGCCGTGCAGAAGCTTACCAACCAGGCCTCCACGGTTAGCCTGCTGGAGCAGACCGTCATTGATGTCAGGCTCCTCGGCGGTCACGACTATCGAACCTTCAGTGACAATTCCGCCAGTTGGCAGACTGATACGGATACTGATGCCGGTCAATATCCCAATCCGAAGATCCATGCCGGCTGGTATGTTGATTTTCCCAACACATCCCCCTATGAGGGAGAGCGGGTATTCAAAGGCGTCCAGATCCGGGATGGCAAGGCGATTGTGATCTCATTTATTCCAAACACGTCTCCCTGTTCGGGAGGCGGTAACTCCTTTTTGTATATCATGGATGCCTGCGATGGCAGTCGAATGCCGATAGAGCGGAGCCAGTTTGAAATTGGCACATCCGGCAATACGATACAAATCGGTACCGATCCTGTGACCGGCGACCCGATCATGGCGCCGCCCACCGGCAAATCATTTGTCGGTACCCTGCATGAACCCAAGATCATTAGAAAACCGGGAACCGGTCTTGAACGATTGTATATGAGTTCTTCCACCGGTGTGGTAGAGACGGAAGATTTGCCGGCCGAAAGAAGAGGGACGCTTTACTGGCAGGAACAATAGGGTTTTATGTCCCAATGATTTATCACCATAAATGGAGGAAAGGAATCAACATGCATATAAACATTAAAACACGGCTTTTCGAGGCAGTGCTTGCCGGGCTGATCCTGGCAGTCATGACTTTTGCGCCCGGAATCGGTCCGGATGCAGAAGCCGGATCGAAAAACCTCGGCAGGTCCAAAATTGTGGTTACCGGTGAAACGCCGGTTCATCCCGGTTATCCGCGGTTATTTGATACTGTCGGTACGGTAGACATATTAACAGCCAGGGAAGCGGTAATTGATGATTCCTTGTACCGTATTTCGCATTCCGCAACGTATCATGTACCGGGGCCGCGCGATGTCGCGGGGTCCCATTTTCATGCCGGCGATATTGTGGGATGTCTCATCACCGCAGACGGCAAAATTGAATCCATGTGGCTCATATCCCGGAATGCTCGATAGCCTTTGCGTATGAGGCTCGGATACCGGGAGAGCGTCAACCAACTGGTTTTCCGGTTCGTTTTGCGGCTTGCCGCAGCGGCCGGATATTACAACATCCATCTGCCTATTTCAGCGCTTATGGGGCTCTGCCCCATAAGCGCTAAGGCGAGCGAGCTCACCAAAAAGGCTCGCTCGCCTGCCCAACATCTATCTTTCGGAATGGTACCAGTTATTTTTACGCCGGATGACTGTGGAAGGTTTACTGAAAACAACTGAGCGCCTATGGGCCCCCGCATTGGTATCCTTGTCACTTAAGCACTTAAGTCAACCGTTTTGTGGTCGTATCCGATTCTTTGTTGATCAATTCCCTGCTATCAAGTATATCCAAACCTGTTCATTATAATCCAATTTTCACCCATATCCAGGTCAACAGCTATGTCGCAAATCCGCAACCAAACCATTCGGGGATTAACCGTCGGAGAGACGTTCACGGTATCACGGAAGTTCACCGAACAGGACATGATAACCTTCGCCGATATCACCCGGGATTACAACCCCATCCATTTTGACGAACGCTTTGCGGAGGCAAAAAATTTAAAGGGCCGGATTTGCCATGGTCTGCTGGTGGCAAGTCTGCTTACCGAAATCGGGGGACAAATTGGGTGGTTGGCCTCGGAGATGAACTTTCGTTTTAAAAAGCCGGTTTATTTTGGAGATACGATTGAATGTTTGCTGACCATCACAAAAATCGACGGACAAAATCGGGCCAGAGCCGGGGTGATTTATCGCAACCAGGACGGAACCATTGTACTGGAAGCCGAATTGGCGGGTATTCTTCCAAGTGACCGGGAACGGAAGGTCCTCGATGCCTGAATCCCCGAACCCGGTCAAACGTAGCCGGTCTCCGCGTAGCGGAGATCCCGCTTTATCGGGGAATTGACTATTGATTATAGACCTCGTTGAATGGTTGACTATATAAATTATAGTCATAATTTAATAATTTTACGATTGTTTAGAAACTTGTCCTTTCTTTTGAAACCTGACGTGTCCAATTATTTTGCAAATATGGGATAAATCCATATTTATAACCACA
>PVMK01121713.1_pt1 | contig 10324 bp, 12 predicted proteins | sample 1853481 | NCBI WGS metagenome assembly PVMK01 (sample SAMN08533507, study PRJNA380276) | Marine sediment metagenome, whole genome shotgun sequencing project. | reverse complement strand
AAAAGGAACACATTCATTACGCCAGGTAGTTTTTACATAGCCTCCACAGCGTGGGCTTAACTTTGTCTCAAGATAGGACAAAGCGGACATGTTGATCAAAAAATGATCAGCAGCACCCTGCGGCCAGGTGGATGTCTGCTTTCACCACAAAGCAGCCATTTCACGGGTGGCCGCTTTCACGACATTACGGCCATCTTCAGCGGGGAAATCTGGCACTGATTTCGTCCCTTTCAGTAGCGGTCATCCAGTAACGCAAAAGTAAATTGAGCGCTTTACAGCACTATTGTAAATTGACCGTCCACCAACACGAAGCGAAATCCGCCGCGAAGCGCCGGACTCTACTGTTTGGTTAGGTGGCACGTACTTCCTAAAGTGCTTCTATGGTGCGAAGCGTATTTTCCAGATCAAACTCACCTGTTGCGACGACAAAACCCTCAGAATTATCCGTCCGTAAACCAATAATTTCTTGATATTCGGGAGAGTGATACCAAGCATTAATTGCTTCTTTCGACTCGAATTTTATGACGATCGTTACTGATCCTGGGTTACCTTCCAGTATTTCTGATGCGTAATCGGCAACTAGGATTTCCGCACCATGTGCTTCCAATGTGGGAAGGACGGCTGGGGGGTAGGATTTGTAGTCCGCCGGGTTAGTTAATTCGTAATTCACTATCAAATATGCTGCCATTACATTCTCTCCGCGGTTGTCTATGGGGCCTTTGCGCCAAATAAAGGATGGTAGTCTATTCTAGACCAAACTATAAAAAACAGTTGAAAGCGATCGTTAGCAGGTACTGAAACCAGAGTGAAGCTTATGACCGCTTTCGACTCAAAACGTTCATCCGGCTTTGGAATGTCTTATTTGCCACATGAACAACAGAGTCATCAAGGTTCCCACAGAAGCTATTGCGATGCATGACACTTGCACTACTTCAGTCATTACTTGAGGGGAGTGTGGGTGTAGTTCTCTTATCATCTTGGCATAGAAAACCTGTGAATTGAACGATGCATTAAATGCAAAAATAGCTAATGATGACGCAAACAGATAAAGCGTATTAAGCCACAGTACTTGAAAAGTGGTGAGGTCTTTTCCGGCCACATATGAGACTAGGGCATAAGCGCTTAGGATTGTTAGCCAGATGGTGAAAAAAAATCTCACCCTGAACAGCATAAGAACTTATTATGTCCGCCAATTCATATTCGGTCATCGCCATCCCCATATTGCATATCTCCAGCAAGGATACACCAAGTTCTGCTAATAGGACAAAGGAGTCATTCGCGGTCAGTAGATTTCGATCCCATGAATGACTGCTTACACCACATAACGGCCATTAGACGACCTGCTTGGAGGGTCTGCTTTCGGGCTGCTGTGTGCCAGGAGTGGTCAATCCGTCTTGGGGTGTCTGACACTCCACATGAAAGCTAGAGACGCAACTATTCCTGCTTGCCACAGTGCAATACCAACAATTTGCCGACCGTCGAAATCTCCACTTTCAGTGTCAAATCCAGAGTTAACTTTAGCCAACTCATGGAGGAGTTCCTGGGCACTCGTTACCCAGAGCACCATAAATAATGCTTGCAGTTCAGCCGTGACAAGAAACATAAGCGAGACCACAATTACCTGGAATCTGGTCAAATTTCTACCAGCTGTATATGCAACAACGCAGTAGCCGAAAATAAGACTGAGATAAATACTGACATGTGTGGCGTAGTTACTCATGAATGCTGCCACGACTTCCAAATGTGAGGCCGTTACCTCATATAATTCGACTTCTGTCATCCCTTTCTCCCCGGAATGGTTAAACCCACAACAAGGATAGACCGAATTGACTGGATGTCTCCTTTGAATTGTTTTTTGCTGTTTCACCCATAATTGACCAAAAGGCAGAAAATAGGGCATTACGGCCCTAAATCGCGACCAGAATCGGGGTTTCCGACAAGCCCTGAGGGACGGCAGCGGTCGCGGCGCCTCAGTCTGCCCCGTCCACGATGTAGAGGTTGGCCAGGACGGCACCTTCGCGCAGTACCCGGGCCTCCCGGTAGGCCTCGCTGTCGTACCACGCACGAGCCGCCTCCATCGACGCGAACTTGGCGATCACGATGCGCCCGAGAGGTGGCTCCCCTTCGAGCAGGTCGATCTCGCCACCGCGGACGAGGAACTCACCGCCCGCATTGACTACGGAGGGTGTGGACTTCTCGCGATATCGCGCGTACTGCTCGGGATCTGTCACTTCCGCTTGGTAGATAACGTAGGCAGCCATATTGCTATTTCCTCGTTGTTGGTAATACAGCAAGGATAAACTAAACGGCAGAAAGTAGGACAACTCGGGCGGTTGGCCATATTTCACCCCTCCAGGTTAAGGTAATAGCGGCATCAACTCAGTTGAAAACCTTCATATCCCCTGTCCGCTACTTCCGCGCAAATATCAACGTAGGCTGGAAAGCCGCCAGCGAAAGGCATAAAAATCCTTGGTTTCCCGGGAACATTGGCACCCAGGTACCAGGAGTTGGCCTGTAGAAACAGCGACGTTTCCGCCGTTTCATGTACCTGTCGTACCCACTGTTGTTCTGCCTCCGGCTCGGCTTCAATGGTGGTTTTCCCTGTATTTTTCATATAGGCAAGACAGTCGGATAGCCAACCGACCTGGTGCTCTATAGAGACCAGCAAATTGGTAAAGGCTGCGGGCGTGCCCACGCCGGAGGCGGGGATAAAGAAGTTTGGAAAACCGGAAACCTGCATCCCAAGGTAAGTGCGTGGCGATTCGTGCCAGGCTTCTCCAAGGTGGACGTTACCCCGCCCGCGGATATCAAACTTTGACAAAGTGCCGGTAAGACCGTCGTAGCCTGTCGCAAAGACGATGGCATCGTAGGCGCGCTCCATATCGGTGGCCTGGATTCCGGTGCAAGTTAGCCGCTCAATCGGGGTGTCATTCACATCGATAAGGGCCACGTTGTCGCGGTTGTATGTTTTGTAATAATCGGTGTCGACACACAGTCTCTTGCCGCCGACGATTCCCTGAGGCAGCAGCTTATCTCTCATCGCAGAATCGGTAATCATGTCGGCGACCCTGGAGCGAAAATAATCGGCTGCGGCCTGATTCGTTGGCGCATCAAAAACCAGCTCCGGATAAGACAACATATACTGGAGCCCACCCACATCCCACCACTTGCCCAGGTTGGCCTGTACTTCCTCAGGCGTTTGCTCAGTTATTGCACTGGTGCCCGCAGGGTAGGATGCGCCAAGCGGAAACCGGCGCGAGCGAGCCTCCACCCTCAGTGCCGTATAATTTGCTTTTACCCTGGCTCTTTCCTCATCACTAAGAGGCCGGTTGCGTGCGGGTATAGCGTAGGCAGGTGTTCGCTGGTATACGTCAAGCGTTTTGGCCTGGGCCGCAATCAGCGGAATACTTTGAACACCGGAAGAACCGGTGCCGATTACAGCGACCCGTTTTCCGGTAAAATCCACACCCTCGTGCGGCCATTCACCGGTGTGGTAGCTGTCTCCCTCGAACTCGTCCATCCCGTCGAATTGCGGTTTGATAGGCGTAGACAGCGGGCCGGTCGCGGCAACAAGGTAGCGACAACGGTATTTGGTACCGTCGTCGGTCGTCAGATCCCACAATTCGTCCGCTTCATTGTAATGGGCGGCTTCCATACGGCAATTGAAGCGGATGTCTGAGTGCAGCTGAAACTTGTCTGCTACATGGTTCTGATAAGCCAGGATGTCAGGCTGCGCCGAGTAGCGTTCCGGCCAGTCCCATTCCTGCTGCAGTTCCTCGGAAAACGAGTAGGAATACTCGATGCTTTCCACATCGCAGCGCGCTCCGGGATATCGGTTCCAGTACCAGGTGCCGCCAACGCCGCCACCCGCTTCCAGCACCTTGACCTTAAATCCCAGTTCCCGCGCCTTGATCAGCATGTACATACCGGTAAATCCAGCCCCGATGATGATCATTTCAAACTCTTCAGTCTTGGATTTCATATAGCTTCCTTTTTATTCTAATCAGGCTCTTATCGTCTATGTTGGCGCGTATAACAGGGCACATGGGAATAGTACCGTCACCATGTTTTCCGGATAGAATCGACAATGGTAGACCATTAAAGTGTAGACCATACTTCCGCTTATAGGACGGCCGTTCCCACCACAACGGTCACTCAGTCTTGGGGTGTCTGACGTCCCACATGAACTTGAGGCTGGCAAAAACGCCGAGGATCAACATCAAAACGATTGCCCAAAGTGCCGGATATGTCATCGTTATACCGCTTCGGTACGGATCACTCGTTTGGCCTATGAGGAATATGGCTCTTGACCCATAGCCATATGCCGCGAAAGTGAAAAGAGAGGTTGATAGCACAAACCCCACTGTCACAATCGCCGCTTGCCACTTGGTTAGTTTTGCTCCGACCAAATATGTGACAACAAGAAAGCCAGTAATTAATGTCAAATACAGTGCAAATGTAGAAAGTACTGTGTTGTTGTATTCAACAATCAATCCCCACAATTCTGCCTCGGTCACTTGTTCATCTCCTTGTTGTAATACCTCCAACAAGGATATACCGAAATCAGCTAATATCCCAAACTAGGACAGAACCGACACTAGCCCTTCCCAGGTTAATCCAGCTTCGACTTCCGCTTTCACGACACAGCGGACATAGAGAATCACCCGATTTCAGCTATTTTGGAGGCCGCTTTGTGCCATGAAGGGACATTAACGCCTTGCTCACCGGCGTAGTAAGTTGGCGCGTGTTTTTGCGGATTTTTGCAAAAATCGCGACAGCTTACGGAGTCCGCGTGCAGCAACTTGTTAGCTATTTCATCAGTAGGAAGAAAAGGTTATCGAACATTCTGTCTGAAAGAATTTTTCTCATGAAAAGCATCGGTTTGGCAGCCGTTCCAGCCGAATAACGTGTTTTGGGGTTTTTGGCTCTCAAAGCTTTCATAACCAAGTCGGTAATAACTTTTGGTGGCGCCTGCTTTTTGAAAGTTTCCATGATTTTCTTAAAACCTTTTGCCGTTTCAGAGTATGCAGTAGAACCTGAACGTTCCATTGCTGCGTGGAGTGCGATATCACCCCACTCACTCTCAACACCACCTGGCTCAATGACTATCACATCAATTCCAAATTGTTTGGTTTCAAACCGCAGGCAATCTGATAAACCTTCCAAGGCAAACTTGGTTGCATGATACCAACCGCCGAGTGGGCCGTGTAATTTTCCCCCAATTGAGGAAATATTAATAATCTTGCCAAAATTGTTTTTTCGCATATGCGGTAACACCAGTTGCGTTAAACGAGCTAATCCAAATATATTTACTTCAAATTGTCGTTTTGCCTCTTCTATTGGAACATCTTCTATAGCGCCATAAGAACCATACCCAGCGTTATTAATGAGCACATCAATGCGACCTTGTTCTTTTATAATTTGATCTACAGTCGCAACTATTGATGAATCATCAGTGATATCCAATTTTATTATATGTCCACCTGCACCTTCAATGTCGGACATTCTTTCAATACGTCTTGCTACTCCATATACGATATAACCTTCATCTAATAGTCGGAGAGAAAAATCTTTTCCCATACCGGATGAGGCGCCCGTAATAAGAGCGACTTTATTACTAGCCTGATTTTTCATAATCATACTTCCTTACTATCTGTGGTTTATTTTTAAGCTAACGCTTGCAGCAGTGGACATAGATATCCAAAATAATATGCACTCGCCATTGAGCATGCGCAGTACAAAAAGGCAGCCAAAATTCTGGCTATTCTCCTTCAGTAACACTGAGCGCCGGAGCGCGATACAAGACGAGACTCCCGAAGTGGAAAGTCATGTTTATGATAATCAGAAATAGCGCCAATTCGTAGAGCGTTGAATTAGCATTAATGGGCCACGATACAGCGTTTATCAAATGTGCCATGAAGGCCGAAAGAGGAAATATCGATGCCCCAAGGAGAACGAACTTGGGCACAACGGCCTGTAGTGCTTCACGTGCATGCATTAAAATGCCTAGAGGAATCACCAGCGTAGAAACAACCACTACTGCGAGTATGGAACTGAATTGCCAGACTGATGAAGCATCTGTTACATATTTTGATATCCAGTACGGAACGTAAGCAAAAAACGCAGCAAGGATGCCAAGCCCCAGGATTAGCACAAACCTCACTCTGTCAGCTGGTTGGAGATTACCCTTTGATAGAAAGATCGCCACCAATCCAGAGACGCCAACCATTGTTACTGCAATCTCTGATAGCGTAAATAGCGCTTCGTGGTTAATCACTTCGTCATGCCCCCTCTAATAAAGCACGTTGCCAGGTTGTCCGCTCAGAGTCGTTAACTGCCCTCCAGCAATGCAGACCCTGAAGGTCCGCTTTCGGAGTAAAACGGCCGTAGACCCCAGTATAGATCAAACGGCCTAAAGTAGAACATTGCTTCCCGCCCCATAGAGATTATTGATAGACTCGCTAGAATAGGGGCTTCCATAACGGCCATATGGATTGGAGGTAGATTCAGCATCGTATGGATTAGTGCTCAACCTTCCACGGTAATTTCCCTGTCCATCGTAAAACCTGGGAGCCTCTGTGGCGGATGGGTTGTTTGCCGACTTCGAGCTGTATGGGCTCCCGTAAGTGCCGTTGGTGTTATTGACGCTGTTCCCGTTGTAGGGACTGCCTGCCCCATAGGGATTTGACGTTGAATTTTGGTTATTGGGATTAGCACTGTAATTACCCAAATATTCGTCAGACGAAACAGGTGCGGAGAGGACAAGTGCGAGGGTTCCCCAATAAATGGCTCTTTTCATAATATTCTCCAATCCGGAAGTAGGAATGCGAGACTACATCTTAAGCGCTGATACAACTATGTATAGATTGGATATCCATACACGTACACAATTCAAGCAGGTAAAGGGTAACAGGGAAGTCAGTTCTTCATCTGCATGGTGAGATCCCAATCTTGAAGCACTACCAGAAATCCACACCCAACTCGACGAACCCGACGCCAGCCACCTACCCCAGCCCTTCGCAGAGCCTAGCCGCCGTCGAGTACGCCAGGTTCGCTGGGTATAAATGGAGTTTTTTGGCACCCCCCAGTACCCCATATTTTTTCCACAGCACACAACATAGCTGGCCGCGAGCTCCGAGGGGGTTTCTTATAGGCCCGACCTAGATAATCAGTAATCACCGCCAAGCTGCTGGCCATTGGCACCAGAACGGCAATCTGTGAAGTGCTTTGACCTGGGGCACTACCCTACCCATGCCCTGGCGAGTAAGCTCACTATTGGGCCCTGACAAGCAGACTGGAAGGCGCGCTGGGGTTGTCCTGGATGGCTGCTTTACTGGCCAAAGCGGACCATTTGAGGCAGCGATTCTGGTGTCTGATTTGGTCTGTAATGTCCTACTTTCTGCCGTATGGTCTACACTAAGTTGGACGGCCGCTTTACTCCGAAGCGGACGGTCATGGTCTGCTATGCTGAAGGGCAACTGTCGCTAAGCGTTGTTCGATGCCCCAGGATACCTTTTCGGACGTACGCTAGATGACAGATTAGGGGAGGATCATCAGAATGTCTGATCAATGGATATTAAAAAGCGAAGCATACGATAGCTGCAATTGCGCCATAAACTGCGGCTGCCAGTTCAACTTGCCGAGCACCTACGGCTATTGCCAGTCAGCCTATGCTGCGACAGTTATTGAAGGGCATTTTAATGGTACGCCATTGGCTGGCCTGAACTGGGCGGCGCTCTATAGATGCCCTGGCGAAATCGCCGAGGGTAATGGCCGGCGTCAGATTATTATCGATGAGCGCGCGGACGAAGCGCAACGGGTGGCTCTAGAAACGATGATCTCGGGGGAGGCGTGCGCCCCGTTAAGCAATGCTTACGCCGTCTTCGGTTCCCTATGCACGGAGTTTTGCGAGACGTTATTCCTGCCCATTGAACTTGAAGCCGACTTTGAAAACCTGACGGCGACAGTGCACATCCCCGGTGTCATGAAGAGCAGCGCCAAGCCTGTGATCAATGAATTCAGCGGTGAACCGTTCCACATTGCCCTGGCACGCCGGAAGGGCAGTTTTGAGTTTACCTATGCAGAACTCGGGTTGGGGACGACTTCGGTGACGGGTGAGATAGAGATGGCGTTCGAAGACACTTATGCGCAATTTATGGTTCACCACTTCAATCAGGACGGCATGATTCGGGAAAGATCAAGGCTCACCGCATGGATTGGCGCATGAATCTCCATTCCCGTGAATGACGGGAGTGGGCAGAACCGGACTGACGTCAGACAAACGCGGACGACTGCTATGTGGCATTGGCCCGGCTTGCGCGCGTTCACTCCGCTTGGTCGTTATGTCCGCTCCTAGGACATTAGAGAGATTACTCGCTCGCCATTCTGGATTCCTGGGCTGGCAGAAAACACCACGGAGCGGTCAGCACTAACATCGCTGCGCGAGTGCGGCGTAACAACCCAGCTTAGCGTTGTGGATGTGAAGGTAGCTGACTGTTTCGTTGGCAAACATCCGATCAAGCACGGGCTCTAGCTGTTTGCCATCGACTAACTCAGCGTCGACAATGTATCCTGACTCGTCAAATGCCCGCACTGACAGTATTCGACACCGCAAGGAGTCCGGAACGACATTCATCTCGGGCACAGACTGCCTGGCATGCTCTCGAACGTAGATTGCGTGGCTGGAGCGAAACGGCGATGTTGCCGATTGATGCTCGTAGTTCATCAGTAATACAGTTTCACCCACTTCGGCGTCTTGCAGCGAGACGCGACATGGATATCCGGGATGAGCATTAGCGACGACTCTGTCGACTCCCAATCGTGCAAGAGTCTCAGAGTCCTTACCGAATAAATGAGCAAATTGATCGACATCCAGTGAGGAGATTTGGAAGTTCATAGGGTGTTCCTGCATAATTAATCTGGAAATGATTGATTTTAACAGCTGGGATCGTTGGAACTCGCCAGAAACGGAACTCTAATTCACAACAAATAATTCATGCCGGTTAGTCACCGCATGATAGGGCATTTTTAATGCCTGGACTTGAGGTTGCAAATAACTGCTCAGAGTCGATTTTCCCCTTTCACCCCAGTGTAGACCATACGGCCGGTTTTAGGACGTGAAGCGGCCCCAGGTGTACATCTGCTCCTGATTATGCGATTCCATTGTGGTTACCCGACTAGATGGCTAGCCTGCGGTAACGCTTCGGAAAAACACACTGCTACCGAACGGATGGAAGTAGGTCATATAAATCAGACGGAGAGCTACATGAAGACGGCAATTATTTTCGCGGCGGCGCTGGTGGCATCACTATCTGACCGAGAATGACCCGATAGGCAACGGAGGCTTTGGCTAACACATTGGCTTAGCCGCTTAAACTACTCCGCAGCCCCTGGACCTAGTGGTTGCCCATAACTAAATTCTACAAAATTACCATCGGGATCTTTCACACCACAATAGTAGCCTACTGGATAGGGATCATCTTGAGGTTCCCAAATCAATAAGCCTTCAGCGCGGGCTTTCTGAGACAGTTGATCCACAGCCTCGCGGCTTTCCAGCGCGAAGCCCAAATGTGAGAAGTCGTCATCAACCTGATTTCGCCCCGGCCCGCCGGGCAATAGGACCATGATAAATTCCTTCTCTCGACCTTCCTCGGCCAGCCACACAATGCGTTTTCCATGGCTGACCCGATCATGCGAAATCTTCAGTTCAGCATAGTCCTGATAGAAGGCTATACAGGCCTCCAGGTTTTGTACATGCAATGCAATATGGGTAAGTGAGGGCTTCAAAATTTATCCCCATCCATTCGGACTAATCCAGATTAACCCAGCTACTTAATGATAGCAGCCTGAAATCGCTACAACCACGGTTTGACAACCAGTATTGGCATTAAACGGGCGACTGGAGCACCGAAATTCTCGATGGGGACTGGCCGCTTCCGAGGGAACACAACGGCCCGATAGCTGGCCCTAAAATCTGTCTGAAATCCAGCCTATAAAGTCCTAAAAGCTGAAGTATGGGCTACACTAATGTCCACGCTATCATGGCAAAGTTTGAAGACATATAAAATGCTTATGGATAAACGAATCAAAGTAAACCTATCGCACATATTTTCGATTGGGCAATGATAAGCGAACTGGCGCTTGTCGACTCACTGCGGTCGATCAAGTTTTCTACATAAAGGAGCTGAGTAAGCAGGCCATACCACCGTGGAAGAAGTAGTCATTTCATTAGCGACACTTGCAGATGCAGGAGAGATATCTTTGCTTTCAAGAGAACTTATAGAATATGGACTAAAGTGGCGTTACACGGAAGATAGAATTAGAA
>PVMK01187950.1_pt1 | contig 10326 bp, 15 predicted proteins | sample 1853481 | NCBI WGS metagenome assembly PVMK01 (sample SAMN08533507, study PRJNA380276) | Marine sediment metagenome, whole genome shotgun sequencing project. | reverse complement strand
CAGCCGGTGCCAGGGCGCAGGGCTCGCCAGGCACGAAGCCAGTGGCAGGAGGATGGGCAGGAAATAGCGCTCGACCGTCTTTGCCACGTCAAACATCAGATAAAGCGAAATCGGAACCACCCACGCGAGAATCGTGAGCGCGAGGTGGCGTTTTTCCCGGTCGAAACGAATCGTGAGCCCGCACCAGATCAGCATCTATAAGTGAATCCACCAGAATCCGAAGCCGCGGCTTAGCGCGTGCTCGTACCACGATGCGAAGCCCGTAAGACCTTCGAGATACTCCTAGGCCAGACCGAACTGAACGCGTCCGGGTGGGAGGTTCGCGGCGAGACGGGCATCGCATCGTGGTACGAGCACGCGCTGAGCCGCGGCTTCGGATTCTGGTGGAGTCACTTATTGATGCTGATCTGGCGCGGGCTCACGATTCGTTTCGACCGGGAAAAACGCCACCTCGCGCTCACGATTCTCGCGTGGGTAGTTCCGATTTCGCTTTATCTGATGTTTGACGTGGCAAAGACGGTCGAGCGCTATTTCCTGCCCATCCTCCTGCCACTGGCTTCGTGCCTGGCGAGCCCTGCGCCCTGGCACCGGCTGGGAAGGGCATCCAGCCCGGCTCTGCGGATGGCGGCCGGGAGTGCCTTCGCGCTCGTGATCCTCTTTCAGGTATCGGTCTTCGCTGTCGAGGACGTTCGACGCTACCAGCGCGTCCTACACCGAGAACAGACGAGCCCCTCACTGGATTTCACCCACCGGCTCGAGAACGAGGTGCTTTCGCGCTGGGCGCCCGGCGAGTCGATCCGGATATTTCGCGATGCCACCCTGTACGTGCGCCCGCTACCCCAGTACGAAATCCATCTGCGCTGGCGCAGTCTAGAACACCAGGATCTCATCGAAATCCAGCCGGATTTGATCCTGCTGCGACAATCCGAGATCGACCTATACCGAGATGAATCGATGGTTGCGAAGAGCTTCGATCCCGAGCAGGCCAGGCGCAGTCAGCGTTTCTATCGAGACGTTCGCAACGACGCGATTCCGGGCTATCGCCGAATCATGGCAACCGACTTCGGCGTTGCGTTCCTACGCGGCGCGACACCCGGGCAATCGTCTCCAGCCGAACCTTCGCACGAGAATCCCTCTCCACGCTGACACTTCGAAATCGCCGAACGAATCTCACGCGGCGGGTCGTTCGAGCCAACGCTACGCGGGGTGGATCAGCTGCCGTTGTCAGCGGGATCCGTTTTGCTCTGGAGAAAATCCCAGAGCGTCTGCCGAAGCTCTTCTTTGAACTTCGGATCGGCCGTCGCGCCGAACAGATCTGCCTCTAGAAACTCTCGAAGCTCGTCCATCGGGATCTCCCTGAGATTTCCAGCCAACTCCGAGTCGCCCCGTGTGTCTCTCATTGCTCTCCCCCACCGCGATTTGCGCCACCACGCGCTGCCGCTCGGCAGCCGGGCCCCCAATCCGAGATTCCTCCCGGACCCGCGTTCGAATCGCTCGGATCGACCGCTTTGATCAACAGGCTCTTGACACGGTACAGGCTCGACCGCACGGAATCATGGGACCGAGACATGCGGCGTGCGATCTCCCCGATCGGGAGATTTTCGAGATGGCGAAGCGCAAAGATCTCAACCTGCCAGCCGCTCAGAGACGCGAGGCATTCTCTGGCCTGATCGACCGAACGCTGGAGATTCAGCTCGTCTTCGGGAGTGCCTGGTGACATCGCAAGGCTGCTGCGCAACAGCTCGTTTCGCGCGCGAGCCATGCGCTGGTGCTGCGCGTTGGCGCGCCGGAGCTGGTTGTTCACCGTGTTCCGCGCGATTCCGTAGATCCAGGACACGAGTGGCGACTCGCCGCGGTAGGCATTGATCGAGCGAAAGACCGAGGTGAAGGTCTCCTGAACGACTTCCTCGGTATCGGCGTGGTTGCGAAGCCTCAGGAAGCTGAACGTGTAGACGCGCTGAAAGTAGCGCTCGTAGAGGAGCCCGAATGCGAGCTCTTCGGCGTTGCGGATCCCCGCGACGAGGACCTCGTCCGCCGGAGCGGCCGCGACCGGCTGTGAATTGCTTGCATGGGGCAACGCGAATCTCCTGCGTCGACCCTTCCCAGGAGGCGGCGCACGGCCACCCAACCCATATGTGGTCCGGGAAACCGCTCGGTGGCAAGCGCACCACCGAAAACACCAGGGGTTTTTGCTCTGCGACGAATCGGCGCGGGGCGGAGAGCGCTCAGGCCCCGAGGATTGCCTCCAGGCCCGGTGTGCTCTCCGAAATCGAGATGCGCATCCGGTAGAGGTTGGCCTTGATGGCGTCTTCCGATTTGTCGAGCGCGTCCGCGATCGAGCGAATCGATTGCCGCCGTAGGTGCTTGAGGTGGAAGATGCGGCGCTGGAGTGGCGTCAGATCCTCCTCGATGACCGTCACGCAGCGCTCGAGCGCACGGCGCGCGTCGACCGCCCGGTCGACGGGGGCCGACTCCGCGGCTAGCTGGCGGGCGGACGGAGCATCGATGGACTCGAAATAGGGACGCGCCTTGCGAAAGCGCCGGTTGACGGTATTTCGCGTGATCCCGAAGATCCAGACGAGAGGATTGCCTCCAGGCCCGGTGTGCTCTCCGAAATCGAGATGCGCATCCGGTAGAGGTTGGCCTTGATGGCGTCTTCCGACTTGTCGAGCGCGTCCGCGATCGAGCGCATCGATTGCCGCCGTAGGTGCTTGAGGTGGAAGATGCGGCGCTGGAGTGGCGTCAGATCCTCCTCGATGACTGTCACGCAGCGCTCGAGCGCACGGCGCGCGTCGACCGCCCGGTCAACGGGGGCCGACTCCGCGGCTAGCTGGCGGGCGAACGGAGCATCGATGGACTCGAGATAGGGACGCGCCTTGCGAAAGCGCCGGTTGACGGTATTTCGCGTGATCCCGAAAATCCAGACGAGCAACTTCGACTCGCCGCGGTAACTCGGGAGGGCCTTGAATACGGTCATGAAGACCTCTTGCGCGACATCTTCGGCCTCTCCAGGATCCCGGAGGCGCTTCAGCGCAAAATGGTAGACGCGCGAAAAGTAGGCCTCGTAGAGCAGATTGAAGTGGTCGATGCTACCCGCGAGGATCTCCTCCACGAGTTTGGCATCGCTCTCCCACGGTTGCTGGCAATCTGCCACTCATTCCTCCAGGCGCTTTCCGATTGGGATCGACCTCCCGCCCGTCAGCAAGAGCAAACGCTGTGCCAGTGTGCAGCGAAACCCGCAGATCGGGCCGACAACCGATCCATTCCACTCACAATCGTGCGTTGGCGCAGATGGCGTCGGGCGCGGCGGAGCAAAACGTGGAGAAGCGCTTTTCCACTTGTGTGGCCTGCTGTACTCCCAGGCCAGGGGGCAACCGCCGCTTCCCGCAAGTTCCCAGCGTATCTCGGATTCGACACCCCCCTTCGGGGCATCCTTTAGAGCTTGCCGGGCCTGATCCACCAGCGACCCGTCCACGCGCTCCCAGCGATCGAGCCGAATCAGCACAGCCCTTTCCCGGGTTGAGGGGCCGGCTGTCCTCTCCGACAAATCGCACCTGCACCCGTGCGATGAAGCGGTTCTCGAACAGAAACTCTTCGACCTCCACAACGGTGGGTCGGGTGCGATCGAAGCGAGCCTCGTGGAGCGACTGCGCGAGTTCCGCGTAATAGTCGAAAAACGCGTCGGGGGTTTGGAAGTGATCCCGCAGGACGCGGTCCTTGAAGGTCTCGAGCGTATTGAATCGACGACGGATCAGTGTCGTGTAGAACGTCTCGGTGCGCTGGAGGAAGTTGATCGCGTAGCCACCGGCTACGCCCACGCTACCGGAGGGCGGCTTCGGAATATGCCCCGAAGACGACGAGCACGCCGAGCCGAACGACAAGCCCAGAAGCGCGGCGCAAAGGAGTCGAAATCCACTCAGGCCGCACACTCCAACTGCTCCCTGAGATAATCGGCGACACCATCGATCGCGATGCGCTCTTGCTTCATCGTATCTCGATCTCGGACCGTGACTTGTTGGTCGTCTACGGAATCAAAATCGTAGGTCACGCAGAAGGGCGTTCCAGCCTCGTCTTGTCTTCTGTAACGCCGCCCGATATTGCCCGCATCATCGTAGAAGACGTTGAACTGGCGGCGAAGCCGGCTCTCGAGTGCGTGGGCGGGTTCCGCGAGCTTCTTCGAGAGCGGCAGGACGGCAACCTGGATGGGTGCAATCGACGCGTGGAGGTGCAGCACGGTGCGCGAGTCGCCACCCTCCAACTCCTCCACCGCATAGGCGTTCGCGAGCAGCGCAAGGCAGAGCCGATCGATCCCAACGGAAGTTTCGACGACCGTTGGCATGAATCGCTGCTTTTGATCCTCGCCCGAGACGCCGAGATCCTTGCCCGAATACTCGCTGTGCCGAGACAGATCCCAGTCGCCCCGATCGTGAATGCCCTCGATCTCTTGCCATCCGAACGGGAAGCGGAACTCGATGTCCACCGCGTTCTTGCAGTAGTGGGCGAGTTCGTCTGCAGCGTGGGCTCGGGTGCGCAGCGAGTCCGGACCAAAGCCGAGTTCCCGATGAAAGCGCATCCGCTCATCGCACCAGTACTCGAACCACTTCTCGCGCTCCTCGGGATGACAAAAGAATTCCATCTCGGCCTGCTCGAACTCACGAGACCGGAAGGTGAAGTTGCGCGGATTGATCTCGTTGCGAAACGCCTTGCCGATCTGGGCGATCCCGAAGGGGATCTTCTGGCGAGCCGCCTCTCGAACCCGCTTGAAGCCGGTGAAGATCGGCTGACAGGTCTCGGGGCGGAGGTAGGCGGTCGCAGCCGCGTCTTCAGAGGCGCCGATCCGCGTTTCGAGCATCAGATTGAAGTTGCGCGGCGGCGTGAGATCGTGCTCGGAGCTGCCCTCTCGCGCCGAGCAGGGCTCGATGTCGTCCCAGCTGGTCGGCCCGAAAGCGCTTCTTGCAGGCGCGGCAGTCGACCATGGGATCGCTGAAGTGCTCGGTGTGCCCGGAGGCATCCCAGGTTCGCGGGTGAGAGATGATCGCGCTGTCCATCCCCACGACATCCGCGCGCTCGCGCACCACGCGCTGCCACCAGCGCGCTTTCACGTTGTTCTTGAGCTCGACTCCGAGGGGGCCGTAGTCCCAGAATCCGTTGATACCGCCGTAGATTTCGCTCGACGGAGAAATGTATCCCCGGCTCGCGCACAGAGATACCAGTTCGTCCAACTGGGTCAGCCGCTGACCGCTCGCTGCTGTCATGAAAGCTCCCACACCCCAAAAGGCGGCCAGTATATCGGTTATCCGGCCGCCGGGGGTCGCAGAACACGATCCAGATAGGACCCACTTCGCAGCTCGACACCCAGGTGGAAACGCTGAAATCGCGTCAACAGCTGATGGGCCTCTGCGAGCAGCGAACCACTCATCACGAGCCGATCGAGCCGATCGAAATCGAGGCGCAACCCCTGTTCGAGAGCGCGGAGGGTCCCGGGATGAACGCGCGAGATTCCGTCGATCTGCGCGCTGCACGGATCACAGACCACACCGCCATCCGCCACGTGAAAACCGACCGCGCTGCGGCCGGTCGGAGTCGATCCGCAACGCACACAAAGCGAGAGCTCCGGGCGCAACCCGAGAGCATCGAGTGCTCGGAGCTCGATCAGCGTGCGCAGCCGCAGATCCGGAGTGCGTTCGGCAACCACCCGCAGCGCCCCGAGTGCAAAAGAAAACAATCTCTGCATATCGGCGCGGGTACCGCGCTCGGGAGCCAGCCGATCGAAGAGCTCGAGCAGATAACAGCCCAGCGCGAAGCGCGCCGTATCGCTCCTCATCGCGATGAAGGGGTCGATCAGGTTCGCCTGGTCCAGGCGCGCAAGCGAGTTCGGCCGCCGGATATCCAGCTGGATCTTCACGTGGTTGAACAGATCCAACGTCCCCGAGAAACGGCGCACGCTCCGACGGGCGCCCTTGGCGATTGCGGAAAGCCGTCCGATCTCGGGCACCAATAGATGCAGGATCCGATCGGACTCACCGAAATCGACCGAGCGAAGGATCAGCGCTTCAGTTCGGATGCTGGTCACCCGGAGATCCTACCGACTCCGAGTCGCCCGCGGCGCCCCGCCGAGCATCCTCAAACCGAGCCTGCTCGTCGGCCAGGGCGCGCACGGCATCGCGGCGATAGACGATCTTCGGCATGTCGCCATCGGACGGAGCGGACGGAGCGCGAGAAGCCCACCCCCAGACTGCCAGGCCGAGCGAAATCGTCGCCACCAGCAAGGCGGCGATCGCGAGAAGCCGACGATCGAGCCGAAGCGCCAAACCTCCAGTGGCCTCCGCCAAATCGGCTGGCTCGCCGAGCATCCGCATGACCGCTTCTTCGGGATCCAGCCCCAACCCCACCGCGATCGTGCGGACGAACCCCCCGCACGAAGCCGTCCGGGTTTCCGTCGAACGCGCCGGCCTCCATGCGTTCGATGGAGCGCGTCGGAATCTTGGTGAGTTCGGCGAGTTCGCCTACGGAAACTCCGCGCAGGCGACGTTCACGCGCGAGATAGGCTCCGATCGAGATCTCGCGGCCCCGCGCGCTGCCCTCGGGCAGCGGGCCCGCTCCGCCGGTCAGCGGAGGCGATTCAGGTGCTCCTCGGATTTCACGCCCCATTGACCACCCGGAGTCTGGACGACAGCTGCCCTGAGGTAATCGATCGCCTGCTCGCGCTTCCCTAGCGCGATGTAGACCTCGCCGATGCGGTAGTTGGCCTGGGCTTGAACTTCGAGCCCGGGCTCCTGCTCCAGAACCTGCCTGAAAAGCGAGAGCCCCTCAACCCGGCGACCTTCCTCGACCTCGAGAATGCCGAGGTAGAGAAGCGTCGGCCAGTAGTCGTTGCGGTAATCGAACCCGAGTTCGAGCGTGAGGCGAGCCTCCTCAAGCCGACCGAGTCGGAGCTCGGCAATACCCTTATTCGCAAGAGCCCGCCAGGGGCCGGGAAATGTGGCGTCGTCCACGAGCATCGAGGTGTGGGATAATCGATTCCTCGTAGCGATCGAGTTGGGAGTACAGAATCGAGAGATTGAGTCGCGCATCGTGGAATGTCGGATCGATATCCAATGCCCGAAGGTAGTGCTGTTCGGCCTCTTCGGGTTTGCCGCGTATCAAGTAGGTGGTGGCCACCGCCTGATGGATCCGGGGGCTTTGGGGGTCGAAACTCTCGGCGAGCAGGAGTTCGCGAAGGCCGATCGCGACGCGGTCGTTGCGGATGTGGTCGATACCGAGATTGTAGTGCGAGTTGGCTCGCCTGAGGCGCAGCGCGTCTTCAGCCCGAGTCGGCGAATTCGCGCAGCCGCTCCCGAAGAGCAGCGCGAGAACACAGAGCCAGACGATCGGCACCGCGCTCGGCGGAGATTGCTTCCACATAGAGAACCCCTCCAAAGATGGCGACTTCAGAAATCGCCCAATGATGGCGACTTCAGCGATCGCCCTCGCGGGCGATCTGGGTATCGAACGTCTCGAATCCGGCCTCGGCGCCGCGTGCAGCCGGCGGAGGCCCTGCTTCGAATCCGCTGGCTGCCGCTGATCCCGCTGTTGCCCACGAAGTCGGACGGCGGAATTTCGTCAGCAGCAGCGGCGCGTCCACAGCGGCGCTCGGATTCGCTGAACCGACAAACTCCTCCCACATCATGGCAGCAGCTTCAACGGAGATCGGAGCCAGTTCTTCTTCGAACAGAAACCCCATACCCTCGGCGAGCGAGAGTGCCGCCTCGGCGGCCAAGGACGAATCCGAGAGGCCTCGATCCTCCTCGCACGCGGAAAGGCCGAGATCCTCGTCGCGCGCGGAAAAGAAGACGACTTCGCGGCTCCGCTCACAACGGACGGCCAGCGTGTAGCGGGAAAGGCTATCGCGGGGGTCGACGTGAACCGCGATGGCGGCAGATCCCGGGCCGACCGGGAGCTCGGCGATCGCCAGCACGGGCGTGTTGAAAGATCGCCGGAAGGTGCGGAGTTCGATCGTAGGCCTGATCGGAGCCGAGTGGGCTGAGAAGTTCATGGCTTCGTATCGGCTTGGATTGCGCCGCCCTTGAGGTTCAGCTCAATGCAGTATCTGCCGAAGAGGAGCGGGCCCCATGGAAGATCTGCGAACACAGCCACGCTCGGCGCGGATGCGGATTGGGGGTTTCACAACCCGCTTGGCGGGATACAATGGAGTTGTAACTGACTGGGCCGGTTTCCCAGACGAACGAGCGAAGCGAGACCGAGCGAAATGAGCACGATGTCAGGGAAAGTGCCAGATAAAGCGGTCCAGCAGGTCGAAAGCGTAGCCATCCGGTTCACCGGCGACTCCGGTGACGGAATGCAGCTTACCGGCACGAAATTTACCGAATCGACCGCCCTCGCTGGCAACGAACTCGCAACTCTCCCGGACTATCCGGCAGAAATTCGCGCACCGGCCGGAACACTCGCTGGGGTATCTGGGTTCCAGATCCACTTCTCGTCAAAAAGTGTCCGGACGCCGGCCGATCACCCCGACGTGCTGGTCGCATTCAATCCGGCGGCCCTGCGCGCCAACATCGACGATGTGCGACCCGGCGGCATGGTCATCGTCAACAGCGACAGCTTCACGGCCAAGAACCTGAAGCGCGCGGGCTATGAGGAAGACCCGCGCCCTTCCCTTCGGGATCGCTATACGATGGTCGAGGTCCCTCTCACTCGGCTCAATCGAGAAACCCTCAAGGATCTCGACATCAGCTTGAAAGATGCGGATCGCTGCAAGAATTTCTTCGCTCTCGGGCTGATGTATTGGCTCTACCACCGGCCGATGGAACCCACCGAGCGCTGGCTCGGAAAACGCTTCACGGGAAATGTATTCGAAGCCAACCTTCGCACACTTCGCGCCGGCCACGCGTTCGGCGAAACGACGGAGCTTTTGCCCGTCTCCTTCATCGTTCCGAAAGCGAAGATCCAGCCCGGTGTGTATCGAAACATCACCGGCAATACGGCTCTCGCCTGGGGGATCGTGGCCGCCGGCCAGCAGATGCGGAAGGGTGTCTTCCTCGGTGCCTATCCGATTACACCCGCGACCGAAGTGCTCCACGAAGTCGCTCGTTTTCGACATTTTGGCGTCAAGACGTTTCAAGCCGAGGATGAGATCGCGGCCATCGGTGCCGCCATTGGCGCGTCCTTCGCCGGGGAACTCGCCGTCACCACGACGAGCGGGCCGGGCTTCGTGTTGAAGCAGGAGGCTCTGGGGCTCGCGGTGATGGCGGAACTGCCCCTCGTCGTGATCGACATTCAGCGGGCGGGGCCGTCGACGGGAATGCCCACAAAACTCGAGCAGGCGGACCTCTTGCTCGCCCTCTATGGCCGCAATTCCGACAGCCCGATACCCATCATCGCCCCGCTCTCCCCCGGAGATTGCTTCTACGCGGTCCTCGAAGCTTTCGAATGGGCGGTGAAATACATGACCCCGGTGGTCGTTCTCTCGAACGGCCACATCGCGAACAGTTCGGAACCCTGGCGGATTCCGGATGTCGAAACGCTTGCGCGACCGCAGGTCACGCATTGGACGGATGCAAAGACCTTCCAGCCCTATGCGCGCAATCACGAAACCCTCGCTCGCCCCTGGGCGATCCCCGGCACCCCGGGCCTCGAGCATCGGATCGGCGGGCTCGCCAAGGAGCCAGGAACCGGAAACGTTTCCTACGATCCTGAAAACAACGAGCGGATGATTCGGCTTCGCGCCGAAAAGGTCGCGGGCATCGCCGCCGAGATTCCACCCATCGAGATCGATGGCCCCGCGAGCGGCGAGTTGCTCGTCGTGGGTTGGGGGGGAACCTTTGGCGCCATCACATCCGCTGTCGAAGCGGCCCGGCTGGACGGGCATTCCGTGTCGAGCATTCAGCTGCGCCACCTCAATCCCTTCCCCACCAATCTCGAGTCTACCCTGCGCCGCTTCAATAAGATCCTCGTGCCCGAACTCAACCAGGGACAACTCGTTCGACTCCTGCGTGCGGAATTCCTGGTGCCCGCGATCGCGATGAACAAGGCTCGCGGCCAGCCCTTCCTCATCGAGGAGATTCGCGCTCGAATCAACGAATTGCTGAGCAAGGAGACGTCGCCGTGACCAACCGCATCGCCAGGCTCACGAGCAAGGATTTCATGAGCGACCAGGACATCCGCTGGTGTCCGGGTTGCGGCGATTACTCGGTGCTCGCCAACGTGCAACGCGTCATGCCCGAACTCGGAGTTCCGAGGGAGAACTTCGTGTTCGTCTCGGGCATCGGCTGCTCGAGCCGCTTCCCCTACTACATGAATACCTATGGGTTTCACACCATTCACGGC
>PVMK01123810.1_pt1 | contig 10326 bp, 10 predicted proteins | sample 1853481 | NCBI WGS metagenome assembly PVMK01 (sample SAMN08533507, study PRJNA380276) | Marine sediment metagenome, whole genome shotgun sequencing project. | reverse complement strand
CCGGATTCGAAGATCCCGAGCTTCCTTGTTCGGGCTGGACTTCGGAATGGCCCACCCCCAGGCACCGTTCAAACCACCCCCCGGATTGGGCGTAATGGCAACCTTGCCGACCACTTTGGAAGACTCGGGATCTTCGAATCCGGCGAACATAATATTGAAGGTCTGCAGGCTAAATGCTTTGCCCTGTGCCATGACGTTGAAGCCTTCATCGAAGCAATAACTCTCGGATCCGGGAGGGCTAAATTTTTGGAGCGCTTCACGATAAGCGGTCAAAGCCGCAATGCCGGCGTCGCTGTTAAGGGTCGGGTTCCAATTGCTGTCGTTATATTGACCGCCATAAGCGTAGAGATAGTTTGACCACTGCATGGATATGCAGTCGCCGCGTTGACCCTGGATGACGGTGCCGAACAGATCGGTCTTGCCGTCGTTGTTTGTATCACGAGAGAAAAATTCGATCTGCTTCCAGTATTCGTCCCAGGTCTCCGGAATTTTCAGGTCTATGCCGTATTTCGCTTTAAAAGCCGTCTGCTCTTTCGGGTCTTCGATCATGTCTTTGCGGTAGATGATGGCCATTGAGTAATTGTAGAAGGGAAGCATGTAGAGCGTATTGTCAACGCGACCCACCAATTCCATCAACTTCGGCACGTAGACGCCGGTATCGAAGTTGTCGCGTTTGACCAAATCGTCCAGCGGCATCAGCCAGTTTGCTTTGGTGAATTCTCCGACCCAATAGAAGTCAACGACGATGGCATCGTAGCTTCCCTTTGGTGAGAGGAGCTGCGGCACCAGCTTCGAATGCATATCGATATAGCTGATGACCTCCATTTCAACGTCGATGCCGGTCTCTGCCTTGAACTGCGGGAGAATTTCCTGAATGTAGCGGGTGTCGGGTACGGATTCCATCAGAATACGAATGGATTCGGCCTGAACAGCGCCTCCCATCAACAAAAATACGGTTAACACCAAAAAAAGACGTTTCTTCATATGCCCTCCTTTTTTTGTAAAAGAGACCGGCGGTATGCTCGGCTCTGCCTTCCTTTAAAGCCTGGAACTGTCAAACTCTGGAAGCTTTTCCGGTAAAGTTGGAGGTTTACCGATGATTATTACTTAAGAGCCCCCAGAGACAGGCCTCTTATCAAGAGGCGTCTCATAAACGGCAACAGAAAAAATACGGGTAAAATTGCACATATGGCCGCGGCTGAGAGAAATGCAATCTCTACGCCGCGATGGGTCTGGAAAGACGATAGGCCGACCGGCAGGGTGCTGGTCTGGGGCCCACCCAAAATGAGTGCGAACAAGAACTCGTCCCAACTCAGAATAAAAGACAAGAGCCCGGCCGCCAGCATTCCCGGTGCGGCGATAGGCAACGTGACATGCAGGATCGCCTGCAGGCGTGTCGCGCCATCGATACGCGCCGCCTGTTCGAGAAGAATGATGTCGCCTTCGAAAAAGGACACCAGCAACCAGGCGAGAAACGGCAGGCTGATGGTGACGTGGGCGGTGATCAGACCGGGCAAAGTGTTGAGCATCGATGTTTTAAGGAATAGATTGAACAGCGGCAGAACCAGAATGACCGGCGGCAGCATCTGGCTCGACAAAGTGAACAAGCGCAACGTCAAACCGCCTGTATTGTAACGGGCGAAAGAATAAGCCATCAATGCCGCGAGAGGCAAAGCCACAAGCGTCGTGCCGATCGCCACGGTCACGCTGTTCAGAAAATAATCGGAAAAGGGATGGACCGTAAATATCTCGACGAAATTACGGATATTCGGGACGCTCCATTCCGGCGGGATTTGGTAGGCTTGAAGCTTGTTGGTCAAGGCGACGCGCAAAAGCCAAAGCAATGGGACCAGGATAATACTACTAAATACGATCAACACAATGTGAGGCAATAAAGCGCTGACGGCCCGACGCATAACACGAATCCTCTTCACAGTCACAGGGGGTATCTCTTTTTTTGCACTGCCCGCCGGGTCCCTTAACCTGAATAAGCCAATACATCTGCATCAAACTGGGATATGGCTGACACCTTCACCCCGAATCGTCGCATCGTAATAGAAGTTTATAGTAAATTGCAAGCGGTTTTTAAATGCATAATTCACGAATTTTTCCGGATTTTGCAATTGATGGTTTTAATTACGCTTATTTCATGTTAGGTGAGCCAATGCCTGTTTTTTGCGGACTCGATATCGGCACGACCTCGACCATCGGCCTTCTGGCCGATGACGGAGACCGGATCCTGGCGACTGCCAAGAGGCCAGTGACTTTGTCCTCGCCCAATGCCGGTTGGTCCGAAGAAGACCCGGAACAATGGTGGGCCAACGTCTGCGCTATCGTTACGGAACTTCTTGAAAAATCAGGGCGTGAGGCCGGTGATATTTCCGCAGTCGGCGTTACCGGGATGGTTCCGGCTGTCGTTCTTCTGGATAAATCGGGGCATTTGCTGCGTCCGTCAATTCAACAAAGCGACGGGCGCTCCGGCGCCGAGGTGGCGGAAATCAAAGAAGAAATTGATCCGGCGTATTTCCTTCAACTCACGGGAAACGGCATCAACCAGCAACTCGTTGCGAACAAATTGCGCTGGATTGAGCGGCACGAAAACGATGTCTTTAAGCGGATAGCCACCGTCTTCGGATCTTACGACTTTATCAACTGGAAACTGACCGGCAACCGATTTATCGAGCAGAACTGGGCCCTCGAGGCCGGCTTCCTGTCCTTGGAAACGCGGGCACTGGTACCCGATCTCATCGCCCTTGGCCATATCGCCCCTGGGGTCCTGCCACCCCCCAAGGCGTCGCATGAAATCATCGGCACGGTAAACCGGGAGGCGTCTTCGGCCACCGGGCTTGCGGAAGGTACGCCGGTCATCGCCGGCTGTGCCGATCATGTTGCTTCTGCTTATGTTGCCGGCGTCATCGAAGCCGGCGACATCCTGATCAAATTCGGCGGCGCAGGCGATATCCTTGCTGCGACCAATCGGGTTCAACCCGATGCCCGGCTGTTTACCGATTTCCACATCGTCCCGGACCTCTATATGCCAAACGGCTGCATGGCCACAACGGGATCGCTTTTGAACTGGTTCGTTGCGGAATTCGCGGCCAACCTGCCGGACGACGCCGGTTCGCATTCAAGCCCCCACGCACGCCTCGATGCCTTGGCCGAAAAAGTACCCCCGGGCGCCAATGGGATCCTTGCCCTGCCTTATTTTCTCGGTGAAAAGACACCCATCCACGACCATTCGGCACGCGGCACATTCACGGGTCTCAGCCTCAGCAACGACATTGGGGACCTTTGGCGCGCCCTTCTTGAAGGAACCGTCTTCGGCTTTCGTCACCATATTGATGTGCTACAAGATATCGGCTATCCGGTGCGCCGCATCCTTGCATCGGACGGGGGAACCGCGAGCCGCGTGTGGATACAAATCGCCGCCGACGTCTTGGGCATGCCGGTTCAGCTGCTCGCCAATCATCCCGGTTCCTCCCTGGGAGCCGCATGGCTGGCCGGGATGGGAACCGGTGTCGTCTCCGACTGGGGCGGTGTCAACCGTTTCATCAAAAGCGGCCCCCTCATTTTGCCGAACCCGAAACATCATGTGTTCTACGACGAGCGTTTCGCCCACTATCGGGAGCTATATGAACGGCTGAGCCCGCTATTTCTCAAGATGGCAAAATAGACGAAATGTTGAAACGAAAATGAAATTAGTGTCAAGTCTTCGTTTGACCTTTCAGGATGTTGCTTTCAAAATATTCAAGGCGGTCTTTAAATATTTTTTCCTTTTCGCAGATTGAGGAGACCTCTCTTGTCGGACCAAGCTATGTGTTTGTATTAACATTCCGGAAATGAAAAAACTGGCAAGAATTGACTGCGCCTTGCTATCGAGCTACTCTTTGATAGCACCTGCAGTCAGTCCCTGGACAACGTATCGTTGGGCGAAAATAAAGAAAACTATCGAGGGCAAGCTGGCAAACACGCCGACTGCACAAAGCCGGGTCCACTCAACCACCTCATCACCGACAAATTCAAAGATTCCGACTGTAAGCGGCATTGACTCTTCCGTCAGGGTAAATGTCAGGGCATAAAGAAATTCATTCCAGGTAAAAAGAAATGTGATTATCGCTCCGGCAGCTATCGCTGTTACGGTAAGTGGCAGCACAACCAAGAAAAACGTCTGGTTTCGAGTGGCGCCATCTACTTTTGCAGCGTCTATAAGCTGGTTCGGAAAGCGATTAAATGCGTCTATGAGTAACCACGTAACGATAGGGTAATTGAGGTATACGTTAAGAATTATCAGGGTAAGTTTCTTGTTGATGAGGCCTAACCACGCAAAAATTGCGAAAAATGGTATGGTTAAGGAAATAGGGGGAATTATTCTGGTGGCTAAGAACGAGTAGGAAAGAATCCTGCTTCCCCTGTATTTGTATCGGCTGAGGCCATAGGCTGTAAACGTGGCTGCTACAACTACAATTGCCACGGTAGACAGGCTGATAATTAGAGAATTTAAAATAGCTATGGGAATTTTGCTGTTGAAGATAACATCTGTGAAAGCCGCAAAATCGACATCGAGCGGAACGATTGTCGGCGGCCACATTTCTGTTTCAGCAGGGGTTTTGAAAGCTGTGAAAAACATGAGCACAAGCGGCGTTAAAAGGAAAACGAATATCACGCTTAGAACAATGTAAACAGTTATGTAGCTTTCAAGGATGCGGTTAAATGCGCCGGATACTTTTTTTGTCGCTGACATTTATCTGACCTCGTACTAATCTCTTTTCATCCACGCTATCATAGCACCAGAGAAGCAGGAGATACACACAAACACGATTATACCAATCACAGCCGCCTGGCCTAAGTTCATAAGCGAAAGCATCCTGTCTAAAATGTAAATGCCGATATGGTACGTCGCTTTCCCGGGACCGCCACGGGTCATGCTCCAGATCGCGTCGATGGTTCTGAAAGAAAACATGGCCGTTATCAAAATTCCATATATTATCCCGTTGCGGGAAAGTGGCAACGTTATGTGTAGAAATTTCGTTACTGTGGTGGCACCATCGATCGCGGCCGCTTCATACAGATTTAGATTGATACCATCCATTGCTGCTAGAATAAAGATGGTCATGAACGGAATTTTAACCCACGCATCGGCAAGTATGACACCCAATAGGGCGGTGGTCGAGTTTCCGAAAATATTGATTGGTTCTGAAAAAGGAGTAATTTGTATAAAAAGATAGTTCATGACGCCAATTCCCGGATCGAGCAGCCAGCGCCATATCAAACCGGAAAGGACTAAGGGAACCGCAAAGGGTAAAATCGCCAGTGTTCTAAATAAGGTTGAAAATCTCCTTTGACCCAGACGATGTAATCCGTAGGATATGGTAAGGGCAAATACCAGTGAGATGCCGGTAACGCCGAAAGTATATATTCCGGTTACTTTAAGAGAATGGGTGAGAAGCCTGTCTGAAAATATATTTGAAAAATTTTTAAACCCCACAAATGCTACTGGACTTACAAAATTATAACGAAGAAATGACAGCACAATCAAAAATATAACCGGCAATACGATCAGAAGGAAGATAAAAGTAATTCCTGGCAAAGAAAGAAGCCTGCCGTACCATGCGTCGGAAATTTGTATATTGGTGGTCTTCTTCATATTGTTAAAGACGGAAAAAATCCAAATTGGTGAGACCATGCAATGCGTAAAGGATCACCGCCCCGTGAATCGAGGCGGTGATCCTTTGCAATAAAGTGGAAATCAGGCCTTGTCCTGGTATTTACAGAACGGTAGCGGCCCTTTTAGTTAGGGCGAAATTGCGGCTATATCTTTTTCCAGATTTTTCAGGGCCTCTTCGATACTGACCTCCCCGGTGGCTGCTCTTGACCACCATTCATGCTGGTATTTAAGCATCTGGTCGCCATTGACAGGCATAGACTCGCCTCCGGTGTGCTGAACCGATTTGCGCCTTTCTTCGGGTTTATAAATCGCTTTTTTAATGCTTGCCATATCGTACATGTCCGGAACGGCGCATTCATTGCCTTCAAATCCAATTTCATTCCATTGCGATTGATAACTTCGGTACAGGTCCAAAAACAACAGCGCGGCAGCTTTCTCTCCTTCGCTGGCGTTCTTATTTACAGACCATACGACAATTGTTCCGATACTCGTGATTACGATATCTCCGGTTTTCCAGGATAGCTGCGGCCTGAAGTCCCAGTCGCCTTTTATCGCAGCCGGAGGATTGTCCACAAAACGGGTCGTGTTAACAGCCCCGGCAATGAGCATGGCTGCCCTTCCCCTCGCAAACGTTTCAGGCGCATCGGTCCATGACCATCCGAGCGCCTCTGTCGGGACGGCGCCTTCCTTTATCAGGTCGACCGCATAGCGAAACATCTCTTTGTATTCCGGTGAGGTCACATCAAATTTTCCATCTTTAATGAATTTCCCGCCCATCGAGTAAAGGGGACCGCTGAGCTGATACCAAATATAGCGATAGTCTTTTCCCGGAATAACCAGACCGAACTTATCGGTTTTTTCGGCCACCATTTTAGCTTTTGTCAAAAGTTCCTGATAGGTTTTAGGCGGCTCGGCGGAGCCGGTGGCTTCCTTCAGGATAGACGGTCTGTAGAAGAGGACAAATGGCTTGACGGAAACAAACCCGGAAGCCCAGAAGTGGTCACCAACTTTTGAGGAACTTATCGCGCCCTCACCATACAGTTTCTGCACCGCTTCGGGCCAGAAAAAATCCAAGTTCTCGGCCCATCCGGCCGCAGCTATATGGCTCAAACTGAGCAGGGGGGTGTTGTGAAGCAGCTGCGGTTCACTACTTCTTGCGGTCATGGCTGCAACCGTCTTTAACCAAAGACCCAGCTCCTCCATTGCCTGTGCATTGATCTCAATGCCCGTCTTGGCCTCGTAAGCTGCGATCGCAATACCTATCGCAGGGTCGTGCGGAAGTCCCCCAAAGTTGAAGAAGGATAACGACTCAACGCCCTCAACAGCCTTTTCCCACCCTTCGGGCCAGACATACCCTCCAACAGCTACCGTTTTTTTGGGCTGGTTCTTTAACCACGGTTCCTGTTTAATAAATTCCTGCGGAAGCTCATCCGCCAGTTCAATTCCCTTCAAACGTTCCGCCCAGGGCAGGGGCTTGTCCCACTGTATTTGAAGCCATTTCGGCTTACTTTCTCCGAATGCAGAAGAGGTCACCAAGAGAACCATGATGAGCATAATTCCTAAAAATGCACTTTTTTTCATTTTAATCTTACCCCCTTTCTTGAATTGTTAACTGCACTGGCATACAGCCTTCCACCGGCAGGCTTTTTTAGCTCTGCAATCTGGTTTGAGCTTTGAACAATGCCCAAGTCTAATACTCGTATTAGATAAAAAATCCTGGTAAAAAAAGCTATGGGGTAATCACTGTATTTTATGGATAATTTCACCGTATAATTCATGTTCACCAGAAAGCCAAGTTTACCCTAAGTACATGTGCAGACTTTTTTGCCCATCGTCGTCTCCCGATGGGCAAAAAGAAAAGCTAACTCTGTGTCCTCTGTGCCTCTGTGGTGAAAAATTTTCCTGAGAATACGTTCCTGTAATTACGAAATAGAGTACTTAAGGTTGCAAAAGTCGCGGATGATTTCATAATCGATGCTAATCATGCGATGAAAACCGGCCTAAAAAAAATCCAGCTGCAGGCAAATCCGTTGGAGGCGGACCGAATTTGCCTGAATCCTCAGTTCCAGCTCCAAAAATCGATATTGACAACAAAGCCTGCTTTCGTTATCTGAATGGGTATTGGTTTCGTTGAATTGATGTCTCAATATGCGGGGCGGCCTTGTCCCGTCGTAGCTCGAAGGGCGAAGTCGGAAGCTGATACCGATACACAATTCGCAATTTTCGATTTTTCCGATTTTAAAAAGCAACTTGGAGGTAAACCGTGGCGAAAGTAACCTTGGATAATGTCAGCAAAAGATTCGGCGAGGTTGAAGCGGTGAAAGGCATCAGCCTGGATGTAGAAGACCGGGAATTTCTGGTGCTCCTCGGTCCCTCGGGGTGCGGAAAATCGACCACATTGCGGATGATCGCGGGCCTGGAAGAATTAAGCGGGGGCAATATTTACATCGGCGAAAAACTGGTCAACGACGTGCCGCCCCGGGATCGCGATATCGCCATGGTGTTTCAGGACTACGCACTATATCCGCACATGACCGTTTATCAGAACATGGCCTTCGGCTTGAAGCTCCGAAAATTTCCCAAGGCCGAAATCGATCAGCGGGTCAAGGAGGCCGCCGAGATCCTGAGCATTCAGGATCTTCTGCAGCGCAAACCCAAGGAGTTGTCCGGCGGTCAGCGCCAGCGGGTGGCCGTAGGACGGTCCATCGTGCGCAAACCCGCGGTGTTTCTTTTTGATGAACCCTTGAGCAACCTCGATGCCAAGCTTCGCGGCCAAATGCGCACGGAGCTATCCAAACTTCACGATCAATTGAATACCACCATTATCTACGTTACCCATGACCAGGTCGAGGCTATGACCATGGGAACCATCATCGTTATCATGAACGACGGGGTCGTGAATCAAATGGGAGCCCCGATGGAAATATACAATTATCCCGTTAACAAGTTTGTGGGAGGATTCATCGGTAATCCGGGAATGAATTTTATTGATGCCAAAATCATAGCCAGGGACGCCAGGCTCTACGTCGACACCGAAAGCTTACAACTTTTGATCCCCGCCGAAAAACAGCCCTATCTCCAGGATAAGTCGGCCGGGAGGTGATTCTCGGAATACGTCCCGAACACATCGAAGATGCTGCATTTCCGGACAATACCGCCGTCACCGATTCCTTCAAAGCCGTAGTCGAAGTCGTAGAAACCCTGGGTGCAGAGATACAGCTCGAGGTGGTCAGCGGCGAACACGGTCTGGTGGCCCGGGTCGATCCCCGGACGAAAGCCAAACGCCACCAGGAAATCAGCCTGACCGTAGACATGGAAAAAATCCACATTTTCGATACGGAAGCGCCCAACAACAGAATTAAAACAGAAGACCCATACCCAGCGTCGTAGAAAATAGCGAACACGCAGACTGAGACATGGATCAAAAAAAAGCTTGTCGGATGGGATGAACGGAACGCTGTGTATGTGGGGGCAAGGATTTTCGATAAAGCTTAGAGTGGCGAAGGGCTTTTTGAAATGATGTTCAAGGAGGACCGTAAAATACTTAAAGAGTTTACCGGTCGTGTTCATGAGCGGTTTTCGGATGCGCGTGGCTGGGTTTTTGGTTCGCGGGCAAGAGGAGAGGCGACATGGGAATCCGATTTGATCTGTCAATCGTCCTTACGCTCTTGAAAAATATCCGGTAGTGCACTTTCGAGCCATTTCATGACTTTATCGGCCGCATCTCTCGCTTCCTCGGTATCATCCTCGGCAGGCATGTACCAGTCATCAGGATAGCGAATTTCAACTGAATACCGTTTTACCTTCTCGCAATACTCTTGAGACAAATGATATCGGTGACTTCTTACCGCGCTCTATTTCCTCAGGAGTGTAAACAACCAAGTCCATGCCAAATGGATACGGTCGAAGCAGTTTGTAGAGTGCACGACTGCGTTTGAACCTCGGTAGATTGCTCTCCGCAACAACCATCAAATCAACATCACTATTTTCACTAGCTTGACCACGCGCATAAGACCCAAACAAAATGACCTGCGAGGCATTTATTTCTTTTCCCAACCGTGTCGCAACTTTTTCTATTTCCTGCTCATTAACCATATACTTAACATATCAAGAATATTGTTTGGGTTCAATGGTATCTTTCATTATCCATGATAATTGATTCAGGAATCTGGAGCAATAGGGCGGTCAGGGCTTGAATTGTGAACTTGAATGGAGAGTGATGATTTCTGGATTTCACTGATAACCTTTGGTGGCTATAAACCAGTGTAATAGAAAAGGCACTTAAAATAAATCTAAGTGCCTAAAAACTGGTGCCGAAGGCCGGATTTGTTAGTTAGCCAATGGTTTCAATAAGTTACTATATTAATAGTGAGTTTAAGCGACATTAAACGAGTTTTTGTACAGTCCTGGTTGCATAATCGCATATCAATCACATATATCCCATCAGCTTTTTTCGTCTGTCAGTCCTTTCAATAGGGTGTCGAAAAGGGCTGTAACTTCTTCGTATGATTCCTCTGCAGGCCCGCTACTTTGCAGCACGTCCATTGCGATTCTGTGACCCCGTTTCCCTTGCGATTCTCTCTTGAGGATTTCGATTCTCTAAATAGAAGCCGCTGGATTTCTCGTGCCGGCGAAAAGTCGGTTGTTTGAGCAACTCATAC
>PVMK01188644.1_pt1 | contig 10327 bp, 11 predicted proteins | sample 1853481 | NCBI WGS metagenome assembly PVMK01 (sample SAMN08533507, study PRJNA380276) | Marine sediment metagenome, whole genome shotgun sequencing project. | reverse complement strand
ACGGCTTCAATTCGCCGACTACCCCACCGACAAAACACCCGAACGAACCGGCCCGACGCGATTCGGAGGAGAATGGCAATGGGTCGGTTCCGGGAAGGACTTTCAGTCCGATCCGCGTGAGTTCGAACTCGGCCGGCGGCTCGGACTGAAAGTCCTTCCCGGAACCGACCCATTGCCATTCTCGTCCGAATCGCGTCGGGCCGGTTCGTTCGGGTGTTTTGTCGGTGGGGTAGTCGGCGAATTGAAGCCGTGGGCTGACCTTTGCCGCCACTTGGTTCATCCGAATTTGTCTATTCAGCGATACGGCCGCTTGGAAACACCGCTGCGTTTCGTGCGAAATCAGTTGGCTATGCAATACGTGATTCGCGCCGGTGCGGGAAAATACTGATGCGTGCTCTTGTCATTGCTCCGCAGCCGTTTTTTGTTCAATGATTGAGAAAAACGATCAGCCGATCTTGTCTTCCGGGTAAGCTGTGATGTGATGAATCGTGAGGTCGGAACCACGGAACTCGTCCTCCTCCTCTAAGCGGAAGCCGAAGACCTTGATTATCACAGAGTAGACAATAAAGCCGGTGGTCAGGGCATAAACGATGGCGAGCAGGCTACCGGCGAGCTGTGACATGAAGGTAACCCCGCCAAGGCCGCCAAAGCTGGTGTAGCCAAAGATACCGGTCGAGATGCCGCCCCAGGTTCCAATGATGCCATGCAGCGGCCAGACACCAAGGACATCATCTATTTTGAGTACTTCCTGCTCCCACTGGAAACCGTAAACGAAGATCAGTGCAGCGATGCCACCGATTAAAAAGGCCGCGAAAGGATGCACCAGGTCCGAGCCGGCACAGATGGCAATCAAGCCGGCCAGGGCACCGTTGTGTGCAAAGCCCGGGTCACATTTGGTCGCAACTACGGCAAAGATGACGCCACCAACCATGGCCATAAGGGAGTTGACTGCAACGAGGCCTGAGATGCCCTCGAGACTCTGGGCACTCATGACGTTGAAGCCGAACCAGCCAATGGCCAGGATCCAGCTACCGAGAGCCAGGAACGGAATATTGCTGACCGGAATGGCATGACTCCTGCCACGCACCCAGCGGCCCATCCGGGGGCCGAGCAGAAGCACTGCGGGCAGTGCGAGCCAGCCACCCATGGAGTGGACGACTACGCTACCGGCAAAATCATGAAAAGGGGCACCGAAGGTACTATTAAACCAAGCCTGCAGGCTTGAGCTGTTCTGCCCCCAGATCAATGATTCGAAGAACGGGTAGGTGAGACCAGCAAAAATGCCCCCGGCCAGGACCTGCGGCCAGAAACGGGTTCGTTCGGCAATGCCTCCGGAAATGATTGCCGGGATACAGGCCGCGAAGCAGAGAAGAAAAAAGAAGCGCACCAGTTCATAGCCCTGATTCGCGCCAAGCATGCTTTCTGCTGAGATAAAAAAGTGGATGCCGTAAGCGATCGGATATCCAATCAGGAAGTAGACAACAGTCGAGACCGACCAGTCAGTGAGGATTTTGACCAGCGCATTGGTCTGGTTTTTCTTGCGGACGGTGCCGACTTCCAGAAAGGCAAAACCGGCGTGCATGGCAAAAACCATAATGGCGCCGAGCATCAGAAACAGGACATCGCCTGAGTTGGCAAGAGATTGAACTGCGGAATCCATGAATGAAGGTCTCCTCGTCTTTTGTTGTCGGTTACAGACAGCGTTGTCTGCATCACCGCTCTGCATAGTTCAAGACTTGTGCCGGATTTGTTTCCATTGATTTCAGCTAGTTGGGATGCTGGGATGTTTGCTGATTGCTGCTGTTGCCTAATTGTCAGGCAGTCGTGTCTGTAATTTAGGCAGATTGTAGAAAAGGAGCCGGCAGTAATGTGTGTCTGTTGGCTGTCAGAGTGGAGATGTGGTAGCTTGAAAACAACAATGTTCTTGAGGTGATCTCATGTCCGTGAAGGTAAAAAGTAATTTTGTCATCAATTTCTCCCGGGGATTTTTTGCCCCGTTTCGGAGTGTCAGAGTCTTACGTTTTAACCCGCGGCTCATCCAGTACATCGTGATCCCTTTTCTGATCAACACCCTGGTCTTTTCCGGGATGGTGTACCTCGGCCTGGATTTTTTCGGCAGTACGGTCGTCGAATATATTCCCCAGGGAGAGGCCTGGTATTGGTCAGTACTTTACTGGGTCCTCTGGGTTGTTGCCGTATTGCTGACTGCTGTGCTGGTTTTCTTCAGTTTTACGGTGGTTGGCAACCTGCTGGCCTCACCCTTCAATGATCTGCTGTCAGAACGCACCGAGGAGGTTTTGAGCGGGACTGTCAATGACGAACAGTTTTCTCTCTCTCGGTTTTTTCGGGACGCCTGGCAGACGATTTTGATGGAAGCGAAAAAGATGTCGGTATTCATTGTCATCATGGTGTTGATACTTCCTCTTAATCTGCTTCCTGGAGTTGGCAACAGTCTGTATACAATCCTGGCAGTGAGCTTGACTCTCTTTTTTCTCTGCTTTGAATATCTCGGTTTTGTCATGGTGCGTAAGCGCCAGTTTTTCAGTGATCAGAAAAACTATATTTTTGCGCGCAAATTTCTCATGCTCGGGTTCTCTTGCGGAGTCATGGCAATTCTAGCCATTCCATTCTTCCAACTCTTCTGTATCCCTCTCGCAGTGATCGGCGCAACCCGTCTCTGGTGTGAAGAAGAAGGTCGATGGTCTGGTGAATAAGGTGGTCTGGTGAATAATTTCTATCGTCACTTTATACCCTGCGGAGCTCTGCTCCTGCTGTTTATGGTTTTAGTGACACCGGCAACAAGTTCTGCCTCGATAAATACAGAGGTTCAGAAAGCCATCAACCTGTTAAATCAGAAAGAGTACGTTCAGGCTCTCGATCTTCTGCACGCTCTTGAAGCAAGAATACTTAATCCCGATCAGCTGTCGCACCTGCTTGCCGTAGCCTATCTCGGCAGAGGCTATCAGTTGCTTTCTTCCGGTGATTTCTCTGCCGCACGTGAGGCCTTTCTCGATGGCCGTCAACATAACGAAGATGATATTCGTCTTTGGCAAGGTGAGGCGATGACCTGGTTTAAGCAAGGTCAATATGCTGAGTCGGCGTCACTGCTTGACCAAGCTCTTGGAATTGATCCACAAAATGCCGATCTCTACTATCTCCTGGGTAGAGCCTATTATGCCGAAGGCCGCATGCCTGAGGCTCTGGACGCTCTGACACGATCTAGTGAAATGGGAGGTGGTTCTAATGCCACCAGCCTCCTGAAGAAAGTGCGTCTTGAATGGCAGATTGAGCAGGAGATGGGCCAGGAAGCCCGTGGCCACTTCCAACTCTCTTTTGTTGGGGGTGATCAGATCTCCGGTTTAGCGACGGCTGTCCTCGAAACCCTTGAGGACGCATATGTTGAGCTGGGCTCTGACCTTAACTACTATCCGGATGTCAGGGTGCCCATATTACTCTACACCCGGCGAGACTTTTCTGCAGTAACCAGTTCTCCGGATTGGGCCGCCGCTATTTATGACGGCAAGATTCGCCTGCCGCTTGGAGGCATGCACCAGATGACGGATCATCTGGCAGCCGTGCTTTATCACGAATATTCACATGTTCTGGTGCACTTTCTGGCAAATCGGCATGTACCCGTCTGGCTTAATGAAGGTTTGGCCGAAGTGGCTGGACGACGCATGTCCTCTCTTCCGCTGGAGAAATTGCACAAGGCCAACGAGGAAAATCAACTGATCAGTTGGGATGACCTTACAGGTTCTATTGCCGGTTTTTCCGACGGCAAGGCACGTCTGGCCTATGAACAGAGCTACTCCCTGGTTTATTTCATGGTTGACCGCTTCGGTTGGCATAAGATGACGGAACTGCTGGAAAGGCTCGGCAGGAGGCAGGCGTGGCAATCTGCAATTGCTGATGTTTATCAGGACTACGGGCTGGATTGGCCTGCCATCCTTACGGAATGGCAGGCCAATCTAAAACGATAAAATTATTTGGTTTCTTCTTCCTGTGTCTCTTCCTGCGCTTCCTCTTGCGGAGGGCCATCGCTTTTGATCTTCTCAACCTCTTCTTCAAGGGTCGCTGACGCAGCTTTCAATTCATCAATTCTCTTCAGAATTTCCTTAACCTCAGAGAGGCTCATAATGCTTTTTTTGCCGGCTTCACGTAAATCATCAATCATCTTACCGAGATCGGTATGAGCTGCGTTGATTTTTTTGTGTAATGCCGACTGGTCGATTTTTATTTGCACCAGCTTTTTATACTGCACTGCCTTGAAGGTTGCTGTGTTCCACGCCTGCTTGGTGCTCCCCCAGATTTTCTCGGTGGTTTCCACTAGGTTCTCAGTGGTTTCCTTGAGACTCTCGGTAGTTTCCTTAAAACGAGCGTGTTGCTCAGGCGCTGGGCTTTCTTCAGGACTTTCCTCTGTTGCCCCGGCCTCAGATATCGTCTTCTCTTGTTCTTTCTCCTGGTCAGTCATGGCTGGCTCCCGTCTCGTAAAGTAATAGTATCCTTGCACGTTTATCTTATCATTTATAAATAGACCGTCAAGAAATCATCAATGAATATGAGCCTCAGGGGTCCGTCAGACACCTTTCATTATTACTTGCTCCAAATAATACGATCGTCTACACTGTGCAAGTTTGGCATTCAAGGAGGAAGTTATGGCTTCAGCTGAAAGAGGACAGACCAAGTATCAGGTCAATTTGCGGCGTTATTTACGCGAGAGTGGTGTTGATCGCGATCTTACACGAATTATTTGCGAAATAGCTAATGCATCAAAATACATCATTAACGCGATCCGTACTGGCGATCTCGGTGTTGCCGGGACATCCAACCTTTATGGCGAACAGCAGCTTGCACTTGATGTTCTGTCGGATCGTATTATTCAGAAACGATTGATGTTTTCCGGTGTTGTCGCCAAGATGGCTTCGGAAGAGGTTGATGAAATCGTAGAGGTGACAGCTCCGACCAACGGTCGTTATTCCGTTGCCTTCGATCCACTCGACGGGTCTTCGCTTGTTGATGTTAATCTTGCCGTCGGAACTATTGTCTCGATTTACGAGGGGGACAATTTGCTGCAGCCTGGCCGTAACCAGGTCGCCTCCCTTTATGTTCTATACGGTCCACGCACGACTATGGTGGTCTCGACAGGAGACGGTGTGCATGAGTTTGCCATGAACCAACTGATGGAATTCGACCTGGTTCAGGAAAACATCACGTTGGAAGGTCCGGCCAGGATCTATGCGCCAGGAGGTTTGCGCAGTAAGTATACAAAAGGGATAGAGAAATTTGTCCGTTCTCTCGAAGCAAGTGGTACGAAATTACGATATTCAGGTGGTTTTGTTCCAGATATCAACCAGGTTCTGATCAAACGTGGTGGAGTCTTCATGTATCCGCACCTTAATGGCTTACCGTCAGGGAAATTGCGCCTCCTTTATGAGTTGAATCCTATGGCCTACCTGGTCGAACAAGCTGGTGGGGCTGCTTCGAATGGCAAACAGAGAATTCTAGATATTGATCCTGAGGGTCTTGATCATTGTGCGCCCGTTTTTATCGGCACTCAGGAGTCGGTTGCTTTGGCGGAGCAGTTTATTCGTGAGGAAGAGGGTTGACGGGTGTCAGTTTAGAAGTAAATCAAAAGAGGGGATACGTAACGAGTATATGTCCCTATTAACTAAAAAAGCCCGGCAGATGATCTGCCGGGCTTTTTCTGTGGTGCTTTGTCGGGATAGGCTTAGTTGACCAACGCCTTACCTTTTTCATAGCCCAGGCTGTAGGCCTTCTTGTTGAGATCTTTGAAAGCCGGCGGGAACACGCCGGACTACAGCCTCTTCGCCAGCTTCCTTTGAAACAACGCCAGTCATGCCGATAACGGCGGACAATGCGATAACGTTGGCCACGATCTCACGGCCGATGTCTTCTTTGGCCATACGCATGATCGGCAGGCGATAGACTGTGAAATCGCCTTCGGGAGCTGTTTCTGACGAAATCCTCGTCAATCAGTAGCAGGCCGCCCTTTCTTGATGCCGACAGCGTACTTGTCAGCAGCTTCCTGGGTCATCGCCAGGCAGGCATCGACAATTGTCGCCTTAGGGTAATCGATTGGTGCATCAGAGATGATGACCTCGGACTTGGAAGCACCACCGCGGGCTTCAGGGCCGTAGCTCTGTGATTGCAGGGCGTGCTTGCCCTCGATAATCGCGGCGGCTTCCGCAAGAATAATACCGGCTGTGATCAGGCCTTGACCACCGGCGCCGGCAAACCGAATCTCATAACGTTCTGCCATGGTTCAATCTCCTTTTTACAAGTGATCAGGCGCTTTCTTGCACCTTATTGATTAGCGCATCATATTGCTCGCAGTACTCCGGCAACTCGGTATCATGATAGAGAACACCAGTCAGGAACTTGCCTTTGAGCTGCTCCGGGGTCATCTTGGCTGCAGCCTTGACAGGAACTGCGTCTGCCTTGAGCCGCTTCATCATATCGATAACAGAGCGGAACTTGTTGCGCCGGCCATAACTGGTCGGGCAGTCGTCCAGAACTTCAATTATTGACATACCCTTGTGCTTGATTCCCTGGGTGATCAGCTTGTCGATTTGACGTGGGTGCATTGCCGTGGTGCGGGCAACAAAGGTTGCGCCGGCGCCAATGGCCAGCTTGCTGATATCGAAGACCGGATCAGGATTGCCGTAAGGCGTGGTGGAAGCCAGCATGCCGGTTGGAGTGCAGGGAGAGAACTGACCGCCGGTCATACCGTAGATGTAGTTATTCATGATTACGTAGGTCAAGTTGATATTGCGACGACAGGCATGGATGAAGTGGTTACCGCCGATTGCGGTACCGTCACCGTCGCCGCCAACACAGATGACAGTCATTTCAGGTTTGGCCATTTTAACGCCGGTTGCAAAAGCAGCTGCACGGCCGTGAGCGGTGTGCAGGGTACAGGCATCGAGATAGCCGGGCAGACGACTGGCGCAGCCGATGCCGGAAACGATGGCGGTGTTTTTGCGATCGAGTTCGCAGGCGTCCATGGCCCGAATCAGGCCTTTCATAACAATGCCATGACCACAACCGGGGCACCAGATGTGCGGGCAGCTTGCCGGGGCGGATTGAGCTTTCATAATCGTAAGCCATTAGATGACCTCCTTCACTTTAGCCATTATCTGCCCGGGGTTAAGTGGGTCGCCGTCAACCCGGTGGACACCGTCAATTATGCACCGGCCCTTGGGCAACACGATCGACTTCAATAATCATCTGTCCAAGGTTCATTTCCGGAACGATGATTGCCTTGGCCTGCTCGGCCAGTTCCGAAGTACGTTTTTCCGGGAATGGCCAGAGAGTGATCGGGCGGAACAGCCCGGCCTTGATACCTTCCTTGCGCAGCTCGTTGACCGCATAGCGTGCGGAACGGGCGCTTGAGCCATAAGCCCAGAGGACAATTTCGGCATCTTCAAGCATGTACTCTTCGTTCTTCTCTATGTAGGCGCGGGCTTCTTCGCACTCTACCTTGTCGACCTGGCGGCGTTCTTCAGCATCAACCAGTTCGGCTTTGGTGGTCGGGAAGCCGTCTGCGGCCTTGTTCAGACCGGTGACGTGATACTTGTACTCAGATCCAAAGGATGCCAGAGGCGGAACCATTCCCTTAGTCGAATCGAAGGGCTTGTATTCCTCAGGGCTGACGGTTGGAGTTTCACGATCAATGATTTCAAGCTCACCCGGTTCAGGGAATACGATACGCTCACGCATGTGGCCGACGATTTCGTCGAACAAAACTTGTACCGGCATGCGGAACTTCTCAGCCAGGTTGAAAGCACGGACGGTTTCTTCGAAGATCTCCTGGATCGACTCAGGGACCAATGCGATGGCAGCATGGTCGCCGTGTGTACCCCACTTGGCTTGCATGACATCAGACTGGCCGGGGCCGGTCGGCATACCCGTAGAGGGCCCGCCACGCATGACGTTGATAATGACACAGGGAACTTCGGCGATGCAGGCGTAACCGATCAGTTCCTGTTTGAGGGAAACACCGGGGCCGGAAGTGGCCGTCAGGGCCTTGGCGCCGGTCAGGGAAGCACCGATGACCGATGCCATGGCACCGATTTCGTCTTCCATCTGAATGAATTTCCCGCCGACCTTTGGCAGCAGCGCGGAGAGTTCCTCGGCTACTTCGGTTGACGGTGTGATGGGATACCCGCCGAAGAATTTACAGCCGGCGTATATTGCCCCATGGGCACAGGCTTGGTTCCCCTGTACGAGAGCAGATTTTTTTGCCACGTCTATATCCTCCTAAAGATAAAGGGGTTGATTACTCGTCATGGACCTTGATGGCGAAGTCCGGGCAGAGCAGTTCACACTGCATGCACTTGATGCAGTCTTCCGGTCTTGGGACCGTGACCAGGAAGACATCCATCTCCAGGACATTCTTCGGACAGAATTCGACGCAGATACTGCAACCTTTGCAGTTGCGTTCGATAACTTCGATTCTGGCACCACTCATTCTGATTTGTCTCCTTATGTGCTTGGTTTATAGCTGAAAAGAGTGAATTTTGCGGCGAAAGATAGCATGATTGCCACTCTCGTACCACAACTATTTGGACCAATGTATATTTTTTTCTGCATATTTAATGTGACTTAAAAAGCAGGGTAAATCTCTAGTAAATAACGCTTGAATTACAATTTAAATAAAGAAAGAAGGGCAATGTTGCCATTGCCCTTCTTTGGGTTTGGCTTTCGAGTCAAATTTTACAGCAGACCCATTTTCTCGAGATCAGCAATCAGACCTTTAACTGCATTAGCAGAGTTGTCCATCAGAGCCTGCTCGGTTGCGTCGAGTTTGAACTCGACGATCTTTTCGATGCCGGCAGCTCCAAGGACGCAAGGAACACCAACGTAGAAACCGTTAACACCGAACTCGCCGTTTAGCAGAGCGCAGACCGGCAGGACGCGCTTTTGATCCTTGAGGATTGACTCAGTCATAGCGATGGCTGCAGAAGCAGGGCTATAGAAAGCGCTGCCAGTCTTGAGCAGTTTGACGACTTCGCCGCCGGCAGCTTTGGTGCGGTCAACCATAGCAGTCATGACTTCTTCCGCCTTGGCAGCAGAGCCATACTTTTGCTCGAGCAGCTCCATGACCGGGATGCCCTGAACGCTGGCGTAGCGAATCAGAGGAACCATAGTGTCGCCGTGTCCGCCGAGGGTCATTGCAGTCACGTCTTTGACGGATACGCCGAGTTCCCAGGCGATGAAAGCTGCGAAGCGGGCAGAGTCAAGGACACCAGCTTGGCCGATGACACGCTCTGCCGGGAAACCGGTGACTTTGCGGCACAGGGTAACCATGGCGTCGAGAGGGTTAGAGATAACGATGACGATTGCGTCAGGAGCATTATCGCGGATACCCTCAGCAACAGCGGTCATGATCTTGGAGTTGACTTCGATCAGGTCGTCGCGGCTCATGCCGGGCTTGCGAGGCAGGCCGGCGGTGACGATGACGATATCGGAACCAGCAATATCAGCATAGCTGTTGGTGCCGGTACAGGATACGTCAAAGCCGTCAATCGGGGATGCTTCGGCAAGGTCGAGGGTTTTGCCCTGAGGCATATCCTCAACGATATCGAACAATACCACGTCACCCAGTTCACGCAGGCAAGCCAGTTGAGCCAGCACGCCACCAATCTGTCCACCACCAATCAATGAAATTTTTGCTCTTGCCATGGTCTCTCTCCTTAAATAAAAGGTTTGAATAAAGTATAGAGACGGAGCCAGGCTCCGTCCCATCCATGTTGAATCACATGTTGTCGATTATTGCATTCAGAGTTGCGCTTGGGCGCATAGCTGCAGCAGCTTTGGCTGGGTCGAGCTTGAAGTAGCCACCGACGTCAACAGCAGAGCCCTGACAGTCGATCATCTCAGCATCGATCTTCTCCACGTTCGCCTCAATATCTGCAGCAACCTTGGCAAAACGTGCCTTCATTTCGGCATCTTTGTCCTGAGCTGCGAGTGCCTGTGCCCAGTAGAAGGCCAGGTAGAAGCTACCACCGCGGTTGTCGATTTCTTTGACTTTACGGGAAGGTAGTTTCTGGTTTTCCAGATATTGACCAATAGCAACATCCAGAGTCTCGGCCAGGATCGCAGCCTTCGGGTTGTTGTCAGCTCTTGCAGCTTGCTCCAGTGAAGGAACCAGCGCGCAGAACTCACCGAGGGAGTCCCAACGGATGTGACCTTCCTTGAGGAACTGCTGAACGTGCTTTGGAGCAGAACCACCAGCACCAGTCTCGAACAGACCGCCACCTTCGATCAAAGGAACAATCGACAGCATACGAGCGCTTGTGCCCAG
>PVMK01131576.1_pt1 | contig 10330 bp, 9 predicted proteins | sample 1853481 | NCBI WGS metagenome assembly PVMK01 (sample SAMN08533507, study PRJNA380276) | Marine sediment metagenome, whole genome shotgun sequencing project. | reverse complement strand
CCACGATGATGAGATCGGCCAACTTTCCCGGTTCGAGAGTTCCGAGTTCATCCAACTTTCCCAGGTGTTCTGCCGCGTTGCGGGTTGCTGCCTGGATTGCCTGTTTCGGACTCAATCCCGCCCGGACCATCAGCTCAAGTTCGTTGAGAGTCGTGGAGCCCGGGGCGGTGCCGCGTGAGAGCGTATCGGTTCCCAGAACGATGCGGACCCCTGCGTCGGCCAGCTGTTTCAGATTCGCCATCGCCATCTCCAGTCGATCCAAATCTTGTTCCGATTCTGTTCGACCCGCCTGACACAAGGACAGGGTGGGCGCATAGGATGCCTGACGCCCTATCAAAAGGGTGGCCAGCTTTTCGTCCTGAAGTCGCGTTCTCATAACACCATGTTCCAAACCATCGCAACCCGCCTCGAGTACTTCCAGGGCATCCTCCAGATGTTGCGTGTGAGCCGTGACGCGGAGCTGATGTCGATGACTTTCGTCAATGATCGCTCTCATGATCGGGGGAGTTATTTTGCGAACAGGAACGCCGGGGCGCCACAGATAGGGTTTGTTCTCATCCGTACTGCCTTGGTAGACGAACTTGATGGCATCTACACCCAACTTGGACAGCTGACGCACGATCGTTCGCGCTTCAGTTTCGGAAGTCAATTCTCTTGACCCTCCTGCACTTCGCCAGGGATTATCTTTTAAAACCGTGGCCGCGGGATGCCCACCTGGTGCTGTCAGTGTGGGCCCCACCAGAAATATTCGGGGGCCCTGAATTTCACCAGCTGCAACTTGTTCCCTGACTTTCAGATAGGGCTCAGCGATATCCCCGGTGGATTTGATGGTGGTGACCCCATGCGACAGGTAGTCCTGCAAGTTGGCCGGTAATCCATTGGTGAGGAAGTCGGCGAATGACTCCTCGTCAACCGCATCTCCCACTCCGAAATGGATATGGGTGTCGATCAGACCAGGCAGCACTGTTTTGCCCCTGGCATCGATGGTCACGGTTGCGTTAAACGGGGTCTCGGCGTCGGTAATGGTCTGGATGCGGTCCCCGGTGATGGCGATGGTGGCATCCTCATAGACGGTTCCCGTTCCATCAATCACACGAGCATGGGTGAGGATGAGGTCGGCCCTTTCAGGTGGCGACCCGCAACCAAGCAATAGAGTCGTCAGGAACACACTCGCCCATACCCTTCGCTTCACGATTAAACACTTCATCTCAAAGTACCCCTTGTTGACGGAAAGATTCTCGGGTTGTTCAAACGGTGGCCAATGGTCTGTCTGACCACGGCCTTCCTCCCCCTAACATGACTTGAATCTTGCTTCGATCCTAAACCTTGCAAGGGTAAAAGGCAATGGAAACGCCTCCCTGGCCCATCGTTGACAGGTAGCAGATGAGAACCCATAATGGCCTCGTTTCCAGAGGAGCCAGCGATCCACGTCCATGCTCGAAAGCCTCAAAAAACAGTTCCGGCAAAAGACTTTCCTAGCCTATCTGGCCATTGTGCGGATCTTTGTCGGCTACCACTTTATCCGCGTGTCCTGGGGAAAGGTCTCCGGTACTTTTTTGAGCGGCGAAGCGCTGCCTCGAATGTTGGCCAATGTGACGGATGACCCGTTTTTGTGGCATCAGGATTTTCTCTCAGGGGTGGTTATCCCTAACCCGGTTTTTTTCAGCTATTTGGTTGCTTTTGGAGAACTGGCCATCGGTATCTCTCTGGTGCTGGGGTGTCTGGTGAGGGTTTCGTCGTTGTTTGGGGCCTTCCACAATCTGAACATCTATCTGGCCATCGGTATCCCACAGGGTGGCGCAGTACTTGGCCTGAACCGTCTCTTTATCGTCTGCCTGTTGGTCTTTGCGGTGGCCGGTGCCGGAAGAGCCTTGGGTGTGGACGCCATCTTGAAAAGGAAGTTTTTCCGCAGCTGGCTTTTCTGACATGTCCTCCCATCACTCCGACTCCAACAATCCTCCTGCTGTCTCATCGTCAGGAAGCGTGATCTCGTCTGATGGCGTACCGATACACTACCAGGTGCAGGGTAGTGGGACTCCTACTCTGTTCTTTGTTCACTGCTGGTCCGGCGACCAAACCTATTGGAAGGCTCAGGTGAGCCATTTTTCCCCTCACTACAGGGTGGTGACCCTTGATTTGGCGGGTCATGGGAAGTCGGGGCTCAACCGTAAGGATTGGACCATCTCAGCCTTTGCCCGGGACGTGGTCGCGGTTGTCGATGAATTGATCTGGATGAGATTGTGTTGATCGGGCACTCCATGACGGTGGTCCTGGAGGCAGCCGTGCAGATTCCCGAGCGCATCGTGACCTTGGTGGCAGTGGACACTCTCTTTGACAAGTGGGCAAGGTTGACTCCCGAACAACGGGAACAATTCCTGGTTCCCTTCCGCACGAACTTTGTTGAAACCACCCGCAACTGGGTGGGCCACAACCTTTTCCTCCCCACTTCCGAGCCTGACCTGGTGGAAAGGCTCGTTGCCGATATGTCGGCCGCCCCTCCCGAGGTCGGCAGCGCTTCCATGGACGCTATCTACGAATGGGGGAAAAGGGACTTTGAAGAAGCCCTGGGGCGCCTTCGGACGCGAGTGGTCATGATCCAGGCAGAGAGCAACGCACAGAACCTTCAAGTTGTGAAGAGTTTCGCCTCTTCATTTGAATCTTTTCAAGTGTCGGTGGTGCCCGAAGTGAGTCACTTCATCATGATGGAGCAGCCGGAGACGTTTAACCGTCTTCTGACCCAGGCCATCGAGCAGCTGCAGCTGGGATAATTCGTAGGTTCTCTTTCTACTCGAGACCCATCACCTGAATCGGAGCGGTCAGTTGGAGGGTTCCCCACACCACCTTGATGGTCACATTCTCGACCGCATCTTCTTGGGCTGCCAGCGATATGTCCAGCTTATCTGTGGTTTCTTCTGCTATCGCAAAGGTCATGGGTACCATAAAGTCGACGTCGCTTTGGCGATCTCTGAAGCGTCCAGGTGAGCCCGCCGAATTTTCGTGGGATCCATAAAAGCCAGGCTCCAGGTGCTCCCATCCTCGGATCGATGAACCCCCAGATAGTAGGCTCCAACGGCGATGTCCCTGCCAGCGATTCTCAACGGTAAATTCGTATCCAGGACAGTCCAGAAGTCGTTCCCCATTCGCCATACCCGTCCTTGGGTCATTTGATCAAAGGTGGTCGGATCTTCATACTCGGATCTCCACTGGGGCTGTCCGTAATGGATGGCCAACTGGCCTGGAAAGCTATTGTCGGCCCGATTGGAATAAAGAACCCGGCAGATGCCCGCGGGGAAGAGCTGCCGCCCAACGCCCTCACTGATCCCTGTTGTTCAGAGCCTCGTTGGGCGTAAAGTGTGGTCCCGGCCAGAATAATGAGTGCAAAAACGTAGTGGCTTCTCTTCATCTTCATACCTCCTTGACATCTTGATTCTACCTGACCGAATAAAATGTCTGGTTCAAGTGAGTGTTCTTAGCTCTGTAAACCTTTGAATGTTACGCCGGCAGAGAGTTGAAGGCAATAGAGAGTTTGGAGACTGCCCCAGACTCTCCTTCGGCGGACCAGAACTTTTTCTTCTTATCCCCCTTTTGCCTTCTTACGGGTTGGAGTAAGCTGTACGGGCTTTCCATTACAAAAGAACAGGTGATGGCTCACCTCACCCGCAAAGGAGGATAACTATGAAACGCACAATAGTCATTCAGTTCGTGGTCGTTCTTTGCCTTTCCGTAGGAGCGCTCATCGCCCAGGAAGGGAAGGTTTCGGTCGAAAAGGTTGCGGAAAATGTCTATCTGTACACCTACGAGATCCATCGCTCTCTCTTTGTCGTCACCGACGACGGCATATTGGTCACCGATCCTCAATCGGCGGAGCGAGCCGGCCCTTACCTGCAGGAAATCAGGAAAATTAGCCAGGCTCCGATTCGCTATATGGTCTATAGCCATCATCACGGCGATCATGTCTCCGGAGGCGCGGTGTTTGGATCGGATCCGATCATCATCGCTCAGTCCAAGATCGCGCGATCACCTGGGAACCAGCGGCACAAAGGATGTTGCTCCGCCTGATGTGACCTTTTCTGACAAGCTCTCGGTGTTCCTGGGGATCTTGAAATTCGGCTCATTTTTCCTGGTGCCAATGAGGCCGACGACAACATCATCGTCTTTGTTCCCGATCGCAAAGTGGTTTTTATGGCCGACACGGTCGGTGTCCGAAGGCTCCCCTGGCGAGTCATGTCTGGCGCCAACCCTTACGATTGGATGGCGGGTCTCAGGGTCCTGGCCACCCTCGATTTTGAAATTCTGGCGCCCGGGCATGGACGAACGGGGACCAAGGCCCACGTCGAGGAGTACATCCGGTACTTCGTCGATCTGATCGAGGCGGTCGAGGAAAGGGCGGCCCAGGGACAAACTCTGGAGGAAATTCAGGAAACGCTGAAGATGTCGGCCTACGCCAACTGGATTTTCTACGACGAGTTCTTGAAGATGAACATTGAGGGTGTCCACCGGTATTTACCGAAGGGTCCCTAGCCCGGATTATGCATAAATTTTCTACTGCATCGACGAAATCACCCGTCGTGCTGTGCGCACCGACTGCGTTGCACTCGGTCGGCCTCCTCAACGTACCGTACAGTACGTTTGCGGGGGCCTCTGTCGCCCGCCTTGTCAGGTCGACGCTTTCGTCGCTTCGTGACGAAAACCTATGCATAAACCGGGCTTGCCCCGGCTCGTTGTGCATAGTCCGGGCTAGGCTATGGGAAAGTCCAATCCTGGAGCAGGGGGATCAACTCGTTTTCCGTTGTGTCCGATCGCAGCGGAGTGATGGTGATATAACCCTCCAGGAGGGCCAATAGGTCGGTGTCGGGTTCACCACTCACCAATGGGCGGTAGTCCTGCCAGAAATAGTCTTGCCCGTCGGGCATCGTTCCTTTCACGTAGATGTTATGGGGGGAAGCTAAGCTCAGGGATCCAATTTTCACTCCTTTGACTTGATCTTTGGGCAGCGCCGGGTAGTTGACGTTGATGAAGGTCTGGGGGGGAAGTTTCTCTTTCAAATACTTTTCCACCAGGTGTGCGGTGAACTCCGCCGCCGCTTCGAAGTCCATTGAGGAACCAGCCTGCACGGAAACGGCGATCGAAGGGATTCCCTTAAAGGCAGCCTCACGGGCCGCCCCCACCGTGCCCGAGTAGTAAGTCACCAGGCCCAGGTTTTCACCATGGTTGCTTCCCGAAACCACGATATCCGGGGTCTCGGACAGTAGATTCTCCAGTGCCAAACTGACGCAAGTGGCTGGCCGGGCGTTGATGCTATGCCACACAGAACCTCCGTCATCCGTCCAGGTCGTCACAAAGATGGGATTGCGCCCCGTGGTCAAACCATGGCCGGTACCACTCTGATTGGTGGCGGGAGCTGCCACGGTGACCCGGCCCACTTGACTGAGGGCCTTGTGCATGGCCGCCAGACCGGGAGCGTCGATCCCATCGTCATTGGTAAGAAGAATGCGGGGCGGATTCTGAGAGAGAGCGCAGATAAAAAAAGGTAGTGTGACCAGAACGAAGAGCAGTTTTCTCATGGGATCACCTCCGAGCTATACTAAGTGTCTCGCTCCATAAAGACAATGACGTTTGCTGATGGGACGTGCGAGGAGAAGTCAAGGAGCAACTGTGACCGGCAAACTCAAGTTGATGTGCGTTGTGGCCCATCCCGACGACGAATCGCTGGGCATGGGTGGCACACTGGCCAAATACGCTGCTGAAGGTATCGAGACTTTTCTGATCACGGCGACGCGAGGAGAACGCGGCCGCTTTGGAAAGGGTGAGGTCCGCCCGGGATTGGATGTGGTGGGCCGGATGCGGGAAGCGGAGCTTCTGGCGGCTGCTGAAGAACTGGGCATCCGGGAAGTCCGCTTGCTGGATTACATCGATGGTGATTTGGATCAGGTCGATCCGACTGAAGCTGTGGCAAAGATCGTCGCTCACTTAAGACGGGTGAAGCCCGAAGTCGTCATCACTTTTGGCCCGGAGGGTGCCTACGGTCACCCTGATCACATCGCCATCTCTCAGTTGACGACGGCAGCCGTCGTTTGTGCCGCCGATTCGAACGACACCACCCAGGGGGCGCGGCCAACACAGGCAGAGACTCATCGAGTATCAAAGTTTTATTATATGGCCTGGTCCAAAGATAAATGGGCAGCCTACCTGGCGGCTTTCCGTGATTTAAAAATAAAGGTGGATGGCACAGAGCGCAGGGCCACACCTTGGCCAGACTGGGCAATTACGACGGTCATTGATACGAGTTCCTACTGGGAAACGGTGTGGCAAGCCGTGTCCTGCCATAAGACTCAAATGGCAATATTCAGCCAACTGGAGCATTTGCCCGCTGAACACCATCAATCTCTGTGGGGATCTCAGGAATACTATCGTACCTTCAGCCTGGTCAATGGAGGGCGAACACGCGAGACCGATCTGTTCGAAGGATTACGCTCCGGTCCGAATCCCGGGGAATGACACGAACCATGACAAGAAGAAGAGGAGATACTGCTCCACTGGAAATGGAGCCTGAAGAATTCCGTGAGTTGGGGCACAATCTGATCGACCAGCTTGCTGATTTCCTCGCCTCCCTTCGGGACCTGCCCGTGACGCCGGGGGAGTCCTCGGTGGAAGTGCGGCAGGCCATGGGTGCGTCTAATTCTCTTCCCGATCAGGGTACCGATCCTGGACCCCTCCTGGATCAGACTGCCCGACTGTTGTTGGACCATTCTCTTTTCAATGGCCATCCCCGCTTTTGGGGCTACATCACTTCGTCTGCAGCCCCCATCGGCATGCTGGGTGATTTACTGGCCGCCGCCGTGAACCCCAATGTAGGTGCCTGGAAGCTTGCCCCTTTGGCCACCGAAATAGAGGCCCAAACCGTCCGCTGGATCGCTGAGCTGATCGGATACCCCACGGGTTGTGGGGGACTGCTGGTCAGTGGTGGCAACCTCGCCAATTTCATTTGTTTTTTGGTGGCTCGTACGGCCAAGGCCAGCTGGGAGGTCAGGAAAGTTGGACTGCGCCATAAAACGGGACGCCATCTCCGAGTGTATGCATCGAGTGAAACTCATACCTGGATTCAAAAGGCGACGGATTTATCGGGCTTGGGAACCGATTCCATTCGTTGGATCTCCACCGATAAAAAGCAGCGCCTGGACGTCGCCCGACTCCGCCAGCGAATCCAAGAGGATCTGGACCAGGGGGATCAACCCTTTTTGGTTGTGGGTACGGCCGGCTCGGTGAGCACCGGTGCCATTGATCCTTTACCTGAGCTGGCGGCCATCTGCCGCGAGTATGAGCTGTGGTTCCATGTGGACGGTGCCTATGGTGCTTTTGCCTCCGTGTTGCCGGATCTTTCCTCTGATTTGAGCGGTTTGACTGAAGCCGATTCGATCGCCCTCGATCCTCATAAGTGGCTTTATACACCGCTTGAGGCAGGGTGTGTCATGGTGCGCGATGCAAAGGGTTTGGGCAAGACCTTTTCTTATCATCCGCCCTACTATCACTTCGACAAGGAAGCGATCAATTACTTCGATTTAGGATTACAGAATTCACGCGGCTTTCGAGCCTTAAAGGTATGGCTGGCCCTGAGACAGGTAGGACGTGCCGGCTACACCCGCATGATCGCTGACGACATTCGTTTGGCCCAGGAACTTTACCGGCTTGTGAAGGACCATCCGGACTTGGAAGCCCTGACCCAGAGTTTGAGCATCACAACCTTTCGTTATGTCCCTCCTGATCTTGTCACGCGTTGTGGTTCCCAGAAGGTGGAGGTTTACCTCAACGGGTTGAATCAGGAAGTGCTGACCCGTTTGGAAGCAGGTGGTGAGGCCTTTCTCTCCAACGCCATGTTGGACGGTAAATTCGCTTTGCGGGTGTGCATCGTCAATTTCCGCACCTCTCTGGAGGACATCGAGGCCCTTCCTGAAATTGTGACGCGTCTGGGCCGGAAGGTGGATGCCACTTTAAGGCCGGAAGGGCTATAAGCCTAACACTATGTCGGGGGACCTTCCTAAAATGTCATTAAATGAGGAAGTTTGCCTCAAAGTCGGAGTAGGTGTGAAGCTTTGAGATCCGAAGGCAATAGGGAAGTCGTAAAAAGGCCGTGGGAGGTCATAGACCAGGAGATCTTTCCCTATCTCACTGTTGAGGGATTGTTTGCAGATCTGCGAGCGCTAAGATCCTACGGCCAGTTTTGGCATGCTTCCTGCCCCATTCACAAAGACCATTCAGGTGCCTTCTCGATCGATCCGCAGAGACTGGAATGGAGTTGTTCTCTGGGGTGTGGTGGAGGTGGCCCGATCCAGTACCTGCAGAAAGCCCGGGGGCTGTCCTGGATGGGGGCTGCCCGAGAACTGGCCCATCTGGCCGGAGTGGACCCCGCTGTCCTGGATCCCTGGCAAGGCCACTGGACCGAAGAAGATTTCATCCTGCACGAGAGGTTGGAAAGACGCTCCAGCCTGCTGGGACTCTTTATGACCTATACCCAGTCGTTTTTTCGGTCGCAGGCCGGTACTACCGTCCGGGGCTATCTCGTCAACCGACAGGGTTTTCCCGAGGACAAACTCGCCGAGCTGGATCTTGGACTGTACACCGCCCCGGAAGACGTCTGGCACTGCCTGAAGAAAACGGGCCGCGATCTGGAGGAGGTCCGTTCATGGGGTTTATTTGAGCCGAAGTGGAGCGGTCGCGTGATCGGGTGCTGGAGAGACGTTCAAGGTCGATGCGTGAATATCTGGGGCTGGCAGCCCAAGGAAACATCCAGCGGACAGGCCAGGTTGGAGGGATGTACTCTTTTCGAACAAGGCGATGCGTTAACCGGAAAAAGCGTACCGTTTAATCTGGACGCTGCCGCCCGGTTGGACAAAACGGATTTGCTGCTACTGGAGGGTCCGATCAAAGTTCTTTTGACCCAGTCCTTGGGTCTTGAAGACCCCTTTCCCGTGGCGGCAGGCGGAGATCTGAACAGCCAGCAGATTGAGGCGATACAGGAGCACCTTCGCTTTGGGGGCAAGCTGACTCTTTGTTGGGATTATGATCCGGCTACCCAGGGCAGTAAGAAGGACAGGGCCGTCACCACCCTGAAACGATTGAAGAAAGCGAACTTTCCCATCTATGTCGTCGATCCCACCTTGATGGCAGATCCGGGTAGGCCAAAGGAAGAGGTGACCGTCAACGACTTTATCCGAAGGCAGGGAGGAGGTGAGAAAGGACTGCGAGTCTTCCAAGAGCTATTGGAAAGGCAGGAGAAGTACGAGGCTCAAGTGATTATCCAGGAAGCAGATTCGGAAAACCAGAGTTGGGATTGGCCAGGGGTCTTTGACGTTTTTCACAGCCTTTCCTCCCGAAATCGAGCAGAAGGAGGGGGAGACGAGATCGTCCTCGACAACCTGCCGGTATTGGAGCCTTTTTTCAGGGCGGCTGAAGAGCTGGGACGCCGTGTGGCCAAAGGATTTCTAAGAGGGCTTCCCAAGGGTCTGGCCAACGGGTTTTCGGCCGAAACCCTGACCACACTGCAACTGACCTCCTATTCCAATGGAGAAGGGTCCGGTCTTCCGGCTCCGGTTCCAGTTCCACCCGCTTTCTCTGTAGGTCGCTTGGAGCAGGAGACACGGGTTGCCCCATTGGTCCAACCTTCAGGCTGGCAGGCCGTGGACAGTTTGGAAGTGCGCTTCAACCCGGGAGAGCTGGCCGTTTTGGGAGGGCGGACAGGTCACGGGAAAACCTCGATGCTCCTGGGTCTACTGCTTCAGTGGCTTGACCAAGCCAGTGAAGAAGGGACGGACAGACTTTTCCTTTTCTATTCTGTGGAGGAACCGGAAGTCCGAATCTATCATCGCCTTCTCAGTCTGTTAACGGCCAGAGATGGAGAGGGTTGGACCATGCATCAAGTCGAGGACTATCTCAAACAAAAAGAGAAGCGGCCCGGTGAATATGGCTTGCTTGATCCAGAGACTTTGGAGGCTGCCGAGAAACGCCTCTGCGGTTGGGAGAGGTGTCTACAGATTCTCTATCAGCCGACCTGGACGATTTCAGAGCTGGAGGCCTATGCCCGGAATTTAGCCGAGGACCGCACCATGGGGGCAATCCTTGTGGATCACTTGCAGCGCATTCCACCCCCAAGGGGAACGCGTGGCCGCAGGGATGTTCAGATTTCCACCGTCGCTCATCGCCTGAAGACTTTAGGGGTTGACTTGTCCTGTCCCATCGTCACAACGGCTCAAATCAGTCGACAGGCGGTTCAGAGAGCCGGGAAGATTCCTCGCAACAAACCCCTTGGGGATGCCCATGTGCTGGGGGCCATCAA
>PVMK01117967.1_pt1 | contig 10330 bp, 8 predicted proteins | sample 1853481 | NCBI WGS metagenome assembly PVMK01 (sample SAMN08533507, study PRJNA380276) | Marine sediment metagenome, whole genome shotgun sequencing project. | reverse complement strand
CCACCCATTCGCTGGCGCCGGAAACGGTGCTGTCGATGGCGTGGAAATACCTGGAAGCAAGGCCCGAGGCCTGGATCCTCGCCATCCGAGGAGAGGATTTCGACGGCTTCGGCGAAGGACTATCGGACCGTGCGCGGCGCAATCTCTCGGCCGCTCTCAGTTTCATCGAAGAGTTTCTCGAGGAGCGAACATCGTCATGCGAGAAGGCAAGCACGTAGTCCTCTACGTCGAGGACGACGCCGATTACCAGGACATGGTGCGCGAGATCCTGGAGGCGGCCGACTTCGAGATGGTGGCGGCCTCGAGCGCGGAGGAAGGGATCCACGCCTGGGACGCCGAAAAACCCGATCTCGTGATCGTGGACCTCATGATGGAGGAGGTGGACGCGGGCACCAGCCTCATCACGACCCTCCGTGCCCGCGGGTGCGACGTGCCGATCTACATGCTGAGTTCGATCGGGGACGACCTGGCCATGAGTGTGGACTACAGTGAACTGGGACTGGCCGGAGTGTTCCAGAAGCCGATCGACGGCAAGGCGCTGATCACGATCCTGAGGGCGCGACTGGGCTGAACCGTTCCTTCGATCAGCGGGCGGCAGGAAGTTCCAGGTAGAAGAGGCTTCCCTCGCCCGGGTGGCTCTCGACGCCCACGGACCCGCCGTGCACCTCCACGACGCGTCGGACGATCGAGAGGCCGAGGCCGGTTCCGGGTGGAGCGTCTTTGCCCCCGTCGCCGGCTTGCGCGAGACGCTGGAATTCGGCGAACAGCAGGGCCTGGTCAGCCGGGGCGATGCCGGGTCCGTCGTCTTCCACCTCGACGCGCACGCGGCCGTCGATCTCCCTGCCCCGGACGCTGATGTGGCCGCCTTCCTGTGTATACTTGAGGGCATTCGAAATGTAGTTGACGACCGCCTCTCTCAGGAGCCTCTCGTTCCCGCGCACGGGTAGAATCGCCGCCACCTCGAGATCCAGCTTCTGGCGCCGGCTGTCCGCCAGATCGCGATTCTCCTCGACGAGGTCCTCGAGGAGCGGAGTCAGGTCCAGGCGTGTCATCTCCGCTTCGAGGCGACCCGCTTCCAGCGTCGCAAGTACCCGCAGGTCCACGAGAAACAGGGACAGCCCATCGAGCCGCGCAACGGCGCGCTCGACCCACCCCTCCTGCTTCTCATTCAGGGGACCGGCGAGGCCGTCGCGGAGGTTCTGGAGCAGCATCGTCGCCGCCCCGACCGGCGAGCCCATGTTGTGGACCGCGATGTGGAGGAAGTCCCTGCGGAGCGCCGACACCTTCTCGAGCGCTACCAGGGTCGCCTTCATCTGCGCCTCGCCGATCTGCAGAGCTCGACTCAGCGTCACGAGAAGGTACGACGCGGTGCCGAGGAGCAGACCATATACGGCGAGGAGCATGCCCGCGTACCTGCCGTCCAACGGCGCATCACCCGTGATATGCTCTACGTGAAGGACCGGAATGAGGCCGGACCACTCGCCGACCACCATGCCGGCCAGGAGTCCGTAGGCCACGATCGTGCTGATCGCCGCCTCACGCGGTGACAGGAGCACCGCCGCGAGGATCACGTGCAGCAAGTAGAAAGCGAGGAACGGTGATCGCGCTCCTCCCATCAGCCACACAGCTACGGTCAGCGACAGGAAATCCAGCGCGATCGTCAGGTGCATCAGGTGCTGCAGGAGCCTGTAATGCAGCACCGCCTCGCCCGGGCTGCGAAACCGCCGGATCAGCAGCCACGCGACGATGTCGTACGAGAAAATGACGAGAGCGAGAATGACGAAGGCGCGAACGTCGAGGTCGCTGATGCCGACCAGGTGACGGCCGACCCACGCCCCGACCACGAGTGACGCAGCGACTCCGAACCGCACGATTGTGTGCAGGTAAAGCCGCGCTCCGAGCAACTGATGGGTCAGGGGCTCACCCGTAGGCTCGAGCCCCAGGACCACAGCGGCGCTGCGGTCTTGGCCCATGCGATCCTCCGACGAAGAAGTGTCTTGGGGATTCAGTTGCACGTTGCAGGCCAGCGTTCATGCCGAGATTTCGGCCACGTAGCGTGAGAGTGCGGGACAGTATGGTACCTGTGTGGGCCACGCTGACCACTAGCGTGTTCAATCGAGAGAATCTCGACATTGAGCACGCGCCAGCGTGCGAGCTACCGGGGACCTCATACAGAAAGGGCCGATCTGTCGATCGACCCTTTCAAGTCGGGGCGCCCGGATTTGAACCGGGGACCTCTGCGTCCCGAACGCAGCGCTCTACCGGACTGAGCCACGCCCCGACGTCATGCACCTGCTTGCAAGCGGGCGAGTCGATCGCATCGCGATCGACATTGAGCACGCGCCAGCGTGCGAACTACCGTTGCCCGCTCCCTGTCTGTCCTGCAAGCGGGCAACCGGATTCGAACCGGCGACCTCAACCTTGGCAAGGTTGCGCTCTACCAGCTGAGCTATGCCCGCACGTCTTTTTCCATTGCATCTCCACCAAGCCACCGGTCGGAATTGAACCGACGACCGCTCGATTACGAATCGAGTGCTCTACCTCTGAGCTACGGTGGCAGAAGTGGAGCCGGCGGGGCTCGAACCCGCGACCTCTTGAGTGCGATTCAAGCGCTCTCCCAGACTGAGCTACGGCCCCCGGTAAGGGATGTACGGGGCTGACGGGACTCGAACCCGCGACCTCCGGTGTGACAGACCGGCACTCTAACCAAGCTGAGCTACAGCCCCTCGCACGACGACCGACCTTTTGTCAAACAGCGCTGTCCATGGGGCCTACTGGACTCGAACCAGTGACCTCTACGATGTCAACGTAGCGCTCTAGCCAGCTGAGCTAAGGCCCCCCGGACGTGCGCGCGCGAGCGAAGGCGACACCCCCGCTCGCGAGACCGAAGAAAGTAGTAGAGGTGTCTCGAGAGGTCAAGCAAACTGCCCGTGGTTTACCTCTTGAATACGCCTTGGCCGGCTTGCGCACCCCCCGATTCCTGATACCTTGACCCGGCCAATTTTGGAATCCGGCGCAGGTCGCCAGGCGGGGACGTCCGGACGCCGCCGCAGGACGATTCGAACACCGACAGGACCAATGACGCAACGCCACAGGCTCATAGCAGCGGCCGTCATCGTGACCGCCGGCTTGCCGATAGCTTTTCTGATCCTCGGGAGCAGTGCGCCCGAGGCCACTGGACAGGAGGCCGTCGGGCAGGCAGCGACCTCCCAGCAGGTCCCGGTACGAATCGACGTGATCAAGCCGCGCAATCCCACGGGGCAGACAGCGGACGAGGCCATTGCGGCTCACGAGACCGCGACCGAGGGGCCCGAGCAGCCCATCCCGTTCAATCACCGGTTCCACTCTCAGGAGCTCGAGATGCAGTGCGACTACTGCCACGGGAGCTCGGACCAGACGGCGATCGCGGTGATGCCGGCGGTGGACCTGTGCATGGGGTGTCACCGCATCGTGGGCGCCAACCTCGAGCCGATCCAGAGGCTGCGCGGCTTCTACGACCAGGGGCGGCCAGTGCCGTGGGAGCGCGTCTACAAGGTGCCGGAGTTCGTCCAGTTCCCGCACCGCGCCCATATCCGCAGCCAGGTCGAATGCGAAGAGTGCCACGGCAAGGTCGAGGAAATGGACCGCGTCTATAAGTACACGAGCCTGAAGATGGGCTGGTGCCTCGACTGTCATTGGGCAGCGGGGGAGGACACCGACGTGGCGACGGACCGCTTGCTGATCGAGCAGTATCCGCCGCCCGAGACACCGGACGAGCGCCAGCCGATCGGCCTGTATCCACGTCGGCTGGACCAGCAGTACGGAGCCAACCGGGGCCCGATCGACTGCTTCGCGTGCCACTACTGATTACGGGTCACGACTGAATGAACGACACTTCGAGACGCGAATTCCTCAAGGTGCTGGGTGTGGCGGGCGCCGGGGCCGCGGCTGCTGCCTGCGGACCTCCGGATACGGGCGACAAGCTGATTCCGTATCTGATCCCGCCCGACGACATCGTCCCCGGAACCGGTGTTTCATACGCGACGCTGCTCACCGGAGCGGGACCCGAGCCTCTCGCCGTTCACGCCCAGGTGCGCGACGGGCGCGTCATCAAGCTCGAGGGCAACCCCTCCACGCCGACGGCGGGCGCGCTGACGGCCATGGCCCACTCTGCCCTGCAGGACCTGTACGACCCCGATCGGGTGCCAGGTCCGAGGCAGCGCACGGCCAACGGCCTGGCCGAAGCGACCTGGGAGGATGGCATCGCGGCAGCAGGTGCGGCGGTGGCCGGCGGAGCGACGGTCCTGCTGACGCCTCCCGCAATCGGCTCGGCGGCGCGCTTCTACCAGGAGTGGGCGAGCGCGGTCGGCGCGACATGGGTGCCATGGGAACCGCTCGGCCTGGAAGCTCTGCGAACGGCGCACGAGATCGCGTTCGGACTCGACGCCGTTCCGACGTACCAGATCAACTCGTCGGACCACATCGTCTGCTTCGGCGCGGACTTCCTCGGCACGTGGCTCGCGCCCGTCGAGCTGTCCGCCCGCTTCGCGGCCAGCCGGCTCGCCGACCACGGAGCGCAGGCCCGCTTCACGTTCGTCGGCCCCCGCCTGTCCCTCTCCGGCCTCAAGGCGGACGAGTGGATTCCGGCGCGGGCCGGAACCGAGACCCTAGTCGCTCTCGCCGTGGCACGCGAGGTCGCGGCGCGGAAGGCGGGCGGTCGTGCGGCCCGCGTCGAAGCGGTGCTCGCGCCGTATACGATCGAGGCCGTAGCCGAGGCCACGGACGTCCCGGCCGACAAGCTGCAGGACCTGGCGAACCAGTTCGCCGAGGCACGCACCCCTGTCGCTATTCCCCCGGGAATAGCGACGCAGGGAACCGCGGCAACGGACGCTCATCTGGCAGTCGTGCTCCTCAACTACGTGTCGGGCGCGATCGGCACTACGGTGACGTTCGACGGCGAGACTCTGCGTCCGCACCACGTGCCGTTCTCAGCCATGACCGAGCTCGCCCGTCGCATGAACGCCGGCGAGATCCAAACGCTGATCGTCGCCGGGGCCAATCCGGCGTACGCCATGCCAGCGTCGACCGGATTCGCACAGGCGCTGGCGAACGTTCCGAACGTGATATCGCTGTCTCCGCACGCGGACGAGACCGCGGCAGCGGCCGGCTGGATCCTCCCCTCCCACCACGAGCTGGAGGCGTGGGGGGATGGCTTGCTCGGCCGGAGCCACATGGCGCTCGCCCAGCCCGTGATGCAGCCCGTGTTCGACACGCGTCAGCGGGAGGACATCCTCCTGCAGATCGCAGCCGCGGCCGGAGCGGCGGACGCATTCGAGGTCACGGACTACAGGGGCTATCTCGAGAACGTGTGGCGCGAGCTGCACGCCCGTCTCGGCGCCGGGGCACCGTCGTTCGAAGACTGGTGGCACCAGGCACTTTCGAACGGCGGAGTAGGCCTGGCCGTGCCCGACGGCAGAGACGTGGCACCGGCCCTGACCGCCGCGGCAGCCAACTATTCATTCCAGGCCCCGCGTCCGACAGACGATTTCACGCTCATCACGTACCCGACCGTCCAGTTCTACGACGGGCGGGGCGCGAACCGGCCCTGGATGCAGGAGCTACCGGACACGGTGACCAAGGCCGTATGGAACGCCTGGGTGGAGATCCACCCGGAAACCGCCGAACCCCTTGGAGTCGAGACCGGCGACCTGCTGCAGGTTCGCACGGAAGCCGGCAGCGTCACCGCGCCCGCGTACGTCTACCGGGGAATCCGCCCGGACACGATCGCCGTGCCGCTCGGACAGGGGCATACGGAATACGGCCGGACGGCTGCGGGCCGGGGCGTGAACGCCCTCGACCTGCTGGACGCGACGCCGGACGAGCGGAGCGGTGCCCTGGCGTACAGCGGCGGAGCGGCGACGATTACGGCGACGGGCAGTCGCGGCAAGCTCGCGATCATGCAGGGCAGCGACATCGACCTCGGCCGCGAGATCGCGGAGCTGATGCATATCGACGACGTGCCCAATGCCATGGAGCACGAGATCGACCTGACGACGCTCGTCGAGGCAGCGTACGACTCGGATCCGCAGAGTCCGTACCGCTGGGGCTTGACGATCGACCTGAACGCCTGCACCGGGTGCGGCGCCTGCGTTACGGCATGCTACTCGGAGAACAACCTGCCGGTGGTGGGCGAAGACCTGTGCGCCCAGGGACGCGAGATGTCCTGGATGCAGATCATGCGGTACTACGAGGAGACGGAAGAGGGATTTCAGGCGCTCCACTTCCCCACCCTGTGCCAGCAATGCGGCGACGCCCCGTGCGAGCCCGTCTGCCCGGTGTACGCCGCGTATCACACGCCGGAGGGCCTGAACGCTCAGATCTACAACCGGTGCGTGGGCACGCGGTACTGCGCCAACAACTGCCCGTACAAGGTGCGCCGGTTCAACTGGTTTGCCTCCGACTTCCCGTATCCGCTGAACCTGCAGCTCAACCCCGACGTGACCGTCCGATCCAAGGGGGTGATGGAGAAGTGCACGTTCTGTGTTCAGCGGATCAACAAGGCGAAGCTCGACGCGAAGGACGAGGGACGACTGGTCGCGGACGGCGAGATCCAGACCGCGTGCATGCAGTCGTGCCCCACGCAGGCGATCGTATTCGGGAACCTGAAGGACCCGGCGAGCCGGGTGTCGCGGAAGGCCAAGGGCTCACGCGGCTACCACATGCTCGACGAGCTGAATACGAGGCCGGCGGTGACGTACCTGAAGGGTGTCACATACGCGGCGCTGCCGGAGGGCGGGCACGGACAGGACGACGAAGCCGGATCGGGGCACGTAAACGCGGTGACTGATGGCAACAGCTGAAATCGACGTTCCGAAACAGGGACTACCCAGTCTCGCCGACGCGAACCGGGATATCAGCCGGCCGATCTCCACGCCGTACAAGAGATACTGGCTGCTGCTCGGAATCTGCGCCGCGCTGATCGCGGCGGCCGGCGTCGCGTGGACGATACAGATTCGCGACGGAATGGGACGGGCCGGGATGAACAACCCGGTCAACTGGGGCGTCTATATCGTCACGTTCGTCTTCTGGGTCGGCATCGCGCACAGCGGGACGCTGATCTCCGCCGTCCTGTACCTGGTACGGTCCGGCTGGCGCACGACGATCAACCGAACCGCCGAGGCGATGACGATCTTCGCGGTGATGACGGCGGGGCTGTTCCCGCTCATTCACCTCGGCCGCGTGTGGTACTTCTACTACCTGGTGCCCTACCCCTCCACGCGCCTCCTGTGGCCCAACTTCCGGTCGCCGCTGGTGTGGGACATGTTCGCGATCGGCACGTACTTCACCATCAGCCTCGTGTTCTGGTATCTGGGCCTGATCCCCGACCTGGCGGTGTTGCGCGACAGGTTCACCGGCATCAGGAAGAAGCTGTACGGTGCCTTCTCGCTCGGTTGGCAGGGCACGGTGAAGGACTGGAGCCACTACCGGCGCCTGTATCTGTACCTGGCCGGAATCGCGACGCCCCTCGTGCTCTCCGTGCACAGCGTGGTGTCGTGGGACTTCGCCATGGGCGTCGTGCCGGGCTGGCACTCGACGATCTTCGCACCGTACTTCGTGGCGGGCGCCATCTTCTCGGGCGTCGCGATGGTGATGACGATCACGATCCCGCTGCGCTGGGCCTTCGGCCTCGACAGGTACATCACGGAGTATCACTTCGACAACATGGCGAAGCTCCTGCTGTTCACGTCCCTCATCGTGGGATACGCGTACGGCATGGAGTACTTCCTGGCCTGGTTCTCCTCCGATCCGATCGAGATGGAGAGCTTCAGGTGGCGGGCCTCCGGCTTCTACGCAGGCCCGTTCTGGATCATGGTGTTCTGTAACGTCGTGGTGCCGGCGAGCCTGTGGTTCAAGCGCACCCGCAACAGCATCAAGGCGCTGTTCGTGATCTCGGTGTTCGTGAACATCGGGATGTGGTACGAGCGGTTCGTGATCATCGTCACGTCGCTCGCGCACGAGTTCGATCCGAGCGCCTGGCGAGTCTACACGCCGTCCCTGGTGGAGATGACGATCATGGTCGGCAGTTTCGCCTGGTTCTTCTTCTGGTTCCTGCTGTTCGCGAAGACGCTGCCGGTGATCAGCATCGCGGAGGTCAAGGAGCACCTGGCACACGAGCACGAGCACGGGGGCCACTGATGAGCGGCATCCTGGCCCAGTTCGACAGCCTGGGCGCGACGAAGAAAGCGATCGAAGGCCTGCGGGAGGCAGGACACTCCGACATGGAAGTGTTCGCACCCTTCCCGACTCCGGAGCTCGAGGAAGCGCTCGGAATCATCTCCAGCCCGATCCGTCGGTGGGCCCTTATCGGAGGCATCACCGGCTTCATGACCGCGGTGGCGCTGACGGGCCTCACGGCCCTGGCATATCCGCTCGTCACCCAGGGCAAGCCGATTCTCTCCTGGCCGGCCTACTTCATCATCATCTTCGAGATGACGATCCTGTTTACCGGCCTGTTCGGCTTCCTCGGTGTGCTGTACCACATGAAGAAGCCCGGACGCCTGTCGCCGCAGTACCGCACTTCGTTCTCGGTGGATCGGTTCGGGGTGTACGTCCTGGCCGCCGCCGGCGCGGAGCAGAGCAGCGTCGAGACGCTGGTACGGGATGCGGGAGCCGTCGAAGTGGAGTTGGGCGTATGAGCGGCCGACCGACGGTTCGCGCAGGTCTCGCGGTCCTGGCCGTCGTCGTGGTCGCGTCGGGCTGCGACGACCAGGTGAAGTACGTGTCCTGGTTCGAGACGATGACCACGCAGCCGTCCGTGGAGACCTACGAGGCGGAGCCGCGCGGGCCTGTGGCCGGAACGGTTCCGGCCGGCTCGACCCGACACCTCGACCTGCTGGCCGCGGACACGTTGCTGACCAACCCGCTCGCGGGCACGGCGGAGGACCTGGAGCAAGGCGAGATCCTGTTCCTCCAGTTCTGCGTCATGTGTCACGGCGAGACGGGCGCAGGAGACGGCCCGGTGGTCGGGCCCAATCGTCTCCCCCCGCTGCCGACGCTGAACCTGCTGTCCGAGCGGGCCCAGGACCTGTCGGACGGATACATCTACGGCATGATCGCGAACGGACGGGGCGTGATGCCGTCGTACCGTCGCGTGCAGCACGAAAATCGGTGGTACCTGGTGGAGTACGTCCGGAAGCTGCAGGAAGAAGCTCCTGCGGCCGAGTGACCGGACGGACAGCGTACGCACGAACGGATGAGCAATACTTTGAGCTCGCATAATACCGACAAGACGCGGGAGCTGGCCCTCAACACGGTCTCAGGCCGGGTCAGCGGACTCGCCGGGGCGCTGTGGCTCGCGGCGATCGCCGTGGGAGCCGTCGGCTTCTACCTCGCGCTGGGCCGGGCCCCGCAGCGCGCGTGGCAGGCCGTGTGGGTGAATTTCCTGTTCTGGACGGCTCTCGCGGAGGCTGGCGTGATCTTCGGCGCCATCCTGGTGGTGTCCAAGGGCCACTGGGGGAAGCCGTTCCGCCGGGTGGCCGAGTCGACGGGAGGGTTCCTGCCGATCTCGCTGGCCGTGTTCATCGCGATGTACTGGGGAGCGGAATATATCTTCCCGTGGATGCAGCCGATCGAAGGACACATCAACCGTGAGTGGCTCACGCACGATGGCGTCTTCCTGCGAAACGGAATCCTCCTGTTCGTGCTCTACATGGCCAGCTTCTACTACCTGCGGGTCTCGCTGAGGCCGGACGCCCCCCTGGCCGCCGAGCGGCAGACCGGCTGGCGAAAGAAGTACCTGGAGGGCTCGCGCGGGGCTGGCGGGGCGACGATGAGGAGGAGGCGCGGTCGCAGCACACCATGTCGTGGCTCGCGCCGGTGCTGATCCTGGCCTGGGTGGTGATCTTCAGCCTCCTCAGCGTCGACATGTCGATGTCGCTCATGCCGGGCTTCATCAGCGTGATCTACGGACCGCTGTACTTCATGGCCGGGTGGGTGTGCCTGCTCGCGCTCGTTGCCGTCATCGCGCAGCGCTACAGGGGTCGCTACCACCTGGACGACGTGTGGGGGAAGTGGGAGTTCCACGATCTCGGCAAGCTGATGTTCGCCTTCGTGATCTTCTGGAGCTACATGTGGTTCTCGCAGTATCTGCCGATCTGGTACGGCAACATCGGGCGTGAGACGATCTTCTTCGAGCAGCGCCTCGACCACGGCTTCGCCCCGCTCCTCTATCTGCAGATGGCGCTCGTGTTCGGAATTCCGTTCGCCCTGCTGCTGTGGAGGATGCCGAAGATGAATTCCCGGCATCTGTCCTTCGTCGGCCTGATCATCCTCGTGGGATTCTGGCTCGAGC
>PVMK01128003.1_pt1 | contig 10331 bp, 10 predicted proteins | sample 1853481 | NCBI WGS metagenome assembly PVMK01 (sample SAMN08533507, study PRJNA380276) | Marine sediment metagenome, whole genome shotgun sequencing project. | reverse complement strand
CGGACGTGCTACGGAAGTGTTGACGCAATTGCACGATTGCGGTGTGACGATTGCGATTGATGATTTTGGTACCGGTTATTCCTCGCTTTCCTATTTAAAGCGCCTGCCCATACATACACTCAAGATTGACCAGTCATTCATTATGGACGTTGCTTCAAACCGGCAGGATGTGGCCATCGTGCGTTCGATTATCGACCTGGGGCACAATCTTGGCTTCAAGGTTATCGCAGAAGGTGTGGAAACCGGTTCGTCCTGGGATATGCTCAGCAGTCTTGGCTGTGATGCAGCCCAGGGATTTCACATCAGTAAACCACTTCCTGAGAGTCATTTCGCCAGCTGGTTATCCGCCAGCGGCACCCCTGTCTGAACGCTTTTTAACTCCTCAACCGGGCGGTACTTGTTCGGTTTGCATCCGGCAGAATAAATTCCGCCCTACAATATTGTTCTTTGTAGGGCGGAATTTATTCCGCCAGACAGACTAAAACGCCAAAACCCTGTCGTTTGCCTCCATTTGTCAAAAATGTGACGTACATCCGTTTTGCCTCTTCCTCCAGGTGTTATATTAATAATCTTTTTATTTTCAAATAGATAGAAACATTCCGCACGCTCTCCAGGTGGTTCCTAAAAGTTGGTACGCAAATTGCTATCTGTTCAGGTAGTTACGAAAACGCCAGATATTCCTGGCACAAACACATCAGGAAAACACATGTTCAAACGTAGAGAAGTACTAAACAGCAAGGAATTCTCACATGCAACAGTCTGATATAAAGCTGGCTGCTAGCGATGTACCTGAAGATAGCGCTGACAAGCGACCCGTCCAGGTTATTGCAGTCACGGGTGGTAAAGGCGGAACCGGAAAGACCAATATTGCCATCAACCTTTCACTGGCACTGGCCGCTACAGGCCACCGCACCCTGCTGCTGGATGCGGATCTCGGCATGGCAAACGTTGATGTGCTGCTCGGCCTCGATGCGCATTCAACACTACTCGACGTTCTCAACGGTGTTTGTCAACTGGACGATATCATTCTGGCCGGCAACGATAACCTGATGGTCATTCCCGCGGCATCCGGGCTAAGACAACTGGCAAATATCGGATTTAACGAATGCGCCGGACTGGTTCATGCATTCAGCAACTTGAAAGAGCCGGTTGATACGCTGGTGATCGATACGGCTACCGGGATTTCCGAGGCCGTCACCAGTTTCTGCAGTGCCGCCACCGAAATACTGATAGTCGTCTGCAATGAACCTGCCTCGCTAAGAGACAGCGTGGCGCAGATCCGGATGTTGTCTTCAGAGTATGGCGTATCACGCTTCCGCATCCTTGCAAGCATGGTCAGGACTGCCGCTGAAGGCAATGATGTATTCAGGTCCATACAGGGCATGATTGCAGATAATCACGATATTGTTTGTTCTTACACCGGTTTTATCCCCTTCGATGAGAGGCTTCGTGAAGCTGTTTCCCGGCATCAGGCAGTTGTTGATGCCTTTCCGCGCAGCCGCTCGGCAATGGCACTGAAGAACCTGGCCCAGCGAGTTGCCGCATGGCCGCGGCCCGATCGTGCAGGCGGGCACCTGGAGTTTTTTGTAGAACGTCTTGTTCAAAATGAAAACGTAAACGTGGAGGTGATGTCATGAAATCCAATGCAGCAAAAGTCGGTGTTGATCTAAGTGTCACTAATAATCTTGTCGTAAACCATACAACGCTTGTCAAACGTATTGCCTATCATCTGATGAGTCGTTTACCGGCTAGTGTACAGGCGGATGACCTGATCCAGGCTGGCATGATTGGCTTGATAGAGGCTTCAAGAAAGTTTGACCCCGAGCAGGGTGCCAGTTTTGAAACCTATGCAGGAATCCGGATTCGCGGCGCCATGCTTGATGAAATACGGCGCACCGACTGGACCCCGCGTTCTGTGCACCGCAAGGCACGCGAAGTTGCCGAGGCCGTTCGCAAGATCGAGAACGAGAAGGGCCGTGATGCACGAGGTGTTGAAGTCGCTGAAGCCATGGGCCTTGAAATAGAGGAATATCACAAGATACTGCAGGATGCGACGGGCTGCCGCATTTTCAGTTTTGAGGATCCAGGTAATGCCGGCGAAGAAGGCTATGCGGCAATTCCCGCGAACTGAACCAGCCACTGGATACCCTGCAGAACGAAGATTTCAAGAAAGGACTGGCCAAGGCCATCAAGGGCCTGCCCGAGCGCGAGCGCCTGGTTATGGCCCTGTATTACGACGAAGAACTTAACCTGCGCGAGATCGGTGAAATACTGGGTGTTAGCGAGTCACGGGTGTGCCAGATTCATGGACAGGCATTGATCCGCTTGCGTGCCCGCATGGAAACCTGGTTGGTTGATTGAGCATCGAGGCGATAACCATGGGCACCGAAAAGTCTGACAAATGCTGGTATACGCGGCGCGACGGTGTAATGCGCGGGCCGTTTACAGCGGAGAATATCTCCCGCTATATCCTGCTTGGCCGTATCCACCTGGATGACGAACTGAGCCAGGACCGCGAGACCTGGATTGTCGCGGGACACCTTGACAGCCTGCTGCCTGCCGAGCTGAAGAGCCAGTCAAGCTGGGATGATTATGAAAAACTGGTGACTGCTCATATGAAGGCCGATGAGCGCAAGGGTGATCGTCGTACCGGAAAGCGCAGGAACTACCTGGAGCGTCATGCAGAGAAGAGAACAACAGCGGATCGCCGCAGTCATGTTGATAACACACTGTTATGCCAACACCTGCTGGACAAGCCCGTCTCCAGTGATGAGCAACGTCCTGTGTCACAATATAAACGGCCAGTGGTGCTGTTCGTGGTATTGCTGCTAACCATGATGTTTGCCTGGTTAAGCCCTATTCAGTCCTGATCGAATCTTCATCCAGGTCCCTTATTCCTGGCACCGGCGCGCTGAACGATTCAGTTGAATAGCGCCAGACCTCCAGCGTATCCGACCAGTAATCGGCCGTTAATCCGGCTTTTATCTTCAGTTGATCAAGAAATGCTGTCGGTTCCGGTAGTGATTCCCAAACGGTAGGCAGAAACGTGCCCCTGGCATTCCTGTCCTGCAGTATCAGGCCGTCCAGCCCGGGACGGAGCATATCAAGCAGCGTCTGTTGTGAATCAAACGTGAGTAGCTGGCTGGGTCCAAGTACAGAGACGCCGATGTTTATGGAATCCAGTTCACTCACGGTCGAGCTTCTGGAAGCGCGGTCCCGGTTTGCTGCGGCAAAGGCATTGGCCGCAACATCCACAACCAGGCGTCTGTGCGCCTCCAGTGAACCAATACAGCCACGCAGTGACGGGCCTGTTTTCAGGGTAACGAAGCAGGCACGCAATTCACGCAGTTGCTGGCTGTATTCCTCACTGTTGATGGTCTCCGGGGTGCCGGAGGCCAGTCCGGATTCAATCGAACTCAAGGCAACCTGCAACAGGCTCAAGCGTGTTGAGGGGGAGTACGCCATGTTATGCGGAGATCACCCAGGTACCGTAACCGACTACCTGGTCGCGCGGGCCGGCAGTATCGCCCGAGTTGCGCAGATCAACGGTGTCTACAGAAAGCCCGTGCTGCCGCGCGTACAGGAGAAGACCGTTGACCGGGTTGCGCCCGCAGGCATGCTCATGGCTGATTTTTTCCAACGCCAGGCCTTCAATAGCCCTGGCGGTTTTGTTGTCGAGTTGAACGGCGGTTTCGTAGTCATGGAAGTGGCTCAAATCAGAACTGATGATGATCACTGTCCCGGGCCTGTCCCAGAAATGCCCGATAATTTCACAGACCTCATCGGGAGAGGCATCCCCGACCACCAGTGGTACCAGCGTAAATTGATTCAGTATGAGCTGCAGAAAGGGCAGGTGTACCTCAAGGCTGTGTTCCAGCCGATGGGCCTCATCGTTTATATGTACCTGGGGCAGGGTGAGGATGTCACTGATCGCGGCGCGATCAAGGGGTATGGTGCCGAGCGGGGTTTTAAAACCATCGGCGCTGGACGCTGCAAGTCCGTTGAAAGCAACCCGGTGTGCGGGGCCGAGCAGGATAACCTGGTCGATGTGATCGGCCGCCTGTTGTAAACGTGCATAGCCGCTGGCTGCAACCGGTCCTGAATAGATATAACCGGCATGCGGGACGATCATCGCCTTCGGTGGTGACCCATCGCTATCGGATTCCGCCAGGTAGCCGTGCAGCATGGACTGCAATTCTTCCGGGTCGGCTGGATAGAAAGTACCGGCTACAGCAGCCTCCCTGATTTTTTCCATGACGATACCTCCAGTGCTATCTATGGTAAATAGATGGGGGCCATTGTGAAAAATATCAAGTGATGAACAGCAACAACACGGCCACCAGTCTGTCGTGATTTCCTGATTATTGGTTTTGCAGTTGCAGTACCACACCGCCCAGCGGTGGCAGGGAGAGTGAGAAAGAGCAGGGTTTGTCGTTCCAGGGCAGGTCCTCGGTATGTACCTGCCCGTTGTTGCCGACATCGGAGCCACCATAATACCCGGAGTCCGAATTGAGAATCTCAATATAGGTACCTGCCACGGGTACTCCAAGGCGATAGTCATGGCGTGGCACTGGCGTAAAATTGAGTGCGACAATTACAATATTGTCGCCGTCACGGCGCAGGTAGGCGAGCACAGACGCCTCGGAGGCATTGCCCTCGATCCATTCAAATCCCTGCGGCTCAAAATCGTAGCGGTACAGTGCTGAAAACCCGCGGTAGATCCTGTTCAGGTCACCAACCAGCTGTTGTACCCCCCGGTGACCCTCGTATTCCAGCAGGTGCCATTCAACACTGGCATCAAAATTCCATTCATCTCCCTGCGCAATCTCGTTGCCCATGAACAGCAGTTTCTTGCCGGGAAAGGTAAACATGTAGGTATACAACAGGCGCAGGTTGGCAAAGCGTTGCCAGTCATCGCCGGGTTGTTTGTAGAGCATGGAGCCTTTTCCGTGTACGACCTCATCGTGCGAAAACGGCAGGATAAAATTTTCAGTAAACGCGTAAAGCAGGCCAAACGTCAGGTCATTGTGATGGTATTTCCGGTGTACCGGCTCATGCTGCATATATCGAATGGAATCATGCATCCAGCCCATGTTCCATTTCATGCTGAAGCCCAGCCCGCCATGATCAACGGGGCGACTGACACCGGGCCAGGCCGTTGATTCTTCTGCCATGATCATGGTGCCGGGGAATTCGGCATGGGTAACGGTATTGAGCTCACGCAGAAACTGCACGGCCTCAAGGTTTTCACGGCCGCCATGTACATTGGGGAGCCACTCACCGGCATTGCGTGAATAGTCATGGTAGAGCATGGACGCAACGGCATCGACACGCAGACCGTCAATGTGGAATTCCTCCAGCCAGAAGATTGCGCTTGCAAGCAGAAAATTCCTGACTTCGTTACGGCCATAGTTGTAAATCAATGTGCCCCATTCGAGGTGTTCACCGCGGCGTGGATCACTGTGTTCATACAGTTCAGTGCCATCAAATCCGGCCAGTGCATGCGCATCCTTGGGGAAGTGTGCCGGCACCCAGTCAAGCAGGACACCGATATCATTCTGGTGACAATAGTCTACGAAAAAGCGGAAATCATCCGGATCACCGAAACGGCTGGTCGGCGCAAAGTAGCCTGTCGTCTGGTAGCCCCAGGAAGCGTCCAGCGGATGCTCGGTAACCGGTAGTAATTCGATATGGGTAAAGCCGGTTTGTTTCAGGTAGTCGACCAGTTCGGTCGCCAGTGTGCGGTAGTCCATGAAGCCACCAAATTCATTGCGTTTCCATGAACCGAGGTGTACCTCGTAGATGGAGACCGGTATTTTCTTCCAGTCTGACTCCCTGCGCTGTTGCATCCAGTCACTGTCTTTCCAGTGATAAGGCCGGTTTTCAGCTATCCGTGAGGCGGTGGCAGGACGTACTTCGAACTGCTGTCCGTAGGGGTCGGTTTTCAGCAGGATCCTGCCATGGGGGCGGGTACGGATTTCATATTTATAGGGCAGGCCGGCACCAAGCCCGGGGATAAAAAGCTCCCAGACTCCGCCTCCGCCAGAGACCCGCATCGGGTGGCAGCGGCCATCCCAGTTATTGAAATCACCGACGACACTGACACGTTCTGCGGACGGTGCCCAGACGGCGAAACGGACACCGTTTATGTCGTCGATTTTTTCCTTGTGTGCACCGAGTACACGGTAAATATGCCAGTGCCGTCCCTCGCCAAACAGGTGCAGGTCATAATCCGACAGTTGCGGTGGAAAGCAGTACGGGTCGTAGGCCACATGTTCTGCGCCATAACGGTCACACCAGATCAACCGGTAACGGTCTGGAACCTGTCCACTCTGGCCATGCCACTCAAACAGGTCGGTATTGCCAATGCGTTCCAGTGAGGCCCCGTTTTCTGCAATCCGTACCCACGCGGCCCCCGGGATATGTGCCCGCACCAGGTCCTTGTCAGCATAGGAGTGCTTGCCGAGCAGGGTAAAAGGGTCATGGTGGCGTGCTTCCAGCAGCTGTTTTATATCCAGAGAGTGTTTGGATGTCGAAGAACTGGCTGTGTCTGAATCCTGCATCAAGTCGGCATTCCCTGGTTGGTTGCAGTCAATTTTCCGGGCCGTGAAACTGCCCTGCGAGGGAACTATACAGTCAATGGTCTTGCCCATACAATAACCAGCCTTCCCTGATCCCTTGAGCCTGAATTTAATGTCAGCCAATAACGAGATTCGCTTTGTCAGCCGCCTTACCCGCAGTACGCTTGCGCTCATTCTTGCAGGCGGGCGGGGCTCACGCCTGCGGCAATTAACGCTCTGGCGGGCAAAGCCCGCGGTCCCTTTCGGGGGGAAATTCCGGATTATCGATTTTCCGCTATCCAACTGTCTGAATTCCGGTATTCGCATGATCGGGGTGTTGACGCAATACAAGGCACACTCGCTGATTCAGCACATCCAGCAGGGCTGGAGTTTTCTGCGGGGAGAATTCAAGGAATTCATTGAGATACTGCCGGCACAGCAGCGTATACAGGATTCCTGGTATGCCGGAACGGCCGACGCGATTTACCAGAATCTCGACATCATTCGCACCCATAAGCCGGAATATGTGCTGATACTGGCGGGTGATCATGTCTACAAGATGGATTACGGCACCTTGATTGCCAGGCATGTGGAGTCCGGGGCGGACATGACAGTCGGTTGTATTGAGGTGCCACTGGAAGGTGCCGGGGCATTCGGGGTTATATCGGTCGATGCAGAAGGCCGGGTTGTGAAATTCAGTGAAAAGCCGGAGCAACCGGATGCAATTCCCGGTCAGTCGGACCTGGCACTGGCCTCGATGGGCATCTATGTCTTTAACACGGCCTTCCTGTACGAACAGTTAATCAAGGATGCAGACGACACCCATTCAACCCATGACTTCGGACATGACATCATTCCACGTCTCATAGAAAAATACCGGATTATGTCGTACCCGTTCCGGGACACCCATGACAAGCAGGCTGCCTACTGGCGTGATGTGGGGACCATCGATTCCTTCTGGGCGGCCAACCTCGAGTTGATTGGCATCTTGCCTGAACTGAACCTGTACGATGACAAGTGGCCAATCTGGACCTACCAGGAGCAGTTACCGCCTGCCAAGTTTATTTTTGACGATGAAGATCGGCGCGGCATGGCGCTGGACTCGATGGTCTCGGGCGGCTGCGTCATCTCCGGCGCCACGGTGCGACACTCTTTGCTGTTCTCCAATGTCAGGGTAAATTCCTACACGAAACTGCAGGATGTGGTTGCCTTGCCCGATGTGCACTTTGGACGTGACTGCCATATCAAAAGGGCAGTTATTGATAAAGGTTGTGTCATCCCGGATGGCACGATCATCGGTGAAGACGCAGAAGCCGATGCGAAACAGTTTTACGTCAGCCCAAACGGGGTTGTACTGGTGACGCCTGAAATGCTCGGCCAGGAACTTCATCATGTCAGATAGGCAGCCACTGAATATTGTTATTTACTGGCATATGCACCAGCCGCAATATTGTGACCAGATCACCGGTATCTACCAGTTGCCATGGTCCTACCTCCATGCGACAAAAGATTACATCGATATGGCGGCCCATCTTGAGGCCGTACCAGAGGCCCGGGCCGTCGTTAATTTTGCCCCGATACTGCTTGAGCAGCTTTCTGACTATGCCGGCCAGATCAATGGGTTCCTGTCCGAGAACAAGGCAATCCGTGATCCGCTGCTTGGTGCCCTGGCATGCCCGGTTTTGCCCGGTGGCAAGGACCAGAGAATGGAGCTGGTTACTTCCTGCCTGCGGGCCAATGAACTGCATTCTATTAAACGTTTTTCCCACTATCAGGACCTTGCGGAAATGGCTGGCTGGTTCCATAACCATCCAACCGGCATGTTGTATGTAGGCGACCAGTTTATTATTGATCTGCTGGTGTGGTACCACCTGGCATGGATGGGGGAAACGGTCCGGCGTGATAACGACATGGCGAAAGCGTTGATGGAGAAGGGGACCGGTTTCACCATCCATGATCGCCGTGAGCTATTGAAGCTGATCGGCGAATTGCTTTCCCGGGTGATTGATGGCTATCGGACGCTGGCAGACCGTGGCCAGGTCGAGCTGTCGATGTCCCCCTATGCACATCCGATCGTTCCTTTAATGATCGACCTTGAAACGGCGCGTGAAGCAATGCCGGATATAGAAATGCCTCACTTGCAGGCATATCCCGGCGGTGAAGAGCGTGCCCGCTGGCATATTAAAGAAGGTATCGCCACATTCGAGCAGTTCTTCGAGCCGGCCGACCGGTTGCTGGCCTTCGGAAGGCGCGTCAGCGAGCGCCACCCTGGCGCTGTTGGAGGAATACGGGTTTACCTGGGCTGCCAGCGGGGAATCGGTGTTTCGGCACAGCATGGCCGATCCGGCCAATGCCTCCCTCGAGCGATGCCAGCCTCTACCAGGCGTTTCAAATGGACAAGGAAAGATAGCCTGTTTTTTCCGGATGATGGCCTGTCAGACCTTATCGGCTTTACCTACTCTGACTGGCATGCCGATGATGCGGTCGCCAACCTGATCCAGCATCTTGATAATATTGCTGACAGTAGTCAGGGGCAGGAGCAGCCGCTGGTCTCGATCATTCTCGATGGTGAAAATGCCTGGGAGCATTTTCCGGAGAACGGTTATTACTTTCTGAACTCACTGTATAAAAAACTCTCCACACATCCCGGCCTGAAGATGACCACCTATTCCGAGTACCTCGAGAATAAAAACAATCTGACGCGCATGAAAAAACTGGTCAGCGGCAGCTGGGTGTACGGCACGTTTTCAACATGGATCGGCGACCCGGACAAGAACCGTGGCTGGGAGATGCTGGTGACGCCAAGAAGGTGTTTGACCGGTCATGGCAGAGGGCAGTCTGAGCAGTGATCAGACGCTGGCGGCCCAGCACCAGTTGTCCCTCTGTGAAGGCTCGGACTGGTTCTGGTGGTTCGGTGACTATAACGCCGAGGACACGGTCAGCGATTTTGAACGGCTGTTTCGTACGCACCTGTCGAATTTGTATAACATGCTTGGCAAGGAGCCACCCGAGTACCTGACCCACGTCTTTGCCCACGGCAGTGGCGTACCGACCCAGGGTGGTGTCATGCGCAAGGGCCAGTTCACCGGCTGATGCGGGCAGCCTGACAACAATCACTTGCATAACTACCTGACAGAGCGTCGTGCCGGGGTGTTGTTGCACCCGACATCCCTGCCGGATACACCGGGCCAGGGGAACCCGGCAACCCGTTTTATCGACTTCTTGCAGGCTGCAGGTTTCACGGTCTGGCAGGCATTGCCGCTGGGGCCGACCCACGCTGACGGTTCACCGTACCAGTGTTTGTCCGTTCACGCCGGCAATGCCGCTCTGATCAACCTGGATGAACTGGTCGAGCGTGGCTGGCTGGCGCCATCAATACGCAATAGTCAGCCACTCCAGGAGTGCCTTGCCCAAGCTCATGCAGGATTTAAACAAGTGGCGCAAGCCATTGATATAGAATCCTATCAGCAGTTCAAACAGCAGCATGATTATTGGTTGCAGGACTACAGCCTGTACCAGGCAATCCGGCAGGTACAGCAGTACACCCCCTGGTTCGAATGGCCGCCAGCCTATCGCGACAGGCATGTGCGGATTTTGAGTGAGTTCAGCAGCCGGCATGCTGATTTGATTGAGCAGGCCTGCTTTGAGCAATACCTGTTTTTTTCGCAGTGGCTCGCCCTGCGTGACTATGCAAATGCGCGTGGCGTGCTGTTATTCGGCGATATGCCGATTTATGTGGCCCATGACAGTGCGGATGTCTGGGCCAATCGC
>PVMK01121930.1_pt1 | contig 10331 bp, 9 predicted proteins | sample 1853481 | NCBI WGS metagenome assembly PVMK01 (sample SAMN08533507, study PRJNA380276) | Marine sediment metagenome, whole genome shotgun sequencing project. | reverse complement strand
GGCTTCGCCAACGAAATGGAAGCCTTTGGTTTGCAGTTCGGCCACGGTCTCGGTCTTGAGTTACATGAAAGAGCGCTTATCAGCAGGCTGGTCTCTTTTGAAAACCCGTTGGAACTGCAGGAAGGCATGGTATTCGCGCTGGAAACGTATTGTCCGGCAGCCGACGGCAACGGCGCAGCAAGAATTGAAGAAGAGGTGGTTGTCACAAATGACGGCTGCAAGGTCATTACCTTGTTTCCCGCCCAGGAATTATTTGTCGCTAACAAGTACTAGATCCAATCGCGGCAACAAAACACTCAGTCACGGCCCAGGTAAACCATGTCAGATAAATTAATCAGCTCTATTCCTACCGATTTATACATTGGCGGCAAGTGGGTTCCATCCGCCGATGGAAACCGAATTCCCGTTGTCGATCCGGCCACAGAAGAAGTCATAGCGGAAGTTGCGAGTGGCGCTGTCGCCGATGCTACGAGTGCTGTAGATGCGGCGTTTGCGGCTGGAGAGGAGTGGGCCGCTACGGCACCGCGAGTGCGTGCTGAGGTATTGCGAAAGTTGTTTGAGTTGATGACAGCGAGAAAAAATGATCTTGCGACCATTATCTCCAGGGAAGAGGGAAAAACGCTGGCAGAAGGGCTGGGCGAGGTCGCCTACGCTGCAGAGTTCTTCCGTTGGTACGCAGAAGAGGCACCTCGGACGATGGGCCAGTTCGGTCGTTCGCCGGCTGGTGCCAACAATATTCTGGTCGACTACAGCCCGGTTGGCGTATCGCTTTTGATTACACCCTGGAATTTTCCGGCGGCAATGGGAACGAGAAAAATTGCCCCTGCACTGGCCGCGGGCTGCACTGTAATCCTGAAGCCCGCCTCGGCAACACCACTGACCGCGTTGGCGCTCGCCGAGCTGCTCGAGGAGGCAGGCGTGCCCGCAGGTGTCGTCAACGTCTTCCCATCCAGTCGCTCCAGCGAAGTATCCAATCGAATCCTGAGCGATAGCCGGGTTGGTAAATTGTCATTTACGGGCTCGACCGAAGTTGGCCGGGTTCTGCTCGCCAAAGCGAGTGAGCGCATTGTCAATTGTTCGATGGAGCTGGGTGGTAACGCACCTTTCATCGTGCTTGATGATGCAGATATCGAAGACGCCGTTGCTGGCGCAATGATCGCCAAAATGCGTAATGCCGGTGAGTCATGCATAGGTGCGAATCGCTTCTATGTGCATAGCTCTGTCGTCGATGAATTCACCGATAAATTCGCTGCGGCCATGGCGGAACTCAAAGTCGGACCTGGCCTGGATGAGGGTGTCGATGTTGGGCCGTTGGTCAACGCAAGCACGAGGGACAAGGTTGAGCATCTCGTGAACGATGCAGTTGCAGGTGGTGCGCGTGTCGTAACGGGTGGCAAGCGCCCAGCCGGCCGGGGGTTTTTCTACGAACCAACGGTCATAACCGATATCGACCCACAATCAGAAATTCTTCATACCGAAATCTTTGGTCCGGTCGCGCCGATTGTTAAATTCGACAAGTTGAGTGATGTGATCACGCGAGCGAACGAAACCATTTTTGGTTTGGCGGCGTACGTTTTCAGCGGCAATGTTGGTCGTGCGCTATCGGTTGCACAGCAGCTCGATGCCGGAATCATAGGCGTGAACCGCGGCTTTGTGTCAGATCCTGCGGCACCCTTCGGTGGCATGAAACAAAGTGGTCTGGGTCGTGAAGGGTCACAAGACGGAATGCACGAGTTTCTGGAAAAAAGATACATCGCCGTAGACTGGTAGCGCCAATTCAAATGATGCGCCAGAGAACAGTACACAGGATATCCAGATGTCTGAAATGAAAGCCTTACAGCTTGATGTGCCGTGGCAGGAAATTACCGCGACATCATCCGATTGGGATGAGGCTGGTCAACACACGCTGCTCAAGATGCTTAATCATATGCACTTGATTCGGGCGTTTGAGGAAGAAATTCTAAATCTGGACCGCGAGGGTCTCGCGCACGGGCCGATGCACGTTAGTGTCGGGCAGGAGGGCGCGGTGGTCGCTGCAATGTCGCTTCTTAAAACCGGCGATTCCATTAACGGACCCCATCGCGGGCACCACTTGTTTCTTTCCAAAAGCTTAAATTACGTCGATGCTCAGGGTTACGATCCGCGACGTGAAGCTACACCCGCAGCCGTTAACGATTTGTTGTATCGGACGATGGCGGAGATCCTCGGCTTAAGTCCGGGATTCTGCAAGGGCCGAGGTGGCTCCATGCATCTGCGTTGGGATGAGGCGGGTGTCATCGGTACCAACGCCATTGTTGGTGGTGGCGTGCCATTGGCCAATGGTGCTGCCTGGTCGAAGCAACGACAAAATAATGGCGAGGTGGTCTTTACATTTTATGGCGATGGGGCCTGTCACATTGGCAACGTTCTTGAGTCGCTGAACCTGGCAGCTTTGTACAACCTGCCGATCTGCTTTTTCATTGAGAATAATCAATACGCAGTTTCAACGACGCTGGCTGAAGAGGCACGAGAAATACGCATGTCTTCTCGCGGTCTCGGGTTTGGAATCCCCTCGTTCCGAGTGGACGGCCTGAATCCGATGTCTGTTCGCGTGGCAACCAATGCCGTGTTGGAGCTGTTGCGGGCAGGCAAGGGACCGGCCGTACTCGAGGCGGTTTCATACCGTTACTACCATCATGGTGGCGGACTGCCGGGTAGTGCATTTGGTTATCGAAGTAAAGAGGAAGAAGCTGAGGCGAGGGCGCGCGATCCGCTGGCACAGATGGAGCGGGAGATAATGTCTCGCGACTGGCTTGATGAAGAGGGGCTGAACGCCATTCAGCAGGCGGCAAAGACTGCCGCGGAAGCCGCGTCCGCAAGACTGACCGAACCCGCAGACGGTAAGCGTGTGATCGTCGGTTCGCTTTGGCCCGACGTCAGCTTCCGGGATCAGGGACTGCGTGGTGATCTTTCAGAATTCAGCGATGTCAATTACGTCGAGCAGGAAGCCTATAAGGGCAAGCTCCAGGAAGTTAAATTAATCGATTCGATTGCATCCGTCATGGTGCGTCGCATGGAAACAGATGACCGTTATTTCGTGATGGGTGAAGACATTCACAAGCTGAGCGGTGGCACCAACGGTGCGACCAAAGGTATTCCGGAACGTTGGCCTGATCGCTGTATTCCTACACCCATTGCAGAGCACGGCTTCGTTGGGCTCTGTGGCGGCGTCGCCATGGACGGCCATTACCGCCCGGTCGTCGAGTTGATGTATCCCGATTTCTCACTGGTCGCCGCCGACCAGCTTTTCAACCAAATTGCCAAGGCGCGTCATATGTTTGGTGGCGACATGAACGTGCCTCTTGTGTTGCGAACAAAGGTTGCCCTCGGATCCGGTTACGGTTCACAGCATTCCATGGACCCGGCTGGCATGTTTTCGATGTGGCCCGGCTGGCGCATCGTGGCCGCATCAACACCGTTTGACTATGTTGGCCTGATGAACAGTGCACTGCTTTGTGAAGATCCCGTCATGATGCTTGAGCACGTCGATCTGTATCAAAGTAAAGGCCAGGGAAGCAAAGAAGACTTCGACTATTACATTCCACTCGGCAAGGCCAAGGTTGTGCGCCGTGGTAGCGCATTTACTGTGCTGACCTATCTATCGATGGTATCCAAAGCGGTCGAGGTTGCAAATGAGATGGGTATCGATGCAGAAATTATGGACCTGCGCTCGCTGGATCGTGCCGGACTGGACTGGGAGACAATCGGCCGCAGTGTTCGCAAGACGCATAATGTAGTCGTGCTTGAGCAAGGCCCTTTGACGACATCCTATGGTGCGATGGTTACGGATGAGTTGCAGAGACGGTTCTTTGACTATCTGGACCAGCCAGTCAAACGAATACATGGCGGTGAAGCATCGCCAAGTGTTTCCAGAGTTCTGGAGAGGTCAGCGTTCGTTGGCAAGGAAGAAATACGCAGCGGCTTTGCCAACATGATTGCGGACATGGGCCGCTCGTTCGTGGCGGTTAGCTGATGGCAAGCCAGGACGATTGGGAGTCAATTGGGTTACCTGGTCTGCGGGGGACGGATCACATAGGTTTTACGGTGCCTGATCTGGAGGAAGCGGTTGAGTTCTTTGTTAACATTATCGGTTGCGAAAAATTTTACACACTGGGCCCTTTTCAATCCGACGGTGACTGGATGGAGACACACTTGAATGTGCACCCGCGAACCGTAATGACAAGGCAGTGGTTCTTGCGTTGCAAGAATGGCTCGAATTTTGAGATTTTCGAATACGATGCAGCGGATCAAAACACGACACAGCCAAAGAACAGCGATATTGGCGGTCATCACCTGGCCTTTTACGTCGATGATTTCGATACCGCACTTGATTTTCTGAAGAGCAAGGATGTCAGGATACTGGGTGAGCCAACGGTGCGAAGAACGGGCCCGGTTGCTGGCCAGACCTGGGTTTACTTCCTTGCGCCCTGGGGAATGCAACTGGAACTGATCAGTTATCCCAATGGCAAGGGATATGAAAAAGAGACGTCAAGACGCCTGTGGCACCCGGCAGATTCGACAACTACCGAATAAGCACCTGAACTGGACTAACTAAATTGCCAAAATCGATATTACTGCCCGCATTAACTGCCGACTTTGAAGGTGGCGCGATAGAAGAATGGCATAAGGAGCCCGGCGACACGATCGAGGTCGGCGATGTTATTGCCGAGGTGTCTACAGAAAAGGCGGTCATCGAGTTGCAGGCCGAGCATGCCGGTACCCTCGGCAAGATTCTCGTACCAGCAGGTACCGATGAGGTTAGCGTCAATGCACCTATCGCGATACTGCTGCTGGAGGGTGAGACTGCAGATGTGCTGGAGGATTTCGATCCTGTCGCAGCGCTTTCGGCTGATGCGGTGCCGGGCAAAGCGGAAGTCGACGCGACCGGTGTCGACCGGTCTCAATACGTATCTGCTGAAGCCGATATTGATAAAGGTGATCGTGTCTTTGCGAGCCCGGTGGCAATTCGAATTGCTGGTCAGTTGGGCATTAATCTAGGTGGTATCGAAGGCAGTGGCCCCGGTGGTCGCATTGTTCTTGGCGATGTCGAGGCGAATGCAGAAACGCAGGATCTAATGGTGCAGCCGTTAGCGACCAGACAAGCGGCACTCGAAATGCCGCCACCCGGTAGCTTTGAAACAGTGCCGGCCGACAAAGTTCGCACGGTAATTGCCCGTCGACTCAGCGCAGCGAAACGAGATATCCCACACTTCTATCTCACAATTGACTGTGAGCTGGATAAACTTCTTGAAGTACGCGGGCAGCTAAACGACGCAGCGAATGCCGCCTCGAAGGTTTCCATTAACGACTTTATTATCAAAGCCTGCGCATTGGCACTGTGTGATGTGCCGGGGGCGAATAGTGGCTGGGTTAACGACACGCTCATCAAGTTTACCGGTGTGAACGTGGCAGTTGCAGTTGCAACGCCGAAGGGACTGATCACGCCGGTCATCAATCAGGCTGACACCAAAGACGTAGCAACGATATCCACAGAGATAAAAGAACTTGCGTCCAGAGCTAAAGAGGGACGCTTGAAGCCCGAAGAATACAAAGGCGGTGGATTCACTGTTTCCAATCTTGGTATGTACGGTGTTCGCGAGTTCTCCGCAATTATCAATCCACCACAGGCCTGTATTCTCGCCGTCGGTGCTGGTGAAAAGCGGCCGGTCGTCAGGGATGGCGAGATTGCTGTCGCTACGGTGATGAGTTGTACATTGTCAGTCGATCATCGGGCCGTCGATGGCGCTATGGGTGCGGAATTTCTGCAGTGCGTAAGACGATATATTGAACAGCCAGAGCTGATGCTTACCTGACGGCACTCGTGAAGACCTGAGTGCAATGCGAATTATCGCCGTCTTGATTACTATGAATTGGAAGAAGGGAACATCATGATTACAAGAAAGCAGGGTATGTTTACGATCAACAGACTCGGGGGTGTGGTCGTGATATGCGCGCTCGCATTATTGGCTGGCTGCGACAAGCAAGCCGACGATGGTCCTATCCTCATAAAATTCCCGCATGTAACGGCGCCGGCAACACCAAAGGGTCAGGCTGCAGAGCGATTTAAGCAGGTGGTCGAAGAACGCCTGGCTGGGCGCGTCATGGTTGAGGTGTATCCGTCTGCGCAGCTAATGAGTGACGATGATTCGCTGGACGCACTTGCTTTCGGCGAAGTCCAGATGATTGCTGTTTCTTTGTCGAAGCTTGATCGGTTAACGCTCAAATTTCAAATTTTCGATTTGCCGTTCCTGTTCCCCAACTTGCAGACAGTCGAGGAATATCAAGCTAGCGACTACGGGCAGGAGCTACTTACTTCGATGGTCGACCGAAAACTACTGGGTCTGTCTTTCTGGCACAACGGCATGAAACAGTTTGGTGGCCCGGTGCCCATGCATATGCCGGAAGCGGCTAAGGGCTTGAAGTTTCGGATCATGGAGTCCGACGTCCTGCAGGCACAGATTCTGCAGATCGGCGGCAATCCACAGAAGATGGCATTTGGTGAGGTGTATCAGGCGTTGCAAACTGGCGCGGTCGATGCGCAGGAGAATACCTGGTCGAACATATACTCATCGAAGTTCTATGAGGTTCAGCCGTATGTGACTGAAACGAATCACGGCTACCTTGGTTATCTGGTTGCAGTCAATCCGGACTTCTGGAACTCGCTACCGGATGATATTCGTACTGAGCTTACGACTATTGTTCAGGAAGTCAGCGTTTGGGCTAACGATCAGTCTGTGAATATTAATATTGCAGGCAGGGAGAAAATAATAGCGTCGGGACAAACTGAAGTAGTTGAACTGACCACTGATGAGCGAGCGATCTGGCAGCAGGCGATGCGACCTGTCTGGGAGAAATTTTCAGATAATATCGGTGCGGATCTGATTGCCGCGGCCGAGGCATACGGCAACCAAGCAGAGTAAATAACAGCTCATGCGCGAAGTAATTAACCGTCTGGAAGAGTGGCTCATGGCCTCGTTGCTGGCCTTTATGACCGTGCTGACATTTATTCAGGTCGTGATGCGCTATGTCTTCAACACTGGCTGGGTATGGTCGTTGGAGGCAACCACTTACTCGTTCGCAGCGCTGGTGCTGATTGGCATGTCTTACGGTGTGCGGACGAAGACGCATATCGCGACTGACCTCTTAACCAGAAAACTTTCAGAGCCGCTGCGGCGCTACGTCGCGATCGTTGCGATCGTCGCCTGCATCGCATACGCATTGCTGATGTTGTATGGCTCGGTGATTTTGGTGGATCGTCTTATGACTCTGGGCAATGCGGCCAGAGATATACCGGCACCGAAGTGGTTGTTGACGGCGACGATGCCGCTTGGCTTTGCGTTGCTTACGTATCGCTTCCTCGAAGCAGGATGGCTTCTGCTTCGGCCCGGGTCGTGCGGAGGATAAGACTTGACGGCTCTGTTCCTCCTGATGGCGCTGTTTGTACTGTTGTTTATCGGCGTCCCGGTAGCGGTGTCGCTCGGCCTTGCCAGCGTCCTGACCATGCTGCTTTTTGGTGATCAGACGCTGTTATCGTCGAGCCCAGAAGTTTTTCCACACCATGCAGGTCTATCCGCTTCTGGCCGTACCGTTTTTTATTTTGGCGGGAACATTCCTGACTACCGGCGGTGTCGCCAAACGCATGGTTGCATTCGCCAACGCGCTGGTTGGGGCACTTCCGTGGTGGACTGGCAATGGCAGCGTTGCTCGCCAGTGCTTTCTTTGCGGCAGTATCGGGTTCGGCGCCCGCGACCGTCGTGGCCGTCGGCAGCGTCATGATTGTCGGCATGGTGCAGTCGGGCTACACGCGCAAATTCGCGGCGGGCGTGATATGCAATGCAGGGACCCTGGGTATCCTGATTCCACCCTCTCTGGTGATGGTTGTATATGGCGCTATCACTGAATCTTCTATCGGCAGGTTATTCATCGCCGGCATCTTGCCGGGGAATTATTTTGACCGTTGTAATGATGATTACAGTCGCCGTAATTGCCCGAAAGCAAAACATGCCGCGCCAGCAACGCGCGAGTTTCAAGACTGTTGTCAAGACGTTTCGTGAAGCCCTGTGGGGGCCTGATGCTGGTGGTGATTATTCTGGGTGGCATCTACGCTGGAATATTCACGCCGACGGAAGCCGCAGCGGTATCGGCTGTTTACGCGTTTTTTATTGCCGTTTTTGTATACCGCGACATCACGATACATGACGTACCAAGAGTCCTGGTCGAAGCCTCCAAGATAACTGTCATGCTGATGTTTATTATTGCCAGTGCTTTCATGTTTGCATTCCTGCTTACGACTGAGCAAATTCCACAGATGGCGTCTGAATTTATTGTCGGTATGGGCCTGCCGGTATGGGGGTTTTCTGCTTGTTCTCAACGTCCTGCTTCTGATAACCGGCAATTTCATGGAGCCAACATCGGTCGTGCTGATCCTGACGCCGATAATTTTTCCGATTGCGATGGAAATGGGCATCGACCCGACACATCTTGGAGTGCTGATGATTGTCAACATGCAAATCGGTTTGGTGACGCCGCCAGTGGGCCTGAATCTGTTTGTGACAGCAAGTGTGGCCGAGTTGTCTTTGGAGGACACCATCAAAGCATCGTTTCCATGGTTGTTGGTACTGCTGGCCGTACTTATGCTGATTACCTACGTACCCTGGATTTCATTGGTCATTCCGAATTTGCTGCTCAACTAGGTTGACTGGAACCCTGCTCTTGTTCACCCTTAAGGAGAAGTCTTTGTCATTCGTTCTGCATAACGCACCACAGTCCACTTGCAGTCAGAAGGTGCGCATCTGCCTATGGGAGAAGGGGCTAACTTTTTCTGAGGAAAAACTCGATTTATTCAAGGGCGATCAGTTGACGGAGGATTACAAAAAACTCAACCCCAACGGTGTTGTACCGACTTTGATTCATGATGACGAAGTTATTATCGACTCATCTGTGATCATCGAATATCTGGACGAGTTGTTCCCGGAAGTTCCCTTGAGTCCGGCAACGCCAGCGGGTCGGGCACACATGCGTGAGTGGATGCGTTTTTTTGAAGAGGTGGCGGCGCCGGCCGTTCGCGTGCCGTCTTATAATCGAGTGTTCTTGCGACACTTTCAGAAAATGACGGAAGACGAGTTCATCGCGTTTGGCGAGTCGAAGCCGCTGCGTAAAGACTTTTTCCTGAAAATGGGTCGCAAAGGCTACAGTGACGAAGAGATGCAGCAGGCCGAAAACCGATTGCGCATGACGGTAGAACGGATGGAGTTACAGCTGCAACAACGTGGACCGTGGCTTCTCGGCGAATACAGCTTAGCCGACATCTGCGTGATACCAGTCCTGGTGCGCCTCAATGACATTGGGTTAAGTAAATTGTGGGCTGATTGTGGCAATGTCGGCGCATGGTTTTCGCGTTTTCTGCAGCGCGATGCATTGCAGAAAACGTTCTATTTTGGTTCCTTATTATCCGAGCAATACACAGATGTGCAAATTTCCTGACAAGACTCTCGATGAGAAGACAAGTTGACCAAATGACTCGCAAGGCCAAGAGAAAAATAACCATACGTGATGTCGCTGACCTGGTTGACGTGCATCACTCGACAGTCTCTCGAGCGCTGAGCCCAACGAAGCGCGACCAGATTTCGCCCGAAGTGGTCGCGATGGTTGAAAAAGCGGCAAAGAAGCTTGGTTACTATCCGAATATCCTTGCATCGTCGCTGAAGCAAAATCGCTCATTCGCAATCGGTGTGTTGATACCGGACCTTATGAATCCAGTGTTTCCACCCATTATTCGTGGTATCCAGGATACGGCGGAAGCTGTCGGATACACGGTCATTACTGCGAGTACTGATGATGAGGAAGCGAAAGAACGGGACGCACTCAGAATGATGCAAGGGCGCTCCATCGAAGGTGTGATTATTGCTACGGCGCGACGTAAGGACCCGGTCGTTAAGGAATGTATCGATAACGACATTCCTTTCGTTCTGGTCAATCGCACGGTTGATCGTGATGGCGTTAATGCCGTCATAATTGATGAGGATTTCGGCATTCGGTCGGTACTCGATCACCTGATGAGTTTGAAACATACTCATATCGCTCATATTGCCGGACCGCAGCACACGTCGACCGGTTATCACCGTGCAAGAGTTTTATCGGACCATCTGCGAAACCATAATTTGCGAACTGATCTGGTCGAAATAACTGAGAAATTCACGGTCGCAGAAGGTCGACGTGCATTCAGGAAGTTACTTGCACGGGACAATAGTTTTACCGCGGTCGTGGCCGGCAATGACTTGCTGGCGCTTGGG
>PVMK01172389.1_pt1 | contig 10334 bp, 13 predicted proteins | sample 1853481 | NCBI WGS metagenome assembly PVMK01 (sample SAMN08533507, study PRJNA380276) | Marine sediment metagenome, whole genome shotgun sequencing project. | reverse complement strand
CTGAGGGAAAATGGGGTAAGATTATTCATGATAAAGATTCTATGTGGTTAGCTAGTTGGATGGATTTTCTTACACAGAAAAGAAAGTATGTTTGGCTTGCTGATTCTTCGGGATTAAAGCAGGACAGGGATAAAGAAAAGTACGAAAAAGCAGTAAAGCTTGCAAAGGAAATTGACAAAATAAAAGACAGGATTGTTAAAGATATGAAAAACAAGGATCTAAAAATTAGTAGAATCGCTACGGCATGTTATTTAATTTACAGAACTTCAATGAGAGTAGGAGACGAAAAAGATCCAGAAGAAGCAGATACTGTAGGTGCCACAACTCTTAGAAAAGAGCACATCAAAATTACTGCAAATACAATTGAATTTGATTTTCTAGGAAAAGATAGTGTAAGATGGCAAGAAACAGTAGTAGCTGAAGGCCATGACAAACAATTTCAGGAAAATCTAAAGAAACTTGTTGAAAAGAAAAAACCAAAAGATGAGATTTTTCACGACATTACATCAAGGCATGTCAATGCGTATTATTCTGGTATTGTAAAGGGGTTAACTGCAAAGGTGTTTAGAACATACTTGGCAACAACAGTAGTCAAAGATTATCTTGTAGAACATGACAACATTAAAGGAAAGACTGCAAATGAAAAAATTTACCACGCAAAACTAGCAAATCTTGAAGCTGCCAAAATGTGTAATCACAAAAGAACCATTCCAAAAACATTTGAGCAGGCATTAGAAAAGAAGAGAGATACTCTCAAAAAGGCTGAAAAAGACCAGCCTTCAAAGAAAACCCAAGAAACTCTCAAAAAAGTAGAGTCATCTGAGCCAAAGACTGACACTCAAAAGAAAAGTAAAGTGAAAAGAATCAAGACATTAAATGAGCAAATCAAAAAACAAAAACTAAAACACAAAGATAGAGTAGAGAAATTAAAGTTACAAATTGATTTATCTGAAAAGACTAAAGATTACAATCTCGGAACATCTCTAAGAAATTACATAGATCCTCGTGTTGTCAAGGCATGGACTGATGAGGTTGGTGCAGAATGGGAAAAATTGTATACTTCCGCATTACAAAAGAAATTCCTCTGGGTCAAAAATGAAAATATAGAGTGGAAGAATATAAAATAAAATATTTTAGAATCATTTAATTTCCTAAATTTTTAGGCATATACTATGCCGGGGTAGCTCAGCCTGGTTAGAGTGCCAGTTCACTTGGTAAACTCTAGCGGTTCTCCAACTAAGGCAATACTCATAATCTGGAGGTCGTGGGTTCGAAACCCACCCCCGGCATTACAGCCTTTTTTTATCTTATTTTTTACTAATTACCAAATCTACTTTATACTTCAAAGTAGCACGTGGATTGAGTTTTAAATTCCATGGCAAATAAGATGGTTTTTTCGTTTTTGATAAAATTTTGAATCCTAAATTCTCTAAATTCATGCGTAATGATGATTCATCAAAGGATTTTTTCACAGAATTTACACCTCTATCAAAATCATAAGGATCAGAGATTACAAAATAACCAGAGGAAATTTGTTTTGATATTTGTTTTAGCAACTCTAGAGGTTCTACTAATTCCAAAACATTTAGTGCAAGAATCAAATCAAATTGTAATTTTCCAAAAACAGGAGACAATGAATCGGCTACAATATAATCAAGATTATTTTTTGAAGATTTTTTTGCATATCTAAGTGCACTAAATGATCTATCAATTCCAAACACCATGTTATGACAATCAGCCAAAGATGAAGTCATAATTCCAATGGAACAGCCATGTTCTAAAACAAGTTTTGATTTTGCAATAGAATTAAGATTCTTTTTTACCAAAGAATAAAATTTAGAATTTTTACTGTTTTGATATATTTTAGACCATCTTTCCTCAAGTGCAGTTCTATCATCATTGGTTCGTATAGTTTTTGATAATGAAGATTTTAAAAAAAATTTCATTTTTTTAGTGTTAGTCAATCGATATAGATTACCACCCAAAACTTTACGAGAAGAAAGATATTTAGAAAAATCATTCCCATAAAATAGGGATTTTCTCGATGATTGGAAATGTTAATTTACATTTTTTACATTCTAAAATTCCTTCTTCAATTTCTTTATCAAATTTGAATACATCAAGTTCTAGTTTAGATCCACATCTAATGCATCTTAGGAATTCAATACTAGATTCTAACATTTTCTGATAACAAATTAGTAATTTGTGAACTAATAATTTCTTTGATAGTAAAACCAAGATAATGTTAAATGTAGTATTTTTTGATTTTATGCAAGTTGGGAGAATTTGAAGAGTTTGCCGAAGCCCTATTTGGTCAATTATCCGTTGAAATTAATGAAGAAAAAGAGATTGCAGAGTTAGCAATCAAGGCTAAAGAAGGCCTTGCAGACAAGGTGCAATTCAAAGAATTAGAAGACATTACCAAAGAAATTTTTCCAATTTTTAAAGATAAGATAGAAGAGTATCTCGGTGTTAAAGTTCCTGACAATCTTCAGCTAAAATTTCTAGAATTAGTAGATTTAAAGAAAATGAAAGGAGACAAAGTCTTTGCAGATAAAGAAGCAAAGGAGTTTGTTACAGAATTATTTAACGCAGTTGCAAAAGAAGATCGAAAGAAAATTGCAGAGTTGATGAAACAAGATACTACAAAGTATTTGGTATATTCAACATACGCAATTCAATACATATCTAAAATTACAACTACATATGGGGATTATCTTGATTCTGTAATTTATCTAAACAAATTCATTTTATCAAAATATCCACAGATAATTCTCCATAAACAAGGAGAGCCATACGAATCAAGATTTGAAAATGTAAATTCTGGATATAGAGGTGCAGTGAAGATGACAGTATTAGAAGAATTAATTCACTCTGCACAAGAAAATCTACAACAAGTAAACAAGAATGCTGCGATGCAAGTAAACAAAATCAATGAAGAACTAGCAAGTATAATTTTGTCACTTGATACTGACACTGTCAACAAGCTTTCAGAATATTGTCAATTACAAGCAGTGCCAGATAATTTTCCATTTGCAAAAAAAGCAAATCTATTTTTCTTTTTGAATCCAGATCATTTCTTAATTGAACAAATTGGACCAGATGTTATGACATTTACACATGTAGAGATAGATCCAAAGATAGGAGAATCAATTCCACAACTTTTAGATATTTACAAGAGATGGCTTGTTCCAATTCAACAACACCATGCAGCATTTACTGCTATGGAAGGAATGGCAAGTTTTGCAATTGAAAACATCTTAAAAGATGATAAGGATTTTCAAAATTATCTTACTACATTTATGGGAACAGACTTCTCATCATATCAAGTCAGAAAGAGTATGGGGAAAGACTTTACCAGAGCAGTATATGAAAAACTAGGCAAAGACACATTCAAAAAAATGATTGAAATTCCCCCAAACACTAGAGAACTCAAGGATCCTCAATTATACCTGAAAAAGATGAGTTTGTAATAATTGAAAGAAAAGTTTGATCCATTTGTTGCAGAATGGTTTTCATTTGTTAAAAATCCAAATTTCAACCTAGTTGAAAAATGTCTAAAATTTGCCCAGATTTTAGAATATCCAGATCTAGATGTAGATGAATACATTCAGAAAATAAATCGAATAGGAATGTCTCTAAAAGAGTCAATCAATGATGTTAAAAATCCAACATATCTAATTTCAATGTTAAATGAACATTTCTTTGAAAATTTAGGTTTTAGTGGAGATGAGGATGATTACTTTGATCCAAAGAATAATTTTCTAAATGAGGTTATTGATAAAAAATCAGGCCTTCCCATTACCATCTCAATTCTTTATGTTGAAATTGCAAAGTTTGTTGGATTAGATCTTAAAATTGTTGGATTCCCAAGTCACATTCTGGTAAAATATAATGAAGAAATGATTTTAGATCCGTTTTATGATGGAATTCTATTAGATGTAGATGATTTGCAGGAAATCCTAGATAGTAATTTTGATGGACAATTAAAGTTTCAACCAGAATTTCTTGATGAGATAGAATCAGAACAAATTCTTTTAAGAATGACTCGTAACTTGAAAAATTCCTATGTACAATCATTTGTTTATGATAAAGCACTTCGATGTACTAACATGGTTTTGGCAATTGAACCTGAATCTCCAGAAGATATCAGAGATAAGGGAATTCTAGAAGAACGATTACAAAATTCTGAAGTTGCATTGAAATATTTGAACAAATATTTAGAAATTAATCCAAACGCAGAAGATATTGATTTTATTTTAGAAATGATAAGAAGTATAAAGACAAAAAATTAGTCAATAATAGAATCTATTTCTCTTCCTTTCTTGATCAATGATATTTCATGACGAGCAATTTTATTTCTTAATGCTCCTTTGAGAATATCAACTTCACTTCTGAGTAATGCAATTTCGTCTTCAAGTTTTGCAACTCGTTCATAGATGGTTTCGGCTTCTGAACTCATAATTATCTATCAAGAAAAAATTGTCTTAAAAAGTTATTGGTAAATAGTTTGATGTGTAGGCTCCGCTTTTTGAGTTATAATTCAAATTCTTTGCGACATTTCTCGCATTTTGCTCGCTCTTTTCCAGGTGAACCAAGAAGGAATACTTTGCCTATGGTTCTACATTCAGGACACATTCCAGTTGTTGCATTTTTAGGACCAGTCCGAATAATTTTTTGAGTTTTTCTTCGTCCCATTGAAAAAACTTCCTTAATCGGTCTATTAAGTTTAATTTTTAATGGCGCGGGGAGAGGGATTTGAACCCACGAGTCCTTGCGAACATGAAATTAGCAATCTCACGCCCTACCGAGCTAGGCGACCCCCGCACAAAGATGCCTAGAATTAGTCTGTAAATAAATTCACTCGTCGCCAAATTGGCTATAATTATTCACAATCTCATCAATAGGCAGTCTTTTTCCACCTACAATTTTGAGATCTACCTGTATCTTTTTGTTAGAAATAGTAAGAATGTTGTAGGTGTTTTCAAATAATCCACGAACTCGTTCAGATGTAGCAGCTCCGGCGTTAACAACTGTCAGTTTTCCAAAATTCCAAGCCCAAGGTCTATGTTTGTGTCCACACAAAACTACATCAACTTGAGAATCCAAAACTGCCCTTAGAACATCACCAGCATCAACAACAGTTAGTTGATCAGAACCAGTATCAGGAATTGGAATTAAGTGGTGATGCATTGCTACAATCTTTACTTTGTCTTTGTATTTTTTCATAGTTCTCTCCAACCACAAGTTTTGTCTATATCCAACTTCACCGTTATTTCTGTCAGGTCTAGCAGTGCCAACTGTAACTAAAACAACATCATTACTTAACTCATTGACTGCTTCAAATGGAAAGAATTTTTTGAACAATAAATAACCAGTGTTTCTATAATCATGATTTCCACTAATAGCAATAATTTTTTTTGTGTTGAATTTTGTCAACAATGATTTACATTTTTCATATTCTTTCATCAAACCTTCATTAGTTAGATCACCTGTAATTACAATCACATCAGGATTTAGTTCATTGATTTCATCAACCAATGTATCAAATTTTTCTTGTAAAAATTGGGAACCAACATGGAGATCCGAAAGCTGTACAATGATCATCTTCTATCAAAATAAAATCAAATTATGTTAATAAATTACCCCTATAGAAAATATAGAAAAAAATGGTTTCTTTGATAAGGGTAGAATTAAATACGCTCAATCGACAAATCTCGCTGAAATGGGTAAAAAAGCAGCCGTGATAAATGGCGATGGAACGGGTCCCGAATTAGTTGATGCTGTGGTTCAGGTCTTAGAAGCATGTAATACCCAAATTGAGCTTATTCGTTGTGAAGCAGGTTCAGAACAATGGGAGAAAAATGGTGGAGCCACATACATTCCTGATGCTACATCAAAAATCATGGATGAAAGTGATGCTTGCTACAAAGGTCCCACTACAACAATACCATCACCTGATGCTCCAAGAAGTGTAGCTGTTTCTACACGACAAAAATTTGAACTATACGCAAATGTTAGACCCATTAAGACATATGACAGACTATCACCAAACACAAAGCTTGATTTTGTATGTTTTAGGGAAGCAACTGAAGGATTGTATGCAGGAATTGAGTTTGATACATCTGAAGATTCTGCTATAGCAATTAGAAAAATAACAAGAAAAGGTTGTAAAAGAATAGTAGATTCTGCATTTGAATGGGCAAAAAAATATGGATTAAAAAAAGTAACAGCAATTACAAAAAGAAATATTCTAAAAAGAACTGATGGAATTTTTTGGAGTGAAGTAGAACGAGCTGCACAAGAAAATCCAGGAATTGAAATTGAAGAATATTATATTGATAATATGGCTCAGCAATTAGTAAAAAATCCTCAAAGATTCAATAATTCTGTTTTATTAAGTACAAATCTGTTTATGGACATTATATCAGAATGTGCTTCTGGCAGCATTGGTTCGATTGGAAATGTTTACTCTGCAAATATTGGTGATAATTATGCCATGTTTGAGCCAGCACATGGAAGTGCACCAAAATACAAAGGAATGGATAAAGTAAACCCTACTGCTGCAATTTTATCTGGAGCATGGATGGCAGAATATCTTGGTGAGCCTGAAATTAAGGATGCAATTTTCAAAGCAACGGATGAAGTAATTAATGAAGGAAAATTTGTAACGTATGATATTGGTGGTAACGCTAAATCAAGTGAAATGACTGACGCAATTACAAAACGTTCTGCTGAACTATTAAAAAAATAATTACTTTTTCACTTCAACAAGTATCAATTCCTCAAAAAATAATTTCTTTTTTGCAATAACTTTTGCAGTTAATCCTTCTTTTTTTGTTGCATCAATTAATGCTTGATAATTTGAAAGTGAAGATGTAACAAAAAGAAATTTCCCTGTTGTATTTAGGCATAGAATAGCTGATTTTATTATCTTTAGAGGTATTTCAAGTCCTTCTGCACCACCATCAGTTGCAATATCCAAGATTTCATCAGTTGCAAGATAGGGTAAATTACAAACAATAAGATCAAATTTTACTTTTAATGCATCTGAACTATTACAGCAAATGAGATTTTTTGTTTTGTAAGTTTGGTGTTTTAGGACTTCAAAATTAATATCAGTTCCAACTACAAAAGAAAAGTTCTCAGAGAGTAATTTTGTTAGATATCCAGAACCACTTCCGATATCTAATGCAAAATCTCCTTTTTCATTTTCAATATTATCTACTAGAAAAAAAGTATCCTCCGAAGGAGGGTACTCATCATTTTTCAAGGATTTGGTTTGCAAGGTGTATTATTTCATCTCCTGAAAGATCATCTATTCGTTTATCTATTACAGTTTCTTTGTTGAATTGTTTTAGAATATTTTTGATAGTTTTTCGTCGGTATGAGAAAATTTTGTTGATTGTTTGAATTAGATCTTTGTTCATAGTATTTTTTTTGATTATTTTTAGAATAACAGAATCAACTTTTGGAGGGGGGGAAAAATTATTTTTTCCTACCTTAGAGATTTTCTTAATTTCAAAGGCATGATTAGCAACAATACTTACTGCTTTTCTCTCCTTTGAAGACTTTGTAAGTAGTTTATCGGCAAATTCTTTTTGAACCATTATTACACCATGAGAGAAAGAAGTTTGTGCAAGCCATTCAATTGCATCTTTACTTTTAGAATATGGCAGATTTGATACAAAAATAGAGAAGGAATCTTTTTTCTGAAAACCATCACCTGATTTTAAAATGAGGTTATTGATATTAGAGAATGCAGATTTTGCATTTCTAATGAGTTTTTCATCTACATCAACTGAGATCACTTTGTTTGCTTTCTCACAGAGTAATGGAGTTAAGATTCCTAATCCAGTTCCTAACTCAAATACAATATCTCCTTTTGTGATTTTGGCCTCTGAAACAATTGATTGGGCTATTGAGTTTGAGTTAAGAAAGTGTTGTCCGAGTTGTTTTCGTTTTATCATCTCTTTACAAAGAGATTCATTCTACTTTGACCAGTAATTTCATCCATGATTCGTTCTGAAATATGTTTTACTGGATCTTTGAATCCCACTCTTTCTTGTAAATCTTGGTAGCTTTCAAACTTTTTCTTTTCTCTTTCTTCAAGCATTGTTTTCATGTAGGTTTTTCCAATTCCTGGAATTAACTCAAGTGCATGAATTCTTGGTGTTAATGGTCGTGCATTGTTTAGATATTCAACAAATTTTGATTCATTGATAGTTACAATATTTTCTATTACTGTTGTTAATTCACTTTGAGCTGATGATGAGATATTATCATAGTCCATTTTTCCCAAGACAGATAGAACTTTGGTTCGTCCTTCTTTTCCAATATAGATTTTCTCGCCTATCTCAAATGTTGAATTAGCAACTCCAAGAATTTCTAATATAGTTAGACGATCTTCTCCAATAGCTGTAACTATGATTCCTTCTCTTCCTCTTACAGTAGTTGATTTTCCTCTGGGGTTAAAATCTAAAACATATGCGTGTTCCTCATATTTTCTAGGTGGGGTATGTGCCCTGTACAAAATAAAATATTCCTAAAAAATTAAGAGTGCTCCTTGATTATCTTGAGTATTTTTTCAAGAGTTTCAGCAAGAATTAGTTTTTTCCAGCCAAATGTAAAAGAACGTAGTTCAGCTAAACTTGTTGGTCTAATGTTTACAATTTCAACAGCCTCATCTTCTGTTAATTCACAATCTTTCATGAGTTGCTTTTTCATTTCTTTTGCATCCTTAGAATCAATTGACACAAATTTTGAAACATAATCGTAGGTCCAACGTTGGATTTGATCCATCTCTTCAACATCTACTTTACCTAAAATTTCTTTAACTTCGGAAAGAGAAATAGCTTGTTTCTTTTTTACTTCTTCCATATCTATACTCCGAATGGTTTGATATGATCCAATCTAGTGATTAAGGTTTTTGTTTTATTTCCTAATTTCACATCAAGTGTGATAGCACGTCTACCAACGTTTGTGACTACACCGACTTTGCCGTGGTATCGTCTATGTGGTAATCCTTTGTGCTGTCTTGGATCAATGATGACAAGTGCTTGCTGACCTTCATGGTATTCACGTAACAAGAATGAGACTCCTCTTGGTGCCCTTTTTGTCATAACTGATCTGGATTTGTGTCTAAATCCATGTGAACGACCAGAGGTTTTCTTAGTTGCCATTTAGTGTAAAACCTTGGAAAGCCCTATTTTAAGACTTAGAACATGATTTTGAGAAAACTCATCCAACAATGTCTGTTCTAAGTTGACCACATGCAGCTGAGATCTCAGTTCCTTTTTCCATCCGAACAGTACAGTTCACACCAGCATCAGATAAAATTCGTTCAAACTCATTAACATTATCTTGTGTTGGACGCTTAAAATTTCCAGCAGTTGGATTGATAGGAATTAGATTTACATGAGAACCATTACCTTTCAAAAGTATAGCTAACTCTTCTGCAATTTCAGATGAATCATTAATTCCCGCCATAAGAGCATATTCAAATGTCACACGACGTCCAGTTTTTTTGTAATAACGTCTACCTGCTTCAATAATCTCTTCGACGGAATTAGGTGTTGCTGTGGGAACAAGTTGTTTTCGTAATTGGTTGTTTGGAGCATGAAGAGATATTGCAAGACCGATTTGGAGATTTTCTTCAGCCAGTCTATCTATTCCAGATACAATACCTATAGTAGAAATTGTTATGTGCCGTTGACCAAGTCCAAAACCTCTATCGTGTGTTAAAATTCGAATAGCACGAATCATTTCATCATAGTTTGCCATTGGTTCACCCATTCCCATAAAAACCAAATTTGTTACATGTTCACCGCGTTGTTGTAAAATACCTGCAAAATGAATTACTTGAGATACAATGTGTTCAGCTTTGAGATTTGTTTCAAATCCCATTTGACCAGTTGCACAAAATACACATCCCATTGCACAACCAATTTGAGTAGAAACACAAATTGTTGATCTTGGATGGCCACCAATTTTTGATGGAGCATATTGCATTAGAACAGTTTCTACAGAATTTTCATCATTGAGATCAAGTAACAATTTAGTTACCTCTCCATCATCACTCACAACACGATGAACTTCTTTTGCAGAACCAATAGTATATCCAGATTTAGTTAATTCTTCTCTTAATTTTTTTGGGAGTTGTGGTATATCATTGATATTTTTTGGAAATTTGTAGTATAGTGGGAGTAAAATTTGATCTGCTCTATATCTAGGATAACCCATATCAATTACTAGTTGTTCCATCTCTTCTGGAAGTAAACGATAAAGATCTGTCATGATGTGTAACAGATTCTCAAACATATTATAATTTAATC
>PVMK01129014.1_pt1 | contig 10334 bp, 11 predicted proteins | sample 1853481 | NCBI WGS metagenome assembly PVMK01 (sample SAMN08533507, study PRJNA380276) | Marine sediment metagenome, whole genome shotgun sequencing project. | reverse complement strand
CAAAATAAAGGTGAGTGCGAACCATTGAATATGGCTCACTCCCGGTAATCTCCTGCCAGCCATTCCCCACCAGGCGGGGATCACCGGACCAGCTCATGCGGGCGCCAACGCCCGAGGCCGGCCCACTGTATTCATATACGGCATCGGGATCCCTTTCCGCCCATGGAGACCAGGAAGTAAACATGTTGTAACCGTTCAATAATACGAAAACTGTCGAAGCCGGTCTTTCAATTTCAATGCTTCGTTCAACGTGCACATGCCGGGGCAGTAAACTGCCACCCAAAAGAAACACTGCAAATAAAATACCAACGACGAATAAAATCTTTCTAAACATGAAATTGAATATCGTTAGCGGTGATCATCAGGCAAATCAAGGTCTTTGGCTTCGTCATCAGGATACCACTCGGGTACGGAATCATCCTCCTCCCAGTCGTAGCGGATTACCGGCACCCTGTCCCAATTCCGGTATAAGAAGGCGAGCAGAACGCCCATCAGCCCACCGGAGAGATGCAATTCCCAGGACATGTGGGGCCGAATGGGAAGCACCCCCCAGATCATGGAGCCATAGAGAAAACCAACCAGCAGCGACACAGCAACAGAACGCATATCCCGGCGCAGGATACCGCTGAAAAACACGTAAGCCAGCAAGCCATAGATTAAACCACTCGCCCCGAAATGCATGCTGGGGCGGCCAATCAGCCAGGCCAGTAAACCCGACCCCAGCCAAATCATTGGAATGACCCGGGTTGAAGAGTTCGGGTAAAGATACAAAATGGCAGTCAGGGATACGACCAGGGATATGCTGTTGGAAAAAATATGTGACAGGCTCCCATGCAGCAACGGCGCAGTCACAACACCGATCAAGCCGGGCACAGAGCCGGGGCGCAGTCCAAAACGGTTCAGCCTCAAGCCAAGCAACGCATCCAGCAGAAACACCAGCCACAGCGCCGCCAGGAACAGGAATGCAACCTTCAAGGCCAGGCGAAAATTTGCCTGGGCCTTTTTTCCCTGGGTGTATCGCGGATCCGGTTTTCCCAATGCCATTGATTTAAATATCCAGATTATTGCAATTTTTGCGGCAGTGCTGATGAAATCGTCTTTTTCACCTTACTCATTAAATCTTCTGTTTGCACCGGGCTCATACCATCTGTCTCAATGGCTGAATGAATAACCATCCGGACGCGGCCCGGAAAGGGCTTTGAGTGACTTTGGCGGCATAATGTCCCGGGTACCGATCAAGGTCACCGGCAGCACGGGCAACTGCTGTTCAATAGCTGTCTGGAATGCACCTTTCTTGAACGGCAGCAATCTGCCATCCGGGCTACGGGTTCCTTCAACAAAAAAGAGAATTCCAATGCCATTGCCCAGACGATCCAACGCTTCCTCGATCGCCCGGCGGGCGTGTTTGGGATTTTTTCGGTCAATAAATATATGGCCCACTTTTTCACAACCGATTCCAATTCCCGGAATCTTGCGCAGTTCCTGTTTCATCACCCATTTCAAATCAAGCTTTAACCAGCCATAAATCACCAGAATATCAACCATACTCTGGTGGTTACACACCACAACGTAACTGCGTTCCTTTTGAGCATTATCACCGCCTTCCACGGACACAATGGCCGGTATCAGCCAGGCAAGTATCCTGCCCCAGGTCGAAGCAATCACCCGGCTCGCAAAACGTGGGCTGACCAGGAGGGAAAAAATAACGGCCAATGCGCTGAAAAGCAGGGTGAGGATCGCCGCCATTGGCCAGAGTATCAGCCAGGCATATAACTGGTAGGGCCAGAAGAAAATTTGTTTCATAAAAACCCGATTCACTTTCTGCGAGATTTGCTCGAAGTTGCCTGGATGCGAGCGAGATTACCGGCTAAACCAGGGTTCAGCAACTTAATCTGTATGAGGCCGCTTGCGGCCGATCGGCAAGATTTTTATCCCTTGATGTCCTGAATATTCGCCCGCAAGCGAGCTCTTACAACATAAAAAATGGGGCGCAAAACTGCGCCCCATTGAAACATTAGCCTTTAATGCCGGATCAATAAAACCGGCTTAGGCAGCTTTTTCCTGCTCATTGTTTTCCTGTGCATCGCTTTCCAACCATGTACCGGAAGACTGGATTTCGATCGTCTTGGGCTTCATCGCCTCGGGGATCTCACGCTCCAGTTCAATGTGCAGTAAACCGTTATCGAGACGGGCGCCAGTGACACGAACGTGGTCAGCCAGGTTAAAGCGGCGCTCGAAAGAACGCGTGGCGATGCCACGATACAGGAAGCGTGAATCATCGCTTTCCTTTTCTTCGGCTTTTTCGCCGGTCACGAACAGCTTGTTGTGTTCTGAAGTGATCTTTAGCTCCTCTTCAGAAAAACCCGCAACGGCCATCGTGATGCGATAGCAATTCTCACCGGCGGTCTGGATATTGTACGGCGGGTAGCCGCTGCCCTGGTCCGTCCGGTGCGCTGTATTGAGTAGGGAAGCAAGCCTGTCAAAACCAACAGACGTGCGGAACAATGGTGAAAGATCAAATGTCGTCATTACCGTATCCTCCTTTGAAGCAATTCGGTATTTGTAAAAAATACTTCCGCCGTCAGGCCGGAAGCGCCTGCAGTCCCTTGCGGCGACTGCACATCAAATATAGGAGCAAAAAAAATAAATTCAAGGTACCCGCTTGTTCGCAACATTGCAGGAAATCGCTTGCGGTCGACCGCTACTGTAAGAGGTCGCTTGCGGCCGATTTTTTATATCGATATGCGGGTTGGAAGTGCTCTTGCATTTCGGCCGCAAGCGACCTCTTACAGATAAGTGATTTCCAGCACCTGGAATGTTGCTTTTCTTTCTGGTAGTACCACCGTTACCTCGTCCTCAACACGCTTGCCAAGGAGTGCCCGCGCCATTGGAGAATCGACCGAAATATAAGCCAGCGTGGGATCGATCTCATCAGCGCCGACGATCCGGTACCTGACAACAGCGCCCTCCTCGTCTTCCAGCGTGACAAAGGCGCCGAAAAACACCCGGTCCTGCTGCGGAGGGATTCGGTCGATAACTTCCACATCATCCAACCGCTTCGACAGGTACCTGATCCTGCGGTCAATCTCCCCAAGCTGTTTCTTGCGGTATATGTACTCTGCGTTCTCGGAACGGTCACCTTCCGCCGCGGCCGCTGACAAGGCCGGCACAACGTCTTTTCTTCTCAACTGCCACAGATCCTTCAGCTCTTTTTTCAGCGCAATCTCACCCTGTGGTGTGATGTAAGGACTGCTTTTTTCGGGGGGCGGCCGCCAGCGTCCCATGGGGAGTTTCCTCGTGAATTGATGAAAAAAACCAGACCAACTTCTGGCACCTGCACGAAGTGCTTATTTTGGGTATAGTAGCGCGCTTTTCATCAAACTTGACGAGGAATAATGATGGATTACCGATTATTAGCTGCCCTGGCCATGGCGTCCGGGCTAGTTGCTTGCCAAAAGCAGGCTGATCAACAACAGGATGTGGATTCCGTGGCTGCCAACGCCGCAGCTGACAAAGTAGTTGTCGAGGAAACGATTACTGAAACAATCGAACCGGTCAGCGGCCTGGATTTTGACGGTTTCGATTCCGCCGTCCGGCCACAGGATGACCTGTTTGACGCCGTTAACGGAAAATGGATCGCGGAAACCGAACTACCTGCTGATCGTGCCCGCTGGGGCACTTTTGACATGCTTCGTGATCAATCCGAGGATGATGTAAAAGCGCTGGTGGAGGAAGTCAGCGCGGATACGACTGCCGGGCACGGCAGCGCCGCACAGAAAATACGCGACTTTTACAACGCCTATATGGATGCTGAAACAGCAACCCGGCTTGGCACTGATGCCATTCGTGCCGAACTCGATGAGATTGCGGCCATTGAATCCTACGACGACCTTTTCCGCGCATTCGGCAGCCTGGGTGTTTATGGCGTAAACGGACCGATTGGCGGCTTTATATTTTCAGACCTCAAGGATCCGGACACCACCGTGGTCTACCTGGGCGAATCTGGCATCACCCTCCCCGACAGGGACTATTACCTGCTGGATGACGAACAGTTCGTCAAAGGGCGCGAACTCTACCGTAGCTATGTCGCCAGGCTGTTTGAACTTGCCGGAGTCGAAGGCGGTGCAGACAAGGCTGAAACCCTGTTGGCGCTGGAACATAAACTGGCGGAGGCGCACTGGACCAAGGAAGACAATCGCGACCCGGTGAAAAGCTACAATCCGAAAACACCTGAAGAACTGCAACAAATGGCCCCGAAAATTAACTGGGAAGTCACTTTGGAAGCCAGCCAGGTGCCGGGCCGTGACCGTTACATTGTCAGTCAGCCCAGTTATTTTGAAGCAGCCAGTGACATCATTGCCGGCACAGACATCTCTACCTGGAAAGACTACCTGACTTTCCAGGCTATCGAAGCATTTGCACCGATTCTGGGTGATGATATTTTCCAGGCCTGGTTCGAGTTCCACCGGGCCGGCCTGCAGGGCATCGAAGAGCCCCGGCCGCGCTGGAGACGGGCTGTAAATGCAACCAATGGAAACATGGGTGAATTGCTTGGCCAGCTTTATGTGGACAAACATTACCAGGAAGAATCCAGGGCGCGCATGGAAATCATGATTGCCAATCTGGTCCAAGCCTACCGTCAGTCAATCACTGATCTGGACTGGATGAGTGAAGAGACCAAGCAGCAGGCACTGGTTAAGCTGTCCAAGTTCAGGCCCAAGATTGGATACCCTGGAAAGTGGCGTGATTACAACAGCATGGAAATCGTCGAGGGTGACCTGGTGGCCAATATCAGGAGCGCGGCCGAGTTTGAGTACAAACGAAACATCAACAAACTCGACAAACCGGTAGACAAGGACGAGTGGTTCATGAACCCGCAAACGGTAAACGCCTACTACAACCCGGTATGGAATGAAATTGTGTTCCCGGCTTCGATCCTGCAACCGCCGTTCTTCAACGTCAATGCGGACGATGCGGTGAACTATGGTGGAATCGGCGCTGTCATCGGCCACGAGATCGGACACGGTTTCGACGACCAGGGACGCAAGTTTGACGGCGACGGCAACCTGCGTGACTGGTGGACCGAGGAAGATATCGTCCTGTTCGATGAACGCAAAGAGAAACTGGCGGCGCAGTACAACAGTTATGAAGTGATCGACGGGTTGACCATCAACGGGGAATTCACTTCCGGTGAAAACATCGGTGACCTCGGTGGACTGGGTATTGCCTATAAGGCCTACAAGATATCACTGGACGGCAAAGAGGCGCCGGTGATTGACGGCCTGACTGGTGACCAGCGATTTTTCCTGGGCTGGAGCCAGGTGTGGCGAGGCAAGGCCCGTGACGAGGAAACCAAGCGTCTGCTGACCATTGACCCGCACTCCCCGGCCCGATTCCGAGCCAATGGCGCGGCGGTCAACGTGGATGCTTTTTACGAGGCATTCGACGTCAAGGAAGGCGACGGCATGTGGTTGTCTCCGGAGGACCGGGTAAAAATCTGGTAAAGGGACCTCTTACAGAAACGGCTGCAGCAGCGGCCGTTTTTTTGTGCGACGTTTTTTAGTCTACACTCGTCCCTGTAGATAATGAGCCAATCGCCCTTCGACATCGAACTGGACGAAATGACCCTCGCGCGTGCACGCCGCGGGGATATGGGGGCCTGCGAGCAGATTTACCGCAAATTCCAACAGCCCGCGTACTCGGTTGCATTTCGCATTTGCCAGTGCCGGGAATTATCCCGGGATGTGACGCAGGAGGCTTTTATCACGGCCTTCGGTAAAATTCGGCAGTTCCGGGGCGACGCACCCTTTTGGGGCTGGCTACGAAGAGTAGTGGTGAACCACACCATTAGCGCACTGCGCAAACTGCCCCGGGCCGATGCCGTTGAACTCCAGGAATTCCATGCCCACACGGATGGAGATCATGAGCGTATCGGACTTTCAATGGATCTGGAGTCCGCCTTGTCCACGCTGGACCGGGAAGATCGAGCAGTGGTCTGGCTGCACGACGTGGAAGGTTACAAACACAAGGAAATCGCCGGGTTATTTGGAAAAACTGAAAGTTTTTCCAAGACCAGGCTGTCGCGTGCAAGGGCAAAATTGCGCACAGCGCTGGAACGCCAGATGAACCGGGCCGAATTTAGCAAAGTGGAGTCAGCAACACGCTGAAGAATGACGACAAATGAATGCAAAGGTACTTATCATGCAACAGGAAAGGGATCCACTGAACCTGGGAAGCCTGCCCCTGGTATCACCGCCGGCCGACGACTGGCCGATGATAGAAGCCGCCTTGCGAAAGCAGAAAAGCCGTAAGCGGATAGTCACTCTGGCAGGTAGCACGCTGGCAATTGCAGCAACCGTACTCCTGGCCGTGGGTGTATTCGTCTACCGGCCTTACGGTATTCCTGCCGGCACTTCAGATTCGCAACAACTGCAGACCAGCCAGGTGGAAATCCCTGCATCAAGCAATGGTCTCCAGACCAATACCCTGGATTCTTTGATCGCTTTGTCGCAACAACTGGAATCCAATTTACAAAAAATCCGGTCGCAAACCGGCGTGATGCCAACTGCTTCGGTTATCTACCAGGTTGAACTCGAAGACCTGGTAGCGCAGGTGGATGAGGAACTCAGCAGGCGCCCCGGTTCCGTGGACCTGTGGAGCCAGCGTATCAACCTCATGCTGGACCTGGCGCAACTCTATCAAAATCAATTGCGACGGGAATACCACCAAATGGCGTCTTTGTAAGTAGCAAGTCTTGAAAAGGAATACGGATCAATGAACAAACCATGTTATCTCGCCATACTCATCGCGGCCCTGATGACCGTTGCCGCGCCTGTGAAAGCCGTATCGGAAACTCCAGAGGCAGACCCTGCCAGCAAATCATCGGCAAAAGCTGAAGAAGCAAAAGCCGAATACGAGGCCATGCTGAAAGAAGCCAAAAGGACACGCAGTGAAGCGCTGAAGGCGGCTGAACTGGCAAGAGAAGCAGCGATTGAGCAGCGGTCTGAAAAAGAGAGGGTACGTACCCTGCAACGCGAAGAAACCACCCGGCAACGCGAAGAAATGGCGAGAGCACGTGCCCTGCAGCGCAAGGAAACTGCCTTGCAGCGTGAGGAATTAAGCCGAATCCATCGTGAGTTACGTGAAGCCTCCCGTGAAGTCGCCAGGGCGCACCGGGAATTGGCCATGGAAGAACAAGAGCGCCACCGGCTTCGCCGCATTAACCTCGGCGACCGGGCTGTGATTGGTGTAATTCAGGGCGGGAAAACAGCGGAAGGCGTGAAAATTATCGGTGTTTCCCCCGATGGCCCGGCAGAACGCGCCGGCCTGCAACAGAACGATATCATGGTTTCAATTCGTGGCGTGGACCTGACTTCCAGCGCCGATGGCCCGGATGGGAAATCCGTTTTCGATGTCATGAGTGAAACCAGGGCGGGGGAAGAACTCGCCATCAGCGTCCTTCGCGATGGAGAGAAATGGGACTACATGGTAACAGCCGAACAGCGCGAGCCCCGTTCTTGGCAGTCATTGATCAGGATACCCGATGTACCTGGCGTCCCGGCGGCGCCAGGTGAACTGGAAGTCATCATAGAACGCATCGTGGTTCCGGAAATCGACGAAGAAGCCCTGGCTGCCCAGGTGGAAGCGCTGACGGAAAGAGTCGAATCCATGAGTTATATGTTTATCGGTCCGGATGGTGAAAACTATACGCCCGGCGATGATTTTCATCTGGAAATGCTGGAGATGTCAGATTTCGGGCAACACGCGATGCACGAAGCGGATATCTGGTTCGGGCTGCCGTATTCGCAGGGACTGGAACTAACGGCGATCAACAAAGACCTGGGTGAGTATTTCAAAACAGACCGCGGCGTACTGGTCATCAAGGCAAAAGAAGGTAATGCCTACACCCTCCTGTCCGGTGACGTGGTGCTTGAAATCGGAACGATTGCTGTCGAAACGCCGGCCGACATGATGCGAGCCCTGCGCGATCTCAAGCCGGGAAATGAAGTGGAAATCACGATCAAGCGCAATCGACGGAACAAAACGCTGACGATTGTCATGCCGGAAAATCGCCTAGGTTTTCAATTTTCCATTAACGGGCGACATTTTCCCGACGAGTGATACCTTCATTGTAATAGCCCGCTTGCGGGCGACCTGCCGAGTTTGAATATTTGCTCGCAAGCGAGCTCTTACATCGGGCTTGAGGGTTTTGGTGTAAGCACTCATAATCCTGTCTTTCCCGTGAAAAAAACTGAGAGTGCGCCATGGCCGGCCAGGCTGATTCACTGAAATCCATCCTGTTTGCCCTGTTCGCCAATTCCGCAATCGCGGTAGCCAAAGGTGTGGCCGCCGCGATAACAGGTTCAGGCGCCATGCTGGCAGAGGCGATCCACTCGGTTGCCGACTCCGGCAATCAACTGCTTCTGATCCTCGGCCTGCGCCAGACAAAAAAGGCGCCAACGGACGATCATCCGCTGGGATTCGGCAAGAGCATTTATTTCTGGTCTTTCCTGGTAGCGGTCATCCTGTTCAGCGTTGGCGGCATGTTTTCCTTGTATGAAGGCGTGCATAAATTATTGCACCCGACACCGTTGTCGTATCCGTGGATCGCCATCACCGTGCTTGTGTTCGCCATCGTCGCCGAATCAATTTCACTATGGGGTTGCTTGAGGGAAGTGAATAAAGAACGCTACGGGCGCAGTATTTTTCAATGGTTCAGGAATAGCCGAAGCAGTGCGTTGATCGTTGTGTTCGGTGAAGATATTGCTGCCCTGCTGGGCCTGGTCTTTGCTCTTGCAGCCATTTTTGCAACCTATCTCACCGGTAACCCTATGTGGGATGCCGTGGGCACGATATCCATCGGTGTACTCCTGATCGTAGTCGCGTTTTTCGTAGCAGTGGAAGTCAAGGATTTGCTGACCGGTCAAGCATTGCACCGATGGAACTGGCAAAAATGAAGCAATTTTTAAACCAGCGTCCCGAGATAGACAAGGTCTATAACCTGATCACCATGCAGTTTGGTCCCGACGCAATGGTCGCGGTTAAGGCCAGGATGGCGCCTACGGGGTCGGAAATTGACCTGATCGCTGCCATCAACAAGGTTGAGAGTGTGTTTCGAAGTGAATTTACTTCCGTCAGTTGGCTTTTCTTCGAACCCGATGTTAAGGACTAACAGCGGAAAATCGGTATGGTCAGCCTGGGCTGCCTGAAGGCCCTGGTCGACTCAGAGCGTAGCTGAACAAATCTTATGGAGCGTGTCAGCCAGCTTATTTGTCGCAATGCGGAGTTGTTGCGTACCAGGCAAGTCCTGTTGATCAACCCGCCTCGTGATTCCTGTTTCAGCAAGCTCTCGCAGGATGATCGGCAGGTCAGCGTATTTTCCCAGGACTTTGGCGATTACAACTACTTGAACTCCAGTGGCGCAAAGGCGGAGTTCGGACTATTTCCGTCTGTGGCTTCAACAGCACAGGATATCGTGCTCATATTGCCCCGGGAACGGGAGCGCCTGGAAATGATGTTGCACGCACTTGCGTCATCCATGCCCCCGCAATCCGTCCTGTGGCTTGCCGGAGAAAACCGTTCCGGGATCAAGTCTTCAGCGAAAAGACTCAGTCGCTGTTTTCAAACGGTATCCAGGGTCGACAATGCCCGGCATTGCACCCTGTTCAGAGTCGGCAATCCCATTCCGCCGAATCCGTTTGACCTGGAACTCTACAAAAAAACCTGGCCACTGATGGTCGCAGACACCCAAATCAATATCGTTTCGCTGCCCGGTACGTTCGCGTATGGCAAGCTGGACAAGGGAACCAGGCTGCTGCTGGACACCCTGGATGAACTGAAGCCCAGCGGGCAGGTGCTGGATTTCGCTTGTGGAAATGGCGTGATCGGAATCTATGTACTCAGCCTGCAATCTGCTTCCGTACTGACTTTACTCGACACATCGGCACTGGCGCTGGAATCGGCTCGCTGTTCCCTCAGGGCCAATATCATGGAAGCCACGGTATTGCCCTCAGACGGGCTCTCACACCTGGAAGGCAACTTCGACTGGATCATCAGTAACCCGCCCTTTCACCGGGGAGTCAGGAACGATCTGGATATCGCCAGAAACTTTGTTGCAGGCGCCGCTAACTTCCTGACGGAATCAGGTAAAATACTGCTGGTTTGCAATCTCCACCTGCCTTACCCGGCGTGGTTAGCTGATTACTTCACCCGGGTAGAAACTGTGAGGACGGACCAGGGTTTCAAGGTCATCCTGGCGAGTGGGATTCGAGGATGATAAGACCATTGAATTAAATACTGGATTGCCGGTCAAAAACGGGAATTCTCACCAGGCT
>PVMK01116010.1_pt1 | contig 10334 bp, 9 predicted proteins | sample 1853481 | NCBI WGS metagenome assembly PVMK01 (sample SAMN08533507, study PRJNA380276) | Marine sediment metagenome, whole genome shotgun sequencing project. | reverse complement strand
CGTTTGCATTATCAAATGCATAGGCCATAGAAACCCCATCCATTGGCTGCTGTTCCACACCGTTGTATTCCTCGGGCACTTCAATACCGGCAGCATCCATAATCGTTGGTGCGATATCTGAAATATGATGATATTGGCTGCGGATTTCGCCTTTGGCTTTGATTCCTTTAGGCCAATGAACAACCAGGTGATCTTGTTGACCGCCACGGTGCTCGCTTTGTTTGAAATAGCGGAATGGCGTATTGCCAGCCATGGCCCAACCTGCATGGTAGTGTGGGTAGGTATTCTCGCGGCCCCAGTCTTCCTGGGCGCGCAGGTTGGCTTCCAGCGGCGTCTGTAGGCCATTGAGCACATAAGTCTCGTTGAATGTGCCGGCCAGGCCACCCTCACCGCTAGCGCCATTGTCGGATGTGACGAAGATCAAAGTGTTATCCAATTCACCAATTCGTTTGAGCTCTGCTACGACACGTCCAATCTGCAGATCCACCCACTCCATTTGCGCGGCAAATACTTCCATCTGGCGTGCATAGAGGCTTCTCTCCTTGGCAGACAATGAATCCCAGGCAGGAATCTGGTCGATGCGTTCGGTGAGTTTGGTATCAGTAGGAACAATGCCGAGTTTTTTCTGGCGCGCTAAAATTTCCTCTCGCGCTTTGTCCCAACCCATATCAAATTTGCCTTTATATTTATCGATATGACTGTCCGGTGCATGATGTGGTGAATGCATTGAGCCGGACGCCCACAACATCATGAAAGGCAGGTCGGGTTTGATCGATTTATGCCCGGTAATCCATTCAATGGCACGATCTGCCAAATCCTGGTCAAGATGCACCGATTTACGATAAGGCTCGGGAGAATGGTCATTCCACATTACGGGAACAAATTGATGAACATCAGCAGCCATGAAGGTATAAGCATGTTGGAAACCTTCACCACTTGGCCAACGATCAAACGGACCAGTCTGAGACACTTCATACAAAGGCGTGTGATCCCACTTACCCAAGGCATAGTTAACGTAACCGTGTTCGCTTAGGTAATTTGCAACCGACTTAGCTGATTCCGGCATGATTGCGTTATAGCCGGGGAACCCCATCGCCGTTAACGCGTGACTGCCTAAACCAATGTTGTGGGGATAGCGCCCCGCCATCAAGGATGCGCGGGAAGGAGAACACAGCGCAGTCGTGTGGAAGTTGTTAAATCGCAGGCCGTTATCTGCAAGCTTATCGATATTGGGTGTTTCGATCAGGCCGCCAAAACTACCAACCTGGGCGAATCCAACATCGTCAAGCAAAAAGATAATGACATTGGGTGCGCCTTCGCGAGGACGCGTCTCAGGAGCCCACCATTCCTTGGAATCGCTATATTTTTTCGCGATGACGCCGCCAAATCCCTCAACCTTCTTCGTCTTTTGTGAGAGGGCTGAACCTGGCAATGTCAGTGCGATTATGGCGATAACAACCAAAACTAAACCAAATAAGTTGTTTTTCTTCATGTTATTCATTTTCTCCTCCTTTCGCTCATTAAGTAAAGATTAACGTAGTTACTTCCTGTCATTCCTCAACCTCATTTCCTTATTCATTGATTACTTTTTCAGCACCTCCACAAGCGGCACTCCCACTGCGCCTGACGGGGGTTTGATTTCATTGTTATCTCCTTATTCTGGAAATATTCTTTTCCAATCCTTTTTCATATCCACGACCGTCCACCCCTTTTCATGCGCTTCATCCAGGCCCTTGTCGAGCTTTCCAATGTGGGACTTGCGGTCGTAGGCCCACTCGCGAACATTATCAGTATGATGGACGTACAAACAGAATCGAGAGCCGTCCCCAGCGCATGTCCACTGCAGCATTTGCAGATCCCCGTCCGAATTTCCGAACGCGGCAATCGGCCGTCGGCCAATGTGCTGATTAATAGCGACCGGCTTACCGCCTTTGTCGTCATAGAAGTTGAGTTCAGGTAATCTTACTAGCACCGGCGTGCCGCTGCGCAACTCAAACTCTGTCTTGATACTGCTACCGATGACCTGCTCGGGCGGAATACCATAGACTCTCTCAGCCCACGGACGCATGAATTCTATACCTCCGCCGGAAGTGATGTAAGTCTTAAAGCCATTAGCGCGTAAATAACCGAGTAGTTCAAGCATCGGTTGATAGACCATCTCAGTGTATGGACGGCCGGTCTTCGGATGCTTGGCCGCGGCAATCCAATCCTTTACTATTTGCGCGAATTCCTCGGTTGTGTTGCCTGCGTGAGTAGCCATGCCAAGTTCGAACAATGCGCGCTTACCTCCGGACAAAGCTGTCTTTATATCACCTTCCAGAACCGCCTTGAAAGGCTGCTGGTCCTTCCACTCCGGATGCGACGGCGCGAGTTCCTTTACGCGGTCGAACATAAACGCGATTTGAGTGTAAATTGGTTGTTCGGCCCAGAGCGTGCCGTCGTTATCGAAAACTGCAATACGTTCAGCTTGTGGGACAAATTTTGGACTACCTGTAGTGGATACATCCTTCACAAATTGTACGATTGACTTTTTGGCCGGGCCTTCGTTCCACGATGAAAGCGTCTCGGCAAATGCTGAAGATACAACTAATAATATGATTGCTAATGTTAAAAGTATTTTTTTCACTTTCTAACCTCTGTCCTCTTCCAAACTAACTGGAATTATACGGAATAACCTATTTTTCGTATTTCAGGTCAACATCCTTCATTGCCTGGTTACAGCGCTTGCTGATCTTATCCTTGTTTTTTACGAGTAGGCATTCAGCCAACCGTCCCTCCCCGGCCTGCACAGACGCGCAATACTGTTTCAGGTCCTCTGTACACTCATTGACCACATAACTTAATGCAGAAACAAAGCGTTCAAGCTGCGCTGCCGCGTCATAAAGCGCATATTCGCATCGGCCGGATAACTTATCGTTATGAGCGTACATACACGCCAGGATTCTACCCTCGCCAGGTGTAACATTACTGCAATAAGTTGTAAGCTCTTTCTTACAGCCTTCAATTGCAGAATCTATAATATTTTCACCGGCATTAGCAGTGGTAGTAAGCACAAAAAAGGCAGCAACAACACTAAACAACAATACAGTTTTCTTCATTTTCTCCTCCTTGTTTGTTCTCTTTGATATTCAATATTTTTATTCATTATGCCTCCACGTTCACAGAGGGTGAAACATAGGTTCTGCCTTTTAACACATCCCATACCGCCGGAATGAGATCATTGGTTGCAGTCCGTTTAAGGACAAAGCCCGAGGCACCAGCGTCAAGGCAATCATCAACAGCCGTCCGTTCATCATGAACGCTGAGCATAATGATCTCAGCTCAGGTTTAAGTGATTTTAACAGGCGTACGATATTAGTCTCCTGGGTACCAGGCAATGAGAGGTCGACTACAACTAAATCAGGGGATATTTTATCAAGAGAATCAAGCAATGATTTCTGGTCAGCTACCATCACAACCACCTCAAATACAGTCTCCAGCAGGCTCCTTATGCCTTCCAGCATATCCTGATGACTGTCCGCCAAAAGCACCCGGGAGGCTTTTTGTTGAACATTTTGATTTTGCATGAACAAAGTAGGATTAATGTCTTAGTTTAAGTACAATTCTGGCTATGTATATGCAGAGTAAGACAATTGGAATCGCTTATCAACTCGTAATATTACTAGTTGATTCCGGAGTGTTTAGGAGATGGGGAAAAGGGGTATGGCAGGTTATTTAAATTGAAACTATTCCATGCCTGACAGCATACTGGACAAGCTCTGCAGAGGTATTTATGCCCAGTGTATCCATCATTTTGTATTTATGATACTCGACTGTCCTTGAAGAGATGTTCAAGAGAGCGGCCACTTCCTTTGCAACCTTACCCTCTGCCAGAAGCTGTAAGACTTCACGCTGACGTGCAGAGAGCTTTGTAAGTGCGTCATTTCGCTTGTGAAAACCATCCTTAAAAGACTCAAGCATCACTCCATCGATCATTGGAGTGACATAGGTCTTCCCCTTTATTGAATCATTGATGGCATTGATTAACTCATCGGGGGCCGAATGTTTCAGGACATAGCCTGAAGCACCTGCCTCAAGGGCCTCGGCAGCATATGAGGCATCGGGATGCATTGTAAGGAAAATGACTTTAACGTTTGGAGATATCTTTTTTATCTGTCTTGCTGCTTCAATACCGTTTAGCAACGGCATCGAAATATCTGTTACGATCACATCGGGGTGGAGATTACTTGCGGCATCCAGTAGTGCGCGCCCATCCTCAACTGCACCGACCAACTCAAACTCAGGTTCAAGCAGATTCTTCAATCCTTCAAGAACAATTTTGTGGTCGTCAGCCAGTAACACCCGGGGACGGTTCATGCATCTCTCCTTTTATAAGGTATACTCACCTCAATAGTCGTCCCCTTTCCGGGATTCGATGTTATTGAGGACTTGCCATCAATAAGCCTTGCTCTTTCCCTGATACCTCCAAGGCCCAGGGTAGCCATCTTTCTTACCTTCTTATGATCAAATCCGACTCCAGTATCACGCACAGTAAGAATGAGTCTGTCATCAGAGCCTTCCAAAAAGACATAGGCATTCTTTGTGTCGGCATGTTTGACGATGTTTGCAAGGCCTTCCTGTATTATACGGTATACCGGCAAAGATATTTCTTTCGATATGTTACGAGGAATATTCTTAGGAGTAAATATGACTGCAATCCCTGTTCTTGATGAGAAGTCGCCGCACTCTGATTGAATTGCCCGCTCCAGCCCAAGGTCATCAAGAATTGACGGGTGGATATCGCGGGAAATATCGTGAATATTCTTTGACAATTTAATCAGTTGCTCTTTTATTCGTGCAACCTTCTCTAGAACAGGTCCTGGCAATTCCTTAAAATCCTTTTCAATGGAGCCTGCTTCAATGGCTAATACTGCCAATCGCTGTGTTATATCGTCATGAAGTTCACGGGCAAGTCCACTTAGTTCTTTCTCCTGACTTACTATAAGTTGTCCGGCAAGGCTCTCTAGATCATTTTTATTCCACCTTAACTCTTCTTCCATCTGCTTTAATTGCTCCTCGTACTTCTTACGCTCTGTTATATCGAGAGAGGTACCAAGCATTCGCACAGGGCTATTTTCTTCATCTCTGTATACCTCACCCTGGGCTAATATGCTCCGTTCCGTTTTGTCCGGACGGATTATTCGTAACTCAATCTTGTAAGGCTCGTCTCCGGCTAATATATTCTCCACTGCCTTTAAAACTCTATCCCGATCATCTGGATGAATTGATTTTACAAAGAGGTCATATGAGGGCTTGACCTTGCCCGGTTCATAGCCAAATATACGAAATTGTTCATCAGACCACATCTCGGAATTATCTTTAATATTCCATTCCCAGCTACCTAGATGGGCAATCTTCTGTGCAGCCGCCAGCGCATGGTGCTTTCCACTGCTGCTCAGCTTGTCACTCACCAATGTGAAATCGTCATCAGAGTTAATCCTTCCTGTTTCTTTAGCCAACTCAGCATATTTTTTACGAAGATTTACTAATTCACTTATGAGTTGCTTATTTGTCTTGTTTTTATCTTCCATAATGACTTTTCAGCGAGATAAATGTTCCTGTATCAGTTTAAGGATTGCTGGCAGAAATCGTCGCCATAATAGCAGATTGTAGGGTTGATGAACACAGTTAATTAGCAATATTACTATATTGCAGGTTTGTAGTAGAATATTGTGGAACGGGCAGAAACATAGAACACTCAGTGACAGGAGAATCAATTAAACCTCTATGTTTATAAACTGAGGGTTTAAACTCTGACGGCATAATGGTTTATTCATAGTGGACATTTCATCATTTGATATGATATTTTGCATATTGTATGTTGAAGTCTTACTGAGGTAAGAGTTTCACTCTGAGGGTGGACCAATTGGTAGGGGTAGGTCAGCTGGACACAACGTTGTTTAACAAATGAAAGAGGAGGGAAATAATGAAAGGTAATCTAAAATCACTTCATCTCTTATTAATTCTTATCTGTTTTACACTTGTTTCCTGCACAACAACTACTTTAACCAGTGTCTGGAAGGACGAGAGCTATAAAGGCCCAGTTAATAATGTTTTTATAATGGGGGTCTTTCAAAGGGAGGCTAACAGGAGAATATACGAAGATGAATTTGTAAAAAAATTGAGTGCTCAAGGGGTCAACGCGATAGCGAGCTATAAGGAGTTCGGATCCGGCAAATTGCTTGATAAGAAGGCAATAGTGTCTAAAATGGAAGAATTGAATATGGAGGCTGTCCTTATTACGAACATTGTTGATAAAGAGAAGAGAAAGGTGTACGTGGAAACATGGTATCAGAATTATGGACATCATTATGGATACTGGCATGATGATGTAGTTAGTACATCAGTGTATATAGATGATGTCTATCATGTGGAAACCAAGTTGTATGATGTAAGGAGCGAGGGTCTTATCTGGTCAGCTTTATCCGAGACCGTAGTTATGGAAGATGCCATTGCCCAGAGTGACCGCAATATAATAAAAACATTTATTAATGTCATGGTGAAGAAGCTGTCGGACGATGGATTGGTGAAGCAGTTTTAGGATCGTGTATTGGTGTCTCCTGCATTAATTCTTACCATTAATTACTGCTTAACTCTGCTCAAGGTGGAAGCAGTTATTGGGGGTTTTGGCATGGACAATGCTTCTGAATTTTCCTGGAATACATTAGCGGAATTAGGATATGATCTATCAAAACGTTCAAGCCTTTGGTTAGGCTATCGCGCCCTGGGCGTCGATTATAAAACCGGAACGGAAATGTATGATCTGAAGTTTGATCTGACAATCAGCGGACCGGTTTTAGGCGAAGGTTTCCGTTTCTAGTTTTGGGAACCTATATAAGAATAGTTCAAGCAGTATTCTGGTGGGACACATCGCTATATAACAAATGTAGATAGGGGAGAGCAATGAAAGGTAATCTGAAATCACTTCATCTGTTACTTATTATTATCTGTTTTGCTCTTGCTTCCTGCTCAACAACTAATTTAACCAGTGTCTGGAAGGACGAGGGCTTCAAGGGCCCAGTTAATAATGTTTTTGTAATAGGGGTATTTAAAGAACGGGATAACAGGAGAACATACGAAAATGAATTAGTAAAAATATTGAGTGCTCAGGGGGTCAACGCGATAGCGAGCTATAAGGAGTTCGGATCAGGCAAATTACCTGATAAGGAAGAAGTTGTGTCTAAAATGGAAGAACTAAATATGGGGGCTGTCCTGATTACGAACATTGTTGATAAAGAGAGGAGAAGGGTGTCCGTGGAAACCTGGTATCAGAATTACTCCCATTATTATAACACCTCATATAGAACTAGCACTGTGGAGTATATAGATGAGGTCTATCATGTGGAAACCAAGTTATATGATGTAAGAAGCGAGGGGCTTATCTGGTCAGCTTTATCCAAGACCTTAGTTTTGGATAAGGTTGTCCAGAGTGACGTCAAGGAAATAAAAAAGTTTATTAATGTCATGGTGAAAAAGCTGTCAGACGATGGAATGCTGAAGCAGTTTTAGGATCGTGTATTGGTGCCTCCCAAATTAATTCTTGCCATTAATTACTGTTTAACTCTGCTCAAGGCGGAAGCTGCTAAAATCGATAAAGCTATCATTGTTAAATACTCTGTGAGAAACTGTGCCTAAAGCCTTTGCCAGACAAAATTGGCTGCCGGGCGGTCATAAAGCCTTAACATCCGTGTTAGGTGATCCAGCCTCCGTACAACTATAAGTTAATGAATTGTATATGCTATTTGGCAAACACATAGGTCGCTCGATTATGACATGGCCAGCAGGGCGTATTCCCATTCTTCGACTCACGTTGATGGTGTTTGTTCTGATGTTGATGCAGGTGGGCTGCAATTCTCAAGGAGAACAGCAGAGGTCATCTAAAAAGGTTGACCTGGAAGAAGCCGTATTCGTTGAAAGAAAGCTCTGCATTGACTGTCACGAGGAACAGTATGAGTTGTGGAGCGGTTCGCATCATGATCGTGCGATGGATGTGGCGAATGAGAAGACTGTTCTTGGTGATTTCAATAACTCCACTTTTACCCAGCATGGAGTGACATCAACGTTTTACAAAAAAGATGGAAAGTTTTTTATCCGAACTGACGGACGCGATGGTAAGCTTCATGATTATGAGATCACCTATGTTTTTGGTGTAGACCCGCTCCAGCAGTATATGATCGAGTTTCCTGACGGGAGGATCCAGATGCCCGACATCGGTTGGGACAGCCACCCCGGGGAAAAGGGCGGGCAGCGCTGGTTTCACCTTCATCCTGATGATGACATTACCCCTGATCATATCTTTCACTGGACACGGCGGTTCCTTAACTGGAACTATATGTGCGCTGAGTGTCATACCACAAATCTTCAGAAAAACTATGACCTCGAAACAAACACATTTAATACTACATGGACAATGATTAATGTGGGTTGCCAGGGCTGTCATGGACCGGGTTCCAATCATGTTGCCTGGGCCAATGCTGAAAAACAAGCGTCAAGTGACAATAAAGGCCTTGAAGTAAACCTGAAGGCAGAAGACTCCCGTATACAGATAGAGAGCTGTGCCAGATGTCATGCCCGCCGAAACGGATTGCGTAAGGATTATCGGTATGGACAGCCTTTAATGGACTATTATGTCCCGCAGGTCCTGACAGACCCGCTCTATTATCCTGACGGTCAAATTCTGGATGAGGTCTATGTTTATGGTTCGTTTGTTCAATCAAAAAAATATCAGAAGGGTGTTCGCTGCACTGACTGCCATAATCCGCATACAGCAAGGCTTCATATATATGGAAATGATCTTTGTACAAGCTGCCACAGCTCGCCTCCGCCGCAAAAGTATGCGGGACTGAAGGAGACTGACTATGATTCGCCTGCTCACCACTTCCATAAAAAAGGTTCACCAGGTGCGCAGTGTGTTGAGTGCCATATGCCCGAGACTAAATACATGCAAGTAGACCCCCGGCGTGATCACAAATTCCAGATACCCCGTCCGGACCTTTCTGTGAAGCTGGATATACCCAATCCCTGTAACAAATGCCACACTGATAAGTCAGCTCAGTGGGCTGCGGACAAAATCAACAAAGAGTATCCATCAACAAGAGAAGAGCGGGAAAATGATATTCATGATGCCGAGATCTTTGCGGCAGGACAGCAGGGCAAGCAGGAAGCAAAGGCTGGTTTATTCACAATAATTAATAATAAAGAAAAACCAGCTATTATCAGGGCATCAGCCTTGAATATACTGTCCGGTTTAAGGGGTAATGACGCAATTGATGTAACAGCTCTCTCTCTGACGGACGAAGATCCATTGGTCCGATATGAAGCCGTTAAGGGGATTTCATCACTGATACCAAAAGCACTTGCTCCTGCAGAACAGGAGAAGAAATATTCACTCCTCGTTCCACTACTGAGAGATCCGATTATTGCAGTGCGCTCTGAAACCGCAAGAGCCTTAACTGAAGTCCCGGCAACATTCTTCGCGCAGGACGACCTGAAGGACTTTGAAAAAGCGCTCGAAGAATATAAACAAAGGCAGGATTCCATAGCAGACCGCCCTGAAGCACACCTGAACATGGGTATCATGTATGAGAATATTGGAGAGAATGATATGGCGGAAGCCTCATACAAGACTGCCATTCGGTTGGCAAATGACTTTTATCCTGCCAGATTTAACCTGGCAAATTATTATAACAAACTAAACAAGAATAATGATGCTGAACAGCAGTTTAGAGAAATAATTGCACTTGATCCTGAAAACGGTGATGCGCATTATTCGCTCGGATTACTGCTGTCCGAGATGAAGCGACTCGACGATGCTGTTAAACCTCTCAAAAGAGCTTCTGAGCTTATGCCTGAAAGAGCCAGAGTTCGTTATAACTATGCCTTGGTGTTACAAAGTTTAGGAAGACTATCTGAGGCGGAGTCCGAGATGCTAAAAGCCTATAGGGCAGACATGAGCGATCCAAATATCGTCTATGCGCTTACAGTCTTTTATGCCCAACAGGGGAGATGGAACAAGGCGCTGCCCTTTGCACAAAAACTTGTGGAGCTGCTTCCCGGCACACCGGGAGCCTTACAACTGCTCAAACAGATAGAGCGGGAAATGCCTGCTCGAAAGTGATCCCACCACCAAAAAAAGAAGATTATATTGTATCCGATACCGAATTTTTGTGGCTCAGAGCTATATCTACGACTACCCTGAAAGTCATCGTCACCCCTCGGCTGTTTATGACAGGAAGTACGTCACAGCTTCCCTGCCCTATAGCAGTTTAAGGGGGCTAGCTACAGGTTACAGGGCA
>PVMK01122687.1_pt1 | contig 10335 bp, 10 predicted proteins | sample 1853481 | NCBI WGS metagenome assembly PVMK01 (sample SAMN08533507, study PRJNA380276) | Marine sediment metagenome, whole genome shotgun sequencing project. | reverse complement strand
ACCAAAATCATGAATCACAAACGCAAACGCCCGGCTAACCGTCGCGCAGGCTGCAAACTCTGTAAACCGTGGAAGGCAAACGGGATTCGTACGGAGCAAAATGGTGGTGAGTCATTTAGCGATCATCGCCGGAGGGATGCAACCCGGCAGGAACTCCATCGCTATAAATAGAAATATAGGGGTCGAACCGCATTTATCAAAAAATATCGGTTCGACCCCTAATCCCCCCTAATTTTTTCCTGATATTTTTGGTAGCTAGAAGGCTTTTCCGCGGAACCAGCTGAGCACGCCAAGCAGGAACCAAAATACTAAAACCAAAAAAAAGCCCCGCCAGGTGGTGGCGGGGCCAAATAACAACATAGCTAAATCGAAGCCTTAAACATCTGCTATGTATGGGGGAGAAACTACATAGTAGAGATTGCTGTGCGAGCTATCTGGTCGGTCCCGGTCAGAAAATGGTCCGTTCGCATCCCAATCATCACTGGCCTTAATGCTCTGAACAAAAAAACCCCGCTGATGCGGGGCCGAGTTTGGCGTCAGGCCAATATTATTGGTACTAAGTTTTTTGTACCGGAGAAGCTCAGAAAACCGGCAGCCTGCTACCAAAAATTTGGGCAGTCAATTAAGAACGCTGCGCACATTTGTCAGGGTTTCGGATATTTCATTTGAATCTGCGTGCATTGAATCTGCCTGCGAACCTGCTTGACGATGCTGCTCGCCCAGTACCTGGCGGGCGGCGGCCAGTCCGTGCAGGTATCCGGCACAGGAAATGGCAGCACCGGGCTCACGCGCCAGCAAATCACGAGCGGCTGCAGTAGCACCCGATCGTTCACCACGCATCAGCGCATAGGCATAGGCAACCAAAGTCGACTCCGAGTCACGCAGGCCAAGCCGTGCCTTAAGGCCGGCGAGAAAACCGGCTGCAAGCTCACTTTCTTCCACCGCATTAACCGGTAAGCCGAGAAAACGCTGCTCCATGGCTTGCTGACGCACCCATGTAAATGCCGCGCGGGCCATCATGTCGATGTCGCGGATTCGTTCCTGATGGGGGTCCCGGGCTTGATCTTGCATGCGGGGCATTCTGCGCTTCGGGCTAACAAGGGTCTTGTCAAGCACGGTCAAACAGGATTCAATTCGGGTCAGGTCAGGTCAGACGTACGGGAGTCACAAATGCTGCATGAACGAACCACGATAGCCGCTGTTGCACGGCTTATAGGCGAGACTCTCGAATCGCATTACGCCGTCAATCCCCTGCCTGTATATAAGCAGGCAGGCATTGATCCATCGCGGCTGGATATTTCTGGTGCCCGCTATCCCTGGACAGCCATGCAGCAACTCTGGATCGCTGCAGCCGAGGCCACGGGTGACCCCTGTCTGGGGCTTACCGTGGGGCGGAATATACGCCCAACCACGTTCCATGCGCTGGGTTTTTCATGGCTCGCCAGCCGCACCCTGCTGGAGTCTTTACAGCGACTGGTGCGCTATACAAAGCTACTTTCAACGGCACCAGTGGAACTGCAACTGACCAAAAATGATGACTCCTGGATTTTGCATGACAAGGTCAGGGGTGAGGGCCTGCCTGGTGCTGATGATATTGTAGTCGATGCTTTTTTTATGTCGATCATTGGCTTATGCCGACAGGCGAGCGACACTCATTTTTGTGCGAAGTCAGTCCATTTGAAAAAGAGCGATGACGGTCACCTGGACACTTACGTCAAAGCCTTTGAAGCACCGGTCTTTTTTAATTCTGAGACAGACTGGATCGAATTCGACCGGGAACAACTCGAGCACCCATTACCGGGCGATAACCTGGAACTGGCCATCGCGAATGACCGCATCTCGGAAGAATACATATCCGCACTTGACCCCTCCCAGGTTGCAACTGAAGTCCGCAAACTACTGATCGAACTACTACCCTCAGGTGATGCCAACCAGGAAGTTATTGCCGGGCAAATGAACCGCAGCCTCAGCACTTTGCAGCGCCAGCTCTCGGCAGAGAACACCAATTATAAAGAAATCCGTGAGAATACACGCCGGGACCTGGCTGAACAGTACGTCCGCGAAGGCCATTATTCACTTAGCCAGATAGCCTACCTGCTGGGCTTTTCTGACCAGAGCAATTTTTCCCGGGCGTTTCGGCGCTGGACCGGGCAAAGTCCGGGCAGCTACGGGCACTAAGCGTGAGCGCTATACCTGAAACTCTGCTATAGAAAGCTGCCGGGGAAGCTGACCGTGAACGGACTACCCTTGTAGGAACTACTCTTGGAGGGATTGCTCTTGGAGGGATTCTCTTGGACGGACTACCCCTGGCAGGACTACTCTTAGCCGGACTACCTCTGGCTGGTCTAATCTTGACCGGACTACTCTTGGAAAGATCACTCTTGGGCAGGCTACCGTAGGGCCAACTACCCCAGATTGAACCACCTCAGGACGAACTGCCCAGGGTCAATCAGATACGGGCAAGATGCCGGCGCAAGCCCTCTGCGAGGTCTTCCCGTTGCAGCGCATAATCGATGTTGGCGGTCAGGTAACCAAGCTTATCGCCGCAGTCATAGCGCACGCCATCAAACGGTAACGCATAAACGGTTTCATCCGCCATTAACGCCGCTATACCGTCGGTTAACTGAATTTCGCCACCCGATCCACGCGGAGTGGTCTCCAGCTTTGCAAAAACGGCCGGCGTAAGCAGATAACGCCCAACCACGCCCAGATTTGATGGGGCATCTTCCGGCTGTGGTTTTTCCACAATTTCCTGAATACGATTCTCTGCATCAACTGCAGCTACCCCGTAGCTGGTGGTTTTTTCCGGTGGGATAACTTCCACCGCGACGGCGCTGTGACCGGTCTGCTGGTAAAGATCATTTAGCTGCGTCAGACAACCTTTGTCGGCAAGAATCATGTCATCCGGAAGATGCACGAAAAACGGCTCATCCCCTACCGCTTGTTTGGCACACAAAACAGCATGCCCCAGACCCAATGGCTCTCCCTGCAATACATACACACAATCAACATTGTTCGGGAGCACACCCCGAACCGCTGCCAGAATATCCTGCTTGCCCGAATCCGCCAGCGCATTTTCAAGGTCATCATGGTCGTTAAAATGGCTCTCAATGGCCCCTTTACTGCTGTGCGTTACAAAGACGAGCTTAGTAGCCCCCGCCGCTACCGCCTCTTCCACGGCATATTGGATAAGCGGCTTATCGACAACCGGCAGCATCTCTTTAGGGACAGCCTTGGTGGCCGGCAGAAAGCGAGTTCCGCGGCCGGCTACTGGAAAGACGGCGGTTCTGACGGGCTTTGGCATGTAATCTCCCCTGCGTATTGCAGTGCGCTTTTATTTTAGCCTTTCAGTAAAGGCACCATTATTTTGCAGCAGCATAATAACTGTTCTTGGCCGCTAACGCTGGCCTAACAGATCACATTCCTTATAACCCGGGCCGGCTGGAGCCGGCCCGGTCCTGCGAAGATCAATCAGCAATAATTATGTCATCCCGATTGTCGGTCAGCACACGAGTTCCGATACCTTTTACCTGCAGTAAATCTTCTGGTACCGCAAAAGCACCGTGCGCCTCACGATAATCGACAATCGCCTGTGCTTTGGACTGGCCGACACCTTTTAGTTCCCGGGCAATAGTCTCTGCATCAGCAGTATTTATATTTACCGGCCCGGCAAACGCAAACAAGGGCAGTAGCAAACCTGCGCATACAGTCAATAAGCTTTTCATATATCACCTCATAATCATTGGCTAACCCGGGATCATCCCGGTACAGGTGAAAGCATAGAAATGCTGGCAAAGAAAAGTCAGTGCTGATTCCACCGCGAACCGCTGGAAAAGGAACTAAATGATCAACTTAAGTTGACGAGAAACTGAATTTATCTGCCGGTGATACTGTTTCCCACGAGCGGCAGCTGGGGCATTGCCATAGCAACTGGCTACTGAGGTAGCCGCATTCGGTACAGCTGTAACGATGACTAGGAGGAAATAATCGCCCTAAACCTTTACGGATACGCTCAAGCACTACGCTCAATTCTTCCGGATCGCTCATTTGTAGCTGATCAACGGCAACAATATTTGAAAGCATCGGATCAGCGAGCAGATAATCCCGCAGACAATTCAGTGCAGTAAAATTTTGGATGTGCGGGTCATATATGGCAGCAAGTGCGATAGCCTTGCCAGCTTCACCCCCACTGCTCTGCAGTTTCTCAAGACATTTAGAGAACAGCGCCTGATCATCGATAGCCCGACAACTTTCAGCAAGCCGCGGCACAATCTCGCCTATAAGGCGGGGTTCATCAGCCATAACCTGGCGAAAAATCTTTATGGCTGCCTTGTGATCATCTGTTTGCTGCGACAGCGCTGCCAGGGCCAGTTGCGCCCGGACAGTGCCGTGACGTTCACTACCTGCCTTCTTCAATAATGCACGTGCTTGCGTGAAATCACGGTCTGCCACGGCATGTTCTGCCAGCTCGCAGTAATAATGCGCGATACGCCCCTCAGAATCGGGCTCAGACACCAGCTTTTTCAGTTCGCCATAGGCTTCAATCGCAGGCTCCCAGTCATGGGTTACCTCATAGATACGTACCAGCTTTTCCAGTGCCTTGACCTGAAATTCTGCCGACCCCCGCAGCTCTTTGAACAGGGTTTCTGCCCGGTCAAACAAACCCGCACTCAGATAATCCTCTGCCAGCGATTCAATCGCGTGCTCACGGTGCATATCGCTGAGATTGGGACGTGCGATGATATTCTGGTGCACCCGTATCGCCCGGTCGAATTCACCGCGACGGCGAAATAAACTGCCCAAAGCAAAATGGGTTTCCAATGTCTCATCATCAACTGCAACCATACGCATAAAAACTTCCAACGCCTGGTCGGGTTGTTCATTTAACAGGAAATTCAGGCCCTTGATGTAATCAGCATTTAGCCGACCGGGTGAATCAGGTGCCTCGCCGTCTTCATCATCGCCGAAACGTGCAAAAAAATAGCCCAGCGCTGCCGCCAGAAAGAGCAATCCGGCCAGCAAAAAAGTTGACTCAGTTGGCATCTTGCATAGGCATGCTGCGGAGCGATTTAACTTCAGCCTCGGCTAATTGCAGCGACTTTTTTAAATGGCGCCTTTCACCCAATAGCTTTAGCAGCAATATGCCGGCACAAAACAGCCCGAAAAGCCAACCCGCACCCAGAAAGGATATCAGTGCAAGCGATGTCTGCATTTCTATTTCAGTAAATGCCAGATCAAGGGTCATTGGCGCTGGGTTAATGGCAGCAAATATAACTGCGACCATAAACACGACCAATACAAAAAGGAAAAATACAACGTAGCGAAGCATCCGATTCAACCCAACAACATTTACCAGACAGCGCCAGTTAAGAAAAGAAGTGGAATACGGTTAGTTGCCAGTCTTCCGCACCGCGCTATCGGCTAATTGTAAAGCAAACAACAGCACGCGACAGACCCCTGCTTTACAGGGAGGTTGCCTGCTAGTCTTTGATAGGAAGCTGGCGGCTTGCATCAACCCGTTCGCGCAATTCTTTACCGGGTTTAAAGTGCGGCACATATTTCCCGGAAAGGGCTACAGCCTCGCCGGTCTTGGGATTACGCCCCATGCGCGGCGGCCGAAAATGCAATGAGAAACTGCCGAAGCCTCGAATCTCAATACGCTCGCCGTTTGAGAGCGCACCACTCATCAATTCAAGTAGGTGCTTTACCGCCAGTTCAACATCTTTTGCAGGAAGATGTTTTTGCTTGCGCGCAATAATTTCAATTAGTTCAGACTTTGTCATGCCAGGTCGCCACTCCCCTTAATACTTTGTTCATTTTGTTTAGGAACCGGGGCGCGATGCGCCCCACCCCGTATATTTACAGCTCGACCGGTAATCAAGAACCGTCTTCACCGCCCATCTGTTCTTTAAGCAAATCACCCAAGGTTGTACCAGAAGATACAGGACCCGCATCAGATGACTGATAGTTCTGAACTGCATCAGCCTCTTCACGAGCTTCCTTGGCTTTTATCGATAAGGATATCACCCGGCTCTTGCGATCCATGCTAACAAAGCGCGCTTCAATTTCGTCGCCTACGCTCAGCACAGTACGCGCATCTTCTACCCGGTCTCTCGCCAGTTCAGACGCTCGCAATTGCCCCTGCATGCCGCCTTCCAGCGATAATATCGCGCCACGTGCGTCAACCTCGGTAACTGTACCCTTAACAATGCTGCCCTTGGGATGGTCTGCCAAAAAGCCGGATAAAGGATCCTGATCAAGCTGTTTGACCCCCAGTGAAATGCGTTCCCGCTCAGGGTCAATCGCCAGAACCGTGGTTTCGAGCTCTTCACCCTTAGTGAAGTTACGTACAGCTTCTTCGCCGTCAAGATCCCAGGATATATCAGACAAATGAACCAATCCGTCGATCCCGCCCGGCAAACCGATGAAAATACCAAAGTCGGTAATAGATTTGATGGTACCGCTGACTTTGTCGCCCTTCTTGAAAGTCGAAGAGAATTCAGCCCAGGGGTTCGCCTGGCATTGTTTCACACCCAGTGAGATTCGCCGACGTTCCTCGTCAATCTCAAGAACCATAACTTCAACCTCATCACCAACGTTCAGAACTTTGGATGGATTGACATTTTTATTGGTCCAGTCCATTTCGGAAACATGGACCAGCCCTTCAACACCTTCTTCAATTTCAACGAAACAACCGTAATCAGCAATATTGGTAACCTTGCCAAATATACGTGTAGTTGCCGGATAACGACGGGCAATTGCCTGCCAGGGATCTGCACCGAGTTGTTTGATGCCCAGTGATACGCGAGTCTTCTCACGATCAAAACGCAGCACCTTAACGTCAATTTCATCACCTACGTTGACGATTTCAGATGGATGCTTGACTCGCTTCCACGCCATATCGGTAATATGCAAAAGACCATCAATACCACCAAGGTCCACAAACGCACCGTAGTCTGTCAGGTTCTTAACAACACCCTTGATCGTTACTCCTTCCTGCAGATTCGCAAGCAACTCATCACGCTCGGCGCTGTACTCATCCTCAACAACGGCACGACGTGAAACAACAACATTGTTGCGCTTCTGATCCAGTTTGATGACTTTAAATTCAAGCGGCTTACCTTCCAGATAAGAGGGATCACGCACCGGTCGTACATCGACCAGCGAACCCGGCAGGAAGGCACGCACGAAATCGATTTCAACTGTGAAGCCACCCTTGACCCGACCGTTGATAATACCGATGACGATTTCTGATTTTTCGTAAGATTGTTCCAGCGATTCCCAGGTGCGGGCACGCTTGGCACGTTCGCGGGACAACTTCGTTTCGCCGTTGCCATCTTCGACAGCATCCAGGGCGACTTCAACGTCATCCCCAACTTTAACTTCCATCTCGCCTTTATCATCGCGAAATTCGGAGGCAGGAATAACTGCTTCAGATTTAAGGCCGGCACTTACGATGACGACCTCAGAAGTAACTTCGATTACGTTGCCGGTAAGAATGGTTCCGGACTTAATGGCACTGCTGGCAATACTTTGCTCAAACAGTTCTGCAAAACTTTCTGACATTAGATAAAAACCACCTTTCAGTGGACCCGTTAAGTTATGACAGCCTGAAAAATCAGACAGTCGTTCTGTTTACAAAAAAACCGGTCGACAAAATAATGTCGGCCGGGCCTGTTCCCTACTATAAGCCTTTGTTTTGCTTATTAACACAGCAATCCTATACGGCATAAACCTCGCTAGCCCAGGAAATGACCAAATCAACCACTTCCGAAATATCGAGCTGCGTTGAATCCAGTACACGTGCATCTTCACAGGCGCGTAATGGAGCAACTGCTCGTTGCGAATCTCGCCGGTCACGCTCTTCCATGTCCTTCGAGAGGGCGGGAAGGCTAACATCCATTCCTTTGTCTTTCAACTGCTTATAGCGCCTCCGGGCCCTTTCCTCGACACTCGCCGTGAGAAATATCTTAAGCCCCGCCTGTGGGAAGACCACCGACCCCATATCCCGCCCATCGGCCACCAAACCCGGAAGCTGCGCAAAACCCCGCTGGCGATCGATAAGTGCCGCGCGTACCGCCGGATCAGCCGCCACAATTGAGGCCGCTACACCAGATTTTTCCGTGCGAATTAAGTCAGTTATATCGTTTTCTTCAAATATTACTGAGATATTTTCTGCCCCGTCCATGAAGTGCACATCCAATGACCGCGCCACTTCAGCTACGGCGGCACTGTTATTAAGACCGATGTTATAGAGTTCTGCAGCATAGGCAGTAATGCGATACAGCGACCCGCTATCCAGCAAATGCCAACCCAATTGCGCGGCAACCAGTCGACAGATAGTCCCTTTACCCGCTCCTCCGGGGCCATCAATGGCAATAACCGGCACGCTGCCTGAATCAGCCATTGGCGACCTGCATGCCTATACTTTGCATCAGGGTTATGAAGCCAGGGAATGAGGTGGCTACATTAGCGGTATTCAGAATAGTTACCGGTCCCGCTGCAGCCATCGCAGCGACACAAAAAGCCATTGCAATCCTGTGGTCTCCGGCACTATCAACCTCGCCTGCCTGAATCTGCCCACCGTGGATCACCGCACCATCTGCCGACTCGTCTACACGTATACCGAGATTGCGCAGGCCTGCCGCCATAACGGCTATGCGGTCACTTTCTTTATGGCGTAATTCTTCAGCACCGGTAATTACGGTTGCACCATCCGCACAGGCTGCCAATGCGAAGACCAGTGGCAGTTCATCAATCGCAAGGGGAATAAGTGCTGCGGGGATGACCACACCCTGCAGCGGAGAACTGCGGGCCACGAGTGTCGCAACCGGTTCCGCACCCATCGCAGAGCGTTCTGTGATGCGGATATCAGCACCCATCAAACGCAAAATATCGAGCACGCCGGTGCGCGTTGGATTGATACCCACACCTTCAATATGCAGACCGCTAGCCGTCGCCAGACAGCCTGCACCCAAAGCAAATGCGGCCGAGGAAAAATCCCCTGGTACCGCAACTTTGCAGCCTGTCAGCCGGGCCGGGCCATTAACTGCCGAAACCTGGTCACCGTAACTAACATGTGCGCCAAATGTCTGCAGCATACGCTCGGTATGATCACGCGTGATACCCGGCTCCTTAACCTGAGTATTACCGTCAGCATATAACCCCGCCAGCAGTACTGCAGACTTGACCTGAGCACTGGCCACCGGGCTAATAAAATCTATAGCCTGCAGTGATCCACCGTTGATCCTGAGCGGCGGACAACCGTTTGCCGTCGTGATGCGGGCACCCATTTGCCGCAGCGGTTTGGCGACACGCTCCATAGGCCGCTGACAAAGTGATGCATCACCCGTCAACTCGGTTGTAAAGTTCTGTCCGGCAAGAAGACCCGCCAGCAAACGCATCCCCGTTCCGGAATTACCCATGTCCAACGGCGCATTAGGCGGCCGCAACCCATGCAAACCAACACCTTGCACCAGAACCTGGTTTGGGTCGCGATCATCAATAATGACGCCCAGGCCACGCAAGGCCGTCATCGTAGCCAGGCAGTCCTCTCCGGCCAAAAAACCACTTATCACCGTCTGACCTTCGGCCACGGCCCCCAGCATCAATGCGCGGTGCGAAATTGACTTGTCACCCGGCACTCGAATTCTGCCGCTTATGGCACGGCCAGGGCTGGCAATAAATTTTCTTTCAGTGGCCATATACTGAATTAATTACCTGTGGGCAAATCAAATAACCCAAATATTCCGAGCGACTGCTAACGACGCGCCGCCATAAAATCTGTCAGTGCAGCAAGTAACCGGTCATTCTCAGTACTGTTACCGAGTGTGATACGCAGATACCCCGGCAAGCCATAATTGGCCACCGGTCGCACGATAATTCCCTGTCGCAACAGAAATTCATAGCACTCATCTGCGGCCGGAATGTCAGCTAGCAGAAAATTAGCCCGTGAGGGTAAACAATCTACACCCAAATTCCCCAAACTATTGCTCACTCGTTCCATTTCAGCTTTGTTCTCGGAACAGCGTTGCCGCACCCAGTCGTGCTCACCCAGCGCGGCAACTGCCGCCACCTGTGCCAGGCTATTCACATTAAAAGGCTGACGCACCCGATTCAGTAACTCGGCTATTTCCGGTGCACTGATGCTATAACCAACGCGCAGGCCTGCCAGACCATAGGCTTTAGAAAATGTTCGGGTTACTACCAGGTTGGGAAACTCTTCCAGCCAGCCAAGGATATTGGGGTAATCAGCCCCGGAATGACTACAGCTATATTCGTAATAGGCCTCATCAACTACAGCAATTACATGGGCGGGCAGTCGTTGCATGAATT
>PVMK01131277.1_pt1 | contig 10336 bp, 11 predicted proteins | sample 1853481 | NCBI WGS metagenome assembly PVMK01 (sample SAMN08533507, study PRJNA380276) | Marine sediment metagenome, whole genome shotgun sequencing project. | reverse complement strand
AGCCAAAGCCGTGGGTCTCGACACGCTCGAACAAAAGGCGTGCATCTTCGGATGCGCGCCATTTGTTTTCAGGGGGTCGCACAATGCTCTGCCGCTCGCCGGGAAGGTAGCTTGCCGGAGACGTTCAGCTCATCCTGTCGGCCAGCCGTCGCGCCATCAGCGTGGCGATTCCCATCACCGGAACTTGTGTGTTGACCCCCACAGGCGACGGGAAGAGGCTCGTGTCCATCACGTAGAGATTGTCGGTGCCTTCAACGCGCGCGTTCCGATCGGTCACGACCCCGAGCGGCGCCGTACCCTGTGGGTGGTAGCTAACAAACCTGATGTCTGCGGCCCCGAGTGGCAGTTGATCGATGGACGAGAGGCTCTCTCCGCGTTGGATCGTCACCACGTCGAGGGCGGGGAGGGTGACCTTCGTCGCACCCGCAGCGAAGTGGATCTCGGCAACTCGGCGAATCCCCGTTCGGATCTTGTGCTCCGTCGCACGGTCGAGCTTCCATGTGATCCGTTTCTTGCCGCTTCGATCTCGCGCGACCTGACCGAGGCCTCCGGTGTCGCGGATGAGGGCGCCCATGAAACCCAGATGATCCATGTTTCGCGCGAGGTCGCGGTGTTCTCGCCCAAAGCCAGGCAGGAACGCGGCGAGGTACCCGCGGGGCGCCGTCGCGCTCTCGATGAGCACGCCCTCTTCCTTGAAGGCATCGGTGTAGGCACCGATCATGGCCGAGCTGCGTTGCGGCTGTACGTCGGGGTACCATCCGAACGGCGCACAGATCGGGTGCACCGCAAGGTTCTTTCCCACTTCGGGTCCGCCGAGCTGGTGGTCGAGCAGCATCAAAGGGGTCGCGATGGCACCGCACGCGAGCACCACGGTCTTCGCGCGCACCTTTAGGGTACCGTGAGGCGTGCGGGCCACGACCTCTCGGACGACGTTTCCATTGATCGTGAGGCGCTCCACCCGGGCGTCGCTGATCACCTTCGCTCCCTGCGCCATGGCTTGCGGTAAATAGCTCTGGTCCATCGACTGTTTGCACCCGTATGCGCAGCCAAAGAAGCAGTAGTTGCAACCGCGGCACCCTTTGACGTTTCGTTTCACCGGTTTGGGATCGAGGCCGAGCTTTGCCATGCCGGGCATCGTCAGGATGGAGTTATCCAAGTGTTCGCCGTCTCCTTCGGTCGCGTTGATGCGCTCTTCGACCTCGGCGAAGATGGGGGCCATCGTCTCCGGGTCGACGCCTTCGATACCGAAGTCGCGCGTCCACTCCGCCAGCACTTCGTCGGGGATGCGAAAGCAGACTTCACCATTGACAACCGTCGAGCCGCCGACGCAGCTGCCCTGTAGGATCAATACCCTTCCGTCGTTCGTCTCCTGGCCGCCCTTGTCGACGTAGACGCGACGGACGGAGTCGAGTGGGCGTTGCGAGAACTCTTCGGGTCGGACGTGAGGTCCGGCCTCGAGCACCAATACGTCAAACCCTGCCCGCGCGAGCTCAAATGCTGCGGGCGCACCGCCGCCGCCCGAGCCGACGATCACGACATCGACGTCGTGTTCCTCGATCCCCACCACGGAGCTTCCGGAACGAATGCTCATCGGCCTGTGTCGAGTACCGGTGGTCCGTCATAGCCGATGAGAGGCCAGCTGCGTGCGTCCGCGTAGTAGAGGCTCGCGCAAAGGCCGCGTAGCGCCCGGAAAATGGCTCGGCGCACCGGGAACCGGGATCGCATCGAGCCGCGGACGTAGCGCTCGCGCCGCTCCGCAGAGAGCTTCGAGAAGCGCCGCCCGTACAAAGGCACGGCACCGATCTCGAAGAGGACGAGCGCCATGCCGAGCTGCTTGACCGCCGCTTCGTCCATCGACGCCAGCAGGTCCTCAAGCGCGTCCGGGACCACCGCGGACCCCGCGGGGGCGTCGGGATCCAGAGGGAAGAGCGTATCGGCGAACGCTGCGACGATGGGCCGCGATTTCAGCATGGAGCGAGAGTACCTTGCCAAGCTGGCCGACGAAAGAACTTAACGACCTTGCGGAGAACGAAGCTAGCTTTCGGTGATCGCACAGGCCTGGTACCCAAAGACCAATGAAGAATGTCGTCATGGGAGTCGAGTCGTGCACAGAACAAATACGCATGGACGCCGACCCGTGAACGTGGCGACGTGACGCATCGGTGTCGAGAACGACCGATTACGATCTCGGGGCACATGCCAGTTCCCGCGCGTCCGGCGCATGGGAGCCCACCGCCCCCACGCCTGCGACCTCACCGTCTCGGGTGCCCCTAGAGCTCAACGCGCTGTTCGACTACTTGGAGAGCGGCGAGTACAAGAAATTCAACTCGAAGCAAAAGGCGAGCCACCCTGGGCGAGGTCCGCACACCGAGTTGGGTCTCCCGGTCCTGGTGTTCTACAACAACATCCTCGCAGCCTCGTTGAAGGCCGGGAACTCCGTGCACCCTGCGGGTTCGAGCATGGTCAAGGAGATGTACACCGCCGCGGGTGTGCTCCAAGGTTGGGCAGTTGCAACCACGACGAGCGAGAGCACCGATGAGGGCCGTGGTTGGTTCTGGTACGAGGTCACGAGTGCGAGCGATCCCAACGAAATCGCGGCGGCTGGGAACGGAATCCCCGGCTGCGTTAGCTGTCACTCGCGCGGTGGCAACGATATGGTTCTCAGCGGCTTTCCACTTCGCTAGGAGCCCGCTGCGGCGAGCCACCGCTCGAGCCCGCAACGACGGCCTTACTCGGGCGCTTCGTCACTTCGTATTGGCGACGCACGGACGAACACCAAGTCGATCTTGACGAGGCTGCCCTCGTCGTACGCCACACCTTCGAAGTTCATCTCGATGTACGCATCGCCAAACTCGATGTCGCTGCCATCGAAATCGACACTGCTGGCTTCTTGGTCAATCGTCACCGCGTAGAGGATGCCGTTCGCCTCTTCGAGCACGATATCGAACATGTAGCCATCGAAGTCGGCTGGTGGAAAGCGGTCGCCCTGGGACACTTGCGAGAAGTCGATGAGGATGCTGTGGGTGTCCGTGTCGAACAGGACTTCGAGCGCTGGCGCCGGTCCGCTCGCGCAAGGCGAACCAAGAGACGCAACCTGCTCGCTTGAGAACATCATCCCTTCGTGGACTTGCGATTCCACGGACCTGGTCGCTTGGTCGCACTCGCTAACAACTGGCCGAAGAGCTGGCGCCGATCGTCCAAGCCCTGAAGTAACAACCACCCAAAAAGGTGGTCGTAGATCGATGATGCGCGCGTAGTAGAAGGCGCGCTGCTTGGGATCGAAATGCGGGCCGGTCAGTCGAGCGCATCCGACCTCGTGCTATGCTCAGCTATCACTCGATGAAGGGACGGTGGCATGAATCCCGCGACCGATGTGGCGATCGATATCGTAGAGGCCGCGTACGATCTGGAGCAGCAGCCCGGTGATTGGCTTCCAAACCTGGTCCACGCGGTTAGTCAGGCGATGGATGTGGACGTCGGCGTGTACGGTCAGCTCTATGGAGGGGTCTCGGAGGATGGGCAGCCGATGACCAGTCAGTTGTGCGCCGAGTGGGGGTTGCCGGACTACTACAATAGATTGGGTCGCGCGGCTCAGGAGGCTGGGCCCGAGCTCATTGCGGCCTCGTCACAGAGTCTGGTCTCGACCGTCGTCGTGACGTCCGAGTGGAAGAACCAATGGCCGGCGGCGGCCAAGGCGCTCACGAAGCACTTCGAATGCGAGGACATGCTTGCGATCTGCGCGATGGACCCGGACTACCATGGCGCGATGGTTGCGGGACACACCAACGGCACCATCGTGCTCAGCCCCGCGGCGCGTCGCCATTGGCACATGCTAGGCGTGCACATTGCAGCGGGGGCTCGTTTGCAGGCACACTTCACCGACCTGGGTGCAGGCGCTGTTCCTCCCACAGACTTGCCGTTGAACGCCGAGGCGCTGGTGGACCCGAAGAACTTCATCATCGCGGAGGCCGCGCTCGAGGCCAAGGATAGGGCCGCGTCCGAGATCATCCGGGGGGCCGCGCAACGGGTCGACCGAGCCCGGGGCAAGCTCCGAACCACCGATCCTCATGGGGCGCTAGAGATGTGGAAAGGTCTCGTGAATGGGCGCTGGTCCCTCGTGGACTGGTTCGACACGGACGGTCGCCGTTTTGTCCTTGCCAAGCCCAACGCCCCCGACATCGGTGACCCCCGCGGGCTCACCGAACGGGAGCATCAAGTCGTTACCTACACGTCATACGGTGAGAGCAGCAAGATGATCAGCTACCGCTTTGGAATCAGCCAACCCGGCGTGTCCAAATCTCTCCGCTCGGCAATGAAGAAGCTGGGCGTGCAAACGCGCCCACAGCTCGTCGAGAAGCTGCGCGGCATGCCACTGGCCGAACCCGAGAAGGCCTGAGCTACGAAACGCGGATTTGGCTACCGGCGTCCTCGAGGAAGCGCAGTTTGTCGTCGTCCGACTCTCTTAGCCCATCGGGATGACGGTGAGCGCCGAATTGCGCGGTACTAGCTTGTTATGTCGACTCTCCCAAGACCTCCAAGAGGCAGTCGATAATTGCCGTCAGCCTCTCTCGAGATCGTGCAAAGCTCGCTGCCGCTCTCGTCGCTGAAGAAGGCGAATCGCACGGGCGTCGCGGTCCGCAGCGCGACCGGCGACGAAATGACGCCATGTGCCGGGGTGCGGTGTCTTCTGAACTGCCCTTCGTTGATTCGCGAGCTTCCGCCTGAGGGCGCGAGATTCGATGGCCTGGCGGATCACCAGCTGTTGTGAAAGGCGTTTTCGGTCGCGGCTCGTTACCGGAAGGGCGGCGAGGAGGCGTCGCTGGCGTCGATACTTCTCCTCGTTCCCCTAGTCCAACCACGACTTCTCCACGTAGGGGTGTTTGAAGGGCGGATCTAGACCGCTGACACCAAACCCCAAACATGATGTTCGGGATCAGCTCGAAGAAATCATGGCGCTCTATCGTCGCCGCCGCAGTAGCGCCGCCAGAACGAGGAGGACGAGCCACCCGCCGGGTTGGCTCTGGCCTTGCACCGCGCAGCCGCCGGAGTCGCCGGTGCCCCCCGGCGGCCCCAAGCTTGGCACGCCGCCATCCGAGGGGAGCGGTTCCACACTGCCGTCGTGCCACTCGTAGGCGCCCACGTCGACGCCGTCCCCTTGCGGGCGAGGGATGAGGTCTCGGTCCAGCTCGGGAGCACCGGTCGTCGTCCCGGTATCGACGGCGGGCGCGTCCTCGCGCAGGTGAAGGTCGGAGTTGTTGAAGTCCACGAAAAACGCCGCCGTCTCATCCATGCTGAACGTGATGTTGTTTTCCTCGATCACTTGCTCGGAGTTGTTGAGCGCGGTGGTCAGATTGTTGCGCACGACGCACCCCGTCGGGGCCGTGCCGTTCTTGTGGTCGTCGATGCTGATCCATGGAGGGCCAGGCCGCTCCTGGTTGAGGTCGACCACCGTGTTGTTGGTGATGGTGGAGTTGCGCGCACCTAACAGCGTGATGCCGTGCCAGTGGTCCGTGACCACCACGTTGTTCTCGACCACCCAGTCTACGAAGGTGCCGTCGAAGCACCCGATCCCCTGCAAGGTTCCGCGGTGCGGCTGGTTAGGATCCTCGTAGTTGATGAAGGTATTCCCGCGCAACACGATGCCGACGACCTCGCCTGTCCCGACTCCGCCATCGCCGACCGACCACGACTGAAAACCGTCATCGTGGTGATCGTCTACGGCGTAGCAATTCTTCACTGTGTTGTACTGAAACACGGAGTGGTCGCCGAGCCCGCGAAGCCCGTCGCGCGAGAAGTTCTCGATGAGGTTGCCCTCGACTAGGGAGTGGTCGGCAGAGACGCTGATGCCGTAGCCGACGTTCATGAGCAGGTTGTTGCGAATGGTCATCCGCGTCCCATCCACGCTGATGCCGCTACTTGCTCTGTTGATCCAGTCCTGGGCGCTCCAGCTCGAGGCGTCCGCAGTGGACATGAGCACGCAGGCTTCAACGCGCACTCCTTCGCTGTTGCCGTCGACGTCGATCAGGTAGCCCGCGTTCTCGCCCCTGACGTGCAGCCCACGTAAGGTCCAGGCTGAGCTATCACGAACCAGAACGGACGTGAACAGCGGCTCCTGCTCGTTCGCGGCGGCGATCGTGATCGTGTCGGTGTTGTTGGCGGATTCAATGCTGAGCTCACCATAGTCGCCCGACATCAGCCAAACCGTATCGCCCGCGGCGACGTCGCCCGCGTCAATGGCGTCCTGCAGCGAGGCCCACGGATTGCTCTCGCTTCCGTCTCCTGCGCTCCCCGCGCTCGGGTCAACGTAGTATTCCGCTGCGTCGGCACTCGTCACCGCCGACAGAAAGAGCGTGGTCGCAACCACAAACATGCCCGTTCTCGCCATCGTGCGCTCCTTGCTACGTGCCCCCAGTCGAAGCAGACGTACTCTCAGCGTAGAATCGCTCTGTGCGACTTGCCACCATTTCACCACTCGAGTCCGGAATCCCCCGGCTGAACCGTCGTGGACCGCGCCAGGGCACGCTGAAGCTCACCTTCGCCGTCGCCGCGTCCTTTTGGGACGTCATCATCGAATAGCGTGATCAGTCCTCGTCGGGGGTATGCGGCGCGATGGACCCCACAACTTCCAAGCCGGACACGCACCGCTCACCCACCCGTCGGGTCCAGATGACGCGCGCGCGTTTAAGGATCGTTCGGCCCGTGTGAGTCGTGATGCGCAGATCACACAGCGTTCCCGCGGCGAGCCAGCCGTCGAGCGAAAGCTGGATGCCGGTGCCGCTTACATCGAGGGCCGAGGCGATCCCTTGGATCGGCGACAAGATCTCGATCTCCGCATCCGAAGACCAACGGTCCGCGCGACGCCGCTCGTCCCCCCCAACAGCGGGGCGAACCTCGGAGTTCTTTCCGATCGGAGGCGGCCGATTCGAGTGTCTGCGATCCTTAGAGCTCATGCTTCCCACGGAGCCGCCCGATTAAGACGACGACGTAGAGTATCACCTGGAGCCGCATCATGCTGACCTCAACGGCGATTATTCAACCCATGACCGTTGCTGAGCATCCATGGTCGGTCCATGGATCTTGAGCGCGACCTCTCGCTCGCTCGGCAACCCATCGGGCCATCCGTGCATTGTGGGACTGGTTTCTGACGCAGAACGTGCGCCGCACTTCAGGTCACTCAACGAAACCGCGCACTCGAGAGCGGCGGTCACGTCGCGGAGTTTGGTGCAGCGCTGCGGAGTGAAAGCCTTCGCCTTTCGGCCTAGACCTCCAACCGTTCCTTGATGTTTTGCATGGACAGGGCGGCTTCTCTTTGGTTCCGCTTGAACACGGCTTTCTCGGCCAGCTTCCCCAACACGGGAACGGGGATGGTGTAGTCGACTTCGAAATCCAGCTTTGTCCCGCCTTCATGAGGCGCGAACGTGTAGGTAATAGTGCTTGTAAGTCCCCCTTCTTGCTTGGAGACCGAACGCTGGTTTGGGACGTACTCGGTAAGCTTGCTCTCTCCGTGAAACGGAATCCCAATCATCGAGTATTTCCAGCGGCTGTGCTGCCCAACGCCCGAGCCGCTCACGTCGGTCACCTCCGTCATGCCTACGAACCACTCGGGGAGGTTCATTGGGTCGGTGACGTATGCGAAGACCTTCTCGACAGGTGCGCTGATGTTGATGCTGTTGTTTATCGTGGGCATGGCGTTACCCTCCTTACGGCGAGAGTACAGCAACGAGCGAGCCACTTGTTACCCCTAACATCCGGCTAACAGCAGCAAGAAAAAGTTCTCGATGAAGAGCTTCGCAACGCCGAAGACCCGGAGCACGCCCGATCCCGAGGAGCTCCAACGCCTGATGGCCAAGACCGAGGTCGATGGGGGAGGGGGCCTTGGCTCCTCATCCGACTCCGAGGTCGTCGCCAAGCCGCCGACCGCGATCCATTCGGTCTCCCGCAATGAAGAACCGCCGCTCGAGGCGGTGCCAAGCACCCCTGAGATCGTGCCACCTCCGGTACCCACGCTCCCCACGGGACGCTCCCGTGGTCGCGGAACCAAGGAAGAACCTCGCGTTCGCGCCAAAGACGGCGAGCGCCTCCGCCAAACGTCGATTCATCTACCCGTCGATCTTCATAAGCGCGTCCGCAAGTACGCCTTCGATCAAGAAGTGACGCTCTCGACCGTGATGGTCGATGCGATCGAGGCGTGGCTCGACACTCGCGAAGGGTAGGGCGCCCGATTTGGTGTCAAGGCGCGACATGTGCCCGGTGGCAAGTCGTGAAGACGATTGAGCGGGAGGCCAACGGCCGGTCGTCGAGGTAGTCGCTGATATGCTTCGGGAATCGAGCACATCGACAAACAATACCAGGCTCCGTCGTTTCGTTCATGGCGCGCCTTGAGGTACCCGTGACCACCACCCAAGACACCACCGCATCGATCGCTCGCCATTTTTCGATGCTTACCGTCGGTCGCCCTTTGTTCGGCGGTTTTTCGTTCGGAGTGTGGAGGCGCAGCAGCGCGTGGCTCGAGGTGCTGGTGTGGCGTTTGTTCTTCCTATGCCCTCCCGAGATCCACGCTGACACCTGTATTCTCGAGGTCGAACCGGAGGGCCAGTTCGTGACCTACGGAGTCGGCGTCCCGCTCTTAGCGATGCGAGACCCTCGCAAGGCCGAGGGAAGAGTCCCCGTCTGACTGAGATAGAACGTTTTCGCTCCGACGTGTCCTTCAACGAATCCCTTCCCACCACGCCTGGGATGGTTGACTGCCAGGGACTTCGATCCACTCGCCGATGCGCGGCGTGACGACGTCGATCTCGAGCCGCGCTGCTTCCGCCACCGTGCGTCGGATCGGTTCGTCCCAGTCGTGATTGGCGAGATTGAACGTCGCCCAATGGACGGGCAGAAGGGTCTCCCCGCCGACGTCGAGATGCGCTTGCATCGCCGGTTCGGGTTCCATGTGAACGTCGATCCACGCTTGCCCCGGCCCGTACGCCCCGACTTTGATCAGAGTCAGATCGAACGGGCCAAGCTTCTCGCCGATCTCCTTGAAGTGGCTCGAGTAACCTGTGTCCCCGCTGTAGTAGAAACGGTGAGACGGTCCGACGATGGCCCACGCAGACCAAAGCTTGGCTTTGTAGTCACCCAATCCACGCCCAGAATAGTGTCGTGTAGGCGTCGAGACGATCCGCAGGTTGCCCAGCTGGCGCTCCTCCCACCAATCCAAATCGTGGATCTGATCGGGTGCAATGCCCCACCGTTCCAGGTGTGCACCGACCCCCAGCGGCACGAAAAACTCGGTGCCCCCCTCGGCAAGCGCCGTGACAGTGCGGTGATCCAGGTGGTCATAGTGGTCGTGGGAGATCACGACGGCGTCGATCTTGGGCAGCTCGTCGAGCGCGATGGGAGGTGGGTGGAAGCGCTTGGGTCCGATGTCGAAGGGCGAAGCGTACTCGGAGAAAACCGGATCGGTCAGGACGCGGACTCCGTCGATTTCGACGTAGACGCTCGAGTGACCGATCCAAAACGCTCGCAGCGAATCCTCGGCGCGCAATCGGGTCTGCTCGGTCGTCACCGGAACGACCGGAATCGGATTCGGGGGGACTCGCACTTCGTCGTAGAAGAACTGGCTCTTCAAATAGGTCAGGAGATCCGCGAACCCGCTCGAGGCCTGCGGCTCCACGTTGGTAAACGCCCCGTCACGAAATCTCGGGTGACTCTCGATGCGAGCAAGCCGTCCGCCCGTAGCAGCGGCCCCAAAAGGCGCGCTCGAAAGCACGAGATAGCCGCATAGGACGACCAACGAGCCCAACACCGCCAACCCGATCAAGATCTTGCGCCACGGCATCGTGTCTCCATTCCGGCAATACACGAGTCGGGTCGTCGCGTCGACGCCACGTTCCCGATGAACCGGATCCCAGACGCGCACCGGCTCGTCGACACTGGACACAAGACGGGGAACGTTGTGATCGACGTCGCCTGACCTCTCTTGGCCCGTTGGGCTGCGAGCGTCCGCTTGAGGGCCCGGGATTCGATGGCCAGGCGGAGCGCCAGTTGTCGTGAAAGGCGTTTTCCGTCGTGGTCCCATACGGGTAGGGCGGCGAGGAGGGCTCGCTGGTGCTCTCTCAGCTCCATGGGCGTCCGAATAGCTCGACCAGTGCGACCAACGTGCGCGCGTGATCTTCGGTGATGACCTTCGCCTCACGTGCACGGGCGACCGCACCTAGGAGCCCGGCCCGATCCAATCGGTCACGGTGACCGGAATAGGTCGAGCCATGGCCCTTCGTGACCGGAATCGGGCGTGTCCGGGTGTCAGGATCGCTTAGTAAAAGGGCTTTATGCGCCGTACGTCGCTGCG
>PVMK01144353.1_pt1 | contig 10340 bp, 9 predicted proteins | sample 1853481 | NCBI WGS metagenome assembly PVMK01 (sample SAMN08533507, study PRJNA380276) | Marine sediment metagenome, whole genome shotgun sequencing project. | reverse complement strand
TCGCGACTGGAAGCCGCTCCCACAGAGAGTTTATCTAATGGAAACTTGGACTTTCCAGATACGCAGGTTCTTCTATTTTAGCCTCTTGGTAATAAAAGATTTTTCCCTGTGTTTGATCGAGCCGATCGGATTTTTTATCTCTTTTGCAACCCCTTGGAATCTATCATAAAAAATCACAATATTTGCATTCAAAAATAGACTGTGATAGACTTTTTATATAAATAACCATAACAAAATCGGAAACTTAAGGATTATTGTGTTTATTCGCGGCCTGAAAACAAAAATTGCATTCAACATTGCCATCCTCTTTTTTGTGGCCATGCTGTTAATCAATATTGTGACGGTAATGACCGCCCAGCGTGAAATTATCCGCAGAGAGGTATCGTTGGGCCATTTTATCTTATCCACCCTCGAAGCCGACCTGCTAAAAAGCTTGAATCTTGAGTCGGATCCATCCTCGTCCATCGCCAGAGCCGAGGTCAACCGCCTGCTAACCGAAGCCGGTGTTACCGGTGCACTGATTCTGGGTAAACATAACGAGCGGGATTTCTTTCCGCAGCAGTCCCAAGGCCTTGCAAGATGAGCTGGTGAAACACTGCCGCAAAGTGATGCAGTCCAAAAAGCCTGAAGCCAATTTTTTCGGGACCACCTGGGGTGTTTTCTGGAGGCAACGACGTGATTTGATCCTTTCAACACCGTTGCTGCAAAACGATCAGGCCCTGGCCGCTGCCAGCATCGTGTTGCCGCTGGAAGGGATTTACCAGTCCCTGAGGCGCTCCCAAAAGATGCTGTTTATCTATCTTTTCATTAACACGGTGATTTTGACGTTTATCGGCATTTATCGTCTTTCCAAAGTTTATTTTCAGCCCCTCACCCGACTGGCGCGACGCGCTGAAGATTACCGCGAAGATGATGAGATGCTGTTTTCGGTGCGCAAAGAGGACAATGAGCTTCATAAGTTATCGGGCTCCTTAAACGGCATGCTGCGGCGCATATCCGCCGACAAAGAAAAGCTGCGTTCGACCGTAAATTCACTTGAGACGGCCAATCTGGAATTGAAAAAGGCCCAGGAAGAAATCATCCGGGCCGAAAAATTGGCATCGGTGGGAAGACTGTCTGCCGGGATTGCCCATGAAATCGGCAATCCGATCGGGATTGTCATGGGATATCTCGAGCTGCTCAAGCAAAAAGATATTCCCGAGACCGAGAGAAAAGAATACATTCATCGAACCGAGGACGAAATCGAGCGGATTAACACCATTATCCGCCAGCTTCTCGAGATTTCACGTCCATCGAATGCCGGATTAAAGGTGGTATCGGTCCATGATTTAATTGACGACATAGCCCAGGTTCTAGATGTGCAGCCGCTGATGTCAAATATCGAACTCGAATGCCGTCTGGAGGCTCAAAACGACAGGGTTCTGGCGGATTCGAACCCGTTGCGTCAGGTCTTTTTAAATTTGATCATCAATGCGGCCGATGCCGTTTCTTCTGAGGATGAGGATAATGCGGTTAACGGTAAGCTTTTGATTCAAAGCTCACTCGTTGGTGAAACACCAGAGTACGAGCACGGCTACGAGTACGACCACGAAGACGATGCAGTTGCAGTCGAAAATCCTGCACGCTCTCGTCCTCGTGCTTGCAATCAGGAAACTCAACCGCAGGATCAGCAAAAGCATTTAAAAATTATGTTCATCGATAATGGTCCTGGGATAACCGAAGAAAATATCGCTAATATTTTTGATCCGTTTTATACGACCAAAGACCCCGGCAAAGGTACCGGTCTGGGTCTTTCGGTCAGTTTTATGATTATTGAGGGTTTTGGCGGTAAATTGACGGTTAGCAGCGAAATCGGAGGAGGCACCACCATGACCGTTTTGCTGCCTGTCGTTGAAAGCGAAGTAGACATCGCAGGGGATGAAGATTTTTCGGATACCCCGCTGCCGCTTACGGCAAACGGCGTGGAAAAACCGCTGGAGAAATAGGCCTTCTCTGCAGAAAAATAAATAAGGATAAAAATTAAATGACATCTAAAACACCGGGAAAACGACTTCTGGTTATCGATGACGAAGAAAACATGCGGCATATGCTCTCAAAGGTGCTGGGCAAAACCGGCTATATCGTTGAAACCGCTGCCAACGGCCATGAAGGGCTGAAAATGATCCAAAACACCGACTTTGATTTTATCCTCTGTGATATAAAGATGCCCAATATGAGCGGGATGGATTTTTTAAAAGCCGCACGCGATAAAATCAGGACCACAACCGTAATTATGATGTCGGCTTACGGGACGATTGACACGGCCATCGCAGCGATGAAACTGGGTGCCTATGATTACATCTCCAAACCCTTTAAAACCGACGAGGTGTATCTGACTCTGAAAAAGGCCGAGGAACGCGAAAGCCTCAAGCAGGAAAACCGCCAGCTCAAAGAACGGATCAAAAAGATTGAAGGCAACTATAACTTCGGCAATCTGCTGGCCAAAAGTGAAGCCATGCAGTCCACGTTACGGATTGCTGCCAAAGCCGCACAGTACAAGACAACCGTGCTGATACTGGGCGCTAGCGGAACCGGCAAGGAATTAATCGCCCGGGCGATTCATTTTGAAGGCGAACGGTCAAACATGCCGTTGGTTCCGGTAAATTGCGGCGGAATTCCGGAAACGCTTCTGGAGAGTGAATTGTTCGGCTATAAAAAAGGTGCCTTTACCGGCGCAGATAAAAATAAAAAAGGGCTGTTTCAGGAAGCGGACGGCGGGACGATTTTTCTGGATGAAATCGGTGAACTGCCGCTGGCCCTGCAGGTTAAACTCTTGAGGGTCTTGCAGGAAAATGAGATTAGAATGATCGGCGATTCAAAATCGACGAAAATCGATGTGCGCGTTATTGCTGCGACTGCCAGAGATCTCGGGGAAGAAGTAAAAAAGGGCGCTTTTCGCGAAGATTTGTTTTACCGTTTAAACGTGCTGCCTATAAAAATTCCCCCTCTGCGAGATCGCTCAGAAGATATCCCCCTGCTGTGCGATCATTTTATTGAACAGTTCAACAGCCGTTTAAATAAAAAAATAGAAGGCATCGCACCCGCAGCCATGTCTCGTCTGCTCGAATACTCCTGGCCCGGAAATGTAAGAGAGCTGGAAAATATGATCGAAAGGGCGCTGGTGCTGACTGAAGACCCCCTGCTTCTGTCCGATCATTTCCCGTCGGAGCTCGCACAACAGTTCAGCGGGGATCATCTAGACGAGATTTTTGACGGCCATTCACTCAAAGCTGCACAGAAACTGATGGAAAAAAAGCTCATCACCAAAGCACTGAAAAAAACAGAGGGCAATCGCACCCAGGCAGCACGCCTCCTGGAAATCAGCCATCCGTCGTTGCTCAGCAAAATCAAAACCTACAATATACCATTATAAGTGAACTAATCCACCAGAGGCGGATAAAAATGCCTAAAATGATCTAAAGTGACTAAAGTTGACAGACTCGTAAAAAGTCTGCCAAGCTGTCATTGCGAGCGTAGCGAAGCAATCTCTATCACTCCAAGTCTCTGAAATCATGGGATTGCTTCGTCACTTCGTTCCTCGCAATGACCGGCGATAAGACTTTTTACGAAACCATCAAAGTTAGACATGCCCGTTAATTTTTTTTCTCAGTTTTCCCGAGCATTTAAATGTGACAACCCTTCGTTCTCTAAGGATCAAGTCGTCACCCGTTGCCGGATTGCGGCCTCTACGCTGGTTTTTTTCTTTGACACAAAATTTGCCAAATCCCGAGATCAACACATCTTCATTTTTTCCCAATGAGCCTTTAATAATTTCCAGCAGGGTTTCGATGATATCGACTGATTTTTTCTTTGTAAAGCCAAGCTCATGTACCGTGGCGACGATATCGCTTTTGGTTAATGCCATGATGCCTCCTAATAAGCAACCTGTCCTCTTTCCTGTTATATAAGATTCTGAGCTGTCACTTCAAAAGCTCGGGGTAAATGGATGGTGGTGCTGCCCGATTTTATGCCGCTCCTGTATTGCTAGTATCTGATGAATTGGGATTTGCGTCCGCATCTTCAATCTGTTCCTGTTGCGGTTCTTCTTTTGGCGTTAGGGCATCGATTTTTTGCATAATGGTTTTGACGCCTTTCATAATCCCGTCAATTTCAGTTTTAATTTGGCCATCATCAATATCGCTCATCCAGAAATCTCCGCGGTGCGAATTCAAAATAGTTTTGTGAAATGTTTCGCTGTTTTTATTTGGTGATTTAATTTATTTGCGCTATCATAAATAAGCCGCCACCATTGCTGTCGGCTGAAAAGTGAGTTAAATATGTATTATATAAATAAATAGTTTATACGTACCAAAATCATATGTCAAGATGCGAATTAATAAAATAATGATGATTCAATAACTAATCCCAGTCCGTTTTTTTGTAAAATCTGAACCCAATTCAATTTCTTAGGTCATCTTGGTCGTCTCGTAAAAAGCCGGCCTTTTTAGCGGAGTATTTAGTATTTTGGGTTTCGCGTTTAGCAGTTTAACAAACTGATATTGAACGAAATATGTCAGACGAAACACAAAATGCCAAACACCAAACACTTGATGGATTCGATATTCTTTTCAAAAGATAAGGAACCTTAGGACTACAGTTAAAACAATAAAAAGGGTTCCAGATAGACTGCCAGGGAACCCCATTCTATCGCCATGGAGCCACCGTGCGGACTTGAACCGCAGACCTGAGCATTACGAATGCCCTGCTCTACCAACTGAGCTACGGTGGCGCAAGCTTTGTTTCATTACTTTGTTTATGGTTCAAAATCAAGCAATAAATTCGCTTAAACTCCTGACAGATCTGATAGCGCATAGAAATCGCAGTGCTGAATGTTATGGCATGAACGGTTCTGAAAGGGCGTATCTTATCTGGAGAATCTACAGGGAGCTTCGCATTCCTATTTTCGTGGTGGCGCCCTCCGGAAAGGCGGCCCAATCCATTTTGGAAGACCTGCGATTTTTCCAGGATGCCGCCGATGTGCCGCTGTTTTTGTTTCCTTCCTACAATATATTGCCATTTAAATTTCTGGCCTATCACAATGAAACTGCCGCCCGGCGAATTTATGGCCTCTATCAATTGCTGGAATCTAAAACGCCGCCAATCGTCGTTTCAACGGTGGCTGCCCTGTTGCAGAAGATTATTCCGAAGCAGGAGATCATAAACTATGCTGAACTCATCGTTGCCGGTGAGGAAATCGAAAGAGACGATCTCATTGAAAAGCTGGTTTCCGGGGGGTATGCGCATGCTTCAATCGTTGAAGAGCCGGGAGATTTTTGTGTTAGAGGGGGAATCGTCGATATTTACTGCCCGCTGTATAATGATCCCCTGCGAATCGAGTTTTTTGGGGATACGGTGGAGTCTATCAGACTCTTCTCAGCGGCCAGCCAGCGAACCCTTCAATCCATTGACGAAGCCGTTGTTCTTCCGGCCCGGGAGGTGGTCTTAAATAAAGCACTGCTGTCTCAGGTCATCAGCCGGATAAGATCCCGGGCATCGGAGCTTGAAATCCCGCTGACCGAAATCAGAAAAATTGTTGAGCCCATCAAACTTGGGCAGGGGTTTCCGGGGATTGAAAGTCTGATCCCGCTGATTTATCCGGAATTGGACCCTGTTTTTGATTACATGCCGGACGATTCTCTCGTCGTATCCATCGGGGATGAAGATCTGGAAAGAGCGGCCAAAGATTCGGAAAATCATATCGCCGAGAATTATAAAGCAATCTGCCAGGCCCAAAAAATGTGCGTGGAACCTTCGAGTCTGTATTTAAGCTGGTCTGAAATCAAAGACCGTATTGCCCAAAATAAGCCTCTGGTTTTTAAAATGCTGGAGGTCCGGGGAGGCGCGGAGCAGAATCGCGCAGATCGCATGCAGTTTAAGGCGGCGATTGACGACACGACGGATATCAGTTTGCGTCTAAAAAATTATCAAGAAAAAGAAAATCTTCTCAAGCCGCTGGCCGACTGGATTGATGAGAAAAGGCTTAAAGGGTTTAACGCCCGTAATAGTGTGCCGAACCCAGACCCAGGCCGAAAGATTAAAATCTCTGCTGACCCCATATGGTTTCCGGTTCAAATTCGCAGAGACCTTTGCAAACGTGGAAATCGAACCGAATACCTTATACCTGTGTCTTGGGCAGCTCTCAACGGGCTTTGTCTGGGCAGCGGAATCTTTAGCCATTATTACGGAAGCGGAAATTTTCGGGTTAAGCCCTCGCCGCAGAAAACCAATCCGCCCCTCACGTCCATCTGAATTGATGGATCTGCAGGACTTAAAAAAGGACGATCTGATCGTACACTTTGAACATGGTATCGGGCGCTATGAGGGTCTGGTAAAATTGAAAGTTGACGGACTTTCCAATGATTTTCTGCTGATCGTTTATAAAGATGGAGACAAGCTCTATCTTCCGGTTGACCGCATGAGTCTGGCTCAGAAATATATGGGGGTGAAAGGTATTGAACCGGTTATTGACAAAATGGGGGGTATTTCCTGGAAGCGTATAAAGGCACGGGTTAAACGCTCTGCAGAGAAGATTGCCGGTGAGCTGCTCAAATTGTATGCCAGGCGAAGGGTTGAGAAAGGGTTTGTTTTCAGCTCGGTTGACAGTTATTTTCATGATTTTGAAGGTGGATTTGAATATGAAGAGACGGCCGATCAGGTCAAAGCCATTGAAGCTGTTCTCGCTGATATGTATCAGCCGATGCCCATGGATCGACTGGTATGCGGGGATGTCGGATACGGTAAAACCGAAGTGGCCCTGCGAGCATCTTTTCTTGCGGTAAATAACGGTAAACAGGTAGCGATTCTGGTTCCCACAACCATACTGGCCGAACAGCATTATGCTACTTTTTCAAAACGCTATGAACGTTATCCCATCAATATTGCCTGTCTGAGCCGATTTCGCCCGTTACGGGAACAAAGGCAGATATTAGAGAATCTAAAAGCGGGCAAGCTCGATATCGTTATCGGAACGCACCGGTTGCTGCAAAAAGATATCGCTTTTAAAGATCTGGGGTTACTCGTTGTGGATGAAGAGCAACGCTTTGGAGTCAGCCATAAAGAGAAGCTCAAGAAATTAAAACATAAGGTGGATGTGCTGGCTCTGACCGCCACGCCGATTCCACGAACCCTGCATATGTCTTTGGTGGGTATTCGAGATATCAGTATCATATCGACACCGCCGGAGTTTCGCCAATCGATCATCACCTACGTCGCTGAATTTGATGAGGAATTGATAGCTGAAGGGATTCGAAAAGAGTTAACCCGACACGGTCAGATCTTCTTTGTCCACAATAATATTCAAAGTATCAACAAAATCGCCCGGAAATTGCAGCAACTGGTGCCGGAAGTCAGATTGGATATCGCCCATGGCCGCATGGGGGAAAATGATCTCGAGCAAGTCATGTATCGGTTTTTAAATAAGGAATTTGACATGCTCGTTTGCACCACCATCATTGAATCCGGTTTGGACATCCCATCGGCCAACACCATCATTGTTAATCGGGCCGATCGCTTTGGACTGGCTCAGATTTATCAACTGCGCGGACGGGTCGGCCGTTCAAATGAACAGGCCTATGCATATTTGATTATCCCCCCTGAAAGTATGCTGACTAAAGATGCCCAGAAGCGCCTGAAAGTCCTCATGGAGCACAGTGATTTGGGGGCCGGGTTTCAGATCGCCATGAATGATTTAAAGATCCGCGGCGGCGGAACCATCCTCGGCGCTTCTCAATCCGGCCATATTGCGGCTGTCGGTTACGATATGTTTTTAAAGCTGATGGAAAATTCCATTGCTGAATTAAAAGGCGAAACACTCCTGGAACCGCTGGATCCTGAAATCAATGTTCGCATGTCCGCCTTTTTATCCGAATCCTATATCCCCGATATTGACCAGCGGATGGCCGCTTATCGGCGGCTGGCCAAAATGACCGAACTCAAAGAGATTGCTGATTTTAAAAGTGAGATAGTCGATCGTTACGGAAAACCGCCCAGGGAAGCTAACAATCTTCTTTTTAAAATTTTGTTGAAAATCTTATCCAAAAAAGCCGGCATTGCCAGATTGGATCTGGCGGAGCGTCAAATGCATCTGCAATTTTCTCAAGCGCACCTGAAAAACACAGAAGCACTGGTGGATATGATTCAGGGGGCCCCTCGCCGCTACGAACTGACACCGGGGAACATTTTGAAAGTGAAATTGGCCAACGATCATGGCGGCAGTCATCGGGAGCAGGCCAAAAACATATTGAAAGATATCATACAGCGTGTTAACACCTGAATCTTGCATGAAAATCGATGAGTTATCTATGACAAAAAATTTTGCACTAACAGTTTGTTTGCTTGGAACGGTATTGCTCTTTGGTTCCTTTGGCGGCTGTATGAATTCAGGATCAAACGCGGATAACGAACCTTTAATTCGCGTTCGAGATCAGATTCTTACGGTTCTGGACTTTAATAAAGCATTTGAAATTACCAAAACGGCCTATCCCCATAACTTTAAGGATGAACCTGAAGAATTCAGAAACGCGCAGCTTCGGCTTTTAAACCAGCTGGTCGTGGAAATGATTATTCTTGAAAAAGCTGAGGAACTGGGTCTTTCCATTTCCAGTGAGGAAATTCATAAAGCGGTCACCGAAATTAAAAGCGATTATCCTGAAGACACTTTTGAAAAAGCGCTGCTGGAATCCGCTATTTCTTTTGAATCATGGGAAGCGCGATTAAAAAATAGATTGCTCATGCAAAAGGTGGTCGACAATGAACTTAAGAATCAAATTGTCATTACACCGGCAGATATTGCCAGCTATTATGAAAGAAATTATCAGACCACAGATCCCGATGCTGAATCAACAAACCCAACCAGAGACATCAATGAAATGATTATTAAACACCTGCGCCAGGAGAAAGCGGAGCAAGCTTATAAAATTTGGATAAAGGAACTTAGGCGAAAATACAGCATTGAAATCAACAGTGCCCAGTGGGAAAAAATTAGCGGTTCTAAATACCGTGAGGGTCAAGAGTTGGAGGACGAAGATTCAAGCCAGGATTCAGGATGATTTATACACAGCGGCACAATTATTTGCGTATCTTCATAATGAAAAGTTTGTTCAATCACATAAAGAAAATTATATGCATAATTTTTTTTGGGGCAATGGCCTGCAGTGTGGCTGTTTTCCCGATTAATGCTCAAGCAGAGGAGAGCCTTGTTGTCGATCGTATTGTCGCGGTTGTCAATGATGAAATCATCACCCTTTACGATTTAAATCAAACCTTGAAACCCTATGAAGAAAATATCCAGGCCCTGGGTTACCCCCCTGAAAAAGCACGTGAAACCCTTTTTAAATTACGGACGGACCTGCTTAACAAGCTGGTTGACGAAAAGCTTGCCGATCAGCAAATCAAAAAAAATAGTATCCGGATCAGTGCGCAAGAAATTGATAAGACAATTGAACGCATCAAAGAAAGCCGATCCTATACCGATGAGGATTTGAGAGCGGGGTTGGCCGAGCAGGGCTTGACCATTGAAGAATATCGAGAGAATCTAAAAACCCAGCTGTTGAGGGGCAAACTGGTGAATCGTGAAGTCAAGTCCAAGATCGTGATCACCAGTGCAGAGATCGAAAAATACTACAACGATCACATTGAAAAATATGCCGGTGAAACAAAATATTACCTCTGGAATATTTTTATCCGGTTTTCCGGGTTGGCAGATGAGTCCGAAAAGCAAATTGCATTTGAAAAAATGGAGACCGTATTAAGGCAACTAAAGCAAGGCCGATCATTTGAATCCCTTGCGGCCGAAGCGCCTGATTCTCCACAAAGCCCTGAAGGAACGGATCTGGGTTTATTCCGCCTGGAGGAACTTTCGCCCCAACTGCGAAATGCTGTTAAAGATATGAAAGCAGGGGAATATAGTTCTATTTTAAATATCGCTGAAGGGTATCAAATCATCTATGTTCAAAAAGTACTCTGTGACAGATCCCAGAGCCGTTTCTGATGTTAAAGCCGAAATTGAGGATGTTTTATATAACGAAGCGGTTGACAACCGTTACGATACCTGGCTGAGTGAGCTTCGCAAACAGTCGCATATCAAGATTACTAAATAACGGAACCCGAAATATTATGGAAACCGAGAAAGAATCTTTATCATTCGGTCGCTATCTTCAATCCATGCGGCTTAAGAAAAAAATAAATCTGGAAAAAGTTTCGGAAGAAACTCGCATCGCCATTAGCAATTTACAGCTGATCGAAAAAGAGGATCTCGAAGCACTTCCTGATGAAGTATTTGTAAAAGGTTTTCTGCGTGCCTA
>PVMK01127125.1_pt1 | contig 10340 bp, 4 predicted proteins | sample 1853481 | NCBI WGS metagenome assembly PVMK01 (sample SAMN08533507, study PRJNA380276) | Marine sediment metagenome, whole genome shotgun sequencing project. | reverse complement strand
CCAAGTCCATCTCGGCCACGCCCATAATAGCGGCGCCGCCAAAAGTCGACCCGATCGTTTGGGAGGTACACATGATGCAGTTGGCTATATCCTTGCGAAATAAATCCTTATTATCGGAGTCTGTACAAGGTGCTGAGTCCGTCACACCAGCGAACATATTGTCGAAGTACGATGCCGTCGTGTTGAAGGGCTGCTTTGAGACAGTCGCTTTGCCCTTGAGCTTGCCTGAAAGCAAGGGGCGTCCTTTGAATATTTTTTTAGCCATTTTATTTTTTCATTTAATGTTTTTGTTATTTATCATATTGTATATCTATCTCATAAGTCTGTCAGAAGGAATTCTTATGCATCGGCAGGAATTTCTCCTGTCATCACGATCTCAATCAGAACATCGTCCGGGAAATAGCGTGCCGAAGAGTATTTCCTGGATTTGTTAGAATTGGTCACGGCAAAATGGTCTTCGTTGTAACCTTTTAGACCCGTGAACATCATCGCACACATGTTCGAAAAACTCATACCGGCACGTTTCATGTCGCGTACAAGTACCGGGTGCTCATCCAGGAGGTGGTTACGTACCGGGATAGAAACGAACAAGTGCATTGGGACTTTCAACTTGTCTTGACCCCTTTTCTTCAATTCTTTAGTTACCATTTGCCCCCAAGTAAGAATCTCATGGTAAGTGTTGTGGGGACAGCCAATAAAACAGAGATTGGGCTTAGCATCCTTATCGGACCATAGATTTGGGTAGTCGCTGTAGATACGCTCAATTTCAGCATCGTCTACGACGTAAGTTTGGTAGCCTTCAACTAGCAAGTCTTTTCCTCTTTTTTTAGCATCTGGAGTCACATTTTCTACGTGGTAGAGTCCAACCGCTCCGTTGGCTGCAGTAGAACTGCCCATAGCCTTTAGCTTGTGCATGTTCTCTTTAGTAACTTCACCACCAAAATACTTGTCGATTCCGGTAATATAAGGAACGTCTTCGACAACCCTTATGCCTATGGCCGCACCCAAAACTCCCCAGTCTGGTTCTTTGGTGGTCTTCACGTCGATAATCCAGGTGGCCATACGGCCTTCGTCGGTCATGAGGCCGAAATACGGAGCCTTTCCGATCAAAGCACACAGCAGCTCCATGCCGCCGGCGTTGCGGTTGGTGCGTAACCCAAGGACTGAATTACCAAAGTTGACGGCGGATGATTCTGCCCAGGCAACATATGTTTCAGGTGGTGGTGCGTTGCCGATTTCCGATAGATAACAAGCGCAACTACGAGAGTTCATACCTCTAGCGCCAATTCTCATGAGTACCTGATCTAATTCAGGCTGTAAAGGGTAGCCATCAAATACCATTGCCATTTCTTTGGGTTGGGTTTGGACATTGTATAAGTCAAAAGGGCGTGGATTTACGGTGAAAGGAGCATATGTTTTCAGGCCATCATCTGCACATATGTTGAAAACGTCAATTATCGACTTCATGAATGGGGGTGCATTAAAAACTGAAGAGTGTGGAGCTCCGCCAAGTTCAACAAGATGTGTTGCACCAAAAGCATTTCCGAATGCCACAACAGTTTTCATAACCTTGCTTAGAGCTTCTCCCTTTTTGCCGTCAAGAACATCCTGTTCCTCCAGTGTCAGGGTCATCTGGAACGGTTGGGTGGGATCTACATCAGCGAGAGTATGGCCCGTACCATTGGCGTTGTAATTAAGATCCGGTTTGCCGTCCGGGCCGAGACCAATCATGTCGGAATCTTTCATATTCTTAACCCAGCCCGGAGTCTTACCTTTTCCGGTTGCACCCAACTTTGCTTTGTTTACTGGAGACTTAATCTCGGCAGAAGGTTCGCATGAAGTAAGCAGCACTGATGTTGCTGATACCGTCACTGCTGCTGCAGATGTCAATGCAACCGATTCAAAAAATTTTCTTCGTTTCACATGTTGTTATATTTAATTATTAGCTCCATCTTAAATTTACTTTTTCTACTCTTCAATAATTTCACTCACTTTTTAATTTCAAGCATATTCACGGAAATCACAGTCAGATGCTTTTCATAAAGTGTATTTAAAATACCTGACAAAGCTGCTTGGTCACTAATCACCCCAACAATGGATGACTCAGTCTTATTTATTCTATCTTTATAAATCTGCATTCCTAGAAGACTATTTGATAATTCATTGTTTACACTACCTTTCACTATTATTTTATAAATTGCTTTCTTCTTGAAATCAATTTCTTGATTTTTTAATTTTTTAGCCATTTTTAATAATTATTTAAAAAAAAATAAAATGCATTTTGTATCAATACTACATGTTAATATTGTTTTAATCTACTAGATATATCTATCTAAAATAATTAACCATTATTAGGAATGGTAAGTTTATTTTTGTAATTAATAGTTTTATTCTGACAGCGAAATTACCTATTAAAAAAAGGTAGCACAATACCTGAAAGTGGTAGAAAAGTGGTATTTTTATAGATCTGAGGATCTGAGAGTAAAGATTCTTATCCTATAGGTGGTGATTTAAACGTGCCGTTAATTTAAGTTTTGAAAATATCTCAATTGGCTTAACAGAAAAATAAGCACCATCAATCTATTTCTATTTTCAGCAATGTTTCAAATTGAATCTTGGAAAATAAAAAACGCCATAAAAATTATGATTCCATTAAACTTTCCTTTTTCGCTTTAGCAACCAAGCTCAACCTGTTTTTTACATTCAGTTTTTGAAACATATTATAAAGATGTTTTTTAACGGTCTCATCTGAAATAAATAATTTATCAGCAATTTCCATGTTGCGCAGACCTAATGCAATACATTCCAAAACCTCTAATTCTCTAATTGTTAGTATGCTTAGATTTTCTTTCTTCTCATTTGACTTAGTTACTTTTGTAATTTTTCTTTCCAATTGATACGATGGAATCGTTTTCATTACTTTTTGAATCTGCTTTATCAATGGCCGATCCTTTATCTCATCAGGCATTTTTCCTACAAGTTGCTCAAATGGTTTTCCGATTTCTATGTAGTATGCAATCACATTTCCCCGTTCGGCCAGTTCCACGGACTTCGCAAATGTCTCTTGTGCCTGTTCCGATTTGCCCATTTGATCAAACAATATTGCTTGCAATGCATATATTTCAATCAGATGAATGTAGTTGTACCGAAAAGAAGCAAATTTTAGTAGCCCTTTTAAGGATTCATCAGCTAACTTTAGATTTTCATCAGATCCTTCAAAAATTAGGGCTCGACAATATGTAATTTCTGGCACGTCTATCCTAAAAACAAGCTCAGTGAGATCTGGACAATATTGTTTCAGCAAATCACGAACAGTATGCTTATCATTGAGAATTACATGATATCTCATCTTACATGACAATAATAATTTCTTATGATAATCACCGAGTTCTTGGGTGAAACTTTCAAGCTCTTTTATGAGTTCCTGACATCTTAAATGGTTTCCCAACATACTATAAATGACCACCAGGCTAGTCAAGCAATCAATTACAGTTCGAACTTCAACATTGAATTTGAGATCTAACGATTCCTCCAAATATGAAATAGCTCTTTGCCAGTTACCACGGCGCATAAGCCCGGCACCCGTCATTATTAGACATTCACCAAGAGACTCATCAATTTTACTTTCACGGGCTAATCTTAAGCCCTGCATATAATAATTTTCCAATTGATTCAGGTCCGCCTCTGCAGTAATAGCAGCTAACATACCTAAAAACAATCTATTTTTTCTAATATCCGCAAAATCTTCAAACCGGTTTAAGCTTTTCAAAAACCACTTCATTAAATTATTATATTGTCCTGATACCTGAGAAACAATTGGAAAAAGCAATTCGGCCATCGATCTTGGTGTGGCTGCAGATTCAGGTATTCCATCAAGTGCTAATTTGATATATTTAAGAGAAGTTTCCGAATCGTCTTTTACAATAAAGGTGATAAAACCTAGAAATAATTGATATTCATTATAAATCAATGAATCTCTATCTAATTCACCCAATTGTAATTCAGTCAAATTCACAATTTCCTCAACTCTTTGAAGATCATGAATCTGGAAAGATAGATACGCGTCCACCATAAGTAATTCCAGATCCTTTTCAATGATCATTTTAGGAATCATTTGAAATAGATGTTTCAACAATTGCCATTGCCCAGTATTCAATAGATACATTCGTTGTGCTTTAACAATGTCTACCGCCTTCCCATATTCTCCATTGGTTAATACATGGTGCATTGCTTCCTTCAAAAAATCATGATTCTCAAACCAAGAGGAGGCATTTAGATGCAAAACATCTATTTCCTTTGCGCTATGTTGCTTTTGTAGCTGCTCCTGTAATAATGACTGGAAAAGATGGTGGTAGCGAAACCATTTACCTTCAATATCAAGATCGATGACAAACATGTTTTCTTTTCTCAACCAAAGAATAAATTCCTCCCCACAGATATTTTGCTCTCCTTTTTCTACCTCATCAAGGACAATATCGTCTAATAACTCAGCGCAAAACCGGTTGAGAATTGATGTTTTTAATAGTATGTTTTTGTTATGTTTTTGTTTTTTGGATAAAACCTCTGATATTAAAAAATTTGAGATCGGATCAAGGCCACTTTCAATAGCTTTCATTGTCTCGTCGATATTTTCTCCTCTTTTTATGATCATGGTTGCCAACCGCAACGCGATGATCCATCCTTCGGTTTTATCTTGCAGCATCTCGATATCAGCTTCACTTAAATCAATATTTACTAACTCCTTAAATAACCGGACTATCTCCTCATTTGTAAAACTCAATGTATCCATCCGGATCTCTGTCATCCGTCCTTTTAAGCGCAAAGCATTGATCTCATTGATAGGAGGGTCACGACGGGTAATTATGGACAAATGCACATTTGGTGGAGGAAAACGAAGCCAATCATTCAGTAGTTGATGAATTCTTTCATCATGTATTTTATGATAGTCCTCCAATACCAGGATTATATCCTGCTGAATATCACACAGGTCATTGAAGAGTATATATAATAATTCCTTAAACTGGGAAAACTTCTGGCCTGAGATTGCCTTACCGGTTTCCTGCAGGCAACCAGGAATTTTTTTTTGGAACGCTTCGGTAAGATATGCCAGGAATATTTGAAGGTCGTTATGCTCGTCATCCATCGAGATCCAGGTGGACAAACTGTGTGTGTTCTCTAACCATTGACTGATAGCTACACTTTTGCCATAACCTGGGCCCGCAGAGGTGAGTGAAAAAGGTTTCATAATATTTTGTTCCAGTTCATCAGTGATTCTGCTTCGTATAATATAATTATCCAAAACCGGAGGGCGTTGTAATTTAGTCTTGAGAATATTCAGCCCTTTTAATTCTCTCTCAGCATCATCTTTACTCAAGGCAGCACGGGTAACCGCCGGACTTAAATACATTTCACCTTTATTTACTATTTTAATTGCTTTTATTAATTCCTCCGGCGCATCATCTTTTGGAATGTAACCAGCAGCACCGGCATCTAGCATTGCCTGTACAAATTCTTTGCTCGAATGAATGGAAAGAGTCAGAATTTTTGTATCCGGGGCAATGGCAATAATTTCTCTGGTGGCCTCTATACCAGTCATACCCGGCATGTTGATATCCATAATAACGACATCAGGCTTTAACAGCTCTGTCTGGCTGATTGCCTCCTGACCTGTTGTCGCCTCGCCACAGACTTCCATCTCCTTTTCTGCTTCAAACAATGCACGAAGACCTGAAAGAAATAATTGATGGTCATCTGCTATTAATATTTTCATTTCTTCATCTTTTTTATTGGTAATCTGAGAGTTGCATTAGTTCCTTTTCCAGGAGCTGTATCTATTAACAATTCTCCATCAATACTTTCAATTCTTTCATTAATACTCAAAAGTCCAAATCCAGTATCTTTCGTTCTGGGTAAATGGGGATTGTAGTTATAACCGGAACCATTGTCATGGACAGAAATAGAAATTATATTCTTCTTCTTTTCAAAACTTACAATCACGTTTGTTGCCCCGGCATGTTTAATAACATTGAGGAGTAACTCGCGGATACACCTGAAAAGCAAATATCTCACCTCATTACTTATCGGAAGTTTGCTTGTATCACCTGTAAATTCATATTTAATATCGTATTGTGTCATTTCTTCATGCATCCAACCTGATAATGCAGCTACCAGACCCATTTCGTTTAACTGCGGAGGGCTCAGCTCAAAAATGATATTTCGTGTGGAGCCAATTGCCTTATACAAACCTGAGGAAATGTCATTCAATTTCTTTATAATATCCTTTATACCCATAGTTTCTTTTATCGCCGCAATTAGCAGGCGTGATGAAGCAAGTATTTGCCCTACATCGTCATGCAGGTCATTTGCTATCTCCCGCCTTTGTTTTTCTTCAGAAATTATCAGTTCATTTGTCAGGCTTTTTAACACAGCTTGATTTTCCAGGATCTGTATTTCTGCCTCCTTTTGTTCTGTAATGTTTACTGCTAAACCCAATAAGCCAATTATTTCACCTTTTTGATTCAGGTGGGGTGTGTACCAGCTTTTGAAATAAACATCGCCAATTTCATGGTCCATGATTACCGTTTCGCCATTAAAAGCCTGTCCCATTTTGTCTAACATCAACGGTGAGTCTTTATACAGATCAAAAACAGACTTTCCAACTACTTCTCCGGGTTTCAAGCCTAACTTATCAAGACCTTTACCTTCCGACAGCAGAAATGTCCCGTCTTTGGCGATTATAAAAATTATTTCTTCAGTTTTGGTGACAAGCGTTCTGAATTTTTCTTCGTTTTCCTGTAATTTTTCTTCAGCCTGCTTGCGCACAATCGCTTCAGAAATTGTCTGTGCGATACTGTTGATCAAGTTACGCTCCTCCTTCATAAATGGCCCTTCATCCAGTATCGGACGCTCTTCAAGATAATAGACCTCCACTACCCCTAACTTCTGCCCATTAATAATAATATCACTCGACTGCTTCCATGCCGTATCTTCGAATGGTTCAGATACCCATTCTCTATCATTGTAGTGTAGCTTGCCTCGGGTAATTTCGGGATAGTGCCAACCGGGCGGAATGGCATCTACGATATCCTGAAATATTTCTTCAAGTGTTTCTCTCGTACTTATCGAATTAGATATGACATACATGCAGTCGAGTTCTTTAAGCCGTTCGCCTATCTCGTGGAGGAGTTTTACCTTATCTTTTTCTGCCCTCCTGCGTTTGGTGATGTCTGTATCTGCTCCTCTATATCCGATAAGTTCTCCGTTTTCATCAATAACCGGCAAGCCACTTGTTGATAGCCAAACTACCTCGCCATTTTTATGCACATTCCGGTTTATGAACTCTTGGAACACCTCTTTTCTTCCAAACACTTCAAAAGCTGTCCGCTTCAGTTCTTCTTTGTCGTCGGGGTAGAATAAGTCGTAGAAATGTTTTTGAAGTATTTCCTCAGGTTTATATCCTACGATCCTCTCAACAACCGGGCTCGCATAAGTGTACTTACCTTTGCTATCCACTTCCCATATCCACTCCAAAGCATTTTCTGCAACATCTTTGAACCTCTTCTCGCTCTTCTTAAGAGCATCCTCTGATTTCTTTTGTTCTGTGATATCCCTGATATTACCTTCAACACCCAGTGGCTCGCCTTGACCGCCAAAATATATTTTAGCATTGGTGGATACAGTTATCTTCTTTCCATCTTTTCTGATAAACTCCAGTTCAAAATTTACAACACTTTTACTTTTTTTGAGTATTTCAACCACTTCGATTCTTTGTTTTGGATCAGCATAAAAATCAGCAAGGTTTCTTCCTATAATCTCCTCAGGCTTATAACCTATCAGGTTGTAAATTGATGGTGAAACCAACACGCATTTTCCTTCCATGTCCGTCCGGGTAAAAACGTCAGATATTGAATTGAAAACGCCCCTGAATTTTTCCTCGCTTTCCTTCAACTTTTTTTCGGCCAAATAGGTATTTTCAGCATTGGTAATGACTTGCTCCATTTGTTCGGGATCAAATGGTTTATTTACATACCAAAAAATTCCAATTTTATTAATAGATTCCTTGAGTACATCCAGATCATCATATGCAGTCAAAATTATGCATTTAATATTAGGCCATTTGTCCTTCACCTTTTTTAAGAAATCAAGCCCATTCATGTCAGGCATTCTTTGGTCCGTAACAATAATATGGATAGGTTGATCCTTTAATATTTCAAGCCCTTTCTTACCAGAACTTGCTGTGACGATATTGAATCCTTTCCTGAAAAGAAGTTTGAAACCACTCAAGTTGATTTCCTCATCATCTACATATAATAGATTAAACTTCATGCTACTTGGCTTTTGTAATATTTAAAATTAAACAAAATATTCTAATATTTCTTCATATACATAATTACCTATTTTAAATTTTTGATGATTATTTCATTTAATAACAGGTAGTATAATATCAAAACTAGTCATTTTATAAGAATTACTGGTTACTGTAATAGATCCTCCATGATTTTTAATTATACCATAGCTAATTGACAATCCTAACCCAGTGCAAATTTCTTTAGTTGTAAAAAAAGGATCAAATATCTTATCAACGATTTCATTAGGGATCCCTTTACCATCATCTTTAATTGTAATGAGTATGCTGTTTTTCTGATTCTTTGTTGTGATCTCGATGTCGCCATTTCCTTCAATGGCATCAAATGCATTTTTTAATAAATTTAAAAAAACCTGATTAAGCTGACCCAAGTTGCATTTGATCTCACCAATGGATGGATCAAAGTTTTTTATTAAACGTACTTTATTACTAAAACGGCTTTGTAGAATATTTAAAGTTGATTCTATTCCCTGATGAATATCGGCGAGTTTCATTTCGTCATTGTCTTTAAAGGAAAACTCCCGAAGATTTTTTACAATTTCAGTTGTCCTTCTTGTGCCCTCTTTAATATTGCTTATTTCCTGATTTATTGCGCTAATAAGTGTTTCATAGTCAATGCTTTTTTCAAAATCTTCTATCTCTGATTTATCATAGTTCAATTTTTGATTATAGCTCCTGTATTTCTCAATAAGTTTCTTGATATCTTTCAGATCCTGATCGAGTGCGATTGAGTTAGTTTGTATGAAACCCACAGGATTATTAATCTCGTGGGCAATGCCGGCGGTGAGTTGACCCAATGATGCCATTTTTTCGGTTTGCACTAATCGGGATTGAGCTTCTTTAAGATGGTCAAGTGCAGAAACCAACTCCTTAGTTCGATCATCAACGGATTCCTCCAATTCTTTTTGATGTTTTTTAAGGCCTGACGTCCGTTGATGCACTATTCCTATAACAAGGACTATAGAAGTAATCACATACAGCAACCTAGCCCACCAAGTATGCCACCAGGGTGGCAAAATAGTAAAGGTATATTCAAAAGGTTCGCTCCATTTTTGTGCCTCTCCAATTGCTTTTATTTTAAATGAATAAGTCCCATAGGGCAGGTTGCGATAATCTGCTCTAGCTTCAGCTGATGGCATGCTCCAATCATTACTCAGGCCTTCCATTTTGTAACTGTATTTAATTTTATGAGGTGCAGACCAGTCAATGGCTGAAAAATAAAAAGTAGGATGGTTTTTAGAAAAATCCAGCTCTAGATTTTTCGGATAGTTATAAAAAGGAATCGGATTTGTGTAACTAAACCCTAAACTGTCATTTTGATTGAGATTATGAAAATCAATAAACTCATTGTTAATACCTATGCTATTGAGTTGTAGATTCGGGAATGTGTTGTTTAAATTAAAATTATTCATATCTAATATCTCTGCACCTTTACGGTTGCCCCACCAAATACGATTTTTGCTATCTAAATAAGCACTGTTGGCATAGAAATTCACTCCTTTTAGACCATCTCGTTTATCATAAGTATACACCTTGTAATTGTTTCTCAAAGTCGCTTTTTCGTAATTGTTGTTAGAGGAAGATTGTAGCTTATCACGCTCGCTGACGAACACGAGATGTGTTAATTTTTTTTTCGTCCCTAACCAAATATTTCCTTTTTTATCCTCAAGGATTGATCTGACATCATTATTACTTAATCCTTCTTTTTCGGTAAAACGCACAAAGGACTTACCGTCGTATATACTGACCCCTCCATGCCACGTACCAAACCACAGATTTCCCTGCCTATCCTCCATACCGGCCCAAATAAAATTATCACTCAAGCCCTCTTTTTCAGTAAAATGTGTAAACGTTTTTCCGTTGTATTTACTCACTCCTCCTCCAAAAGTGCATAACCAAATATTACAGTTCTTGTCCTCAAATATTGCCCTGACATCACTATAACTTAAGCCTTCCTTTTCGCCAAAGTGAGTAA